>Ga0213835_100505_pt1 | contig 36219 bp, 37 predicted proteins | sample SWPATP01_FD_160576 | JGI IMG/M metagenome (GOLD analysis project Ga0213835, IMG submission 160576) | Coastal seawater microbial communities from Marineland, Florida, United States - SWPA TP0 #1 | ecosystem: Environmental > Aquatic > Marine > Coastal | place: USA: Florida | collected 2016-08-05
TCTTCTTGAAGTCGTGACGGTGGGCCATCTTGTAGAGACGGTCGGCGAGTTCCTTGGCGAAGCGGGCCTTTTCCAGCTTGTGCCAGTCGGTTTCCTGGACCGCGCTGCGGTGGACCTGGGTTCCGTCCTGGAAGCGGCCAGGCTTGTCGGTCCCCTGATCGTGGGTCGGCGGGTTGTCCTCGTGGACCTCGCGGAAGACCTCCAGATGCGGGAACTTGTCGTCGCCCTCGTTGCGCAGGAAAAGCGCCTTTTCGCCGTCCGCAACCAGCACCCAGATATCGTGATCCAACCGAACAGAAGACATGTGCGAACTCCGTGAGCTTCGAGTGTGTGTGTGCGGTCAACGTGCAGTGCTCGAAGCCGTTCCGCTTTGATTACAGGCAAGTGCTGGAACCGTATTCCGCGATCTTCCCGGCCAACGAAAAATGGATTGCGGGCTTGGCGGCCCCGCGCCAGCCCGTTCCTTCAAAAGAGCCGGGACGCAACGGAAAATACGGCTTCAACCTGCGGAGCCTTCCATGTCCGATGCCAGCCAGCGCAAGCTCGACGCCTTCCCCGTCTTCCTGAAGGTTGCCGGCCGCATGGTCGTGATTGTCGGCAACGGCGACGAGGCGCTGGCAAAGGCGCGGTTGATCGGCCAATCCAGTGCCCGCATCCGACTGATCGCCGATGCGCCGGAAGCCGGCCTGCGGCATTGGGCCGTGGAGAACGGTGCCGAACTTCTCGAGACGGCCTACGCCCCGCATCTCCTCGAAGCTGCGGCGATGGTCTTTGCCGCCACCGATGACGAGGCTGCCGACTGCCGCATCATCGCCGATGCGCGCGCCCTGAAGATTCCGTCCAATGCCGTCGACCGTCCCGACATCTGCGATTTCTACACGCCCGCGCTGGTGAACCGCGCGCCGGTTGCGGTGGCCATTGGTACCGAGGGCGCTGGCCCCGTTCTCGCGCAGATGATCCGGGCTCGCGTCGACCGCATGCTGGCGCCCTCGCTCGGCGCGCTTGCCGTGCTTGCCAACAGCTACCGCATCGCCGCGGAGAAGCTCCTGCCGCGCGGCAGCGCGCGTCGCCGCTTCTGGCGCGAGTTCTTCGCCGGTGCGCCTGCGCGTGCCATGGAGGTCGGCCACATCTCCGAGGCCCGTCGCGCTGCCACGCGCCTTCTGCGCAACGAGGGCCGCGGCGAGGGCCATGTCGCACTGGTCGGTGCCGGGCCGGGAGCCGAGGATCTTCTGACGCTGCGTGCCCATCGCCTGCTGATGCAGGCCGACGTGATCGTCCATGACGCACTCGTCCCCGAGGCCGTCGTCTCCATGGGCCGCCGAGACGCCGAGCGCATCCTTGCCGGCAAGCGCAAGGGCGCCCATTCGATGACCCAGGACGAGATCAGCCGCCTGCTGGTCGAGCTTGGCCGCGAGGGCAAGCGCGTCGTGCGGCTGAAATCGGGCGATCCGCTCATCTTCGGCCGTGCGGCCGAGGAAATGCAGGCGCTGCGCGATGCCGGCATCTCCTATGAGGTCGTGCCGGGTGTCACCGCCGCCTTCGCCGCCGCTGCCGATCTGGAACTGCCCTTGACCCTGCGCGGGGTCGCATCCTCCCTCGTCTTCACCACGGGCCATGATCTGCGCGGCAGCACCTTGCCCGATTGGGCGCGGCTCGCCGTCTCCGGCGCCACGGTCGCGGTCTATATGGGCCGCTCGGTGGCAGCCGAGATTGCCGCGCGGCTGGTCGAGGCAGGCCTGTCCGCCGACACGCCGGTTGCACTGGTCGAGAACGCCAGCCTGGAGACCCGCCGTCTCCTGCATGGAAGGCTGGCCGACCTGGCGCTGGTCGAGAACCGCGACGATCTCGCCGGCCCGGTGCTGACGGTTATCGGCGAGGCGGTCGCCGCAGCCAATCTCGCAAATTCCGAACCCCTGGCCGCGCGGCTTCCCGCGTTGGCCGTCGCCTGAACGAGGAACCTCCCATGAAGATACTGACCGCAAACCGCCTGATCGACGGCGAGGCCGTGTGGCTCGCCTCGGACCATAGCTGGGCCGAGACCATCCACGCCGCCGAGATCGCCCGCGACGATGCAACGATCGAGAAGCTGGAGCGGGCCGGCCGCGCCGCGCTCTGCAAGAACGAGGTCGTCGATGTCAATCTGATCGAGATCGAGATCGTCGACGGGGAAATCCGGCCGCTGCGGTTGCGCGAGCGTATCCGCGCCGCCGGCCCGACCACGCACCCGCTCTTCGGCAAGCAGGCCCGCCCCGGCATTTCCATCGCCGCCTGAAGTTCGTTCGCGCAGGAGACGCGCCATGTATCGCTACGACGAATTCGACCATGCCTTCGTGAAGGCCCGCGTCGCCGAACTGGCCGACCAGGTCGACCGGCGGCTGGCGGGCGAGATCACGGAAGACCAGTTCAAGCCGCTGAGGCTGATGAACGGCGTCTACTTGCAGCTCCACGCCTACATGCTGCGCGTGGCGATCCCCTATGGCACGTTGTCGTCGCGGCAGCTGCGGATGCTCGCTCATGTCGCGCGCACATACGACAAGGGCTACGGCCATTTCACCACGCGCCAGAACATCCAGTTCAACTGGCCGGCGCTGTCCGACATTCCGGCGATCCTTGACGAACTCGCGAGTGTCGAGATGCACGCCATCCAGACGTCGGGGAACTGCATCCGCAACGTGACGGCAGACCATTTCGCCGGTGCCGCCGCCGACGAGGTTGCCGACCCGCGCCCCTATGCCGAGATTTTGAGGCAGTGGTCCTCGGTCCATCCGGAATTCTCGTTCCTGCCGCGCAAGTTCAAGATCGCGGTAACCGGGGCCGAGCGCGATCGCGCCGCGATCCAGGTTCACGATATCGGCCTGCATCTGAAGAAGAACGAGGCTGGCGAACTCGGCTTCGCCGTCTATGTCGGCGGCGGGCAGGGGCGCACCCCGATGGTGGCCAAGAAGATCAGGGATTTCCTGCCCGAGGCGGACCTGCTCTCCTACACGACCGCGATCATGCGCGTGTACAATCTCAACGGCCGCCGCGACAACAAATACAAGGCCCGCATCAAGATTCTGGTGCATGAGACCGGCACCGAGGAACTGACGCGCCAGGTCGAGGCGGAATTCGCGGTGCTAAAAGAGGGCGAACTCAAGCTGCCCGACGCCGACATCCGGGCTATTCAAGCCTATTTCGCGCCGCCGCAGCTGCCTGAACGCGCCGAGGGCTGGGGCAAGCTCGCCGCCGAAAAGAAGTCCGAGCCGGCCTTCGCCGCCTGGCTGCGCCGCAATGTGAACGATCACTGGCACCCGGACTATGCTTCCGTCACCATCTCGCTCAAGGGCATTGGCGAGATTCCTGGCGATGCCACCGACGACCAGATGGATGCCATCGCCGATCTGGCCGAAGAACTCGCCTTCGACGAGATCAGGGTCAGCCACGAGCAGAACCTGATCCTGCCGCATGTCGCGCGCGCCGATCTGCGCGCCGTCTACGACCGGCTGGTGGCAATCGGCCTGGCAACCGCCAATGCCGGTCTCGTCACCGATATCATCGCCTGCCCTGGTCTGGACTATTGCGCGCTTGCCAATGCCCGCTCGATCCCGGTCGCGCAGGAGATTTCGCGCCGGCTGGGCGATCAGGCGTTGCAGGAGGAAATCGGCGATCTCAAGCTGAAGATTTCCGGTTGCATCAACGCTTGCGGCCATCACCATGTCGGCCATATCGGCATTCTGGGCGTCGAGAAGAAGGGTGCCGAGCTCTACCAGATCACGCTGGGCGGCTCGGGCGACGAGAACACCTCGATCGGCGAGATCGTCGGTCGCGGCTTCGGGCCGGACGAGATCACCGATGCCGTGGAGACGGTGGTGAAGACCTATCTCAGCCTGCGCGAGGATCCTTCCGAGACATTCCTCGCCGCCTATCGCCGCGTCGGGCCTGCACCCTTCAAGGAGGCGCTTTATGGTGCTCAAGCCAAGGCAGCGTGAAGCCGGGTCGCGCGCCGAGGCCGCCGCGCTCGAGGCAGCCTATGGGGGGCTCGATCCGCGCGAGATCGTGGCGGTCGCGCTGAACCAGTTCTGGGCCGGCGAGCTGGCGGCGGTATCTTCCTTCGGGGCGGATTCGGCCGTGCTCCTGCACATGATCGCCAGCCATGATCCGGGCTTGCCGGTGCTGTTTCTCGACACGGGCCAGCATTTCGAGGAAACGCTGCGCTATCGCGACCAGCTGGTGGACGATCTCGGTCTGACCGATCTCAGGATCGTCGAGCCGCTCGCCGATGCAGTCTCGCGCGAAGACCCCGACCGCGTCCTGCACCGCGCCGATGCGGAAGCCTGCTGTGCGATCCGCAAGGTCGAGCCGATGCAGCGCGCCGTACAGTCCTTCAAGGCATGGTTCACCGGGCGCAAGCGTTTCCAGGCGTCGACCCGCGAAAAGATGCCCGTCTTCGAGGCGGTCGGCCCGCGCATCCGCATCAACCCGCTCGCCTCCTGGGGAACCGAAGAGATTGGCGCCTATATGGAAGAGCACGGGCTACGCCAGAATCCGCTGGTGGCTTTCGGCTATCTCTCCATCGGCTGCTTCCCCTGCACGCAGCCGGTCGCGGCGGGTGCGGACCCGCGTTCGGGCCGCTGGACCGGCCAGGCCAAGACCGAATGCGGCATCCATCTGCCCGGCGCCTTCGGCGAAGGCCAATCAACGACTGCACGAGACCTTTAATGAGCGAAACAAACGAACAAGTCGCGCCGCGCCTGTGGACCCGGGATGGGTTCGAGGATGATGGCTGGACCCGGATCGCAAGCCCCGACGAGGTTGTGCCCGGCGAACGGCAGATCGCGCCGCTCGAGGTCTGGCTGGCCATCGGCGGCAACGAACGCGCCGGCATGGGCGTGCATCTCGCGCCGGGCGAAGCCCTTGATCCCCTGCTCGACCATCTGGACGAGATCGCGCTGATTTCGCTGGGTTTTCCGAAGTTCAGCGATGGCCGCAGCTTCTCCAAGGCGGAGCTTCTGCGCTCACGCCACGGCTATGCGGGCACGATCAGGGCCTCTGGCGAAGTGCTGATCGACCAGATCCCGCACATGCTGCGCACTGGCTTCGACGCGTTCGAGGTTGCGGACAAAACGGCGCTCAAGCGCCTTGCCGAGGGCAGGGTGGGCGGCTTGCCCGTCCACTATCAGCCTGCGGCCCTCCGCTCCTCGGGCGAGCGCTATTCCTGGCGTCGCCTTCCCGGCTGAGTTCTCATTGCTCGTCGCGGGCACGCTTCTCGCGCCGCCAGCCGATGAACTCTTCCAGGATGATCAGGCCGGCGCCGACGGTGATGAAGGCGTCCGCCAGGTTGAAGATCGCGAAGGACCAGTTGGGCAGGTGGAAGAGGACGTAGTCCACCACATAGCCGAGCCAGACCCTGTCGATGAGATTGCCCAGCGCACCGGCGATGACCAGCGCGAAACCAATCCGCCCGATCGTCTGGTGCGGCTCGGTCCGCAGGGCCAGCCATGACACGAAGGCGATGACGGCGATGGTGATCGCGATCAGCAGCGGCCCCGCCATCCAGTCGAGCATGGAAAAGGCAATGCCCGTATTGTGGGTGCGGTAGAGCGCCAGGAAGGGCAGCATGTCGACCATCACATGCATGTCGAGACGAGTCTCGACCAGCCATTTGATCCATTGGTCGAGTGCCACGCCGATGGCGATCACCAATCCGTAAAATCCAAGGGTCTTCATGCCGGCTCCGGGTTTTCGCCGACCTTTGGCAGCGCATTGCGGCGGATTTCGTAAAGCATCACGCCGGTTGCGACCGACAGGTTGAGCGAGTCGGCGCGCCCGGCCTGAGGGATACGCACCAGCGCATCGCAGGTTCCCGCGAGAGAGGGCGGCAGTCCCTGCTGCTCGTTGCCCATCAACAGGACGGTGGGGCCGTTCCCGTAATCCTCAAGGCGATAGTCCACCGCGCCTTCCAGATGCGTGCCGACGATCCGCGCGCCACAGCCCTTGCGCCATGCCAGGAACTCTTCTTCCCTTGCGCGCGCCAGCTTCACGGAAAATAGCGAGCCCATCGTCGCGCGCACCGTTTCCAGCGAATAGGGATCGGTGGTGTCGCCGACCAGGATCACGCCTTTCGCGCCGACCGCGTCGACCGTGCGGATGATGGTGCCGAGATTGCCGGGATCGCGGACCCGGTCGAGCGCCACCCATACATCGCCCGCTTCCGGTCGAATGTCGCCAAGACGCGCGAATTGCTGCTCGAAGACGGCTGCCACCATTTGCGGGTTGTCGCGGCGGGTGATTGCGCCCAGCACCTTCTCCGGCACTTCCAGCACCAGCCCGCCGGACGCCACCGTGCGCGCTGCGGCCTTCTCGACAGTCGCGTTGCCGCGCCCGGCCTTGGCATAGATCAGTGTCTTGATCGTCCACCCGGCATCGAGCGCGTCGAGCACAAGCTTCAGCCCTTCGGCCAGGAACGCCTGCTCCCGGTCGCGGAATTTCTTCAGCGCCAGCGCCTTGATGTCCTTGACGATCGGGTTGGCAAGGCTGGTGACCTCCTTGACCCGGCCTGGTGCGCGGATGGCGCGGTCGTCGCTCATTTGGCCACCCATCGGGAGAACAGGGAAGTCGACAGGGCGCGCCCCGCCGAAGCCTCGCGGATGACGAGTTCGCCCGATTCCACCGTGCCACCCATGCCCGCGAAGATGTCGCGCACCAGCCCGTGAATGGAGAAGAAGGAAGAACGGATCGAATAGGCGGTGAGCACGAGCGCCAGCGGCCGGTCCGAAAGGATCGTGCGGCAGGTTTCGACCAGCATCGGCAGGTGCTCGAAAAGCTGCCAGACCTCGCCCTTGGGGCCCCGCCCGAAGGCCGGCGGATCGAGCAGCACGATCTCGTAGCCGTTGCCGCGGCGAGCCTCGCGCTCGGCGAATTTCATCGCGTCCTCGACGATCCAGCGGATCGGCTTGCCGGAAAGCCGCGCCATGTCCTGGTTCTCGCGCGCCCACCCGACCGCCTTCTTGGAGGCGTCGATGTGGGTCACCTCGGCACCGGCGCGCGCGGCGACGAGCGAGGCAAGCCCGGTATAGCCGAACAGGTTGAGTACGCGCACCGGCCGGTTGGCGGACTGGATCATCTCTTCCATGTGACGCCAGTGCGACGCCTGCTCGGGGAAAACGCCGACATGGCGAAACGAGGTGAAGCGGCCGAGATAGTCGATGCGGTCATGCTGCATCGGCCAGGTCTCGCCAAGCGGCGCCTTTGGAAAGCGCCAGCGGCCCATGCCTTCCTCGTCGGTGTCGCCGGTGAAGATGGCATCGACATTTTCCCACTCGCGATCCGGCAAGGCAGGGCGCCAGATCGCCTGGCCCTCGGGCCGAACGATGCGATAAGGGCCGTAGCGCTCCAGCTTGCGGCCATCGCCTGAATCGAGCAGTGCATAGTCCTCGTTCGGCTCTACCTCGAGGATGACCGGCAGGCGCTCCGCCGGCAGCTTGCCTTGCTTGCGCGGCGGCAATTCACGCCGCGCAGCTTCTGCCGGGGCGGGCTCCTGTGCGCGTGCTTGCGGCGGCTTGCGTTCGCCCTTGCCGGACGGGCGGTCCTTGTGGCGCTGTTTGCGCGGGGCGTTCACGCGGTCATGCTCCGGATTGTAGGTTGCCCGCGCTTCTGCCATAGCGGGCCGGCGCCCGCAACACGATCCGCCGTCGGGCTATCCATCGATCTATAGCCTTGCCAGTTCCTCGGCCAGAATGCGCTGGACCAGTCGAATGCGGGGGCTGGCCTCCAGTTCCCGGTGGGTGACCACCCAGACCGGCACGATGATCGGTGCCATATCCGGCAGCAGCCGGACCACATCCGGCGTGCGCTCGGCAATCTCGGTCAGCATCGGCGCCACCCCCAGTCCGCGCCTGACCATCTCCCAGAGAGCTACGGAAGAATCGGAGACCATGCGGAAATCGGTGGCTTCGACCGGGATCCCCATTCCGTTCAGATAGGCTGAGTAGCGCTCGGCATCCTCGAAGGCGATGAGGTCGCAGCCGGCAAGGTCCTGCGGGCGGGCCGGCAATCCGTTGCGGGCAACCCAATCCTGCGAGACGTAGAACCAGGCCTGCGTGTCGCGCACATGTTGACCCGTCAGACCCGGCTGGTCCGGCGCCGCGTGCCGGATGGCAATGTCGGCCTCGCGCCGGTGAAGGTTGCTCAACTCGTTGGAGGCAACGATCGCCACGGTAACCTGCGGTGCCTCCGTCCTGATGCGCTCGACAATCGACGGCAGGATATAGGCCGCATAGGTGTCGGTGACCGATATGGACACCCGACCGCCGACTTGCTCCGCCCGGCCGCTGGCGGCGAGCGCCACGGCATCGGCCGCCTCGCCCATGGTCCTTATGTGGTTGAGCAGGTCGGCGCCGGTTTCGGTCAGCACCAGCTTGCGGCCGCGCCGGGAGAAAAGCGAAACGCCGAGCTCTTCCTCCAGTGCCGCGACCTGTCGGGAGAGCGTGGGCTGGGTGAGGCCGAGCTGACGCGCGGCTGCCGAAAGCGACCCGGTCGTGGCCGTGGCGTGAAAGGCGCGAAGATGGTTCCAGTCTGCGGTTCTCATGCATCTGCGTATATCATCGTTGCAGACTTCGCCAATTTTCTTCTCTCACGCATATGCTAGATCGCGGTCAAAGGAGATCGGCATGACGAGCACCGCAAGCGACGCACGGTTCTGGGACCGCGCTTCTGAGAAATATTCGAGATCTTCGATCAAGGATCAGGCTGGCTACGAGCGAACGATCGAGCGTACCGCTGCCCTGCTTCAACCCGGGCACAGCGTGCTGGAGCTTGGCTGCGGGACCGGCACGACGGCGCTGCGACTGGCGGGCCAGGTGAACTCCTATCTGGCGACCGACATCTCGCCCGGCATGATTGCCATTGCCGACAGGAAGCACGAGGCCCAGCCGATCCCGGTGCTGGCCTTCCGGACCGCGACCGCCGAGACGCTGGCCGGCGAGGGCGTGCGCTACGACGCGGTGCTGGGCTTCAACTATCTGCATCTGGTTCGGGATATGCCCGCCACCCTGCGCGCGATTCACTCCATGATGGAGTCCGGTGGGCTGTTCATCTCCAAGACGGCTTGTCTCGGCGACATGAACCCGCTGATCCGGCTCGTGCTGTTGCCGGTCATGCGCGTCTTCGGACTAGCGCCCACGGTCGGTGTCTTCGATGCGGTCGAACTGGAGCGGCACATCCGCGAGGCGGGATTCGAGATCCTGGCGCGTGAAGGTCATGCCTCGAAGGGCAAGGACACGCGTCCCTTCATCGTGGCGCGCAAGAAATGAAGCAGGGTGGCTACAAGCCCACCTTCTCCCAGACGGCGATGCCGGCAGCCAGATCTTCTATCGCGGCGCCAACCGACTTGAACAGCGTGACCTCGTCCTCGCTCCCGCGGCCCTGTTTCTGGCCGCGGCAGAGCTCGTAGAGATCGGCCTGGATTTCCTGCCTGGCCAGCGCGCCGCTTTCGAGCGCCTGGACGATGTCGCCGGCTTCCTTCGTCGCGCCCGCATAGGTATCGACATAGACGCGGGCACGGCGGATCGCCTCGTCGTCGCTTTCGCGCATGGTCGGGGCGAAGGCGCCAACCAGATCGACATGGGTGCCGGGCTTCAGTCGGGACCCGTGGACCAGCGCCGTCGAAGAGATGGTGGCGCATGAGACGATGTCGGCCTGGCCGATCTCGTCATCGACATTCTCGGCCACGCGCGCCTCGAAGCCTTCTGCGTTGAGCGTTTCCACCAGCTTCCCGGCATTGTCAGGAGAGCGGTTCCAGACGGCAACGCGCTTTATCGGGCGCACCGCCGCATGGGCGCGGACGAGAAACGGCGCGAGCGCCCCCGCACCTACCATCAGCATGCTCGACGCGTCCTTGCGGGCCAGATAGTCCGCCGCAAGTGCAGACGCGCAGGCCGTGCGCCACAGCGTGATGCGCTGTCCGTCGATCAGCGCCCTGGGTTCGCCGGTCTGGCCGTCGAGCAGCAGGTAGACGCCCATGATGGCCGGCAGTCCCTTGGCGTTGTTGTCGGGCGATACGGTCACGATCTTGACCCCGACATGGCCATCGCCTTCGAAGCCGTCGGCGGCGAAATCGCTCCAGGCCGGCATCAGCAGCAGCGTCGAGGCCGCGCCCGCAGGCCGCTCAACCGTGTGGTGGTGGCGCAGGGGCTGGATAGCACCCTTCCGGAACGCCTCGCGCAGCGTTTCCACCAGGCCGGCATGGGTCAGTGCGCGGTCGACCTCGTCGGCTGAAATGAAGCGCATGGGTGGCCTCCCGATAGCAAGGAATGATGGGCTGAAGATCAGCGCGGGCTGGAGAGCGCGGTTCCGCGCGAAGCCTGCTGCGGCTCGTCATGGTGTTCGCGGGCGGCCTTGCGGTATTTGCCCTGCTTCAGCCAGGTCACCGTGCTGCCAATGATGATGCCGAGTGCCAGCGTCAGAAGCAGCAGCACGAAGAGCGGCGCCTGGATGGTCAGCGCGGGATTGCCGGGATTGAACGGGTCGAGCGTGAAGACCGCCGGGGCGCGATTGGCCACTGCCAACGCGATCAGCACGATCGCAACCGGAACGACCACGACAACCGTGAAAACCCTGTACATCATGCCGCTTTCTGCCTGCGCCGTCTTTAAGAGGAGTGGCCGCCCGAGTTCAGTCGGTCACGCAGTTCCTTGCCCGATTTGAAGGTGGGCACCCACTTTTCCTCGACCTCAACGGCGTCGCCCGTGCGCGGGTTGCGTCCGATGCGCGCGGGACGGTTCTTGACCGAGAAGGCGCCGAACCCCCGCAGCTCCACGCGGTTACCTTCGGCAAGCGCCTCGCTGATCTCATCCAGTATCGCGTTGACGATATTCTCGACATCCCGCAAGTACAAATGAGGGTTGCGGTTGGCAATCGTCTGCACAAGCTCCGACTTGATCATCTCGACGTTCCCGTCATCCCTGTGGATATATTTTTAGTGAAGTGTTTTTATTGAATTTTCGTCAGTCGCTGCTGCGACCGATTTCAGGTTGCCAGACCGACACCAGCCCGTCAAGGAAGATGCTGTCCGCACCCAGCCGAGCCAGCAGCCGGTGATCGTCAGGCAGCCCCAGCATCCAGGCAGCCAGCGTCGATAGGCCGGGCAATCCGAGCCAGCCGCTTCGGGTCGAGCGCTCGCGCCATTCGATGACTTCAAGGTCCGCGTCCACGCCCTGTTCGACCAGCCATGCCTTGGCCACTTCCTCGCCGCCAAGTGCGTCCACCAACCCGCGCTCGAGCGCCTGGCGTCCGGTGTAGATCGACCCGTCCGCGATCTGCAGGACCTGTGCCCGCGTCAGGTCACGGCGGTCGGTGACGAGATCGACGAACCAGTCGTAGCTGTCCAGAACAAGCGCGCGGAGCATCTCGCGCTCTTCGTCCGTTGTCGGGGTGAACGGCGAAGGTTCGGCCTTGAGCGGCGAGGATTTGACAGCCTCGTACCTTACGCCGAGATTCTCCATAAGGCCGGTGATATCGGGAAACTGGACGAGCACTCCGATCGAACCGACGATGGAGGACTGCCGCGCGACGATGTGATCGCTGGATGTGGCCACCATGTAGCCGGCTGAGGCGGCCAATGTGCCTACCTCAGCTACCATCGGCTTGTTTTCGGCCAGCTTGCGCAGCGCCTCGAAGATCGCTTCCCCGCCCGTGGTGGTGCCGCCCGGGGAGTTGATCGCCACGATGACCCCCTTTACAGCGTCGGAATCGCCGATCCGGGCGATACGTGCCTGCAATTCGCGATTGTCGGTGATCGTGCCCTCAATACGGATCTTGGCAATGTGGTTGGCCGCGGTCGACACGTCCCTGAACATCCAGCTTGCCGCAATCACCACGCCGGCAGCTACCAGGATGATGGCTGCAGCGCGCCAGAAAGTCAGTTTGCGCCGCATGCGTCTGCGGTCGATCATGTCGTCGGCTCTGTTCGCCATGAGGGCCTCCGGAGGGTTGGCTGCCCGTAAACGTCCTGGTACCCGGGCAAAGGCGTTTTAGAGCATGGTGCGGCGATGGGGAATGGGGAGCGGAGCCGCTTCTGCATTTGTGAAGTCGCAAATGGGTGCGGAAACGGGCCAACCAAAAAAAGCCCATATTCCCGGCGATAGGCGTGTGTTATCGGGCAGAACGAATTGCGGTTGCATTCGTGGGAGAGCGACAAGTTCGGCCGCGACGGCTCCGCGACCGCCAGGGGATAGGAAGGCAGTAGCCATCACGATGAATGGCGGGAAGAGCGATCGGGACAGTTGGACGCATCCTCCGGGTGTCGCGGCCGATACTTCTGCGCGCCAGAAACGTGCCGACGATGCCTTCCAGTTGGCGTTGCGACACTCGCGACGCGTACGTCTTCTCAAGATCATGCTGCCGTCTTTCGTCGGTTTGGCCGCGCTCGCGCTGATCGGCTATTCGTTTATCGGCCTGCCGGGCGGGGTCTCCTTTGATCTCGGCGGTACCGCACTGAGCGATGGGCGCATTGTCATGGCCAATCCAGAGCTGGATGGGTTCACCGCCGAAAACCGGCCCTACACGATGCGCGCCGAACGGGCGAGCCAGGAACTCGGCAACACGAGCGTTATCGACCTGGAGGGCATCGGGGCCAGGCTTCCACTCGATGAAGAAGGGTGGGCCGACCTCAATGCCGGCACCGGCCGTTTCGACCAGAATGCCAACACGCTGGAGCTCGGCAACGGGATCACGGTAAGGCTCGATCGGGGCGTCACGGCCGTGCTGCATTCTGCCCGGGTGGACCTCGCCGAGGGCAACATGTCGACCGCGGAGCCCGTGCGCGTCGAGTTGGAGGGCTCCGAGATATCCGCTGACTCGCTGCAGGTGACCGATCGTGGCAGCGTATTGATATTCGAGAATCGTGTTCGTATGCAGATAAACAGTCACGGCTTGGGCGCCGGAACGCCGAGCGAGGAGAATTCGGATGCCGACTAGGAACACGTCACGGGCGATTGTCCTGATGGCGGTTTGCTTCGCCTTCGGAACCGTTCCGGCCGCCGCGCAGCAAGCGCGCATGACCGGCATGCAACTTAGTGGTGACCAGCCGATCCAGATCGAGAGCGATCGCCTCGAGGTGCGCGATGGGCAGAACATCGCCATCTTCACCGGCAATGTCGCCGTTACCCAGGGGCAGACAAACATGCGCGCCGGCCGGATGACCGTTCACTACGGCAGCGGCTCATCGGCGGGCATGGCGGGCTCCGCCGACATCGAGCGGATCGAGGTGGAGGGCGGGGTTCATCTGCGTTCGGAAGACCAGGTGGCCACCGGCGACCGCGCTACGTTCGACATGAGGACCGAGGTCCTGGTGATGTCGGGGCAGGAAGTGGTTCTTAGCGAGGGCGACAACGTGATTGTCGGATGCCAACTCACGGTCGAAATGGCCACGGGCCGTGCCCAGCTTCAGGGCTGCACTGATGGATCGGGGACGGGCAGGGTGAGGATGCTGCTTCAGCCAGGGTCGCAAAACCGCTGATGGCGGCGCTCGAAACTCTCTTCTCGCGCTTTCGGCGTGGAGGTGGCGATGCGCCGCAGCCCGTTGCACCGAGAGACCCCGAGCGGCTCAAGGGCACCTTGATCGCGCGCGGCTTGAGCAAGAGCTACAAGGGGCGCCAGGTCGTGTCTGGCGTGTCCTTCGGCATCCGGGCAGGTGAGGCGGTCGGGTTGCTGGGGCCGAACGGCGCCGGCAAGACGACCTGCTTCTACATGGTCACCGGCCTGGTTCCCGTCGATAATGGCACGATCGAGCTGGATGGCCATGATGTCACGGCGTTGCCAATGTATCGGCGCGCACGTCTCGGCGTTGGTTATCTGCCGCAGGAGGCCTCGATCTTTCGCGGGCTGTCCGTCGAGAAGAACATCCTCGCCATTCTCGAGGTGACCGAGAAGAACCGCGCGTTGCGCCAGCGGCGCCTCGACGAGTTGCTGGAGGAATTCCACATCTCGCATCTGCGCAAGGCGCCGTCCATATCGCTGTCGGGCGGCGAGCGGCGGCGGCTGGAGATTGCGCGGGCGCTCGCCTCCGATCCCAAGTTCATGCTGCTGGACGAGCCTTTCGCCGGCGTCGATCCGATTGCCGTGTCAGACATCCAGCAATTGGTGCGTCATCTGACCCAGCGTGGCATCGGCGTCCTGATCACCGACCATAACGTGCGCGAGACACTCGGTCTGGTGGAGCGGGCCTACATCATCCATGCCGGTCAGGTGCTGACCCACGGTCTGCCATCGCAGATCGTGGAAAACGCGGATGTCAGGCGGCTCTATCTCGGCGAGAGCTTCTCGCTCTGAAGCGGGCTACCAGGAACCGCCCTTCCACTTGATCGAGCATCCGATGGAGGGCGTCTGGTCGGCAGGCCCCTGGCCGGACTTGGCCACCTGCACCATGGCGTCGAACAATTCGCGCTTCATGTCCTCGCTCGCGGGGCCGGCCCCTGCCGCATCCAGCCTGCCGCGATACTGAAGCTTCAGATCGGCATTGAAACCGAAGAAATCCGGCGTGCAGACGGCGCCATAGGCCTTGGCGACGTTCTGATCCTCATCATGGAGATAGGGGAAATCGATCCCGTGTTCGCGGGCAAAGGCCTGCATCTTCTCGAAGGAATCCTGGGGGTGGGTGCTGGCGTCATTTGCGTTGATGGCAATGAAGCCGATGCCGTAATTGCGCAGCTCGCGCGCATCGCGGACGATCCGCCCGATGGCGGATTTCACATAGGGACAATGGTTGCATATAAAGACGACCACGAGCCCGCCCGGACCGGCCTGCTCGTAGATCTGATGGCGCCTGCCGTCCGTGCCAGGCAAATGGGCGTCGACCGCCCTCCAGCCGAAGTCGCAAACAGGTGCCGTTTCCGCCATGCCCTTTTCTCCCGAATGAACGCTCTCGTTCAGGCGGCATTTCCAACAGCGAGATCGGCTGCCTGCCTGATCGCGGCGATGTTGGCACGATACGCATCTTCCTGGCCACCCTTGAAGACGGCAGAACCCGCGACCAGCACATCGGCACCGGCAGCCGCGACCAGTGGCGCTGTCTCCACCGTCACGCCGCCATCGATCTCGATATGGATCGGTCGGTCGCCGATCATCGCCTTGACCCGACGCACCTTCTCGACGACGGCCGGTATGAATGCCTGGCCGCCAAATCCCGGATTGACCGTCATCAGAAGAATGAGGTCGAGCCGGTCCAGCACGTATTCGATCACGCTTTCGGGCGTGGACGGATTGAGCGATACGCCAGCCTTGCGCCCCAGCGCGCGGATGGCCTGCAGCGAGCGGTCGAGATGCGTGCTGGCCTCGGCATGAACCGTGATGATGTCGGCTCCCGCTTCCGCGAACGCTTCCAGATAGGGATCGGCCGGCTCGATCATCAGGTGGCAGTCGAAGACCTTGTCGGTCCGGTTGCGAATCGCCTTGATGACCGGGGGACCGAAGGTGATGTTGGGCACGAAATGGCCATCCATCACGTCGAGATGGATCCAGTCGGCGCCGGCCTCGACGATTGCATCGACCTCCTCGCCAAGCCGTGAGAAATCCGCCGAAAGCACGGAAGGAGCGATGAGAGTGGGTCTAGACATAGTCGGCATTCCAGATCGTGTGCTGCGTGTGGGCCCGGCCTAACCCGGGGCTCTTGAGGAGTCGAGGAAATTCAGGGTCCGAGCAAAGACAGTGAGAGAGTTGGGCGTCACGCCGGACGCTTGTCGTCCTTCTTTTTCGGCTTGCGGGGCGGCTTCGTGCCGCGCGCTTCTTTCTCGGCGGCGGTCCAGCGCGGCTTTCCCTTGTCCTTGCCCTTGAACTTCTTGCCTTCCGGTGCGGCCCTTGCCGGTGCCCGGGTTCTCTCGCCACCACGCGTGATGGTGACGCCGCGCTCGAGTTTGCCCTGCCGCTCCACATGCGCCGCGAAGGCTGCCGCCTTGTCGCCGGCGATCTCGAAGCGGGTCTCGGTGTCGTCGATCTTGATCGAGCCGACGTCGCGCTTGGTCACGCCACCGGCTTTGCAGATCAGCGGCAGCAGCCATTTCGGATCGGCGCGGTTCCGGCGGCCGATAGACAGGGTGAACCACACCCCGCCCGTCATGTCGGGCCCGCGCGGCGGGCGTGTTTCGGCGGAGAAATCCGCGCCGTCAAACCGCTTGTCGCGACGGGTCGTGCGGCCCTCCTTGGCGTTGAGCGGAAGGGGGGCGATGTCCTCTGGTACGGGCCGCTTGGCAACTTCCTGGCGGAGGAAGGCGGCCGCCAGCTTTTCTGGCGACACGTGGGTCAGCAGTTCCGCGATGAATTCGGCTTCCGCCTCCGCGGGATCGGCGGCTGCCGCAGCGGTGTCGAGGATCTGCCGACGATAGAGCGCCTCGATCTCGATCATACCCGGCGCGGTGCGGATCGTTGCCGTGAGGTTGGCCATCGAGAGAACGCGGTTGGCAGCGTTGCGCCGATGCTCGGGTACGATCAGCACGCAGGTGCCCTTGCGCCCGGCCCGTCCCGTGCGGCCGGACCGGTGGAGGAGCGTTGCAGGATTGGATGGCAGGTCGGCGTGGATCACGAGGTCGAGATGCGGCAGATCGATGCCGCGGGCGGCCACGTCGGTGGCCACGCAAACGCGTGCGCGCCCGTCCCGCATCGCCTGAAGTGCGCTCGATCGCTCCGATTGGGCCAGATCGCCCGACAAGGCCACCACCGAAAACTTGCGGTTGGCGAGCCTTGCAGCCAGGTGGCGGACCGCCTCGCGCGTGTGACAGAAGATGATCGCACTCTTGCTGTCGGCATGAAGCAGCGTGTTGATGATCGCATGATCGCGCTCGTCGCGCCTGACCAGCATCAACTGATACTCGATATCGGCGTGCTGCTGGCTAGCCGCGCCGGCAGCCACGCGTATGGCATCGCGCTGATAGGTCTTGGCGAGTTCGGCAATCGCCCGCGGTACCGTTGCCGAGAACATCAGGATGCGCCGCTCGTCGGGCACGGAAGCGAGGATGAATTCCAGATCTTCGCGAAAGCCGAGATCGAGCATCTCATCGGCCTCGTCGAGAACCACTGTACGCAGCCTGCCGGTTTCCAGCGAGCCCCTGGAAATGTGATCGCGCAGACGGCCGGGCGTTCCGACCACCAGATGCGCGCCGCGTTCCAGAACCCGGCGCTCGCTGCGCATGTCCATGCCGCCCACGCAGGTGGCGATGCTGATGTCGGTATCGGCATAAAGCCAGGCAAGCTCGCGCTGGACCTGCATCGCGAGCTCGCGTGTCGGCGCGATGACAAGGCCGAGTGGCGTTTCCGGCGCATCGAAGCGTTCGGCCTCGCCGAGCAGGGTCGGCGCAACTGCGATCCCAAAGGCAACGGTCTTGCCAGAGCCTGTTTGCGCGGAAACAAGCAGGTCCGCGCCTTCATGGGCGTCGTCCAGCATTGCCGTTTGCACCGGTGTGAGCTGATTGTAGCCTTGGGCTGCAAGAGCGCGCGCCAATGCCTTATGCACCGCGTCCGGCGGTGCAGCCGGGGTGTCGGTCGTGGAATCCGTCATCGAATGGGCCTCGTTTGCCCGCCGCATATCAGCTTATGGGGCGCAGGGGCCAGCGAATCCTTCAGCTGGGATATAATCACCTGAAAATTGTTGCCTGCGCAGGCCGGGCAAGCGCTCAGGTCTCGCTGGCAGGCGAGCTGGCCGGTGCCGGACGACGTATCGTCTTTGCCGCCTCTTTCACGAGCGGCTTCAGACCTGCGCCGCCGCCGTCCACGATCTCGAAGAACTGCCGGCGCATGCGCGGCTCCCAGAAATCGTTGATGTGCTTGGACACGCCCTCGACGGCATCCTTTTTCGGCTGGCTCTCGAAGAAGGTCGCGATCTGATTGGCCATATAGATCAGCTTGTCCGCGCCGCCGCGGGTATTCGTCTCATGCGACATGCTTCTCGGCTCCGCCTGCAATGCGTTCTGGATGGGTAAAGATGTCATGCTCGTCGCCGCGAACCAGCGCGACCAGTGTCATGCCGGCCTCTTCGGCGGTACGGACGGCCAGGGCGGTGGGGGCGGAAACGGCCAGAATGACCGACGAGCCGATGGCCGCCGTCTTCTGCACCATCTCGACCGAGACGCGCGACGTGACCACGACGGCGCCTGCCGCCCCGTCGATCCCAGCCCGCGCCAGCGCTCCGGCCAGCTTGTCGAGCGCGTTGTGGCGGCCGACATCCTCGCGCGCCGCAACGATGCCCTTGCCGGGCACATAGAAGCCGGCGGCGTGGACCGCTCCGGTCTCGGCGTGAAAAGGCTGGGCCTTGGAAAGCTGCCGGACGGCGTTGCCTATGTCTTCTTCGGAGAGGACGATACCAGAACCGCGCACGTCGCCGACCTGGCACATCGCCTCCTCGATCGATTCGATGCCGCACAACCCGCACCCGACCGGGCCGGCGAGCCGCCGACGCCGCGCCTCGAAGCGGCGATTGGCCGCGTCCTTCAGGTGCAGGCGGATATCGATGCCGGGGCCCATTTCCTCGACCTCGAGCGTGTCGATCTCCTCGGGCGATGCGATGATGCCTTCGGTCAGCGAGAAGCCGATCGCAAAATCCTCAAGGTCCGCCGGCGATGCCATCATAACGGCATGCGTGGTGCCAGCATAGGACAGGGCAACCGGCGTTTCCTCCGGAACCGTGCGCGCCGATGCGCTCGTGCCCGAGGCACGACGGGCGATGCGCGGTGTGGAGGCGAGGGGAGGGCGCGCCATGGCGACCTACTCCGCCGCCTCCAGCGGGGCGATCCGCCGGCTCTGGCGGGCCTGCTCGGTATATTCCTCCTGCCAGTCGGACGGACCGTTGGAGGGCGCGATCTGGACCGCGGTGACCTTGTATTCGGGGCAGTTGGTGGCCCAGTCCGAAAACTCGGTCGTCACCACATTGGCCTGCGTGTTCGGGTGGTGGAAGGTCGTGTAGACCACGCCCGGTGCCACGCGTTCGGTTATCAGCGCACGCAGCGTCGTCTCGCCCGCCCGGCTCTGGATCCTCACCCAGTCGCCGTCACGCACGCCGCGCTGCTCGGCATCGTGGGGGTGGATCTCGAGCCGATCCTCATGGTGCCAGGCGACGTTTTCGGTACGCCTGGTCTGCGCGCCGACATTGTACTGCGACAGGATGCGGCCGGTGGTCAGAAGCAGCGGGAAGCGCGGACCGGTCTTCTCGTCGGTTGCCACATATTCGGTGCGGATGAACTTGCCCTTGCCGCGCACGAAGCCGTCAATATGCATGACGGGCGTGCCGAGCGGCGCCTTCTCGTTGCACGGCCACTGGATCGAGCCTTCGCGCTCCAGAAGTTCGTAGTTGACGCCGGCGAAGGAGGGCGTGGTCGCCGCGATCTCGGCCATGATCTCGGAAGGATGCTGGTAGTTCCAGTCCTTGCCCAGCGCACGGGCGAGGTTCTGGGTCACTTCCCAGTCGGCAAGCCCGTTCTTCGGAGCCATCACCTTCCGCACGCGGTTGATGCGGCGCTCGGCGTTGGTGAAGGTGCCGTCCTTCTCCAGGAAGGTGGAGCCTGGCAGGAAGACATGGGCGTAGTTGGCGGTCTCGTTGAGGAACAGGTCGTGGACGACGACGCACTCCATCGCCGCCAGGCCTTCTGCCACGTGGCGCGTGTTGGGATCGGACTGGAGAATGTCCTCGCCCTGCACGTAGATGCCCTTGAAGGTGCCCTCGACGGCCGCGTCCAGCATGTTGGGGATGCGCAGGCCCGGCTCGGGGCTGAGTTCCACACCCCACAAAGCCTCGTAGGTCTCGCGGGCGGCATCCTCGGACATGTGGCGGTAGCCGGGAAGCTCGTGCGGGAAGGAGCCCATGTCGCAGGCGCCCTGCACATTGTTCTGGCCGCGCAGCGGGTTCACGCCGACGCCCGGCCGACCGATATTGCCGGTCAGCATGGCCAGGTTGGCGATCGCCATGACGGTGGTCGAGCCCTGGCTGTGCTCGGTGACGCCGAGGCCATAATAGATCGCGCCGTTGCCGCCGGTGGCGAAGAGACGCGCGGCCTTGCGCACGGTCTCGGCCGGCACGCCGGTGGTGGCCTCGACGGCCTCGGGGCTGCGGCCTTCCTCTGAGACGAAGGCAGCGTAGTCCTCGAATTCGGACCAGTCGCAGCGCTCGCGCACGAACGCCCCGTCATAGAGGCCCTCGGTGACGATCACATGGGCGATCGAGGTCAAGACGGCGACGTTGGTGCCGGGACGCAGCGGCAGATGGTGGGCTGCCTCGATATGGGGCTGACGCACCAGGTCGATGCGGCGCGGATCGATGACGATCAGCTCGGCACCCTGACGCAGCCGCTTCTTCAGGCGCGAGGCGAAGACCGGGTGGCCGTCGGTCGGGTTGGCGCCGATGACCATGACGACATCGGTTTGCTCGACGGAATCGAAATCCTGCGTGCCAGCGGAGGTGCCGAAGGTCTGCTTCAGGCCATAGCCGGTCGGCGAGTGGCAGACGCGGGCGCAGGTGTCGACATTGTTGTTGCCAAAACCCTGGCGGATCAGCTTCTGGACAAGATAGGTCTCCTCGTTGGTGCAGCGCGAGGAGGTGATGCCGCCGACGGCACCCTTGCCGTACTGGTACTGGATGCGGCGGAATTCGCTCGCCACATGGGCGAAGGCCTCTTCCCACGTCACCTCGCGCCAGGGATCGGTGATCTTCTCGCGGATCATCGGGTTGAGGATCCGGTCCTTGTGGGACGCGTAGCCATAGGCGAAGCGGCCCTTGACGCAGGAATGGCCGCGATTGGCCTTGCCGTCCTTGTAGGGCACCATGCGCACCAGCTCGTCGCCGCGCATCTCTGCCTTGAAGGAGCAGCCGACGCCGCAATAGGCGCAGGTAGTGACGACCGAGCGGTCGGGCTGGCCGATCTCGATGACGGATTTTTCGCGCAATGTCGCCGTCGGGCAGGCCTGGACGCAGGCGCCGCACGACACGCATTCGGATTCCAGAAACGCCTCGTGCATGCCGGCCGAGACGCGGCTGTCGAAGCCGCGGCCCTCGATGGTCAGCGCAAACGTGCCCTGAACCTCCTCGCAGGCGCGCACGCAGCGCGAGCAGACAATGCACTTGGACGGATCGTAGGTGAAATAGGGGTTCGACTCGTCCTTCGGCATCCAGCGGAAGTTTTCCGCGCCGTCGCGGCGATCCTTGGCGAAGACGTGGTTGTCGCCCTCATAGCCGTAGCGCACGTCGCGCAGGCCAACGACGCCGGCCATGTCCTGCAACTCACAATCGCCGTTGGCCGAACAGGTCAGGCAGTCGAGCGGGTGGTCGGAGATGTAGAGCTCCATCACGCCGCGGCGGATGTCCTTCAGTCGGCCGGTCTGGGTGTGCACGACCATGCCGTCGGAGACCGGCGTGGTGCAGGAGGCGGGCGTGCCGTTGCGGCCCTCGATCTCGACCAGGCAGAGCCTGCAGGAGCCGAAGGCGTCGACCATGTCGGTCGCGCAGAGTTTCGGGATGGCGATGCCGGCCTCGACCGAGGCGCGCATGACAGAGGTGCCTTCGGGCACGGTGACGGTGTAGCCGTCGACGGTGAGCGTGACCTGTTTCTCGGCCTTGGAGGCGGGGGTGCCGAAGTCGATTTCCTGAATGAGACCCATGGTGGTTCTCCTATTCCGCTGCTTCCGCGACGGCGCGCGGCTTGAAATCTTCGGGGAAGTGGGTGAGCGCGCTCATCACCGGGTAGGGGGTAAACCCGCCAAGGGCGCAAAGCGATCCGAACTTCATCGTGTTGCAGAGGTCGGTGACGACCGCGATCTGCTTGTCGGGCTGGATGCCGGCTGCGAGCTTGTCCAGCGTCTCGGTGCCGCGCACCGCGCCGATGCGGCAGGGCGTGCACTTGCCGCAACTTTCGATGGCGCAGAATTCCATCGCAAAACGCGCCTGCTTCAGCATGTCGGCGCTGTCGTCGAAGACCACCAGCCCGGCATGGCCGATCAGCCCGTCCTTGGCCGCATAGGCTTCGTAGTCGAAGGGAATATCGAAATAGGAGGGCGGGAAATAGGCGCCAAGCGGGCCGCCGATCTGAACCGCCTTGACCGGGCGGCCTGAGGCCGTGCCGCCGCCGATCTCGTTGACGATCTCGCCCAGCGTCAGGCCGAAGGCCGCCTCGAACAACCCGCCATGCTTGACGTTGCCCGCGATCTGGATCGGGATCGTGCCGCGCGAGCGGCCCATGCCGAAGTCGCGATAAAATTCCGCGCCCTTGTCCATGATCACCGGCACGGAGGCGAGCGAGATCACGTTGTTGACGACGGTCGGCTTGCCGAACAGGCCCTGGATGGCCGGCAGCGGCGGCTTGGCGCGCACCACGCCGCGCTTGCCTTCGAGCGAGTTCAAGAGCGAGGTCTCCTCGCCGCAGACATAGGCCCCGGCGCCGACGCGCACTTCGATGTCGAACAGGTGCTGCGAGCCCAGCACGTTCCAGCCGAGCACGCCCTCTTTGCGGGCGGTCTCGATGGCCGCGTTCATCGTGCGGATCGCGTGCGGGTATTCGGAGCGTAGATAGATATAGCCCTTGGTGGCACCTACCGCGATGCCGGCGATCGCCATGCCCTCGATCAGTACGAAGGGATCGCCCTCCATGATCATGCGGTCGGCGAAGGTGCCGCTGTCGCCCTCGTCGGCGTTGCAGACGATGTATTTCTGTGCGGCCTGCGCGTCATGGACGGTCTGCCACTTGATGCCGGTCGGAAAGCCCGCGCCGCCACGCCCGCGCAGGCCGGACTCCGTCACCTGCTTGACGATGTCGAGCGGCGCCATGGCGACGGCCTTTTCGAGGCCCCTCAGCCCGCCATGGGCGCGGTAGTCATCGAGCGACAGCGGGTCGGTGATGCCGCAGCGCGCGAAGGTGAGGCGGGTCTGCCTGGCGAGGAAGGGGATCTCTTCGGGATTGCCGAGCGAGAGTTGATGCGAGCCGCCCGACAGGAAATCGCTCTCGAACAGCGAGGCGACGTCCTTCGCCTTCACCGGCCCGTAGGCGACGCGGCCCTTGTCGGTCTCGACCTCCACCATCGGTTCCAGCCAGTAGAGACCGCGGGAGCCGTTGCGCACGATTTTGGCCTCGATGCCGCGCGCTTCGAGTTCGGATCGAATGGCATTGGCGACCTTGTCGGCGCCGAGTGCCAGCGCGCCGCTATCGCCGGGAACGTAGATCACTTGGGTCATGACCGCACCTCCGCGACGAGTTCGGCCAGCCTGTCTTCGTCGAGCCTCCCGACCGGTTCGCCGTCGACGAGGGCGGCCGGCGCGCAGGCACAGAAGCCCAGGCAATAGACGGGCTCGAGCGTTACCGCGCCGTCTGCGGTGGTCTGGTTGAAGGAGATGCCGAGCAATTGCTGCAAGCGGGCGGCGATGGCGTCGCCGCCGACCGACTGGCATGCCTCGGCGCGGCACAGCTTGATGACGTGGCGACCTGCGGGCTCCTCCCGGAAATCGTGGTAGAACGTCATGACGCCATGGACCTCGGCGCGCGACAGATTGAGCGCTTCGGCGATCACCGGCAGGGTTTCCTTCGGCACGCAGCCGAACTCATCCTGCATGCCGTGAAGAATCGGGAGAAGTGGGCCTTCGCGCTCGATATGCTCGGCGATCACGGCTTTCGCGCGCGCCTCGATCTGGGTACTTTGCGCCTGCATCGTGCAGCGCCCTCCCTGTATACATGCATCAGTCGACTGGCTGCAGGAATGGCGCGGAAGCGGGAAAAAATCAATAAAGCAAAACCGTCTTTTGATAGAAATCTTCTATCAAACCAAGCTGGTGTATACAGCTCTAGCTTCGGAAACTCGACTGGCGACGGGCTTCGGCCAGAAGCGCTGCGACAAGCGGCGTGTGCGGTTCACGCTGTGCGGCGACCAGTCCGACCGTGTGGCGGGCGTCCGGTTCGACGATGGGGATGGCACGGATCGGTTCGCTGAAGCCAAATGTCTCGGCCAGGTTGAGCGGCATGATGGAAGACCACTTGCCCGTCCGGATGTGGGAAAAGAGCACGATCATCGAATTGGATTCGAGCGTTGGCCGCGCGACCGCACCTGCCTCGGCGAGGTGCTGATCGATCAGGCGGCGGTTCTGCATGTCGGGGGTGAGCAGGCAGAGAGGCAACTCGGCCACCTCGGCCCATGTGACCCGTTCGCGATCGGAGAAGGCATTCCCGGCTCCGGTAATCAGGTGATAGCGCTCCTCGTAGAGCGGCACCGAGACGACCCGGCCCAGTGGCTCATTGTCGAGATAGGTGATGCCGGCATCGATGTCGAAATTGCCGAGCAGGGTCAGAACCTCGACCGACGTTCTCGAAAGCACCGAGAAGGTGACGCCGGGGTGCTCTTCGCGGAACGGCGTCGTCAGGCTTGCCACCATGGCAAGTGCGGTGGGGATGGCGGCTATCCTGAGCCGGCCAGACAGGCCGTGGCGGGCGGCACGCATCTCCTCCTTCATCGTGCGCGCGTCGCCGGCGATACGCCGCGCCCAGGCGAGCACCTGCTCGCCCTCGGGCGTCAGTCCCTGAAAGCGCGAGCCGCGCTTGACCAGCATGACGCCCAACTCGCCCTCGAGCTGCTTGATGGCGGCAGACAGCGTCGGCTGCGTGATGCCGAGTTCATCCGCCGCACGGCCGAAATGCTGGGTTCGCGCCAGGGCGATGAAGGATTCGAGCTTGTCGATCATGGAACGACACTAGGCTTGTCGCCCCGGGATTTCCATGCCGACCTTCGCGACTTCGGTGGGCTACGCCGCCTGCTCCTCCTGCTCGGCCATCCCGCAATTGATCATCCAGGGTGTGCCGAAGCGATCCCTCACCATGCCGAACTGTTTTGCCCAGAAGGTTGGGCCATAGGGCATGACGATCGTGCCGCCCTCGGAGAAGGCCTCGAAAATGTGCCTGGCGCGCGCCTCGTCATCGATCTGGATGGAGATCCAGAAACCGTTCATCGTGGCGTCGCCCGTGTGGGGCGGGGCATCGCAACCCATCAGCGACTGATCGCCGAACTCGAGCAGCGCGTTCATGATCTTGTCGTCCCAGTCTGGCTCCATCCCGGACCCGCCTGGCGCCTCGCCGAAGGTGAAGACCCCGGTTGTCCGGCCACCGAGCAGCTTTGCGTAGAATTCGAAAGCTTCGCGGCAGTCGCCCTTGTAGTTCAGATACGGAACGAACTTCACGGCTGCGACTCCCTTCACGTCGAAACTCGATCGCCGCGATGGGCGGCTTCCAGCGCTGCAACGTCGATCTTGATCATCTGAAGCATCGCTTGCATCGTCCGCTCGGCCGCTGCCGTGTCCGGGTCGTTCAACAGTCTTGGCAGGGTTTCGGGGATGACCTGCCAGCTGAGGCCGAAACGATCCTTCAGCCAACCGCATTGCTGAGGCGCGCCGCCGCCTTCCAGCAGCCGGTTCCAATAGTGGTCGACTTCGGCCTGGTCCTTGCAACTGACATAGAGCGAAAGGGCTTCGGTAAATTCGAATTGCGGACCGCCATTCAGGGCCATGAATTTCTGGCCGGCGAGTTCGAAGCTACCCAGGAAGAATTTCCCGTTCTGGCGTGAAACCTCACCGATGCGTGCGTCGGTGAAGATCGAGGCGTAGAACTCGATCGCTTCCTCGGCGTTGTCGTCGAACCAAAGAAACGGGGTGATGTCGGGCATGGTCTCCTCCGTGGTGCATTCGATGCACCAAGGACGGCGAAGCCACCGTGGAGCCGACAGATCGACTAAAAAATCTTTTGGGATGAAGGGGCAAGTTTGAGCGACGCGACGGTGCTCGCGAAGCAAGGCAAGGCTTTGCTGGAGCCTTAGACTGGGCGCTGGGCCACCCGCTACACATCTGAGCGGGTGGCGCCCTGGCGGTCTATTTCTTGGCGCTGCCGTTCTTGTCCAGCAGTCCCGGCACCATGCTCGCCAGTTCCATCGGGAACGGGAAGACGATGGTCGAGTTCTTCTCGCCTGCGATAAAGTTGAGCGAAGACAGATAGCGAAGCTGCATCGCTTCGGGTCGTTGGCCAAGAATCTCGGCAGCCTCGAGCAGCTTGGCCGCAGCCTGCTGTTCGCCTTCGGCGTTGATGACGCGCGCACGCCGCTCGCGCTCTGCCTCGGCCTGACGCGCGATGGCGCGGATCATGCTCTCGTTGATGTCGACATGCTTGATCTCGACATTGGCAACCTTGATGCCCCAGGCGTCGGTCTGGCTGTCGAGGATCTCCTGGATGTCGTTGTTGAGCTTGTCGCGCTCAGACAGCATCTCGTCGAGCTCGTGTTTGCCGAGCACCGAGCGCAGCGTGGTCTGGGCCAGTTCGCTGGTCGCCTGCATGAAGTTCTCGACCTGGATCGTGGCCTTCTCGGGATCGATGACGCGGAAATAGATAACCGCGTTGACGCGAACCGACACGTTGTCGTGGCTGATCACGTCCTGGCTCGGAATGTCGAGGACAAGCGTTCGCAGGTCGATACGCACCATCTGCTGGATGTATGGGATCAGCAGGATCAGACCTGGTCCCTTCGTACCGGTATAGCGGCCAAGCGTGAAAACGACACCGCGTTCGTACTCGCGCAGGATCTTGATCGCCGAACCAAGGACGGCCAGCAGGATGACGAGAATGACGACGTAGAAAATCAGATCGCCGAAAATATCCATGGGAAGGCTCCTGTCGTTATAGGTCTTGGCCGATTGCCCCTCACCCGGCCTGTTGGGCGTCATCGCCCTCGTTGCTGTCGACTTTTAGTGTCAGCCCCTTGAGGCCAACCACCCGCACGATCTGTCCGGGCGTGAACGGGCCGTCGGCCATGGCGTTCCATCTTTCTCCATGGACGAAAACGTGTCCCTTGCCGCCGTTCCAATCGACCACCTGACCCGTGGCGCCCACCATTTCCTCGCGGCCGCTGACGACCTTGGACCTTGTGGATCGGAAAGCCAGTCTCGCAATCAGCAGTGCAAGCAGCACACTTGCCACTGCAATCCCGCCAATGACGGCCCAGGAAACCTCGATGCCTGGAACATCAGTGTCGAACAGGATCGCGGCTCCAAGAACAAAGGCGATCGCTCCGCCGATGCCGAGGATGCCGAATGACGGGGCGAATGCTTCCGCCACCATCAACGCGAGCCCGAGCAACAGCAAGCCTACGCCCGCATAGCTGACCGGCAGTACCGCCAGCGAATAGAGACCGAGAATGAGGCTGATGCCGCCTATCGTGCCTGGGACAAGCGTGCCGGGGTTCATGAACTCGAAGATCAGCCCGTAGACGCCTATCAGCATGAAGATCAACGCAACGTTCGGGTTGGTGATGATCGCGAGGAGCTGGGTACGCCAATCCTGCTCTACAAACTCGATCGCCAGGCCGCGCGTCTCGAGTTCGGTTTCCACGCCGCCCACGTGAACGACCATGCCATGGGCCTTGTCGAGCAGATCTTCGATCGAAGTGGCGGTGAAGTCGATGACATTCTCGGCCTGGGCTCGGCCAGAGGTCAGGGTTGCCGCCTCGCGCACGGCTCTTTCGGCCCAGTCCGCATTGCGCCCGCGCATTTCCGCCAGGCCACGAATGTAGGAGACAGCGTCGTTGATCGCCTTGGCTTCTTGTGCGGTGCGCGGGGCCTGAGAGCCGCTCCGCTCCTCCTCCTGATCCTCGTCTTGCCCGCCGAAAGGCATCCCACCGCCGCCAATGGCAACGGGGGTGGCGGCGCCGAGATGTGTGCTGGGGGCCATGGCCGCGACATGGCTGGCGTATAGAATGTAGGTGCCGGCACTCGCTGCCCTGGCGCCCGACGGCGCGACATACGTGGCTACGGGGACGGGGGAATCTAGAATGGCGCGAATGATCTGCCGCATCGAACTGTCGAGGCCACCCGGCGTGTCCATTTCGAGAATGACGAGTTCGACGCCTCGTTCGGCAGCACGATCCAGGTTGCGGGTAACGTAGTCCATCATCGCGGGGGTGACAGCACCCTCGAATTTCAGAACCATAGCCGTTCGCTCGGCGCTCGAGGCTAGCATACCCCATGCACCGACAAGCGCCATCGCCACCAAAAGCAACAAGCGCAAGGACCGGAACCCTCGCGTGCTTCGCTCTTTCGTCCCAAAGCCGTTCATGTCTCCATATATACGCCTCGTGGCGCCAAATTTAAGGGGCAGTGACCGATTGCCCTTGCAAGGCCGTCCGCACGCCCGTTACCAGCAGTGTGACAGCAAGCGAGAGGACAGCCAGAGTGGTGGAGGCATGGTGGGAATACTGGCCGTATCTATTTGCTGCCCTCAGTGCAGCGATCGGGATTCCGACCGCCGTTCATGCCGCCATGACGAAGGAAGACCCGCGGGCGGCAATCGCGTGGGTGGGCGTTATACTGCTGTCGCCGTTCCTCGGCGCTCTCCTTTATCTCGTGGCCGGCATCAACCGCATTCGACGCACTTCCATCGGCAACAAGCGGTTCCGAGCGGAGAGCCGGCAGCATCGGAACGCTGTTCAGGCTAAAGACATCGACGGTGCCAGCCTCGTCCCACCCGAACCCCGCTTCCAGTCGCTGCGGCGGCTGGGCAATGGCGTATCGCCCTTTCCTTTGACACCCGGCAATCTGGTGGAGCCGCTGCCCGGAGGCGATGCAGCCTATCCTGCCATGCTGAAAGCGATCGCCAAAGCCCGCCGACACGTCGTTCTTTCGAGCTACATTTTTGACAATGATCCAGTCGGTATTCTCTTCGCTGATGCGCTGATCGAGGCGCATCGGCGCGGTGTGGAAGTGCGCGTGCTGATCGACGCCGTCGGGACACGCTATTCGCGCCCTCCCATTGTCGGCCGGTTGCAAGAGGGCGGCGTCCGGGTGGAACTGTTCCTAGGCGGTCTGCTGGGCTTCCGGCTTCCCTATGCCAATCTCCGGAACCACCGCAAGATCATGGTGGTCGATGGCGAGACGGGCTTTACCGGCGGCATGAATATCCGCGCGGGCTTTCACAGCGAGTATGCCGCTGGCGAGGTCGGCCGTGACATGCATTTCCGCGTGCGTGGTCCCGTGGTGGAGCAATTGCTGGCGGTCTTCCTCGACGACTGGGTGTTCGCCTCCAGTGAGGAACTGGAAGGGCCGGCCTGGCAGATTCTCGACTCGCCGGCGCCTGGTGGCACCGCCGCGCGGTGCGTCGTGTCCGGTCCCGACACGTATCTGGCCGCCACCCACACGATGATCATGGGCGCGGTTGCGGTCGCCCGGCATCGCATAGCCATTTGCTCACCTTATTTCCTGCCCGATCAGCAATTGATCGGCGCCATTGGCGTAGCTGCACGACGTGGGGTTGAGGTCGATATCGTCATTCCCTCCGCCAACAATCTGCGCCTGGTCGACTTTGCGATGACGGCACAACTCGATCAGGTCATCTCGGCCGGCTGCCGCGTGTGGCGTTCCAGGGGTACGTTCGATCACGCCAAGCTGATGACTGTTGACGGGAACTGGGCCTATGTCGGTTCATCCAATCTCGACCCGCGCAGCCTGCGGCTGAATTTTGAGCTCGACATGGAGCTCTTCGATACCAATTTGGTGTCAAGGCTCGACGCTCATTTGCGCGGACGTATCAAGGACGCGTGGCAGGAAACGCAAGATACGCTGAAGGCGCGCCCCTTTTTCAAACGTTTGCGCAATCGAATGGTTTGGCTGGCCTCGCCCTATTTGTAGGAACCGGCCTTGCCAGGGCGCATTGGACCAATTGTGAGTACGAATTGAAGACCGAACTGCGTTATTGCGAAGCTATAGCATGTAGTTCGGTCATTCCTGGAATGGAGTTCGGAACCGCTGGATGAAGAGAAAGAGACAGTTCAAGCCACGCCTTTTGACTGCCCTCCAGCCGATGACAGGGCCTTATCTTCGTCCGGTGGACGAGGGTGGGCATGCGGGCGACATGCTGATCGCTTCCTACAACATCCACAAATGTGTCGGTTCAGACGGTCGCTTCGATCCCGGACGCATCGCCGAGGTCATCGCCGAGATCGATGCTGACGTCATCGCCTTGCAGGAAGCGGACAAAAGGTTTGGCAGGCGCGATGGGCTGCTCGATCTGGAAGCTATCGAAAAGCGCACCGGTCTGGTGCCTGCTTCGGTCTCGACATTGTCCAGCGGCCACGGATGGCACGGCAATGCGCTTCTCTATCGGTCCGGTGCGGTGACGGGTGTTGAACGGCTGAAGCTGCCCGGCGCGGAACCGCGTGGAGCAATCATCGTCGATCTGGAACTGGATGCAGCCCCTTTACGCATCATTGCAGCCCATCTCGGCTTGCTGCGGCATTCGCGCAAGCGGCAACTGCAGGCGATCAAGGCGCAGGTCAGGACGGATGGTCCGCCCACGCTGATACTTGGCGATCTCAATGAATGGCGGATCGGCGAACGCTCTTCTCTGTTGACGCTGGATCCGCATTTTGGGCCGGTGGGTGCGCCGGTGCCGAGTTTTCCTGCACAGTTTCCCGTGTTCGCGCTCGACAGGGTGCTTGCAAGCCCGGGCGGGCTGGTCACTCGGATCGAGGCCCATGATACGCCGCTGGCCCGGGTGGCTTCCGATCATCTACCAATCAAGGCCACGATCGATATCAATGCGATAAGGCGGGCGCAAATCGCGGAGGAGAACTCGACGGCCTGACGTAGCCGTCGAGCCAGCCAATCAAAGTGGCTTCTTCAACCACTTCGACAGGACACCGATGATGCCTTCGCGGAAGAGCAGAACCGCGATCACGAAGATCGTACCTTGCACGATGGTCACCCAGGCGCCCCAGGTCGCAAGGTAGTTCTGCATCGTCACGATCACAGTGGCACCGACGATCGGGCCGAACACGGTTCCCATGCCGCCGATCAGTGTCATCAGCACCACTTCACCCGACATCGACCAATGGACGTCGGTCAGCGATGCGAGCTGGAAGACCAGCGCCTTGGTGGCACCGGCCATGCCCGCAAAGGTCGCCGAGAGGACGAAGACAGCCAGCTTGTAGCGGTTGGTGCGATAGCCGAGCGAGATCGCCCGGGGCTCGTTTTCCCGGATGGCCTTCAGTACCTGTCCGAATGGCGAATGGATGATGCGGTAGATGAAGAGGATCCCGCCGAACGTGATCGCCAGTACCACGAAATAGAGCGTGAAGTCGGGACGCAGGTTGATGAGCCCGAAGAGATGCCCTCGCGGCACAGCCTGGATCCCGTCCTCGCCGCCTGTAAATGGCGCTTGAAGCGAGAAGAAGTAGACCATCTGAGCGAAAGCCAGCGTCACCATGGCGAAATAGATACCCTGCCTGCGGATGGCGAGCGAACCGATGACGACACCGAGGATAAGCGCTGCCCCGGTACCAGCAAGAATGGCTAGTTCAGGTGTCAGCCCCCACACCTTGGCTGCATGCGCGGCAACATAGCTCGCCGCTCCGAAATAGGCGGCATGGCCGAAGGAAAGCAGCCCGCCGAACCCCAGCAGGAGGTTGAAGGCGCACGCGAACAGCGCAAAACACAGGATCTTCATCAGGAAGACCGGGTAAAGGTAGAAGGGCGCTATCAGCCCGATCACGAAAAGGCCGGCAAAGATCAGCATGTGAAAGGTCGACATGCCCTTCGCGCCCCTATCGGTGACGGGAGTCACGTCGGCGGATTTCTGAACATCGGCGGCCATCAGGCAGTCCTCCCGAACAGCCCGGCGGGCTTGATGAGCAACACGATGGCCATGATGACGAAGATCACCACCGCTGATCCCTCGGGGTAGAAGACCCTTGTAAGGCCTTCGATCAGGCCAAGCCCGAACCCGGTGACGATGGCGCCGAGGATCGACCCCATGCCGCCGATGACGACCACGGCGAAAACGACGATGATGAGCTCAGCGCCCATATTGGGGTTGAGTGAGTAGATCGGTGCGGCCAGCACGCCGGCGAGCGCGGCGAGGGCGACGCCGAACCCGTAGGTCAGGGTGATCATCAGCGGGACGTTTAGACCGAATGCACCGGTCAGCGTCGGGTTTTCCGTTGCCGCCCGCAGATAGGCGCCGAGACGCGTCTTCTCGATCACGAACCATGTGCCGAAGCAGACGATGACGGAGACGACGATGATCCAGGCGCGGTAATTCGGCAGGAACATGAAGCCGAGATTCTGGCCGCCGGAGAGCTCTGGCGGGATGGAGTAGGGTAGGCCGGAAATGCCGTAATTATTGCGCAACACGCCCTGGATGATCAGCGCGAGGCCGAAGGTCAGCAGCAGCCCGTATAGATGATCGAGATGGTATAGCCTCGATATGAAGACCTTTTCGATCACGATGCCGGAGGCGCCGACGATGAGCGGTGCCAGCGGAAGGGCCCACCAGTAGCTCAGTCCGAAATAGTGCAGCAGGGCCCAGGTCACGAAGGCGCCGAGCATGTACTGCGCGCCGTGCGTGAAGTTGATGATGTTGAGAAGCCCGAAGATGATCGCCAGGCCAAGGCTCAGCATCGCATAGAACGAGCCGTTGATGAGGCCCAGAAGCAACTGGCCAAAGAGGGCCTGCGGCGTGATACCCAAAAGCTCGAACATGCCAGCGTCCTGCCAGATAGATGTCATGGTGGTGGGACGCGCCCAACCGGCGCGCCCCGTTTATCTCAGGAAGACTACTGCACCAGCGGGCAGTTGCCTTCGTCCATCGGACGGAAGGCCTGCGCAGCCGGAATGGTCGAGAGCGTCTCGTAATAGTCCCAGGGACCCTCGGACTGGTCCGGCGTTTTCACACGGAACAGGTAGAGGTCGTGGATCTTGCGGCCATCGGCGCGCACTTCGCCGGGGCCGAACAGCGGATCGTCGGTCGGCATTTCCTTCATCATGGCGACGACTTCTTCTGCATCCTTGGTGCCGGCAGCCTCGACGGCCTTCAGGTAGTGGAGCACGGAGGAATAGACACCAGCCTGAACCATGGTCGGCTTGTTGCCGGTTCCCAGTTCATCGGCGAAGCGCTGCGACCATTCGCGTGTCCCGTCGTTCAGGTCCCAGTAGAAGCTCTCGGTCAGAACCAGACCCTGCGCGGTTTCCAGGCCGAGCGCGTTCACATCGGTGATGAAGACCAGAAGACCGGCAAGCGCCTGACCTGCCTGGGTAATGCCGAATTCGGCGGCCTGCATGATGGAGTTCGTCGTGTCGCCGCCGGCATTTGCGAGGCCGATAACGCTTGCACCCGAAGCCTGTGCCTGCAGCAGGAAGGACGAGAAATCCTGTCCGGGGAAGGGGTGCCTGACGGTACCGACCACCTGTCCGCCGGCTTCTTCGACAACGGCGGAGGTGTCACGTTCGAGCGCATGACCGAACGCGTAGTCTGCGGTCAGGAAGAACCAGGTATCGCCACCCTGTTCCACCATGGCGCGCCCGGTACCATTGGCGAGCGCCCAGGTGTCGTATGTCCAGTGGATGGTGGTGGCGTTGCAGGCCGGGCCGGTGAGATCGGAGGTGGCTGCTCCTGATACCAGGAATACCTTGCCACGTTCCGCAGAGAGTTCATTGACAGCAAGAGCCGCCGAGGAGGTCGGCACGTCGACGATCACGTCGACATTCTCCTCATCATACCACTGGCGGGCCACGGTCGAGGCGACATCGGGACGGTTCTGGTGGTCAGCCGAGACGATCTCGACATTGATGCCCTTTTCGGCTGCGCCGAAATCCTCGACCGCCATCCGAGCAGCAATAACGGAGCCTTCGCCGGAAAGGTCGGCATAGAGGCCGGAGCGATCGTTAAGGACACCGATCTTGATGTTGATGTCGTTGGCATATGCCGCCGACGACATCATGGATGCAGCCAGTGCGGCCAGAACGAGACCTGTTCTATTCATGCTCTTCTCCTCCATGTTGGGCGCCGTTCGGCGCCGTTCTTCAAGCCTTCACACGCCGAGATAGGCGTGGAGTTTGTCGATGTTGGCCTCCAACTCATCATTGGGAATGGTGTCGATGACCCGTCCCTGCTCGACGATGTAGTGTCGGTCGGCGACCGACGAGGCGAAATGGAAGTTCTGTTCGACCAGGACGATGGTGAAGCCCTGCGCCTTCAGTTTTGCTATTGTGGCGCCGATCTGCTGGACGATGACGGGGGCCAACCCTTCCGTCGGCTCATCCATCAGCAGCAAATTGGCGCCGGTCCTCAGGATCCGGCCGATCGCCAGCATCTGCTGTTCGCCACCCGAAAGCTTGGTGCCCTGGCTGGACAGGCGTTCCTTGATGTTCGGAAAGAGTTCGTAGATCTGGTCCAGCGACAGCCCGCCCGGCTTGACCCGGGGCGGCAGCATCAGGTTCTCCTCGACCGACAGCGAGGAGAAGATGCCGCGTTCCTCTGGCACATATCCCATGCCCAGCTTGGCGATCGCGCGCGCCGGCAGCCCGATCGTCTGATGCCCGTCGAAGACGACCGATCCCTTGCGCTTGGTCAGGATACCCATCAGCGCCTTCATGGTCGTCGACTTGCCGGCGCCGTTGCGGCCGAGCAGGGTCACGACTTCGCCGGGCTTCACCTCGAAGGACATCCCGTGCAGCACATGGCTCTCGCCGTACCAGCCCTCGAGATCCTTCACCTCGAGCAGCGGTGCGAGTGAAGCGCGATCCTCGCCTTTCGTCGTCACAGCCGCCTCAGCCATGTCCACCTCCGATATAGGCCTCGACCACGCGCGGGTCCTTTGACACGGTCTCGTAGTTGCCCTCAGCGAGCACCTTGCCCCGGGCCAGCACCGTTATCGTGTCGGAGATGGTCGAGACCACCGACAGATTGTGCTCCACCATGAGGACGGTTCTGTTGGCGGCTATGCGCTTGATAAGGGCCGCCACCCGCTCAACGTCCTCTGGCGTCATGCCTGCCGTCGGCTCGTCCAAAAGCAGCATTTCCGGGTCGAGCGCGAGCGTGGTGGCGATTTCCAGGGCGCGCTTGCGGCCGTAGGAGAGTTCCACCGCCTGGACGCTGGAAAACGCGCTCAGTCCGACATCGGCAAGCAGTTCTTCGGCGCGTGCGTTGAAATCGTTGAGCACGCGTTCGGACCGCCAGAAGTCGAAGCTGTCGCCGCGCTGCCGCTGGAGCGCAATGCGCACATTCTCCAACGCCGACAAATGCGGAAAGACAGCGGAGATCTGAAACGAGCGCACCATGCCGAGCCGTGCGATGTCTGCCGGCGACATCGAGGTGATGTCATCGCCCTTGTAGGTGATCCTGCCCCGGGTCGGCGGCAGGAATTTCGTCAGAAGATTGAAGCAGGTCGTCTTGCCGGCCCCGTTGGGTCCGATCAATGCGTGGATCGATCCCTTGCGGATCGACAGGTTGACGCCATCTACAGCGAAGAAACCCTTGAATTCCTTCGTCAAATCCTCGGCAGCGAGGATTACACCTTGATCCGCACTCAAATTCTCCTCCTCCGTGGCGGCACGAAACCTTCCCCTGGGCAGACCTCTTTGTGTCGTTGCCCGAAGTGCACGTGCGTCACGCCGGGAATGATGCATGGAGAGCGCAGATATGCAAGCTAGTGAAAATACCACACACTCCCACGGCGATCACGCCCCCCAAGTCGGCAAGCGGGAGTTGCGGTCGATCCGCGCAGAACTGCCTTTTGCGAGGATCATTTGACCGCCGCCTCTCGTGCTCTCGCCTCCGGAAGCGGTGGCGTGGTTTCCGCGGGGCTGCGGGAATAGGCGCTGAGGCGGGCTATGGCGGTCGGTTGATGGGAGATTTGCTGGGGCTGGCCGGCGCCCATGGGCGCCGGCCGCGTCCGGCTTAGGCCGAGAGACGCTGGTCGCTGGTATGGCTGCCGGTCTGCTGTATGGCAGCAGCGGTTCTGCGAAGCGAATCCGCGGACGCACCGATCGCGGCATCGACCGACAGCCGGAACCCCGCCACCAGTTCGGCGAGCTGTTGGGCTTCGCGGGAAAGTCCATGGCTGGCAGCCGTCGACTCTTCCGACATGGCCGCGTTCTGCTGCGTACCCTGGTCGATCGTCGTGACAGCCGAATTGATCTCGGCCAGCCCGTTCGACTGTTCGCGTGCCGCGCTGACGATGGCGGCGACATGATCGTCGATTTCCTTGACCTGCTGGACGATGGCCTCAAGAGATTCACCCGTCTCGCCCACCAGTGCCACTCCTGCACCGACATGCTCGCCCGATTTGAGGATAAGGTCCTTGATCTCCTTGGCGGCTGCGCCCGAGCGCTGCGCCAACTCCCGAACTTCCTGGGCGACCACGGCAAAGCCCTTGCCAGCCTCGCCGGCGCGGGCGGCCTCGACACCAGCGTTGAGGGCCAGC
>Ga0213835_100509_pt1 | contig 35781 bp, 30 predicted proteins | sample SWPATP01_FD_160576 | JGI IMG/M metagenome (GOLD analysis project Ga0213835, IMG submission 160576) | Coastal seawater microbial communities from Marineland, Florida, United States - SWPA TP0 #1 | ecosystem: Environmental > Aquatic > Marine > Coastal | place: USA: Florida | collected 2016-08-05
GATCTATCGAGATGGTTGATATTACATCCCGTCGATTAACTCAGGCTGAGATTGATGTTCCTCAAGGTGTTCAGTTGATGACTTTTTTCCAAATGATGATGCGCCAAAGTCAGCGCTAAATAAAATTATTACACATGTATTACCGAAATCTACTTCTTGGCAATCTACTCATTGCCTTTCTATTCCTACAAGGTTGTACGGGCTTATTTAGTGAACGTCCTGAAGCTGATAATAAACATGATTTTCTACGCGCAACTCCGGAATATATACAGGTTGATGAATCAGTAGGTTATGATGCGGAGATGGATGCGTTTATCAGAGCTTACGCTTCTGATTTATTCCGTTATATGGGACGCTTTTTAGTTACAAGCACCGGAGTGATTGAAAGAGGTCAACCGGAGAGTCCACTTGGAAATCTGACTGCCGATATTTTACTAAATCGCGCAACAAGAGAAATGGGATTTCAAGTTGATGTTGCTATTCTAAACAGAGGTGGTTTGCGCATTCCACTTCCAGAAGGAAATATCACCGTCGGGACGATCTACGAGCTAATGCCCTTTGAAAATCATATTACCATGCTAAAATTTAATGGCAGACAAATGCGTCAGCTTGCAAATGAAATTGCGTTAGAAGGGGGAGAGCCGGTGAGTGGTATTCGGATGCGAATTAGAAATGGTGTAGCGGAAGACTTGCTTATTGCAGGCACCTCTGTTAGAGATGATAGATTATACTGGGTGGCAACGAATAACTGGCTCGCAGATGGCGGCGGTGATATGCCTACACTATGGAACCCTATTGAGCGCCGTGATCTGAATGTAATGCTACGAGATGCATTCATTGAATACTTGGCGCATCAGCCTGAAATTGGACCTGTAACTGATAACCGAGTAAGAAATTAAAACTATGTTAGATAGAAAACTGTTTTTAAAACAAGTAGCCCTCGCAGGTGCCGGGATTGGGTTAATTGGTCTAAAACCTGTTATGAGCTACAGCAGGACACCGGGTATGAAAATGATTACCATTATGCATACCAACGATACCCACGCTCGTATAGATCCTTTTCCCAGAGGTTCAGGTCGTTTTGAAGAACTTGGCGGTGCTGCACGTAGAATGGCATTGATTCGAAAAATAAGGGAAGAAAGTCCATTTAATTTATTGTTAGATGCGGGTGATACCTTTCAGGGAACACCCTACTTCAATTATTATAAAGGAGCTCTTGATTTTAAACTGATGTCAATGATGGGGTATGATGCTTCAACCATCGGTAACCATGAATTTGATAATGGAGTGGATGGGTTTGTTGAAGTAGCTCCAAATGCCACATTTCCTTTTGTTTCTTCTAATTATGATTTTAGAGGTGCTCCGAGTATGGGGCGTTTTGTAAAGGAAGAAATGGTCAAATTTGTGAATGGTGTAAAAGTTGGAATTTTTGGACTTGGAGTAAATTTTCAGAATTTGGTTTTGCCTCATCTGCATCAAGGTGTTATTTACTATGATCCTGTGTTGGTTGCTCGTCAAATGGTTCGACGTTTAAGACAGGAGCAAAAATGCGATTTGGTTATTTGTTTAAGTCATATTGGGTATACATACAATGATCCAAACAGAGTAAGTGACACGGTTGTTGCCAATCAGGTTGATGGTATTGATTTAATTATTGGTGGTCATACCCATACGTTATTAGATGAACCGGTTATTGTTGAAAAAACTGGAAAATCCCCAACCATGATTTCTCAAGTAGGTCATGCCGGTGTTGTACTAGGAAGAATAGATTTTGAGTTCGATAAAACAAACCGCCTTAGAAGAGCCTGGACTGCCAACCAAAGAATTGACTCCCAATACGATAAAGCATAATTGTTAGGAACGCTAAAAAGGTTTTATAGATTTCTTATTTCGGTTTTAAAGCTAAAGCAACTAAACGTGTAGTTTCATCAACTCAACCGTAACATATTCTCAAGTGAAACAAATCCGATTATTGATATTGGGGTCAACAGGCTCTATTGGTACGCAAACCTTAGATATTGTTCGAGCTAATCCGCATAGATTCAAAGTTGTAGGCTTATCAGCCAACTCAAATGCCTCATTGTTAGCTGACCAAATCAATGAGTTTGAACCTGAATTTGCAATACTTGCAGACAGAAAAAGAGAAACGGAGCTTATTGATAAATTGCAGTTTAAAAAAACGGCGCTCTATTTCGGAGAAGAATATTGTGCTGAAGCAGTCCATTTTTCCGACGTTGATGTTTTATTGAATAGTTTAGTTGGTTTTGCCGGATTTTTACCAACGGTACAAGCCTTGGAAGCCGGAATAAAAGTTGCACTTGCAAATAAAGAGTCACTGGTGGTGGGAGGGGAGCTCCTAAAAAAATATACCCAGAAAGGAATTAATCAACTTATTCCTGTTGATTCAGAGCATAGCGCAATATTGCAATGTTTAGTTGGTGAAGAACAAAATCCCATAGAAAAAATGTTGATTACGGCGAGTGGGGGACCGTTTCGCACTTGGGATGTCAAAGATATGGCATCTATCACCGTTGAGCAGGCATTGAACCATCCCAATTGGTCTATGGGGTCAAAAATCACTATTGATTCTGCAACAATGATGAATAAAGGGTTAGAAATTATTGAAGCATATTGGCTGTTTAATATCCCCCTTGAAAAAATTGAACCTGTAATACATCCGCAAAGTATCATCCACTCTATGGTAACCTTTCAAGATGGTTCAACAAAAGCACAAATGGGCCATCCCGATATGAAGGTTCCAATACAATATGCATTAACTTGGCCTGATCGCATCCCCCTTGAAACTCCAAGAATGGATTTCTCAACGTTGCGTGAACTTACCTTTGAACCTGTTGATTATGCTAAGTTTCCGTGCCTTAAATTAGCCTTAGAGGCCATTGAGAATGGGGGCTATGCTCCTGCCGTGTTAAATGCTTCTAATGAAATTGCAGTTGGTCGCTTTCTACGTGGAGAAATTCCTTATATTTGCATCTCTCAAATTGTTCAGCAGTCTTTGGAATATATATCGTCTTCTGTAACGTTGAGTATTGAATCTTTAACCGAAATTGATAAGCAAACCAGAACGTTTGCGTCAACCATCAAAATCTGATATTTGCTATGGAGTTTATTGCGGGAATAGGGCTTACGATTATCTATTTTGTAGCTGCGCTCTTTATTCTTGTGTTAGTACACGAATTGGGACATTTCTTAGCCGCAAAAGCTTTTGGGATGCGGGTAGATCAATTTTCAATCGGCTTTCCACCACGACTTTTTGGGAAGAAAATTGGGGATACAGACTATTGTATTTCGGCAACGCCTTTAGGTGGATATGTTAAAATTGCCGGTATGATTGATGAGTCAATGGATGACTCATACGCAACAAGTCCACCTAAAGATTGGGAGTATAGAAGCAAACCGGTTTGGCAGAAGTTTATTGTAATGATTGCAGGAGTTACCTTTAATGTAATTTTAGCTGCCATCATTTTTGGAGTGATGTTATTTTATTACGGAAAAGAAGTATTCCCATCCGATAAGGTTGGGGCTTTATTTATTCCGGAGACATCTGTCGCTTATGAAATTGGATTTAGAACCGGCGATGAGTTGTATGCTATCAATGGAGTTCGGCCGGATGTTTATGAACAAGCCGGAATGGTGTCTTTAGGACAATTAACATCAAGAAATCTGAATTTCACTGTTATCCGAAATGGAGAACATACTTTAATTCAAGCCCCCGATAATTTTCTGGATTTCTTATCTCGGAATCCTGAGTTTATCACAGTTATGAATGCACTACCGAGCCATATTTCCCGCGTATTTCCCGGAACACCGGCTCAGGAAGCCGGTCTTAAAGATGGAGATAAAATTCTAGCAATTGATGGAAATCCGGTAGGTTTTTGGCTTCAGATCGTATCAATTATTGAAAATGCTGATGGTGAGCTACTCATGACCGTTGACAGGGAGGGAGAGCTTCTTACTCTTGGAGTAACTCCTGATCCATCCACTAGAAGAATTGGAATTGCTCCAGTTGATCCGGTAAAGCATTTTGGCGTAGAATTTGTAAATCAGGGATTTTTTAGTGCAATGGCCGGTGGAATTTCACAAACATGGGAAACTACAACAAGTATTCTGAATGGTTTTGGGATGATGTTTTCTGGAACAATCTCTGTGAGAGATAATCTTGGAGGCCCGGTGGCAATTGCATCTGTAACAAGAGACGTAACAGAAAGTGGCGGTTCGAGAGGATTTTGGGCATTTGTTGCTTTTTTGAGTATCACACTTGCTATTGTGAATATGCTTCCAATCCCTGTACTTGATGGTGGCCATGTAATGTTTCTGCTTTATGAAGCGGTAACCCGAAGAGAGCCATCTGTTAAAGTAAGAATGGCGCTTCAACAAATAGGAATCGTTTTAATTATTGGTATCTTTATATTTGTTACCTTTAATGACATAATGAGACACATTGTAAATTAACGTATGATAGCGCAAGAAGGATTTTCAAACATCATTGTAGTTTTTATTTTAAGCATGATTCTTTTTGGGATTGGATATGTTTCCGGTGGGATTGTGCTTTACATTTTGGCTCCTTTAGCTTTTTTTCTAACTGGCTTTGTCCTTTTCTTTTTCCGTGATCCTATAAGACGGCCACCGGTTGATGCCGATAAAAAAATTGTTTCTCCGGCTGATGGCAAGGTGATAATTATAAAAGATATTGATTATCATGATTTCATTGGCGGTCCATCTAAACAGATTAGTATTTTCTTGTCACCGATGAACGTTCATGTGAATTATGTGCCTGCATCTGGTGAGTTGACTTATTTGAAATACCATCCCGGTCAATATTTAGTTGCGTGGCATGAGAAAGCCTCTGATTTGAACGAGCGAGCTGAATTTGGCGTGATTCATAAATCAGGTGCGCGTATTTTCTTTAAGCAGATTACAGGGTATGTAGCCCGAAGAATAGCGTATGATCTTAAAGAAGGTCAAGAAGTAAAGGCAGGTCAGCGATTCGGAATCATGAAATTCGGATCTCGTATGGACATTATTGTCGCTGCAGACGCAAAAATTCATGTTAAACCGGGAGACCGGACTGTAGCCGGTGAATCCATCATCGGGGACGTAGAGTGATTAAGCATAATGTTAACAGGGTTAAACGCGAGCAACGAAAATACAGACGCAAAGAAATTAGGCGTATAGCCAACGAACGGATTAAAAAAAGACTGACTAAGCCTATTCCTAGATCCGTAGTACCCAGCTTCTTTACATTAATGAACTTGCTTAGTGGGTTTATGGCAATTATTCAGGTGTATCAAGGGTATTTAGTATATGCAGCTTGGCTCATTGTACTAGCTGCTTTTTTTGATGTCCTTGATGGCTTTATGGCACGTCTTACAAACGGGAGTAGCGAATTTGGGATGGAACTAGATTCACTTAGTGATGTAGTTTCATTTGGGATTGCTCCAGGTTTCTTGATTTATGCGTGGCTTTTTGCTGATTCTACGGGGTTAGGGTTACCCTTAGTGGCGGCACTTCCGGCGCTCTGTGGGGCGGTACGCTTAGCCAGATTTAATGTTGAAGCAAGGGAAGATAGCCCCGGATTTTTCAGAGGTCTTCCTATTCCGGCTCAAGCCATGATGCTTGTCTCGTTTTTCCTGACTTTTTATGAACGCATCGAGATGTTTGATGTCTTTAAGCAAGGAATTAATGTTGTTATTATTCCAGTCATAGTAATTTTATCTATCCTTATGGTGAGCACTGTACCATTTGATAAAATTCCGCGCTTCAAAAAAGGCGAAATGCGCGCGCAACGCGGTAAAATCTTTCTCTTCATTGGTTATGGGCTAACCATCATCTTCCTTCAAGAATATGGCTTGATGATCGTATTCACTGTTTTTATCATTCGAGCGATCTTTATGTCGGGTCTCCGCTTTTGGAGAGAAGTAATGAGCGATGTGGAGTCGAGTAGCGGCCAAGTTTAACTGAAGTCTAATCCAAAGTATTTTCTTGGAAGATACACTTTGCTAAAGTAACATAATGAAGTTATAAATGAATAGGATATAATACTCGTAATCTAATCAAGGAGACAGAATATCAATATCCCACGAATTTTAGTAATTGAGAAAATTAACGGATATACCATTCAGTGTAAATTCAACAATGGGGAGAGTCGAGTAATGGATTTCAAAAAGATTTTCAGAGATTGGAATGTTCTTGAACATGATTTTGAATATATGTTACTTGATGAAAGTGAATTTAGGAAAGTTAAACTAAGAAACTACACACTATCTTGGTCTAATGTGCAGATAAAGATTAGTGGTGAAGATGGTGAGACTATTTCTTTGCCCTATGAAATTGGAGCGGATATATTGTATGAATTAAGTGATACGATTTAAGGAGCATCGAAAATCTAAATTATCAAGCATATTCGAAATACACGAATAAAAGGAACTTGTAACACTAAATTTTATGGGAAAGTCAAAGAAAATAGTTGTTAGGGATACTGAAATCACAGTCTTAACTCAAGATAATGGCGAGTATATTTCAATAACTGATATGATTAAGGCTAAAGATGGAGATTTTTTTGTTTCAGATTGGCTACGTAATCGAAATACAGTTGAATTTTTAGGCGTTTGGGAGTCTGTTAACAATCCTGATTTTAATTATGGCGAATTTGCCATAATTAGAGGTCAAGCTGGATTAAATAACTACAAAATAAGTGTTAAAGAATGGGTTGAAAAGACTAATGCAATTGGGTTAAAAGCAACGGCCGGTAGATATGGAGGAACGTATGCCCATGTTGATATTGCTCTTGAGTTTGGCATGTGGATTAGTGCTGAATTTAAAGTTTATCTGATAAAAGAATTTAAGCGACTTAAGGAAGAAGAAAGCAGCATGCACAGATTAGAATGGAATCTTCAAAGGACTTTGGCTAAAATAAATTATCGGATACATACAGAAGCAATAAAAGAAAATCTCATTCCTCCTGCACTAGCCAAAGAAAAGATTAATTTCGTATATGCTGACGAAGCAGATATGTTAAATATGGCATTATTTGGAATTACTGCGAAGCAATGGAGAGAACAAAATCCAACTTCAGTAGGAAATATTAGAGATTCATCCACTATTGAACAACTAGTTGTACTAAGTAACCTGGAAAGTTTAAATGCTATTTTGATTCAACAAGGGTTAATGCAATCTGAAAGACTTGAACAATTAAATAAAATAGCAATTTCTCAAATCAAGTCTTTGATTGGGAATAAAAGCTTAACAAAACTCAAATAATGGCAAATATAAAACACTTATAAAGTGCTTTACAGTAAGATTGTAAAAAAAGTGTGTGTCATCTCTGAATTAAGGGGAAATTTAAGAGAGTAATTAATCTAAATCCTTGATTCCATAATCAATCAAAGAATTTCCTGCTTTTTGATCGCGGCGCTTGCGGTTGAGGCGGGCTTGGTACAGCCGTTCAACATCTTCGAGAGTATCGGCATCATTCGGGGATAAATCCCAGCGAATGGCCTTGAAACGAGGCAAACGAAGCGTATAACCGGCTTTGGTGCGTTTGTTTATTTGGATGTCATCAAATTCTAATTCGACAATTATACCGGGCTTTAACGAGAGCGTGGGACCAAACCGTTCTACGACAAGTGGCTTTATCGCTTTATTGATTTTTTTAAGCTCATCATCAGTATAGCCGCCATAAGCTTTGCCAATTGGGATAAATTGTTCGCTGTATTTTGGGTTATCCTTAACTGAAATACCAAGCGTAAAATCCGAATAGGTCCCTCCGCGCTTACCACTTCCGGCATGTGCATACATGATGACCGTATCAAGTGATCCTCCCGGTTTTTTAATTTTTATCCACGTTTTCTTGCGCTGACCATACTCATAGGTACTATCTTTTTTCTTTAGCATGAGTCCTTCATTTCCATTCAATAAGGCCTCATCAAAAAGTTGATGCACCTGATCTGCCGATTGTATTTCCATTTGGCGACTTATTTTTATACCATGTCCCAAGCAAATACGATCGAGAAGAATTCTTCTTTCATTCAATGGTAAGTCAAATGTCGTTTCATTTTCGTGATATAGGACATCATACGCAATAAAAACAACGGGATAATCTGACAAAAGCTTAGGCGTTGGCTTTTTTACGCCCATTCTTTTTTGAAGCTGTTGAAAGGGGAGAATCGTATTCTCTTTGAATACGCAAATTTCCCCATCTAATACAATAGGGGCTAGATGCATGGACTCAAAATGGCTACAAATCTCAGGAAATGCATCAGTTACTTCGTTCAAATCTCGGGAAAACAGCTTCACTTTCTTCCCCTCAGCGTGCAGTTGGCAGCGCATTCCATCGAACTTTTCTTCGGCGATATAGTCTTGTATGGATTCGATATCTTCCGGTTCCGACGGTGTGGCAAGCATGAAAGCTAATGGATGAAATAATCGGAATCGTGCCTCATTTAAACGATTTTCGATTGCAAGAAGAGCGGCTTTCTCAAGGCTACCTGTAATCATGTGGGCGTATCTCACTTTTTCAGTATCTGCATCAAACGCCGAGGATAGCGCATTAATGATACTCCGTGCCTCAAACCCTATCCTAAGGCTACCCTGACCCATAATCCGAATAAAATATTTGATTTCGATTGGGGTCATCATCCCCCAGAATGCTTGCAAAAGAGCTTCTTTCTCAGTTCGTTTTGAAATCGATTCCAATTGTATGAACGCTGATTCAATCTCTTGCAGAGAAAGTCCTTTAGGCGTACGTTTTATAGTGGCATCAGGTAGATTTTCCATCAACTTCTCGATCGTTTCAGAGGAGCTTCCGGTGGCGGTTCTGCATGGTTTGAAGACAAGATCATAATCAATTTCACAAAATTGTGCTGCGCAAACGGCAATCGTTCGATGCCCAATTGATGCTTTTTTCCCCGATACGGTTGAAAAAGCTCCCTCCCCAATAAAACGACACGCTAAAGCTATATCAGTACTTTCCTGAAGTGACTTCAAATAATTCGCAAATAACGATGCTTTCTTAATACTACCGCGACTTTCAGCGATCTGCTGAACAATAGTGCAAAATCTGTAGAAGGAACTTATGTTGTAATTTGGCTCACTCTTCATCATGTGACTCTAAATTTAGAGGAACAGATGCAATCCCTTTTTCATGCAAAAAATGTTGAACCACTTTGGGATTTGGAGTATGCGTGATGTACACCATCTTAGGTTCAATCTTTTCGCAAATCTTTATCAACTCAAAAAAGTCAATATGATCAGAAAGGACTATGAGTTTATCTACTCCAAGCTGCACCCTGCGCGACTCATGCGCTGCCCAACCCGATACATACGCTAATCGTTTTTTGCGAATATTACTAATCATGGGCTGTTCAAGCGATGAAAGCGGGGTAATCAGCACGTTGTGGTCTTGAACGGTTGCTTTGTTATAGGCTTCATAGTTACCTAAGTTATACCCAAATTCAGTATAGACATCGCATAGTTGTTTTCCGGCTCCATGAATTTGTATTGTTAATTTGAGTGGGGCAAGAGCATGCATTACTTCCTGCGCTTTCCCTAAGTTGTAACAGAAAAAGACAGGGGTTGCACCTTCATTCAAGCTCTCAAGAGCAAATGTTCTGATTTCCTCAAAAATAATCTCGTGAGGTTTCCATTTATATATGGGTAGGGGGAAGGTTGCTTCTGTAATAAAATAATCTACTCTATCCGGATGTAAAAATCCTTCAGTAACCGGGGAGGGAGGAGTGCGGTAATCCCCAGTGTAAAGAATATGTCCCTCATCGGATTGAATACCAATCATGGCTGAACCAAGAATGTGTCCTGCGGGATATAAGCTTACATCTGCATGTGGAAGTGTAAGCTTTTGTCCGAAATTTAGGGTGGTAATATCCCCCTTAAAACCTCGAATTCGCATGAGTTTGGAGGTTGCAGGTGTTGCATAGACATGCATATTTCGGTCACGAGGAAGGTGATCCGCATGGGCATGGCTTATGAAAATATGCTCCGCATCGGGGCCACTACTATCCAGCCCAATGTCTAACTTCGGCAGAACAATCCCGTGATATCCTTTTAGTTGATAATCAAGCATAACGCATGGTGTTTCTTTCGGAAAATAACGGAAAACCTAAGGATAGGGTTCCATTTAAGACTTAGCGACCTGTTAATAGAGCGTAAGCTAAAAGAAACATAATCACCCCAAGTGACAACATCATGACACCACCTTTTTTAATTTGTCGTTCGACTTGGGCGGGTTTTTCAAGGATGATTTTGCTGAGTGTTTTCCATTGGAGGAAAAAGGAGCCAAGGATATAAATCATCAACAAACTCCAGACAGAAAAAATGATTTCTATCACGGAAAACGGGAAAAAGGATAAAATTAAGGATAATGAGCAAAAGAGGAAAAGATACCGCAGAGTTTTTAATACCAATTTAGGTTGCTCTTCTTTAATGGCGTGTTCTTTGAGGTATTCATAAAAAGGTAGGGGACGTGAAGTCCATATAAATCCTTGATATAAAAGAATTAAGCCAAGGGAAAAATAATAGAGCAGAAACCAGTTAAAACTGAGTTGTTCGATAAAAGCCATCATTCTTGTTTTTGCTGAATTTCTTCAATCAGTAGGCGCATACGCTCGTTAACTTTATCGTAGGCATCGGGTTTGTCCGCAGTTTTGTTCTTTAGCGTGAACAACTCTTCAGCGATACTCAGGCAGCTTAAAATCATGATAGTGGTTTCATTTTGGCTTGCAAGATCTTTTTTAAAAAGCCGGAGTCTTTGATCTACATATCCGGCAATTTCATACATAACGTGTTCATCATCCTCTTTTACTACGAGAGGATATTGCCGACCCATTATTGAAACCTTGATTGACTTCATGGTGTTTCGAGGTGTTTATCTATACGCTCTATTAAAGTACCAATTTGTTTTTTTAAAACCATTTTTTGTTTCTCAGGCATGTCATCAAAAAGGGCAGACTTCGACTTGAGCGCTTCAAATTCTTTTTTTAGACGCTCGTTTTCTGAGGTTAATGTATGAACTTGCGCTCTCAACTTTTTGATTTCACGGCTGAGTTGATCTGCAAGATCATGAAATTGGTCGATTCCTGATTTCTTTTTCGCCTCATTCATTGGTTTTATGCTCGTAACTTGGCGTTATAAGTAGATTCCATCCCCTTAATGATTTTGTTGATCACGGGTTGGACATCCTGTATAGTAAGAGTTTTCTCTGAATCTCGGAAATGCAATCTGAATGCCAAGCTTTTTTGACTCTCTGTCAATGGCTTACCTTCGAAAACATCGAAAATTCCGATTGATTCCAAGCGTTTTCCTGAGAGACCTTTGATGTAATTCATGGCTTCTCCGGCAATTACTTCTTTGCCAAGTTCAAAGGCAATATCAAATTCAAAGGATGGGAATTTCGGAATTTGCTGATATCTGAGTGAATCAAGTTTTTCCGTTAAATCTTGAATCGTGGCAAGATTGAATTCAGCCATGAAAATGGGCTGATCGATATCAAATTTTTTGAGTAAATCTTTTTCAGGTTGCCAGATTTTCCCGAGAACTTCATTATCGTACTTCAAAACAACTTCTTGATTGCTATATTCACGGATTGTTTTATCAGCAATACGTAGCTTTTTCAGAAGGGCATCAACCATGCCTGTTAAATCATGGAAGCTGTACGGTACAGGCTTTTGATTCCAATATTCGGATTGCTTAAGTCCACCAATTCCAATGAGCAAGCTTTTATGCTCGTCAACTCCATAAATCCATTTTCCTTTTCCGTTCGAGAAGACATGCCCAATTTCAAATACTTGTAAGCCTTTAATCTTGCGATTGAAATTATAGGATGCCGAACGAAGGAAACCATAACTTAACGTTGGGCGCAAAATGGCCTGATCTTTTGAAATCGGATTTAGTGTAGGGATGAGAGTCTTTTCGTCTCCAAATAATGGAGCCATCGTCTCCGGAAGGAGAGAGTTCGTGTACAACTCCTGCAATCCTAATGCAACACAAGATGAGTGTACAGTTGAGATGAACGTCTCGCCGTACGGTAACACCGGTGGACGGGCAAATGTAATACGACCGGTTGTGGGGATGTTGTTGTAATCGTAAATACGAGCAACTTCCTCAATTAAATCAATTTCTTTACTCACATCAGGACGGTAACCCGGGATGGTACAGAGTAGGTTGCCATCAATTAGTTTTGTGATAAAGCCAAGACGACCTAATATTTCAGTGATTGTATCAATATCGAGGGTCGTCCCTAAAATTTGATTGAGGCGCTCAGGCCTGAGGGTAACTTCTGGAGCAACATAAGGAACAGGATGCACATCTATCACCGGATATTCGATTTCTCCGCCTGCCCATTCGTAAATTAACGCTGCACAGCGAAGCGCTGCTTTTCTGGTGATTGTAGGATCAACTCCACGCTCGAATCGGTATGATGAATCACTTTGAAGGGCAAGCGTTCTGGATGTTTTACGCACAGAAACCGGATTAAACCACGCCGATTCGATTAAAATATCAGTTGTTGACTCAGAAATTTCAGAGTTCATTCCCCCCATAATTCCGGCAAGAGCAACCGGGCGTTCGCCATCGCAAATAAAGAGTGAACCGGCTGGTACTTTACGCTCAATTTCATCAAGGGTTGTGAAGGTGGTTTCCTTATCAAAAGATTTAACCACAATTTTATTTCCCTGCACTTTTGAAAGATCAAATGCGTGTAACGGCTGACCCAATTCGTGAAGCACATAATTCGTAGCATCCACAATGGCATTTCTTGGTCTAAGGCCGATCGCTTTTAAGCGATTTTGTACCCATTTCGGGGATTCCACCACAGAAACTCCACGCATCACTATACCAACATATCGGCTGCATAGCTCGCTGTTTTCAATGGATATAGAAACGGATGGATGCCCGCTTTCAACAACTTTTGATGCATCCACATCCTTAACAGGAACTCTGAATGGCTCGCCGGTTACGGCATATAAATCGCGGGCTGTTCCGGCATGACATGCAGCATCAGGACGATTAGGTGTTAGACCAATTTCGATTACATGATCTTTCGTTGGGGTCACTACTTCAGAAAATGGAATTCCAGGGGTAAGGGTTGCATCAAGCACCATAATTCCGCTGTGATCTGAACCGAGACCAAGTTCGTCTTCGGCACAAATCATCCCCATTGAAACTTCCCCGCGAATCTTTGATTTCTTGATTTTCAGGAAAGATCCATCATCTAACAGAATTGGAAGGGTAGTGTTAACGGTCGCTACAGGTACCCTTTGTCCGGTAGCCACATTTGGTGCACCACAAACAATTTGGACGGTTTCTGAGCCAATATCAACAGTACAAACCGTCAGTTTATCAGCATTTGGATGTTTTTTTGTTTCAAGGACGTGCCCTACCACAATTCCTTCGAAATTGCTGCCTGTTTCTGTGATGTCATCAACCTCTAATCCGGTAAGCGTAAGTTTGTCGGCAATTTCCTGAACACTGAGGTTGGTATCGATATAATCTTTTAACCAGTTAACGGTAATTTTCATAAAACTAAAGGATCTGTAAGGTCAGATTAAACAAATTGTTGAAGGAAGCGCATGTCGTTATCATAAAGCAAACGAATATCATCAATGCCGTAGAAAAGCATCGCGATCCGTTCTACACCCATCCCAAAAGCGAATCCGGTATATACTTCCGGATCGATATCAACCGCTTTCAGTACATTCGGGTGAACCATACCGGCACCTAAAATTTCGAGCCATTTCCCATTTTCTTCGTCTCCCCACCACACATCCATTTCAAGACTTGGTTCAGTAAATGGGAAGAAAGAAGGACGAATGCGATATTTCACACCTTCGCCATAAATCATTTCGGCGAACATAACCAACGTATCTTTCAATTCAGCGAGAGTTACGTTTTTGTCAATATACAACCCTTCAACCTGATGGAATAAGCAATAGGATTTCGCTGTGATGGACTCATTTCTGTAAACACGTCCCGGCATGATAGCCCTTAGTGGAGGACGTTGTTGTTTCATCAATCTGATTTGAACCGGGGATGTGTGCGTACGCAAAACTAAATCTTTGGAAGGATCATCAGCATCTTTATGCACAAAGAATGTATCTTGCATATCACGGGCGGGATGTTCCGGAGGGAAGTTCAGCGCCGTAAAATTGTGGAAATCGTCTTCAAGTTCAGGACCGTCTGCAATACTGAATCCCAAGCGGAGGAATACTTGCTTAATACGGTCGAGTGTTTGTGATAAGGGATGCGCCAATCCCAAATGTTGGTCAGTAGCCGGAAGCGAAATGTCTTTCAAAGCAGAGATGTTTTTGCTTGCATCGGCTTCAAGGGCTGATTTGTGTGAATCAAAAATGTGCTGGGCAATATTTTTTACTTCATTAACCGCTTTCCCATACGCACCGCGATGTTCAGCAGCAATGGCTCCCATACTTGAAAATAGAGCCGGGATTTTCCCTTTTTTTGACAGGTAGGTTAATCTAAAGTGTTCAAGTTCTTCGCGGGTTTTAATCCGGATATCCTGAATTTCCTGTTTAATTTTATTAACGTGTTCACTCATATCTTGATTTTTAAAAAAAAGGCAAGCTCACGTAAACATAAGCTTGCCTTAAAATACAGTACCGGTGTTTTATCAGGCAATGGCCTGTTTTACGATGGCAGAGAATGTTTGTGGTTCTCTTACAGCTAAATCTGCAAGAATCTTACGGTCAATCTCAATATTTTTTGCCTTAAATGCACCGATTAGGCGAGAGTAAGAAACTCCATCTAAGCGTGCGCCGGCGTTGATACGTACAATCCAAAGTTTACGAAATTCGCGTTTGCGGTTGCGGCGATCTCTGTACTGGTACTGGAGACCCTTTTCTACCGTGTTTTTCGCGACGGTGTAAACCTTACTGCGTGAACCCCAATAGCCTTTCGCTTGCTTTAGAAGCTTTTTGCGACGGCGGTTGGAAGCCACTTTATTGACTGAGCGTGGCATTTGTTTTCAGGTTTAGAGGTTAATAATTAGTTAAGGTACGGAAGCAGACGCTTGATGTTACTCTCATCAGCTTCGTGAACGACGGTTGATTTACGCAAGCCGCGTTTCCTTTTTTGATCTTTTTTGGTCAAAATGTGACGCTTAAATGCTTTCTTACGCTTCAGTTTCCCTGATGCGGTAAGTTTAAAGCGTTTTTTAGCACCACTTACGGATTTAAGTTTTGGCATGGTTGTTTTCGTATCTGATTCGATTTTTGAACAGACTTAAAATATAGGGATAAAACAGGCCTTTTTCAAATAGATAAATTGCATTAAATCACGCATTCGCAAGTAGTAAAAGGCGGTCGGTCAGATAGATAAGCAAAGCGAAAAATAGGAGCGCAAAAACGGAAACAGGATTCCAAATGATAAAACCTCCGATGGTTCCAATCGCAGCTCCCAGATACTTGATATAATTCAAATGTTCATTGGTAGCATTACGAATCATGGCTTCAAGCTTGAGTTCGTCGTAGCTGTTGAGGTTATCCTTCACAATTTCATAAATATCAAGATTTTCAAGCGCCCGCTCAATTACGGTGAGCAGAATTTCCTCTAATTTACTATGTTCTTTAAACAACCGAGCCGGTAAGGTATCTATGAGCTCATCAACAGGGTCGAGTGCATCTTCGATTTTGGTGGGGAGTGTATTCAGGGCTTCATCTATTAGCGTATCTAACGTTTTTCCTTTTACGAACAGGTAGAGACGAAGCGCGGTTTTCTCAAGTTTTGAATTTTCGGTGCTTTCCTGAATGAGTTCCGCCGCTCGTAATCTAATTTTATTCTTAATCTCAGGATCGTCAAGTGATTGTTGAATGTATCCACTTAAAAGCACTCTTAATTCTTTCCTGAATGATTCGTTTTTAACGAAGCTATTCACAAATCGTATGGCACTTCGGCTGAACTTCTGAATCTGACCGTCTTTGGTTAAACGTTCTTTGATGTGTTCGATATTCACCAAATCCCGGTCAACAGCAAGGGCAAGCCGATCTGCAATTTTAGATTTTTGAGCCGGAATTAACCCCTGACCCAAAATAGGATGCTTTTTCCGTGGATAAAAAAGCATTTGAATCGCCAACCAATTGGTGAAAAATCCAATGAGTCCACTCACGGTAAGAATGCGCAGCAGACCTTCCAGCAGAATGGTGAATTGAAAAAGCTTTAGTTCCATCCCATTGAAATCCCAAAAGATAGAAATCGCAAAACCCACCCCTAAAAGCCAAGGAAAAAGCATTAAGAGTTTCAAACCGATTTTATACTTCGGTTTTTCTTTGATGATGGATGTTTTCTTCGGGCTTTTCCGAATTTCTGGATTTGGCAAATGTTCGGTTATAAGCGTATTGAGGGAAACCTTCGGGATTTCATTCTTTTGTTCTGACGCTTCACTCATGGTTGTACGCTCTGATTTTTGAGAAAATATCTTCCAATCGATAATCCTGATTCATTGTCATTTCGTGTAACTCAGTAAGGAAACTGATTGAATCTGTATTTACGTTTCCCGGAAGCGATAGGTTAGCCATTATTTTGCCGGGTTTGATGACTTCATCCTCAATCAAAATAACGTTTTTTCCAAGAAGCTGATCCATTATTCCGGCAATTTTTGATGGCTTTATAAAACCGGTATCAAGTAATGCTTGCATGAAATCTTGCTGACGAATCGCAGGCTTTACCATTTGACTTCCTTCCGATACGGAATCTAAACTCAAAAAAGATACATCAGGATATTCTTTTGATCGGTAAATTGGGTACGTTCTGTTTTCTGTCTTCAAACTTTGAAGGGTGCGATGATAGATAACTTCATACATCTTCCAAGAGTCAAGCGGCAAGAATTGGCGCATTTGATGTGGTCTGCATTTTAAGTCATTTACATACAATCCATTACGCTGATTTTTCGGAGAGATGACTCTCATTGAAACCGGTATAGGATTTTCGGTATGATGAATACTCCTCAGTTGATCAGTCAAATGTTCCCACGTTTCAGCATGCCAAATTTGGGAGGCCGTTCGGGGATAGCTAATCAGATTATGAATGAACTCTTCTGGGATTGTTTCAAAGAGGCGCCTTAAAGCTTCGTATCCTTTTTGGAAAGAAGATTGAATCGACTTAAGTATATCTGCAATTGAAGGAGGGGAAGGGGGATGTAGATACGTTGCGTTTCCTGTAGCATCCAAATGAATAACATGGTTGTATTTTATGTTCAGGGGGATGTCTGAGCTAAAACGATTTTCTACCGAATTCAGCCAAAATGAATGGTTTTGTTTTGAATTGAAGTATGAATAGGCAAGAATTTCATCCAAAGAATAATTTTTAATGATATTCCGCTGGATTTCCTCCCAAACTCGAAAATATCGTGTTAGAAGAGTAGAATCGTTTTCGCCGAATAATGGAGCATTAGAAATTCTATCAAGTACATGCTCTTTTTTGATAAAATCGAAGTGCGTTCGAAAAACATCAACGCGCTTAAGATACCGAGCGATAGATTCAGCGATAAACATTCCACTCGGGTCGGGGTCGGTTGCAATGACGACTTTTGATGCCCATGGAGCTTTGGAAGCGAGTAACTTTCGGAGTTCAGCTTTGAGAGGATCGGCAATGGCTTTTACTTTTCCGGTTTTGTGATTGAATGTTGGCATCCACACAAACCCTTTGGTACTAATCACTTCCACAGCCGGAAGCTGAAGATTATCAATAACTTTTGCAAGGGTGGGAGATTCGACGATGAGAAGCGTGTAAGGATGCGCTGACATCGAATTTAGTTCACAGATTCGTTTCCGCTAAGATATACTACCGTTGCACTTTTTCGGATGGTATCATCCCCAAATAATAACTGAGAAACTAGTTTTTTTATTTTTTCTAAATCAGTTTTCTCGAATGTACCCATCATTGAAACTTCAATTATTTGCTCTAGCTGTTCGTAATTTAGTACACCATTGCCATATAAGTCCATTAAGAATCCCTGAGCTTCTTTCGTAATCATCATACGTTCAGCTTGATGCAAGACTCTCATACTTTCCGGTGTTTTTTTTGTACTAAAGCGATCAGCTCCATCTTTCATCTTTTGAAGAATCCAAGAATAAGCTGCTGAGACTTCTGCCTGAGAGTAAAGGTGAAGTTGTTTTTCTTGGTTGATATCAGTGAGGGTATGTCCGAGACGAAGCATCCTCACCATAAATAAAATAATATCAATAACGTTTGTCTGCATTCTAAGGTAATAGTGCTAAATATTCATTTTCTTTTGAAGTCATCAATTCTTTTTCGGACTCCGTTTTGTCATCATATCCACATAAATGTAGTAATCCATGAATCAACACTCTATTGAATTCGGTTGAAGCATTCAGATTTAACTCCCTAGCTTGCTCGAAAATTCGTTGAGCGCAGCAAAAAATGGTTCCTTCAACCGGTTCATCATCAAATTCCTGATAATGATAGGTTATTATGTCGGTAATGTAATCTTTACCGAGGTGAAGAGTGTTTATCTCAACTATCTTTTCTTCATTTACATAAACAGCTTCTAGCTCAGCGCAAGATTTCTTTTCTCTGCTAAACACAGTGCTTACCAAATCTCCGATTATCTCTAAGGTTACCGGAATATCAATCCCTGATTCGTTGAAAAATCGAATTTCGGGCTTATTAGACTTCTTCCTCAAATGAAAATCCCTCGAAATCTAACGATTCTGTTAAGGATAAGGCTACACTACACATCATAATCTCAGGAGGAAGCTTGGTAAAGTCAGCCTGAAGTAGTGTATCACTTACGTTTGAGTACATGTTTACAGCACCCGAGCGTTCAACGATTAACCCGGTGGTTTGTCCGCCAAGTTTCCCAAAAAAAGTTACTTGTTGCAGTGTATCACTAGCGATAAAACCGGTACAGTTGTGTAATTGAAGAAACACATTGTGAGAATACACAGATACTATATTCGTTCTAATTCCATCGGTTTCAAGACCTAAATGTATTTCCAAAGCTAGTTTAATCTCATTATCAGTGAGACTAAAGCGGTAAACTTTTCCTGTTTGCTTTGGTTCAGCTCCTAAAACTCTGGAGATTTCCTCAAGATTTTCCGGTGTGAAATCGTGTATCATGTGCTTTCTGTTAATAAGTGGTTAGCTAATATAAGCAATCCACAGTACAACTGCGAAACCTGTCAAATAAAGATACGACTAAAGTTCTCAAAATTCTCTGCTTCTGTTCGCGGGAAATTTGTTTCACCACCAGCCATTTCATTTATTTGATCAGTAATTCCTTCCGCTTTTTCAGTTTCTCCAGCCATAAAATAGACACGTTGCATTACAATCAATCTGCTAAGATTGCCACTGTACTCGCGTTGCCTTCTTCTGAATTGATTTTCAAGATGACTCATTTCGCTCTGAATACGCATTCGTTGTTCTGTTGTTAGTCTGCTATCAGGCGAAATCAATCGGAATCTTAATTCGTCTCTTCTGAGTTCCAAACGCTCCATAGCCAATAGCGAGCGTTCCAGTTCTCTCATAAATCGAGGGATGTACTTGTCGGCTAATCGTGTAGCTGCATCATAATTGCCTGCCTGTGCGAAACGAAGCGAATACGTTAATAACGTAGTTAAATCAGGATCGACTGTAGTAAATGGAATTTTGTATTCTCCCCACTCAAGCCAATGATTTGCTCTTTCAAGATCACCTTTGGCAATATAGGCATTAGCTTGCCGCGTAATTACAGTACGATAATTATCTAGCATTCTACGCTTGTTTTGGTCGAAATAAGCTCGTTCATTATTCACCTCACGAAGCCTGAAACGCTCAAGACGTTCGCCATGAATTTCCGTATCGAGGTGACCATATTCTTCTTCATGACGCTGAGGAATTACCCGGAATGCTTTTCCTTCGAGCCTGAAATAGTTTTCCATGTTTAATTGGGCATCGGTTGCCACTGTAATTGCGAAATAAATCGGTCGTAAATTCAAGTTTTGACGCATTATATCCATCACCAAATCATCCTGTACTCTTGTGTAGTAGAAGGATCGGTCACCATCCTGAAATAATAATTCCCCCTGAACAAAAAAGCTTAACTCATCATCCATTTCTTCAAGTGGCATTCTGAAACTAAATTCAGGAGCATACAGATCATCAGGCCACGTCATACTTCTGCTTTCCACAAACTCTTGCATGGTTATCTGACCGGGCTGTCTTTCACCCATCGTTTTTCTGTACAGACGATCTCGATCAACCGGAATACGAATGGTTTGCGGTCGGTGCAGATCACTTTCCCGTTCAAATCGGAATTTCTGTTCAATATTTCTTATTTGTTCATCGGTATAAGAGAGTTTCACAGGCGGGGAATCGTAATTCCATCTGTTTTTTATCTGATCAATGTACCAAGGGGTATTTAATAAACTCAGGTTAACCACCCTAACATCGGTTCTGATTCCTTTAACCTCTTGTAAGAACCAAAGGGGAAAGGTGTCATTGTCGCCATTTGTAAATAAAATAGCATACGGTTCAACGGAATTCAGCATGTTGTAGGCATAATCAGGAGCAACATAACGTAAACTCCGATCATGGTCGTCAAAGTTTTCAGAAAGTACTCTAACGGGAATAAAGATGGTCATAATAGCCAATGAGGCAAATAATGCTTCTTTTTTTTCTGTAAATGTTCGGATTAGTTCAATAATTCCGGCAGCACCGAGCCCCATCCAAATAGAAAAAGCAAAGAAAGAGCCCACAAAAGAATAATCTCGTTCCCTGGGTTGTAAAGGTGTTTGATTTAAATATAGAATAATGGCCATCCCTGTTGCTACAAAGAGCGCCAAAACAGCTAAGGCTCGTTTCCAATCGCGTACAAAGTGGAAAATGCCACCAAATAAACCTAGAAGAAAAGGCAGGTACCAATAGAAATTATTAGCGGGATTGTCTTTATGATCTTCTAAAGGTCGAAAAGTACCAAAGTAGGAGGGTGTATCTTGAATGTCGGATTGTCGCCCTATAAAATTCCAGTTAAAATATCGGAAGTACATGTGCCCCAACTGATAGCGGAAGAAGAAGTCAAGATTGCTGCTATATTCAGCATAGATAGCCATGTGGTGTGGTTGCGTGGAATGTCGGCGTGGAAACAAGATTTCCTCACGGCGATTGATATCCCCAAGAGTATTGTCGAAGCTTCTGCCACGAAGTAACGGAGCTGTTCCGTATTGCTCACGTTTCATATAACTCGTGAAATTTTCAACGTTATCCGGATTGTTTTGATCAATCGGAGGATTGCTCATTGAACGGATAAATATGATAGAATAGCTCGAAAATCCAATCAATACAGCCATATATCCAACAAGGATATAATTTGCAATTTTGTGATTATTTTGATGTGTATAATAAATTCCAATTGCAAGTGCCGCAATGATAAAAAGCATGAACGTAAATGGACCTATTAAACCATAGGTTGCGGCATTTACCGTTGCAGCTGCAGTTGGAATCCAGATAATTGTTCCGGGATAAATTGAAAGAAAGGCAACAATGGCCAATCCACAGGTAATTAAAAAACCAACGACACTAAACTCATATTTTTTAAAGTAGATTACTAAAGCCACTGAAAAAATGGCCAGTAAATTTAACATGTGAATACCAAATGCCAGACCGATTAAATAGGCGATAAACAAAAGCCATCTGTCGCTACCGGGTTTATCATGGTTATCGGCCCACTTTAATGCTAACCAAAAAACAAGAGCCGTAAAGGTAAGAGAAAGAGCATAAGTTTCAGCTTCTACGGAGATAAACCACATACTATCTGTAGCGGCAAAGGTTACTGCTCCAATGATTGCTCCACCATAGACCGCAATTTTCTGACCTATGGAGTAAGTATCCGGATGTCCACTCATAGTTCTGAAAAGCCTTACAACAATAAGATACAAAAGCATAACGGTAGTAGCTGATGCCAATGCACTCATCATATTTATGCTATATGCCACATATTCAGCGGGCATAAACATAGAAAAAAGGCGACCTAATAGAATATACATTGGTGCACCCGGAGGATGTGGAATTTGTATTCCATAAGCGACGGCAATCCGCTCTGCAGGATCCCAAAAGCTTGCTGTTGGTGCAAGTGTAATTACATAAAGAATAAAGGCATATAAAAAGCAGACAGCTGCAAAAATCTTGTTCAGAGTCTTATGATCGTACTGCATTATTGAGGGTATGTTCTAAAAGGTAGGGTTAATGTATTCACAAGCTTACAATAATATGAATAGCATAGGGTACTTACAAACACAAACGTAAAAATGTAGTTATTATTGATGCTAGTTGAAATAACAGCAATAAGATTAGGTCATTTTGGGAGATTTGTTAAGAGCAACTACCTCATTTTTTCTAAACTATGGTATTCATATAAAAACAAAGCTAAGAGTCGAGAAACTCAGTATTTTATGAATAATCACTAAGCAATAAATTCTGTGTAAGTGATTTAACAAGTATTTTGATCTTAATAGAAAAAGGATGTTAGAGCCGAGAGTTGAAATTTTATTCATGTCTGAATCTTAATTCATTGTGCCCTTTAATAACCATATCTGAAAACTCAATCTAACTCTTGTTTTTTTGATTTTAAAAGGCGGCTTTTACGAAGGCTACGTTCAGCCCAACTGACGAACATGCCGGGTTTGATTTGTGAACCATACCGCAAAGTATATACATGAGTAAATTCGGCTCCAAAGAAAATGACTAACATGTTGTAGTACACCCAAATCAGAAACACCACAAATGAACCTGCAGCTCCAAATGCGGACATTGTAGCTGCGTTATTTAGGTAAAATCCTACCATGTAATGGCCAAATAGAAACAATAAAGCAGTAACAAAGGCACCCACAAATACATCTGACCACTTCACAACTATATCGGGAAGCATTTTGTAGATAATGGCAAATAAAATAGTGGTGATAAATAAGAACAGGAAGTTATTTACAATTCCAAAAAGTACCAAAGCAGGAGGGATGTAATCTCCTACTATTGGATCAATTAGCCCCAATAAATAATCCAGAATAATAGTTGCTGCAAGCGTAAAAGAAAAAATGATGATTAGTACAATTGCTAAAGCTCTGTTAATGAAAAACAGTGCGATGCTTTTTCCTTTTGGTGTTTGAACGCCCCAAATTGTATTAAGTGATTCCTTTAGCTGAGTAATAACGGTTGTCGCCGTAAATACCAAAATGGCCGACCCGGCTACTGTTGCGGCCAATCCGGTTCTTGATTGATATACGCTTACTACAATAGCTTCAACAGAGGCTGCTAATTCTGCACCCAGGATTTCAACCATGTAGAGACTAAGTTGTCCGCTAACCGCTTGCTCACCAAAGAAAATTCCCGCTAAAGCAATAATCAATATAACTAAAGGTGCAAGGCTGAAAATTGTGTAGAACGCAAGTCCAGCTGCATGAAGCATCATGTTATCATCAAACCAACCCTCCACAGTGAGCTTGATGACTTCTTTTATTTCTTTAAGGACAAATAATACTTTTCTTAGCATGATTTTTATAATACTTCAAAAACGTTTTTGACGGATTCGACGGCGTGATAAATTTCGGCTTCTGTGTTATAAAAATGAGGTGAAAACCTAAGTTTGTGATCTCTTACTGATACATAAACCTTCTCTTGAGATAAATGATTCAAAAACTCATTTTCATCAAGTTGTTTAGGTATATTGAAAGTGGTTATTCCTGATCTGTGATGAGGATTTGGGTCTGAATATAATTCAAATCCCGCATCGGTGAGTTCTTTAGCAATAATGTCTCCAAGGTTTCGAATATGTTCGAAGTATTTAGCCGGCTCCGCTTTCAAAAAAAGTTTCAAACTTGCACACATCCCATAAATTCCGGGAATGTTGAGCATCCCACACTCAAATCGACTGGCTGATTTCTTTAAATCTTGCGTGTAGTTAAAGAAATCCCAAGGCTCTTTTACACTCAACCACCCCAATTCCGTTTGTAATAGTGTATCAGATAGTCGATCAGATAAATACATAAAACCGATTCCTTGAGGACACATCAGCCACTTATGACCTCCGGTGCAAAGTGCATCAATCCCTGAGTCTTGAACATCTATTGGCACACATCCTGCGGCTTGAATACCATCAACTATCACATATATTCCGCGAGAATGACAAAGTTCTGTGATGGCTTTTAAATCAGCTTTATAGCCACTAATAAATTGCACGGCACTCAACGCAAAGATTTTAGTTTTGTGGGAAAGGTGCGCTTCTATGACATCAAGTGGTAGTCTGCCATTGTTTTCAGGTAGAAATTTGAGTTTAACCTTTCGTTTTATCTGATTCATCCACGGATACACATTGGTTGGAAACTCGAAAGGATGAAGCAAAATTTCATCATTTTCCCTCATGGGAATGCCATTTGCGATAATGTTTAGCCCGTGAGAGGTGTTCGGTATGAACGCGATTTGATTTAGAGATGAAGCATGAATTAGTGCTGCAATAAGATCTCTGGTTTTTTCAATCATTAAATCTATTGTTGCGAAGTCATCTACCGAATCAGACTGTCGCATAGTAAAACAATGCTGTATCAACTGTGTAGTTGATTTAGGAAGGGGACTTATGGCGGCATGATTAAGATAAACTGAACGGTCTTCAATATGTAAAAACTCGTTCCTCCAATTTTCTGCATTAAACATAGGTTCTGCTTATATCAAGACTTCTAAACAAGGTCGGTTTTATCCGTAGCATCTCTTCAAATAAGATACTAATAATGGAATCGGATAAAAATTGGTTTGATCCATTTGAAAGAAATGGCAAAAAAACCTACAAAAATCTATGAATCGAAAATTCCTGTCGTACAGGTGTATTATGAAGTATTAAATCAGCTAACTCTATGGCAGTCAATTGACTATACATTAGCCCTTTTGAGCCAAAACCAGCTAAAATATACATATTTTCGAGTGAGGGATGTTCTCCTATAACCGGTAGTCTATCCGGTGTAGTTATTCTTATACCAGACCAAAGATTCAGGGTAAGATCATGTATTTCTTCTTCAGGAAAATGAACCATCAACTTGTTTAGTAGATAGTTTTTTGAACTATTATCAGGTTTTATATCATCAAAGTGATGATTGTATGTGCTCCCAATAACTAGTTGATTATCGAGAAAAGCAAGGTAACCCCTAGAAGCTATGGAATGTGGGAATTGAACAGAAGTATCATTTAAAGTTAATGTCTCACCCTTTACAGGATGTAGTTTTAAAAAAGACCATTCATCAAATTTTTTAATCCCGAATCCATTTGCAAAAACAACTTTCTCAGTTTCGATATCGACTCCATTTTCAAGAGTCACAACCCATTTATGATTCTTTTGAGCGACTGAAACAACCAAACCTTCTGTGATTTGTCCACCCAGATTTAAAAAACGATTATGCAGTAAATCAATTAGTAAAGGTGTGTTTACGGTCAATCCAACATGAACAAGTAAACCACCTAAGGCATGATTTAATTCAGGAAAACGACTTAAAAAATCATCGCCTTCCAACCATTCTATCCACTCAGCAGGCCAATCAGAGTCATTCGCCGAGCGTTTGAAATTATCATAAAGTCGATCATCCGTGGCAGGTCTTAAAATACCGTTTTCCTGAATGATACTTTTTTCATGAGCGGAGAATGAACTAATTAAACTTCGAATAAGAGCGTAAGATTCTTCAGCAAAAGCACTCTTTTTCGCTTGCAATGCAGCGGCGGGATTAAACAGAGCAGCAGGAGCTAGCGAGGCACAATGTCCTTGTGAAGAGTTGGAATGTATCAAACCAACTGAAACACTTTGTGTTTGGAGGGACAAAGCTAGGTGTGACCCTGCAAGTCCACCACCAATTATGATAACATCCATTTTCAAGTTTGCGGACAAAACTAAACTAAGATTTTATGTAGTAAGCTCATTAAAAATAATATCAAGCTTATTCTTAGTAATTGGCTTCATAATGTAACCTTTAATCATTTCATAAGATTTAGCTTTTTCCTGATCATTTGGATCAATTGATGAAGTAACAATATAAACCGGAACGGTATTCGGATAGTTAATTGTCTTTAATTCGTCCAAGAACTCCCATCCATCCATAATTGGCATATTGATATCCAAGAGAATCAAGTCAGGTAAATCGTTATTTTGATTCATTGCATCAAGTATAAAGTCTAATGCTTTTTTTCCATTTGGGAAATCTTTGCAGTTTTCAAAATGTTCATTTTTCTTAACAAGCAACCGCATTAAAGTGATCAATACCTGATCATCATCAACAATTAGTGTGTTTTTAATTTTCTTCATTTTTATATGTGTGCTTTCAGTAATCTTGAAATAGATTTTAAACTTTGATCCTTTATTGACTTCGCTCTCTACTTCAATTTTCCCATTCATAGCTTCAATTTGTGTTTTTACAAGAAATAATCCTAAGCCTCTCGCGTCTGGATTATCATGGAACGTTTTATACATCTTAAACAGCTTTTCCTTGTGTCTTTTTAGGTCGATCCCAAGACCATTATCTTCAACTGTTAAAACAATATAATCGTTCTCTGTCTGTGTATAAATATCAATTTGGCAACTTCTTGAAGGATGTGAGTAACGCATTGCATTTGTTATCAAATTCAACAATATGCTTTCTAGATAAGCCGGCACTACAGAAACCAAACATTGTTGGTTAACTTTATTATTGATATTTGCTTTATTGGTATTAATGAGAAAGGAGAGCGATAAAATTGTCGAATTGATTGCATCGCCAAGGTTCACAGACGTTTTCTTAAGATTAGATTTGCTTTGAATTGATATAATTTCATTCAAATTTTGAATAGTTTCATCTAATCTTTGAGCCGTCTGATAAATTAAATTCACAAAACTATTTTTCTCTTCTTCAGTATCTAACTCACCATAAATGGAAGATAACCCAAGTAAATTACTGGTATGCGAGCGAATATTGTGAGAAACTATATGAGCAAAGTTTAGAAGCCTCTCATTTTGACTAGAAGTCACATTAATTAGTTGCTGAAGTTCTTCGTTTTTTTCCTTTATTTCGGAGATATCAACATCCATACAATAAATTTCAATAGAACCATCCAATCTGTGATGTAAGAAATAGCTTGAAATCACATTAATTATTCGCCCATCAACTGAAATGTGTTTCCACTCACCGGATTGATTTACTGTTTCTCCATCTCTAATTCTGTTAAAAAAGCGCTCGATACGTTCTGAATCGTCTTCATCAATCAAAATATTGGTTACATGCTTATTTAATACCTGATACTCGCGATATCCATAGAAAAACTCAGAACCCTTATTCCAATAAATAATATTGCCATCTATATCGTAACCCTGAATAGCTATATGTTTTGTATTGTAAAGTAGATTTCTGAATTTCAGTTCTGTTTCAATCAGCTCTTTTTTGTGTTCAATTCTATCTGTGACATCATTTAAGTAACCATTCCAAATGGTACTTTCAGGAGTTTTCATAGGTAATGACTCGCCACTGAGCCATAAAATGCGACCATCAGGTAGTTTGACTCTGAATGTTGCGACCCAAGTTGTGTACTCGATTCTGGACTTCTGAATGGATTTAAATACAGCTTTTTTATCATCGGGATGGATGTAGCTAAAAAATAAATTGCCATCTTCTTTCACATCTTCCGGGTCAATACCAAGGTGTTTTTTGATTCCACTTGAAACGAAAGGGATGGTACTCTTGCCATCTTGAAAAAGTTCGAATTGATAAATTACTCCGGGAATATGGTCAGTTATAGTTTTTATAAGGTTTAACTGCTCTTTAATCTTAGACTCGGCTTCGACTTTTTCCGTAATATCGAAAGCAAAACAAATAATCTCTTCAATTTCATTTTGTAGATTATTCTTTACGGTAATATGTGTTTCAAACCAACTTCTCCCAACATGACTATCAAGAAAATAATCGATTGTTTGAGTTGTCTCGGTTTTTGAAGCTAAATAGATGGCGTTTTCAGTTAGTTTAATTAAATAATCGGGTAAACCTATTTCTTGTAATTTTTTTCCGATAAAAAATTCAGGTTCAACATACGTTTTTTGATTACCATGAAACTCTTTGTATCGCAAATCACCATCAAGAACAAATAAATTTGCACCACTTTGAGCTAACAATAAATTGAAGCGATCCATACTATGACCCTAACTAAACTTCATGAATCTATCGATTTTGACAATTTCTCTTCACAAATAGATACAATATATCTGTTCATCAGTATTGTTCAACTAAATTCAAAATAGACTGAACAAATATTAATAGTAATAAGCTTCTTTTTGGTTTTGGCGTTCAATACAACCAAAATCAATGTTTATTTGGAAGCCTTCTTATGCTCAAAGTATCATTTTTTTCGCTAACTTTCTGATTATAAAAATCTGATTCTAGATACTATTTCATAGAACTATGCTTGTAAAACTAAGATACTGCGTACTAATCTCTTTTTTACTCCTCCTATTTTTCTTTATAACCGAAAACTCTTTTGCACAAGAAACAGAGGTTCCTGTTATAAAGTCAAACGCAGATATTATGACTTCACATATCGGTGAGCAACTAAAAATAAGTGAAATCGTTTTGAATTTAGATGCACCATTTAGAGTTTCAGCTCAATTTCCGGATCGGAATATGACCTACCTTTTTGATGTCTTATTAGGATTAGGAAAGACTATCAAACAAGTAGAAACTGTGGATTATATTGAATTGCGCTTATTTCCTCAAAACACACTTACTCAAATTAACCGTCTTGAGGCCCAACGTTCTATATTTGGAGAGCTTCATATATTAAAATACAGTTATGAGGCTGTGTTACAACAAACTGAGGTGATGAATTTTAGTTATTCTGATGTTATCTCCTTATCTGACATTGATGTTTTAGAATCATCATGGAATGGTGCAAGATTTCACAATAAAGAACTACTTCGAGAGCGTAATTTATGGAAGCAGGTAGGTCAGCCGGCCATAATTGCTGTTGCAACGGGAGTCACTGTTTTTCTTTTGTTTAATGTTAGAGGTTCATAATTTAATGCTTTATACTTCTAGATATAGTTTCTCCATTATTGGGATAATTTTTTTTGTGTTGATTTCAAGTTGTGCGACGCCCACTCAACCTACCGGTGGTCAGCCCGACCAAACGCCTCCGGTTGTTGTAAGAACAGTTCCTGCTCAGGGAACAACTCTTTTTGATGGAGATGAAATACGATTCTATTTTGATAAATATGTGAATCGTGAATCTTTTGCCAATGCATTTAGAATTGATCCGGATATGAGATTAGATTATCGCATTCGATGGAGTGGAAGATCGGCTCGTGTGCAGTTCCAACAACCATTACCGGATTCAACTACCATTATTTTTACACTTGGGACAGAATTTTCTGATGTCAACAGAAATCGAATTCGAACTCCTTTTGTACTAGCATTATCAACCGGTCCTACTATTGATGACGGACAAATTGTGGGTCGAATTGTTGATGGTAAAACCGGAAGGTCAAGAGAGGGAGCAACAGTTTTATTATATCGGCAGCCTTTTGATTTAACAGAACGAGCTGATTATGTGGCGGAATCTGACTCTTCGGGGAAAGTGAATTTTGGATATTTAAGGGATGGTGTTTATAAAGCTTTTTGGGTTGATGATCGCAATAGAAACCGTACCTGGGATAGAAGGATGGAGGCTGCCCGACCGTTTCCCATAGAATTTGTTGAAGTTGACCAAAATAATCTTGCTCAATTAGGAGTGCTTCACATCAACGAACCTGATACTGTTCGACCTGAGCTCCAAGGGATTGGACTTTTTTCATCCACACGACTTCGACTCAGATTTAGCCGAGATATGATGTTAAGTGATGGAGCTGCAATATCCATTACAGATACATTGGGAACCGTAGTTGGGTCAGCAATTCCACTATATGCGTCAACAGAAGACCGCACTATTATTTTTGCTCGGTCAGAAAATCCTCTAAATCCGACAAATACTTATCGTATCTCAACCATAGGAATTAGCGATATCCATGGAAATCTACCTTTACCTACTTCTTTGGATTTTCAAGGTTCAAGTGTTACTGATACCACTCGAATTCGATTAATTAAACACAATACTGAAAAAGGAGTCTTAGATAATGAACCTCATATCTTTACTTTTTCGACGTTCATTCAAGGCTCATTAGTTGTAGATTCACTTCAGATTGTGCAAGATGAAATAATTTATACGGCCTGGGAGCCTTTGGAAGTTAAGAATAACAGATTGAAAATTATCCCACCGGGTAGATGGCAAGATGGTAGTAATTATACAGCTCGTATTTTTGATTCATCAACCGGTTCACGAAGAGATTTTAAACTCAATATCTTCCAAAGAAATCGCCTAGGTGGATTAGAAATAATTGTTGATGAATCATCTCGAAAAGAAGGTCTTTATAACCATATAACACTAGTCAATAGCGAAGGTGCAACGGTGTTTTCAGGTAAAACGCTAGATAAAATCGAGATTCTCAATTTAACTCCCGGAAATTATATTCTCACAATGTTCAGGGACGATAACCATGATGGAATATGGAATAGAGGAACTGTTGATCCCTTTGAATCGCCGGAGCCAATAGTCATAGAGCGTGGTGTTCGTGTTGCGGAACGTATGACAGGAGAACTTGTTTTAGATTATAAGCAGTTTCAATCATCATCAGATGAAAATGAAACAGGTTTAATTGACACTGATGAAGATACATCAGAACAGTTGGATTTATTTGATAAAGAACCATAATTACCGATATAACATGACAAAAATATTATCCTTAACCTTGATACTCTCTTTTGTAATCTGCATAAGAGTATCGGTAGGTCAGAACTTTGTGATCGAAGTTTTGGACCATGAAACAATTGTAACAGATGGTTTACTACCACATGAGCTGAATCGTATTCCGGTGCAAATTGCTATTCCGGATTTAGATAGCAGATCTTCATTCATTCAGGTTCAAATCCCTCAACTGCCTGCTGATGATTTCGAAATTATCCGAATTTCTGAATTCATTGAGGGGATTACATCTGTAAGTGCGCGTGCACGGGATGGTTCTGAACGTTTCCTAACGCTAAACTGGAATTCAGAAGGTATGATGTTTGGTAATGTTAGTGATTTCCATAATCAGAGACATTTCCACCTTAGACACAATGCTTATGAACGCACACATTTCTTATCTGAAATCATCCAAGCAGAATTAGATGTTTTACAATGTGGTGGCTATGAGAAGGTCTCACATCATCATGAAATTAATACATTGGATATGCCACGATTTGAAACTCGTGATGCTGTAACTATGCAGGCAAATGCTGGAATAAGGTATCGTGGAAATGAACGATTTCAAGCGGGAACAACAGGATCAACGGCAATTGATATCTTGCTCCTTTATACCCCTAATGCAGAAAATTGGGCGAATATTCCAACAAGCGGTGGGATGAATTTTATCGTTTCGGAAATGATGAATTTGTCTCAGCTTTCGTTAGATAACAGCCAAATCCCCGTAGAATTAAGAGTAGCAGCATTACGACCAATCAGTTATAGTCAGGATGGTGTAAATAATACAGTTGGTTCAGGAAATCACCTGAGAAGATTAACTGCTTCAAATGAATTTAATCCATTTGGTAGTGCGTTTGATGGATTTATGCTCGAAGTCCATGAAATGAGAAAGCAATATGGTGCAGATATGGTCTCTGCATTGATGGAAGTAAATGATGTGGGTGGTATTGCTTGGCTTGGTACGGCCGCTGCTCCAAACCCTGATCTCATGTTTTCAGTGAACCGAATTCAACAAATGGCAACAACCTACACTTTTGTTCATGAACTTGGTCATAACTGGGGATTGGGACACAGCCGTAATCAAAATACAGGAGCTGCGGGAATTTTTGGTGGGGCATTTCAGTATTCAACAGGGTGGAGGTTTACCGGTGCACAAGATGGGCAATCGTATGCAACTGTAATGACTTACGCTGAAGGAAGTGAAAGAATCCCGCATTTTTCGAGTCCTACAGTAAATTTTGCAGGTACGCCTACCGGTTCTTATGCCAGTAATTCTATTTTTGCACCGGCTGACGCAGCTCGTAACATCAGAAATACAGCTCCTTATGTTGCGGGAATTTTACCGACTACTGTAAATGCTCCCTCTGCAAGTTTCGATTCGAGTCCAATTAACATCACAATAGAACCCGGAAGTACGACTCCTCATACACTTTCTATTACGAATACCGGAGCTTCGAGATTATTTCTCCGACCTGAAGTAAGTATGACAAATACAGCAACTCTTTCTCTAAATCCTCCACATGCCGAATGGGTTGAACAATTTTTGGAAAATAACTCAACTCAATTTCCGGGAATCGGGGCATCATCATTTTGGGGAAGTTCATTCGATGCTGACTTAGGATTTTCAATTGGAGAATTTAGTATTTCAAACGATTGGACTGTGGCATCAAGAAATCAGATCGAACGTTTTGAAATCAGAGAAACCTCAACAGGCGGACAAGCATTGGTTTTGAAGCATCAACCTAATCAGGGCACTAATGCTTTTTTAGGAGTACGCTCTGCTTATGATGGGTTCTTCCCATACGGAGGATATGAATTTACAGCCGATATCATGATTTCTAATCCTGATCAGAGTACGTATTATATTAATCTGATGGATCCAACTATCACTTATGATGATCAAAGTTTTGCTTGGTTAATTTTTGGGTCAAATGGTACTATCTCTTATGTAAGAGAACTAAACAACGTAGGTAATTGGATAACTGAGGAAACAAATGTACAATGGGTTCCAAATCAAATGAGAACTGTACGTATTGTGTATCAACCTGAATCAAAGGCGGTTCACTTTTATTATGATGGAAATTACATCGCAACAACCCGTCCACTCTCAGCTAGAAAACCGGTTAGTGTAATATTCTATCGCTCAAATAATGGAACAAATAGTGAAATGATCGTTGATCGCGCATTTTTGAATCCACTTTATGATGGATTGGGCTTCGTAAATGCTACCCCTGAGAGAGCTATGGTACAAGCAGGACTCTCAACACAAGTTGTGCTTAATTTTGATGCAACGGGTCTGCCATCGGGAACATACAATGCTCAACTAGAACTGCATACAAATGATCCTAATAGTCCAATTTCATTAATCCCTATAAACTTTACCGTCACCGGTGATGTTTCAGTTCCACAAAATGAATTGCCATATCAGTTGAGCTTAGAGCAAAACTATCCGAACCCGTTTAATCCGGTTACCAATATCCAATTCTCGATTCCTGAGGCTTCTGAAGTGAGACTTGAACTCTTCAATATCACAGGACAACGAGTTATGACTGTTAAGGATGGATTTATCTCAGCCGGTACACACATGGTTTCGGTAGATGCATCCTCACTCTCAAGTGGCGTCTATCTGTACAGATTAACCACTTCAACCGGAATGATTACGAGAAAAATGACGCTATTGAAGTAATCATAGCCAATAGTTCAAGCTTAGTAAAAACATGTATTCCGGGCTGATTTCAGCCCGGATTTTTTTTATCTTTGCATTCTTGACAAAAAAGCGCTTTCAACTAACAGGAGTATCGATTTATGTCGGTTTCGCAAACCACTGAAACTAAACAACAAAGCACAACTGCGACACAGGTTTCAACACCTTACTCAACCAAGCATAAAATAAGATTTGTTACCGCTACAAGTCTGTTTGATGGACATGATGCGTCTATCAACATTATGCGCCGTATTCTTCAGAGTTCGGGTGCTGAGGTGATACATTTGGGGCATAATCGCTCCGTAGGTGAAATCGTAGATTGTGCTATTCAGGAAGATGTGCAGGGAATTGCAATTAGCTCGTATCAAGGCGGACATATTGAGTTTTTCAAGTACATGGTTGATTTACTCCGAGAGAAGGGTGCTTCACATATCCGAGTGTATGGCGGTGGCGGTGGAGTGATTGTCCCGTCTGAAATTAAGGAGTTGCATGAGTATGGTGTAGCACGGATTTTTAGTCCGGATGATGGTCGTTCTCTAGGTTTACAAGGGATGATTAACCTTATACTTCAGGAGTGTGATTTCGAAACCACTACACTCGATACTATCGAGATAAATAATATTAAGTCAAAGGATGACAAGCTACTAGGTAGATTGATAACAGCTCTTGAAAATGATCAGAAACATTTTCTTGAATTCAGAGAGAATGCGCTTTATTACGATAATTCTACCAAATTACTTCCATCCCAAAATGGAAAAATCATCCCTGTAATTGGAATCACCGGAACCGGTGGAGCAGGAAAAAGCTCTCTTACCGATGAGATTGTCCGCCGATTTTTGACTGAGTATGAGGATAAATCCCTTGCCATTATCTCTATCGATCCATCCAAAAGAAAAAGCGGTGGAGCATTACTTGGTGACCGGATTCGGATGAATGCCGTGTATAATCCGAGAGTCTATATGCGAAGCTTGGCAACGCGGGCTTCAAACCGTGCCACAAGTGAGGCGGTTTCGGGAGCAATTGCACTTTGCAAGGCAGCGGCATTTGATATGATTTTAGTCGAGACGAGTGGAATTGGTCAAAGTGAATCGGAAATTGTGGATATTTGTGATCTTAGCTTGTATGTAATGACAAGCGAGTACGGTGCTGCAACTCAGCTTGAAAAAATCAATATGCTCGATTTAGCCGATTTAGTGGTCATTAACAAATTTGACAAAAAAGGCTCACTTGATGCATTTAGGGATGTCCGTAAACAATACAAGCGCAACCATAACTTATGGCATGCCGATGACGATACCCTGCCTGTTTTTCCATCCATTGCAGCTCAGTTTAATGATGAGGGCGTAAACCGATTGTTTAAAGCCCTGATTGATAAAGTCAACGGATACTACAACATCAGCTGGAAAACCTCCGTGTTCACGAATCCTATGCCGGCGGTTGATTTGCATCGTCAAGCGGTAATCCCGGGAAACAGAGTTCGATATCTTTCTGAAATTTCTGAATCGGTCAGAACCTATCACACGTGGGCAAACGAGCAATCATCCGTGGCAATAAAACTCAATGAAATTGAAGGTACCATTGCGCAACTTGAGCATTGGAATCCGGAGGATAAGGTATCCATCCTCAACAGACTACAAGAAATGCGTGATTATTGGAAGGCAAAACTTGATCCGATTTCCCTGAACATTCTTTCTAATTGGGATCGAATGGCCCAATTATACCGACAAGATGTAATGATTACCAAAGTGCGTGATAAGGAGATCAGAAACGAGCAGTATCGCATTTCACTTAGCGGTATCAAAATTCCTCGAGTAGCATTGCCTGAATACACAAGTTGGGGTGACCGCCTGAAATTTGCATTGAAAGAGAATATTCCAGGATTTTTTCCTTACACAGCCGGCGTATTTCCGTTTAAGCGTGAAGGCGAAGATCCGGCGCGTATGTTTGCCGGTGAGGGAACTCCCGAGCGAACCAATAAACGCTTTCATTATGTAAGCGAAGGACTTCCCGCAAATCGATTATCTACAGCGTTTGACTCCGTTACGCTTTATGGCGAAGACCCCGCACTTCGCCCTGATATTTATGGAAAAATCGGCAATTCAGGGGTAAGCATCTGCAATTTGGACGATATGAAAAAGCTGTATTCCGGTTTTTATCTCACCGAACCGAATACGTCTGTTTCTATGACCATCAACGGGCCGGCACCCATGATTTTGGCGATGTTCATGAATACTGCCATCGATCAGCAAGTAGAAAAATATCTGCATGACCAAGGAAAA
>Ga0213835_100513_pt1 | contig 35653 bp, 35 predicted proteins | sample SWPATP01_FD_160576 | JGI IMG/M metagenome (GOLD analysis project Ga0213835, IMG submission 160576) | Coastal seawater microbial communities from Marineland, Florida, United States - SWPA TP0 #1 | ecosystem: Environmental > Aquatic > Marine > Coastal | place: USA: Florida | collected 2016-08-05
GCCGCACCCAACGCACCGCCACCAAGAATTTAGCGGCCCTCGAAGATTTAGCGAGTCTCTTAGATTTACCAGAATTGCCCAAACGCATCGAAGGCTATGACATTTCCCACATCCAGGGGTCGAATGCGGTGGCCTCCCAGGTGGTTTTTATCGACGGCATTCCTGCCAAACAGGACTATCGCCACTACAAAATTAAAAATCCTGAGATTCACATTGGCCGCTCCGATGACTTTGCCAGCATGGCGGAAATTATGCGACGGCGCTTTAAAAAAGGCTTGGAAAAAGACTGCCCCGATTTGATCATGATTGATGGCGGGAAAGGCCAATTATCCACAGTCATGGGAGTTTTAGAGGAACTCAACCTCGCCGATAAATTAAATGTGATTAGCCTCGCCAAAAAACAAGAGCAGGTCTATCTACCCTACGAATCCAATCCCCTTAAAAGTGAAAAGGAACAGCCTGGCATTCAACTTCTCCGCCGGGTGCGGGATGAGGCCCACCGTTTTGCGGTCAGTTTCCATCGCCAACAGCGTCTCAAGTCCAGCAGGCGATCGCAATTGGATGACATCCCTGGTTTAGGCCACCACCGCAAAAAACAACTTCTGGCCCATTTCCACTCCCTCGACTATCTCCGGGAAGCCAAACCCGAACAAATCGCTGAGGTCAAAGGGATTGGGTCACACCTCGCTCAGGAGATTTACGATTACTTTCACCCTTCATAAGGCTCTGGAGACCAATTAAAAGTCTTACAGGCTTCTAGTATATTTTCTGCTGCTTGACACACTACTTTACTTTGATACAGATTATCCATTTTCTGAATGATACTTTCTTTATTATCCCACTCCTCAAATTTTGAATATTTAGAAAAAATCCGCGTATATCTTGCTTCAGGCCTTAAAGATCGATCAGAAATTTCATTGAAACCATCAATTTTTTTGTCGAAACCATGATTCCTTAAATGTTTGAGGAAAGCTGTTCTTAAAGAGGGAAGATCGAAAGGTCTAACTTCAATGATGATTCCAATTTTATCTTTTTGTGCAGGAAACCAAAAAGCAAAGGGTAAATTATTACACCATTTTTCTTCACCTGCTCCTTTTAAAGTCTTCCCCAAAGAATCATTCAGTTTTTTGGGAATAAACCAAGCACTTTTTCCGTTGATAAAAATTTCTTCCACATCAATGCTTTGAATGAATTCACGTGCAGAATCTTCAAATTCGGTGTCTTCTTTGTATTCATAAATTAAATCCAAGGCTTCTTTATGATCTTTGTAAATTTGCTTGCATAAATTCTTGACTTCTAAATTTTCCATGGTAAGCAGTTCCAGAGTTTTAAGGTAGTAATAGATAAAATCATAAACTTTATCACTGATATTTTCTTTCTGCAGTGAGACGACAAACTTGAGGGTTGTCAGTATTTGGTGGTGGGATAAGACTCCATATTTCTCATGGGATGCTTCTTCCCCATCTATTGTTAGAAGAATAGGAATAATTCGATAATTTGTATATTCTTTCTCTACAATATCAAGATATTTTTGCAGTTGACTTTTTGAATGGCCACTATGAACCTTATTTTCTATTAGGACGCATATTTTATTTTCATTGCTGATGATCAGGATGTCGATTTTTTTCCACTCACGTCGAATCTCAAAATCTGTGTAAAATAATTTTTCGATATCAAAAACAGATAATGAAGTATCGATATTTTCATTATTAACAATAATTTCAGCTAAGATTTTCTTTAAAAAAGCGTAGCCTAATTTATGATTTTCATTTGGTGTCAAAAGCCATGCAAGAATATTTGAATGCCGAATTTCATATTGATCGACTTTAAGAACTTTAAGGGGATTGAATTCGTTGAGTTGGGCTTCTAATTTTTCTAAATCGTAGTTATTGGCAACGAATTTCTGAAGGTTTATGATCTGATCTTGCATTTTTTAATCTCTCAGGGTGAATTCCCCGCTCCTTGGGGCGTAAGTGTTAGAGCGGTAGTGCGTTCCAAAGGAAAAATTCCGTAATGCCCCGTCCGCTCGCGGCGGGGATAGGAATTTTAGCGCTCCGCTCCCGATTTTTTACTTCGCATAAACTTTTTTAACTACCTTAGCTAATCGTTCCATTGCCATTTCAATCTCACTGTCCGTGGCTGTCAAACTAATGCGGAGACATTGCTGCTTGTGAGGCCAGTCTTCCCGGAGACCAGGGAAAAAGGGACTGCCGGGCACGGCAATCACGCCCACTGCTTTTAGTTCTTGGTACAGTTCCCAGTCGGTCATCGGCAACTCATCAAACCACAACCAAGCAAAAATCGCCCCTTCCCCTCGGTGGAGATACCAGGGCACATCTTTAGGCATCGCCCGATCTAAGGCCGCTTCGAGGATTTGAATCTTGTTTTGGTAGTAGGGTCGGATCACCGTTTCGGCGATATTTGCCAAAGCTCCCGATTGGATCGCCCGGGCGGCGATCGCCTGACCATAGCGCGACGAATGAATGCAAGCATTGGTTAAAAAGGCCTGTAAAACTCCGATAAAACGCGGTTCCCCAATGGCAATCCCTACCCGTTCTCCCGGCAAGCCCGCTTTAGAAAGACTTAGGCAGTGGATCACGTTACCGCCAAAGAGGGGTTTCATCTCCGTGAAATTCAGGGCCGGAAAGGGCGGGGCATAGGCCGAATCAATAAATACTGGCACATCATGGACGGCAGCCAGATCAGCAATCTTTTCGGCTTCTTCGTCGCTGAGGACATTTCCCGTGGGATTACAGGGGCGCGAGAAAATTACACAGCCCGTATTTTCATCAATATTGAGCTGACTAAAATCGGGGCGATATTTAAAGCGGTGATTTACCTGATCAATGTCGAGACTCGGTTTAAAGGCGCGGATGGCCTCTGGGTATAAACTGACGCCCCCATAGCCGGTGTAGTCGGGGCTGAGGGGAAGAATGATCGATTTCAGTTGGCCGACATGATCATATCCACCAAAGGCATTGGCCGCGAGGAAATAGAGGGACTGGGAACCGGGGGTGATGAGAATATTTTCGCCCGTTAAGTTCAGGCCATAGCGTTGGTTAAAATCGGTGGCGATCGCCTCAATGAGGGGTTCATAGCCCTGGGATGAGCCGTAGCGACAAACCACTTCCCCATATTCCGGACTATTAAGAAGATCATTGGTGCAATCGCGCCAGAGCTGTTCCACTTCGGGAATAATTACAGGATTGCCCGCACTGAGGTTAATAAAATCTTGGCCTGCCCCTGCTTTTAGGGTATCGATGATGTCTTTCATGATCGCCCGCACGCCGGTTAAACGCGACATCTGCGTCCCAAATTTCGATAACAGAGGTGCCTGAGACATTGTTATTTAAATGGCCTGAAAATTGAACTTTTTCATCTTACCGTTTCTCTGAAATTCTTCAGGGTTTTTGATACAAGACATCAAAATTATCCGGCTTTATTGCGAGAAAAGTTTCCGATTCCAAGTTCGTCATCAAGGGCTTAAGGCTTTCCGTGAGAACGCCCTGGGGATAGGTGCGGTTGGGGGTTGGGTTTGGCGATCGCCCCATATTCAAAAAAGCAGCCTGTTGAGTCGGTGTCGCCACTTCGGCAGAATTGGGAGCCTGGGGTAAGCGACTCAGGAATCGTTCTAACTCTGGAGAAATCGTTTCCGTGAGGCGTAGCTTAATCGCCCCCTGGGAAAGAGATTGCACATAGGCCCCCGTGAGAAATTGCTGGTAATTTTGTCCTCCGGTTTGGTGGCGCGCCAGAAAGCTTAAGCTTACCCCTCGTACCATTTGTCGGACTGGTTCTGCCGCGTTGCCCATCACCTCCGGGACAAGGGTACTTTGGGCCAAGGCGCTATCGCGATTGCTAACATCAGTGACGCTCATGTGGGTTGCACCGTCGGCGACGACGAGATATTTTTCGCCGCCCAACTGCTGGAACGGTTTCAACTGGTGGGCCAAGCTTGGGGTGACGGTATCCTTTGTACTAGCAACGATCAAGGTCGGAATTTTAATTTTTTCTAAACCCTGCTCCCCAAAGATTTGATCGCTGAGGGGATTGAGGGCGATCGCCTGTTTGACCCGTTCATCCCGCAAATTTAACTGGTCATAGGGGAGTTTCGCCGCTGCACATTGGAGCCAGTCCCCCGGTGCTCTGGTTAAAGGGGTTGCCCGCTGGCAGTGAGCACGGATAGCAATGGGATCGACAATTCCTCCGGCGATCGCCAAGGCCGTGTAACCTCCGAAGGAATGGCCAATTACCGTCACATTGTCCGTGGCAAAGCGGGTTGTGAGGGTTTGATCCTGGTTGAGGCGCTCCAGTTGATCCAGCACAAATTGAATATCCTTGGGCCGATCGACAAATTCCGTCGCCGGGAGCAAAGTATCAAGATTTAAGCCCGGATTAAACAGAGACTGAATATTACTGCCGGGGTGATCGAGGGTAACGACGGTGTAACCATGGGAGGCCAGATGCACCGCCAGATAATCGAGAAAATGACGGTTGGCCGCAAACCCATGGGACAAAACCACTAGCTGAGACTGGGATTGGGGACTATCAAAAATATCAATGGGAATGGTGCGATCGCGCTTTGCATCTTGCAGAATTAAGCTTTGACGCCGCACCGTTTGGGGGCCGGGGGCTGTGGGGTTGAGGTTTGAGCGTTGAAAAATCTGCGGTTCTGTACTTTCGAGGGCTTCAGTCACCCTCGGCGCGAGGAGTTGATTCTGGATATTCGGTAAATTGAGTTGTAACAAGAGGCCAGCCACCGCCGTAAGATCAATAGTCAGTTCCTGCTTGGGGTAAGCCTGCAACAAATTCAGGGCGCTGATTTCTACTCCCTGACCTAACGCCAAATCCACCGTCGCCTGGAGATCCTGAATAGAAGTTCCCGGTAGGGCCGTTTGAATTTGCGCCAAAATCTGTTTTCCCGTAGGCGATCGCCACAACTGATCAAAAAACTGATCCGCCATCTCTGGCTCGATCTGCAAGCGTCGTTGGAGAAATTTCTGCAAATTACCATCCAAAAATACCCCATAGGGTCGGAGGTTGCGGGGGACTTGACCCGTTTCGGCAAAGGTTTCTAAATCTTCTAATTGTAAAGTTTGTTGAAGTGGCCCTAATTTTAGTCGGAGGGTTTCAGCGGCGATCGCCCTTTGACCCCAGGCTCCACCTAAACTCAACAGACCCACCATCACCCATACTTTCAGATCCCGCAACTGTCTTTTCATAGTCATACTGCACCGTTGACGATTATCCCCAAACTTTTTTGGACTCCCTATTGCCCCAGAAGTTCCTAAAACAAAACCACCCCTCAATTAGAGCAGGTGGTGTCTCAACAATTAATTAGAGCGAATTGTGCATCTAAACCGCAGAGCCTACCCCTGCATATGCACCGTAGAAAAAGATACCGACAACCGCAATGACGCCCATACCAGCGACAACTGCAACGATCCAAAGTGGGATTTTTCCGCCTTCAGACATGAGAACAACCTCCGAAAAAAATAAATTAAAGGGCTGAAATTAAAGGGCTGCCAGCTTAGTTAAAGAAGTAGCTGGAAAATAGAATACCGAGCACAGCGATTAGAAGTAAACCCAGATATAGAGAAGTCCGGTTTAGTTCCACAGGCTGTCTGTTGGGATTTTGATTTCTTTCCATCGGAAGCTCCTAACGTTGAATAAACTGCATAGCGGCGATCGCCCCTAGGAAGAAAACCGAGGGTACAGCCAGGGTGTGCACCGCCAACCAACGGACGGTAAAAATTGGATAAGAAACAGGTTGGTTAGGACCGCTTGTCATAATACAAAACCTTTTAGTGAATACAGCAAAGAAAAACGCGCGTTACTTAATTGTTAAACTCATTGATCTGATCAATCGCTTTGTAACGATCAGTCACAATGGGAATCTCTTGACGAGTTTCAGTAAAGTATTGGTCAGGACGGGGTGTCCCGAAAGTATCGTAAGCCAAGCCAGTGCTCACAAAGAGCCAGCCAGCAATAAATAACATCGGAATGGTGATGCTGTGAATAACCCAGTAGCGAATACTGGTCACAATGTCAGAAAACGGGCGTTCTCCGGTAGAACCTGCCATGCGACTATTCTCCTCTCAATTGTTAATGAAAAAAAACTTATTAAACAAATTAGCCTATATCATACGGAATTAACAGACACTCCCACAATAGAATGGGTTGCCCTTAGGCCGCTTCCGTGGATGTATCGTACCGTAAAATCACCCCCTGTTGCCCAAGGATGAAGCCTTTATTCTCATTTAAGAAAACGACTCGGTAAAAGTTTGTCGGGATCTCTTCTAGGGCAGCGTCCCGGAACCAAGTGTCGCCACCATCTTTACTCACAACAACACTGCCACTACCACCGACGGCCCATAGTTCTGCGGGGGTACGATAGCCAATGTGCAACAAACCAACACTGTTGCGGTACTGCGGTGTCACTGGTTCGCTCCAGGCTTCTGCATTGTCTGGATTTGTATCGTCGCTAAATTGCACAACTCCCCCACGGGCTAACAACCAGAGCTTATCTTCGCCATTAAAGCCCATGCTTTGGAGGCGACGGGAAGAATTCCGGTTATGGGGCGTCCATTCTGTGTCCCCAGGCGACCAAGTGGAATAAAAATTACCCCGGGCAGAAACGGCCACATATTTACCATCGGCAGAACGTTCAATGGTGCGGGCAACGCCAACGGCACCTTCGACAAGGGCTTTCCAGTTTTTGCCGCCGTCGGTGGTTTTGTAAATGGCCCCAAGATCGGTGACCATTTCGGCGGTGTTCGGCCCTAGGGCGGTGATGTTGTAGGGGGCACCGGGCAATTGACTGCTGAGGGCGATGCGACTCCAGTGCTCACCACCATCGTCGGTGTGGAGCAGGATCGAAGGCCGTCCGGTAATCCAGCCTTCTTGGCCAGAGAAGCTAACACCGGTAAAACTTTCTTTTTCGTCACCGAGATCAATAACTCGCTCGGCCCAGGTTTTGCCGCCATCGGTAGTTTCAAAGAGGGTTTCTTTGGTACCGACAAGCCAGCCATGTTGGAGGTCGTCGGTAAAAGCAATATTGGCAAAGGTCGAATCGGTATTTAAGTCGATTTCTTGCCAGGGATTTTCGCTAATGGTTGGTGCCTGGACACAGCCGATGCACAATACCAAAACGGCGATCGCCGCAATGGCTTTTTTTAAGGGTTTTAATAGACCTAAAACTGAAGTCATAGCGCAATATAAAAGCAATAAAAGTAAAAATTTGGAATTAAGACAAGGCTTTGCTATGGGGGTCTTTAGTCCAGACCATAAAGGCTCAGGAAGAAAAGGATTGCCAAGCCCATGGCTCCAAAAATGAGTAGGTTTTTTTGGTTGGAGCTGAGGTTATTCACGCCAAAACCATATTTCAGATTTTCTTCAAAACCTGAGGGGGCATCCGCTGCACCAATATTGCGAAATTGGGCGCGATCAACGCTACAAACAGGACAGTTCCAAATGAGGGGCAGATCTTCAAAGGCTGTACCCGGTGGCGTGTTGGTACGGCTTTCTCCCTTTGCAGGGGTGTAAATGTAACCGCAGCTGGGGCATTCGTAACTAGCAGGAGCCTTTTCGGCGAGGGTTTTTTCTATGGGGCGATCGCTCATCGTTCAGAGGGTATTTGACTAGCAAACCAAGGAAGTAATTATGAAAAATTATGACATAATCCGTAAACTTTCTTTAATTTATGAATCTGGCCAGCGGTATAAAGTGCAAAGTCAGCTTTTTCGTTTGCGGCGATAAATCCGGAGCAGTCACCACGGGGAAAGGCGATCGCCCTAGGGACAAATTAGGGGAGAAGCTATACTTTGATTAATTTTATGGCATTGCTGCAGATCCCTCCGGGGCAAGCTAGAACGTCCGCATGACAGATTCTTTTGATCTTACGTTGCAAATTATCATCACCGTCTTTGCGGGCATTAGTGCCCAGGTGTGTGGTGAGTTTTTAAAGATTCCGAGCATTGTGCTCCTCCTGATTTTTGGCATTGCCCTGGGGGGAGATGGCTTTGGGATCTTGCATCCGAGTGAATTTGGCGTCGGCCTGGAGGTCTTGGTCGCCCTAGCGGTGGCCGTCATCCTGTTTGAGGGAGGGTTAAATCTCAAACTCAAAGAATTAAATGAAGTTTCCGGGAGCCTCCGTAACCTCGTCACCATCGGTACTTTAATCACTTTGGTGGGGGGAGGTCTTGCGGCCCATTACCTCGCTGAGTTTCCCTGGGCGATCGCCTTTTTGTATGCCTCTTTGGTGGTGGTGACAGGGCCGACGGTGGTGGGGCCGCTCCTGAAACAAGTGGCCGTTGACCGTAAGGTGGCAACCCTCCTGGAGGGAGAAGGCGTACTGATCGACCCAGTGGGGGCTATCCTGGCGGTGGTGGTACTCGATACGATTTTGAACGTTGATGCGGGCCTGGGAGAAGTGGCCAGTGGCTTGGCCCTCCGTTTGGGGATCGGGGCCGTTATTGGGGCCGCTGGTGGCTGGCTAATGGGTCAATTCTTGCGCCTGGCGAACTTCCTGTCTGAAGATTTAAAAAATTTGTTGGTGCTGGCGGGAATCTGGGGCCTCTTTGGTTTTGCCCAGTCGGTGCGAGGAGAATCGGGCTTAATGACAGCGGTGGTGGCGGGGATTGTTCTCCGGGCCTTTTCCATCCCAGAAGAGCGGCTACTAAGGCGGTTTAAGAGTCAACTCACGGTTCTTTGTGTGTCCGTTTTATTTATTTTATTGGCGGCGGATTTGTCCATTGCCAGTATTTTTGCCCTGGGTTGGGGCAGTTTTTTTACGGTGGCGGTGCTGATGTTTGTGGTGCGCCCCATTAGCGTTGCCCTTTGTACGGCCAATAGCGATCTAGATTGGAAGCAGAAATTTTTTGTTGCTTGGGTTGCGCCACGGGGCATCGTCTCGGCCTCGGTCGCCTCTCTATTTGCGATTATTTTGACGGAAAAAGGGTTTAACGGTGGTGCTTCTATCAAAGCTTTGGTTTTTTTGACAATTTTGATGACGGTATTTATCCAAGGCTTGTCGGCCAAATGGATTGCGCGGCAGTTAAAAATTACTTCCATTGAGGCGCGGGGGGCGGTGATCGTTGGTTCTAGTCCCCTCAGTCGGCTATTGGCCCAACTGTTTCAGCAGCAGGGGGAGTCGGTGGTGATCATCGATACAGACCCCAAAGCCTGTGAAGCGGCCCGCACAGAGCAGTTGGAAGTGTACCAAAGCAGCGCCCTAGATGGAGATGTGCTAGAGGAAATTGGCATTAGCTCCATGGGAGCCTTTGTCGCCCTCACCACCAACGGAGAGGTCAATTTAGTGTTGGCCCAGCGGATCATGGAGGAGTTTCATCCGCCGAGGGTAGCGGCGTTTTTTGAACAGGGGGATCCGGACAATGCGATCGCCAACAAGGGCAAGATCAGTCAGGTCTTTGGGGGCGGCTTTTCCGTCAAAGTTTGGAATCAATATATCCTTGATCAACAGGTCAAATTGGGAAAAACAACCATTGGCCCCAGGGATAAAAACCAGATTTTACCCTTCCAAACCCTCATTGATGCCGGTAAATTTTTGCCCCTGCTCATCCGCCGCCAAGCCAGCCTCATGATCGTGCGATCGCTAGAGGATCTCAAGGCCGAAGACGAACTTATTTACCTCCTCCATGACCCCCGGCCCCAGCTTCTAAAACGACTTTCGGGGGGAATGCAAGCGCCGCGCCTCCTCTTAGAAACATTACCGGAAGTGGAAAAATTACCCCGCTCTCCCCAGGCGATCGCCCCAGCTGCCCTGCCTGAGCTTCCAGAGAACAGTTAAAATAGGGTCATGTTCAGCCCATAGATTGTGTGGAAATCATCGAGCAGCCATGACACAAACAACTACTGCCCCCGGCATCCAACTCACTGAAACCGCCCTCAAGCACGTCCTGATGCTCCGCGAACAACAGGGCCAAGACCTCTGGTTACGGGTGGGTGTGCGCCAGGGGGGATGTTCGGGAATGTCCTACATGATGGACTTTGATCGCCCCGACAATGTTAGCGAACATGATGAAGTATTCGAGTATGAAGGCGGTTTTAAGATCATCTGCGATCGCAAAAGCATGCTTTATCTCTATGGCCTCGTCCTGGATTACAGCAATGCAATGATTGGCGGTGGGTTCCAGTTCACCAACCCCAATGCCAACCAAACCTGTGGTTGTGGGAAATCTTTTGGGGTTTAATAGAAAATCGCGTCTTTGCCCCTTATGCGGTCGGCAAGGTGCCTGTTTTTTATGAGCCCGAATGACAACTATGACCGAATTAACCATCGAACAACGGTTTGAAGCTGGTTTTAAGCGTTACGATGCCGGCGAGTCCCCGGATGCCCTGCTGCCAGAATTTATCGAAATCTGTCGGCTCGATCCGAAAAATGCCGCCGCCTGGAGCTGTGTGGCTTGGTTACATTTACTCCGGGGGAAAGCAGACCTCGCCCTCCCTGCCGCCCAACGCAGTGTCAAAATTGACCATCGTAATCCCCAAGCCCATGTAAATCTTGCCCTTGCGCTCCTTGGTACTGGGGGTAAAGGGGTACGCAAGCACATCGAACTGGTGCAAAAGGTGATGGATTTCAGTGAAGAGGTGCGCCAAGATATTTTTGAAAATATTGACGATGGCCTCACGCGGAGACCGGATTGGAAAGAGTTGGCCAAGGTGAAAAACTGGCTGTCTGAGTAAACAACAGTAGAGGTGATTATTGGCGTGAAGCATTATTTTACCGGCCTAACCGCAGATCAGTTTCGCCATCCCCTAGATCAAGAAGCCACTGCCGCTCTCCGCCGCCTCCCTGGTTTGGATCTGTTGGTACGCTCTTTTTTGGGGTCAACGGCAGAGCAGGTTTTTCAGTTCAATAATCTCGCGTCGAGCATTTTGGTGGGCGATCGCCAATTGCCCCACCTCCATCACCTCCTCCAGGAAGCCGCCCAAGTACTGGATCTGACGCCGCCGGATCTCTACATCCAACAAAATCCTGTGCCCAATGCCTATACCTTTGCCATGCGGGGCCAAAAACCCTTTATGGTGATCCACACGGCCCTGGTAGAAATCCTCACAGAAGCAGAACTCCAGGCGGTTATGGCCCACGAACTGGGGCACCTCAAGTGCGAACATGGCGTCTATCTGACCCTAGCGAATCTGCTAATGCTAGCCACCAATGCCCTCCCGGTATGGGGAAGCCTACTGTCCCGGTCTCTGCAAAATCAGATGTTGGCCTGGTTACGCTGTGCGGAACTGAGTTGCGATCGCGCTGCTTTTTTGGTGAGTCAGGATCCGAAAATTATGATGTCGGTGCTGATGAAATTAGCAGGGGGATCGCCGAGTTTAGCCCCGTTGTTGAACCTGGATGCGTTCATGGAACAGGCCAAAACCTACGAACATTTGAGTCAAAATCAGTTGGGTCAACTGTTGCAGGAAACTCAAACCACCCAACTCACCCATCCCCTGCCGGTGGTGCGCGCCCAGGAAATCTGGCGGTGGGCGAGTTCCCAGGAATATTCCCTCTTGCTTCAAAACAGAGATTCAGTTTATAATCACGAAGGTTCATCCAAGGGCGGATGGCGAAATTGGTAGACGCACCACACTCAAAATGTGGCGACTTCGGTCATGGGGGTTCAAGTCCCCCTCTGCCCATCTAAAAATAGTTTTGAAGTATTTAAGCTTCTAGATACTGTCGGTAACGCTACTGAAGTGAAAGCTTTTCACCTTAAGGGCCGGAACCACGGTGCTGCCGTGGCGTTCTGGGGTGGCGATCGCCTCCACATCCCGGAGTAAATCGGGCAAAGATTGATTAAAACGTAGATTACAGATCGGGTAAGCGAGTTTGCCGTTTTCGATCCAAAAAGTGCCGTCGCGGGTCATACCTGTAAATTCGAGGGTTTGGGGATTCACTGCCTGCACATACCAAGCACGATTGATAAAAATTCCCCGTTCTGTCTGGGCAATTAAATCAGCGACAGTCTGGTCACTGCCCGTCATCACCAGAGGGAAAAGGCTTCCTGTGGGTTTCTGGCCGGTTTGCTGCGCCCAGTAACGGTCATAGCTCAGGGTTCTCGGAATCCCTTCAGTGGCGATCGCCAATGGATTACAGGGCAAACCCTGACTATCAAAAGCTCCGGTTTGTAACAGGGGATGGGTTGGATCACGGTATAGATTCACCAATGGGCTAAAGATTTGTTCACCGAGGGGATGTTTGGCAAAATAACTGCGTCCCTCGGCGGCAGCCCGTGCCGACATATACCAAACTAAGCGGGGGATCAGATTAGCAACTGCTCCGGCTCCCAGAACCACTGGGTAAGTACCGGGTTCAACCCGACGGGGATTTTGTGATCGCTTTGCCCGCTCCATGGTGGTCAGTACCATTTGCTCGATGGGCAACTCATCAATCCCCCAGGCTGTGCGACTTTGCCAACTGGAGCCATTGCCAATTTTGGCCGTGTAGCTAAATTCTGCCTGGGTTTGGCGATCGCCTGCCCGTAAGCCCACCGAATTCCCCAGGGCATAAACCTTAGCACTGGTACTTAAAATTCCTGACCCGTTTACTCCGGCTGCCTCGCTCCACTGGCACACCTGCTGAATTAATTCTCCCCGCTGTAAAGGCGATCGCTGCAACGTTGCGGCATCAAATTTTGCTGTCCGCACTGCGTACACTTGTTTTACTAAAAGCGGTACCCATTCAGGATCCTCTGGGGCAAGCCTCGCTAAATCTTCACTCCGTCGTAACGCCACCTGGATCTGCTCCCAGTCTTGTTCGACGGTGGTAACACTGGCACTACGGGAGCCGAAAGAACTTGTAATTGTTATTTCAAACTGATTTTTCTGCAAATTTTGTCGAATTTGGTTCTCCCCAAATCGGCCTAGGGTAGATTCCCGTTCGGCGATCGCCACCATTACCCCGTCCGATTCCGCCACCCGAATAATTTTTTCAATCCAGTCAAAGGCCTGAGCTTGGGAAATTAATTGTGATGCCGTCGCTACCATGTCGAGTGCTGTCCATTGAAACTTTTTCTATTAAAACAACAAAAACCCTTCCACCGCAGTCGATAGAAGGGAGAATGTTTTGCGGAAAATATTTAGGTCATCTAAATGAATAGCCGCTCATTGAATCTGTTGGCCCAATACAGGACTTACTCTGCCCAGGCCGTATGGAAAAACTCACCCCGGGATTTATCGGTTCGTTCGTAGGTGTGGGCCCCAAAGTAATCCCGCTGGGCTTGGGTCAGGTTTTGGGGTAAACGCGCCCGACGATAGCTATCAAAATAATCTAACGAGGCGCTAAAAGCTGGTACAGCAATCCCCAATTCATTTGCCGCCAAAATAACTGTCCGCCACGCAGTTTGGCGATCAATAATTGACTGTTTAAATTCCGGCGCCAGTAACAAATTCGGTAAATTCGGATTTTCCACATAGGCCGCCTTAATCTTGTCGAGGAAGCCCGCCCGAATGATACAGCCCCCCTTCCAGATCCGCGCCGTTTCACCGAGGTCTAGGTTGTAGCCATACTCCGCCGAAGCTTTACCCAGCAGGGCCATTCCTTGGGCATAGGAACACATCTTCGAGCAATACAACGCATCCCGTACTTGGTTAATAAAGGTTTTAATATCACCCCGATAAACGCGCTCCGGTGAGGGTAACTCCAAGGATGCGGCTTTCCGTTCATCTTTATAGGCTGACATCACGCGGGCATTCACGGCGGCATAGATCGTTGGAATTGGCACACCCAACTCCAGGGAACTCACCACTGTCCAGCGTCCGGTACCCTTTTGCCCTGCACTGTCGAGGATTAGTTCTACCAGGGGTTGATTGGTTTCAGGGTCAATTTTTTTGAAAATATCAGCGGTAATCTCAATTAAGAAAGAATTGAGCTCATCGGTTTGATTCCATTCCGTAAAGACCTCATGGAGTTCCGTATGGTTTAGCTTTGCGGCGTTTGCTAAGAGATCGTAGGCTTCGGCGATCAGCTGCATATCACCGTACTCAATGCCGTTGTGCACCATTTTGACGTAGTGACCCGCACCACCTGGCCCAATAAAGGTAACGCAGGGGCCATCGTTTACCTGGGCGGCAACTTTTGTCAGGATCGGTTCGAGCTCCCTGTAAGCGGCTTCTGTCCCACCGGGCATCAGACTGGGGCCGTTGAGGGCACCTTCTTCGCCACCACTGACTCCCATGCCGACAAAACCTAAGCCCGTGGCTTCAAGATCCTTGGTGCGACGTTCAGTGTCTTCATAGAGGGAATTACCGCCATCAATGATCATGTCGCCTTCTTCTAGAAGCGGTTTGAGGTCATTGATTACATAGTCAACGGGAGCCCCGGCTTTAACCATCACCAAAATTTTGCGGGGACGTTCGAGGAGTTGGACAAATTCTTCGAGGCTATAGGCGGCTTTGATGTCCTTGCCGACGGCGCGGGTCGCCATAAATTCTTCTGTTTTGCTGGCGGTGCGGTTGTACACGGCAATCGGGAAGCCATTACGTTCAACGTTGAGGGCTAGGTTTTCGCCCATTACCGCGAGGCCGATGACGCCAAAGGTTCGTTTAGTCATATTGAGTGTTGAGTTGTTTTTCTAAGCGTGTGAGGTCTTCTTTTCTTTTACGTTAGCGTGTGGGTCTGATCTTGCTCAGAATTCGGTCATTATTTGTCGTGTTTCTTAAATATCGATCAAGGATCTGTGAAAAGTTCTTCAAATTATTGTGAGTTCGTGACGGTTTAAGGTTGATTTAAGACTTCACTATGGTGGTTTTGCCTTTTTTAAAACGATGATTATCTCGGTTTATCAGGGCTTTAGGCCATATTTTTCTAATTTTTAGTTTATCGTTGTAACCAAGATCAATGGAAGAAAATACGGAAATAAATGTCACCAAAAGACCTATAAAGTCGACAGATTCCATACATTATTGTTTTGAGTTGAAACAATTTTTATTGGAAAAGTTTATCGAAAATATTTCTTATTCTGGTTGGGGGTAAGAGTCCCAGAGGGCTGTTTTTTGGCGTAGGCTGCCGAAGTTATCGCGGCCAAGGATCAGGTGATCAAGGAGGGGAATGCCGAGAATTTGGGCAGATTGTAGTAAGCGTTCGGTGAGTTGTAAATCTTCGGGGCTGGGATCGACATTACCAGAAGGATGATTGTGGGCGATGATCAAGCGGGTGGCTCCATGTTTGATGACTTCGCGGAAAATTTCCCTGGGGTGGGCTAGGGTTTCGGTGGCCAAACCAATGGTGACAACCCTCGTGGCGATCAGGGTATTTTTCACATCGAGGCAGAGGACGGCAAAGCGTTCTTGGTCTTGCCACATGAGATCGTTGCTGAGGGCGATCGCCGCTGCTTCGGGACTATCAACGATGATTTTTTCGCTGGGTTTCGCTTGGAAAATTCGTTTGCCGAGTTCGATCCCGGCGAGGATCTGGGCGGCTTTGGCAAGGCCCACTCCGGGGATGCTAGTCAGTTCTTGGGGGGTCGTGTGACGCAACATATCAAAGGGATCCCGCTTACCCTGGCTGCAGGTTTGCAAAATAAATTGGGCAAGGCCGACGGCGGAAAGGTTGCGGTGGCGATCGCCAGTGCTGATCAAGATGGCAATTAATTCGGCATTGGATAAATATTTGGCCCCCACTGCCACCAGGCGTTCGCGCGGTCGTTCGCTAGCGGGAATATCTTGGATCCGGGGGCTGTAGTTCATCTAGTTCTTAACAGATCAATGCACACAACTTGACGATGGGGATTTCATTATTCGTTGGTCTTGGTGACCTCGATGCGATCGCCTGCTTGGAGGTTAATTTCCTTCGCCAAACCGCCCCGAATTTCAATCACTTGATCAATATTGACGGTCGTTGGCGGCCCATAAGTAGGACAAGGATCATTTTCACAAGGGGGGACATCATGGGCGATCGCCTGCACGACTCCCTCCCGGAGAAAAATCATATCCAGATTGATCAAGCAATTTTTCATCCAAAAACTGACTGGGCGGGCGGGATCAAACTCAAATAACATCCCCCGATTATCCGGTAAAAATTCCCGATACATCAGTCCTAACCGCTGTTGTTCGGCGGTTTCTGCAACCTCTAACCCAAACCGTTGCTCCGATCCGATGATCTTGGCCGTTGCCGTAATCGAGAGCATTTGCCCCTGGGGTCTGGGGGCGGATTGGCTCACCGGGGTCTCACTGGGAGGCGTACTGAGGCCAGAATCATCAACCGGAAATGGGACACACCCAACCAAGACGGTGCCACAGAGAGCCAGACAAAGACGGGAAGTAAAAGACATGGTGCTTAGTTAAATGGTGGAGATCGAAGGGAGGCATTTGGAACGCATTTTAAAACCTAGGGATCTTTTTTGAGGACATAACCGACTCCCCGCACAGTTTGAATTAGGCGTTTCTGGCCTTTTGCTTCAATTTTAAGGCGTAAATAACGAATATAGACTTCAATCACGTTGGATTCCCCTTGAAATTCGTTGCCCCAGACATTTTCAAGGATTTGCTCCCGTGTTAAGACCTGTTGGGGATGGGACATCAAATATTTCAACAGTTCAAATTCTTTGACCGTTAGTTCAATGGGACGGGGCGAGTCGCTACTTTGGCCTGGCGATCGCCACACCTGGCGGGTATTGAGATCTAAGATTAAATCCCCAAAAAAAAGTTGCTCCCGTTGGCCTGTTTGGGGCTGGAGATAAATTTCGAGGAGTCGTAAAAAGCGTTCCTGTTGGTAGGGTTGCAGCACATAATCATCGGCACCCGCTTCCAGGCAGATCACCCGTTCCTCAACGCGATCCTGGGTCACCAGAAATAAAATGGGCCGCACAAATTGCGCTTTGCGGAGACTGCGACAAAAGTCGATCCCCCGTTGTCCCAGGAGGGGATAGTCCACAATTACCATGCCTGCTGGTAACTGTTGGAGGCGTTGTTGGGCTTGTTCTACCGTTTCAACGGTAATGGTTTGATAGCCGAGATCAGCAAGATCTAGGGTGGCCCGTTGTGTAAACTCTTGATCCGTCCCAACGAGGAGAACATAGGCTAAACCATCGGCGGCATATTGGCTTTGGGGCATATCAAGCTATCGAAATCTTCCGAACAAAGAAAAGTAAATGTGGCTAAATAAAAAAGCTCAAGGGGTAATCTTTTTGATTCTAGAAAGGCTCAATTTGGGGAAAGACAAATTTTCATGAATCTTTGCTTCTGATGCCATTTCCCTAAAGAACTTTGCGGGATGTGGGTTTCGCCACGTGGGGGAGTCCCCAGCCCAGCTTCTCCCGGAGGATTCGGAAAAATTCGGGTCGGTGGAGGCGTACAAAGCGGGCATTGTAAGGCGATCGCTCTAAATGGACTTGATCCTCCGGCAAGACATAGGCCCCACCGTTACCATCAACGACCATCACCAAGCGGTGGGACGTTGCCGGAAAAATATTCACCGGTTCTGTGTCCGAAAAGACGAGGGCCCGGGACGCGAGGGAATGGGGACAAATGGGGGCGAGCTGAAAAACGGGCACATCGGGGGTAACGACGGGGCCACCCGCACTGAGGGAATAGGCTGTGGAACCGGTGGGCGTCGAAATCATGATGCCATCGGCGGCAATATCAACGGGGGCATGGCGACCAATCTGGATTTCAAAGTGGCACATCCCGGCTAGGGGTTCCCGGTGGAGCACCATTTCATTGAGACTGAGGGCTTCCCAAAGGAGTTCCCCGTCGCGGAAAAGCTGCACGGTGATCATCGAACGGTCTTCAATTTCGTATTCTCCGGCTAAAAGCTGGGCGATCGCCTCATCGAGGTGCTGAAGATACATTTCCGTTAAAAATCCGAGGTGTCCCGTATTGACCGTCAGCAGCGGGATTCCCTTTGGAGCAACTTGGCGTGCGGCTGACAAGACTGTGCCATCTCCCCCCAGAACCACGGCAAACTGCATATTTTCATCGAAGTTGGGGGGCACCAATTGCTCAATTTTGGTGTGACATACGGGCTGTTGGTGGCCCGTTTCCTGGGTTGGCGGACATTCTGCATAGCCAAGTAGACCGCCAAATCCAGTGGCCGTAAACACTTCCCACCCTTTATTCCTCAAGGTTTTGGCTAATTCCTGAGCGACTTGGCAGGCAATGGGTTTGATGTCGTTATAGATAATGCCGGCTTTGGGCACAAGTAGAAGTGTCCTACAAACTTAAGGATATAAACAATAGGGTATCACTCAAACCGTTTCCCTTAATACCGATACGGTTGGCGATCGCCACTAATGAAACGTCAAGTTTTTAATTCTTCAGCAGCATCCCCCAGGTATCACTCCAGGGGAACACAACTGTAGTAAAACGTCCCTAAAACGGTGTCCGAATATTCGGCTTTTTCTTCCCGTTTTTCTTTTTGCCCTTATTTTTCTCGTAGTCAATTTCCTTCAGCTTTTGCATAATGCGGCTGAAGTATTCCTGCAAATAACTTTCTAGGGTCGTTGTTTCAGCGGGATCAAGCCCAAAGGTTTTGTAAACATCTTCCATCGGCGCATCCAAAGGCTTACCCGTGGCCATCACCTCCGCAAAAGCCAGGCGATCCGAAGCATTTTGCCCCCATTGGAAAAAGCGGCTGACCCGGCGCATTAACCGCAGAAAACCCAGGGATAGTCGGGCGATACTGGCAGTTTGGCCAGAATAACGCTCACAAATGGCGATAATTTCTTCCCCTTTCCAAGCCCGGGTGCCCACCACTGGAAATGTTTGTTTTTCCGTGGCCGGAATTTTCACCGCCTGCACCGCAAACTTCGCAATATCCTGGGTATTCATGTAGGCGATCGGCGAACTTTCCCCAGTGATCCAGACTGCTTGATTTTCAAGAATGGGAATCGCGTATTGGGCAATCAACCCCTGCATAAACCCACTCAAGCGCAGGATTGTATAGTTCAGGCCCGCTTCCTTGAGATATTCCTCGACGCAATATTTTGCATCCATCAAAGGCACATCACGGTGCTGCTCTGCATTAAGAATTGAAAAGAAAATAAATCGCTCAACCCCAGCTTCCTTGGCGGCTTGGATCAGGTTTACTTGCCCTTCCCAGTCAACTTCCTTAACACCAATAGAATCCGTTGCCCGGGCCGTGGCAGCATCAATGACAGCATCAACCCCTTCTAGGGCTGGGAGCAAAGACTCGGGCTGGCATAAATTTCCGCCGATTAATTCTGCGCCCCACTCCTTGAGAAAGGAAGCTTTACGGGGATTCCGGACGAGACAACGGACTTGATGTCCTTCATCCAATGCCCGTCGCGCGACTTGCCTGCCTAATGTGCCAGTAGCACCGACCACCAGTAAATTCATTTAAATTCCGGTTAAGTAACGTTTTTTTAAGATTCTATAGAATTTTATCAGAAAGCGATCGCCCCCTCCCCCCATGCAGAGAAAAAGGCCGCCCCATCCGCCAGATCTTTTTGTCTACAATCAAGGCAGTCACCATGGTTAAAATTTAAGTCCTATGTTTTTTGGTTTGCTCGGTAAAAAGACCCAGATGCCTACGCCCCAGGAGGCTTTACCCGGTCGTACCCAAACAATGCCTATCCCCGATCAGCATTTCGTCAATGGCAATCCCATTGCTCCCCCCTTCCCCGCAGGAATCGAACTTGCGATGTTTGGTCTGGGCTGTTTTTGGGGGGCAGAGCGCAAATTTTGGCAAACCCCCGGTGTTTTTAGTACAGCGGTGGGCTATGCGGCTGGCCACACCCCCAATCCGACCTATCAGGAAGTCTGCTCTGGGATGACGGGCCACAATGAAGTGGTTCTTGTTGCCTATGATTCTACGCAAGTGTCCTATGAGACTCTCCTCAAGGTTTTTTGGGAAAGCCATAATCCCACCCAAGGGATGCGCCAAGGTAACGATGTGGGCACCCAGTACCGTTCTGGCATTTACACCTACTCCGAGGCTCAAAAACAATTGGCCCAGACATCCCTAGAGGCCTACCAAGATGCTTTAAAGGCCGAGGGTTATGGCGCGATCACAACGGAAATTTTGGAGGCACCAGAATTTTATTATGCGGAAGAATACCATCAGCAGTATCTCGCAAAAAATCCAGGGGGCTACTGTGGCCTTGGTGGTACGGGGGTCGGCTGTCCCGTGGGTCTTGAAGCTAAATCCTAGTGACCCTCGGATCGCATAATTTTTGAACATCAGGGGCTTGGGTAAAATAGCCCCTTTTTTTATTTTTCACCGCAGATTAGGACGCCTCTGGGGTCGGTAACTCAAACGTCAGTTGGACATAGTTTGATTCCGTTTGGTGCCGGGTTTCCTGAAGCTTAGCCAGGTATTTTTGGCAGTCTTCTTGCCAGAAAGCGGAGGTGCCTGGGCAATTTTGGTCGGTTTGTAGCCAATGTTGAAAAACCGTTTGGCGTTGATCCTGGGGCTGACTGATTTGGTAAATACGGGTGCGTTTTTTCTGAATGGTGGTGATCTTGAGGTATTTCAGTTCGAGGCCGAGTAGTTCGAGGAAGCGGCGCAAAATCATGATCGGGGTAGAATTTTTCGCGAGGCCAATGCCAACGGTGGTCTTGATGGCATCTCGATTTTCTAAGGCGATCGCCGCGAGTCGTTGCATCTCTGGGTCGAGGTTGTGGAGCGGTCGATTGGCCTGGGCGAGGAGGGTGGTGATCCCCAAAATTTCCATGGTGCCGATGATTGCCCCCATTTGGGAGTGGTTAAAATCAGGCTGGAAAATTTGCCCGCCGCCCTGTTGCATGAGGTGAGTTGCGATTAGGGCATCTCGATCCGCCAGGTAAGGGCGACCCAGCGTCAGAAAATAGTGACGCCGCAGCTTTTGGTACCAGTGGTCGTCATCTTTAGCCACTAGGGAAGCGGTGACGGGGAGATTGTAGCGTTTCTGGAGTTCGTATTTGCGGAGTTGTTGTCGTTCAGAGGGGCTTTTCAGGAGTTTCTTTTTCAGGCGTTGGTAGTCTTTGGTACTCAAGGGGGTTGCCTGGGCGATCGCCAAACATTCTGCTTGGTAGTTGGTATCGCGAATGGAATTAATCGCCGTGGCCAATTGATTATCGGGTTGGCTTTGAGTCGCCGTCGTTTTGCGGTGTTTTGGTACCGCTGACAATTGATGTCCTTCCCGCTGGAGATGAGCAAGCACGGCCTCGCGGTAGTTCACCATGCCCGCATTAATCCGCACCGCAAATTTGGCCCAACACAGGAGGGATTCAGCCTGAAAAGCAGTGTCTAAATCATCAAGGGCGATAAAGTCAGACTGTTGCAGCAGACGGATATTCGTTTGGGTGAGCCTTTGACTGGAGGTGAGTAGTGCCGGAATGGAAGTGGCCCCATTGCCGACGGTGTTAAAGCCATATTTGGCTACCCAGAGATGACGCGGAATATTTTCACGGACTCGACTCAGGGCCTGGCAGATGGAATTAACCGTTTGTACCCCCTGGGCGATCGCCCACACCGAGGTGAAGTGTCCCTGCAAATCGAGACTGATCCCCGTTTCCACGGCGGGACTCGCTAAAACCACATCATACTGGGCGAGGGTTTGGTTAATTTGGCCCATGGCACCGTAGGCAGGATGTTCAGGATCCGCCAGGGATTCCGCATCAAGGCGAAGAATTTTGCGGTCAGGAAACTGATTTTTGAGGTAAATTTCGAGGGTCGAAGTGCTCCATTGGCTCTTGAGTTTTTGGGCAGATAGACAGATAAAAGGCCGCCCGCCCCCTTGGATATGTTGCACCAAGTCCTTGACTAGCCGTTTCGGTGTGCCATCGGGATAGTGATTGAGGGTGTAGTGGGTGGTGGTATCCGCTTGCCAAGTATTTTCAATGAGATAGGGCTGGAGTTTTTGCCCTCCCAAGGTCAGGAGGTAGTCAATGGAGACATCGCTCAAGTCGGCATCACTGATGTAAATTTGACCTTCGCCGACAAAAACATTTTGTAGCAGGTGCTTGAGACTCTGGAGAATATTGACCCGGTTATCGCGACAGGTGCTGGAATTTAACCCATGCCACAGCACTTGTTCTACTTCATCAAAAATAATCAGGGCATCGCCCCAGTGATGGGGATTGAAACGGGCCTGGGATTTGCCATGCAGAGAATCAATGCAGAGGCCATAGCCATTAATTTTTAGGTTGGGTTCCTTGGATCGATCTTTGCCCTTGGGTAAATCACGGATGTAGTCGAGGCCAAACCGCTGACAGAGTTCTTCGACGAGACGAATGCGGTGTCCAATCACAAGGACGGGCTGTTGGCGGGCGATCGCCCCCGCAACAACTGATTCTAGCCAACGGGTTTTGCCCGTTCCTTTGGGAGATTTGAGCGCAATTAACTTGGCTGCTGGGGGAATTGTTAACTGCTCCGGGAGATACCGCTGGTGGAGGGTTTGGTGACGGGGATAGGTGAGTTGTTCAAGGTCTTGGGCTTTCCAAAGATCGAGGCTGGGGGCGTTTTGAAAGGCAGCTTCAAAGGCGGCTTGACCTTGGTTCGCAATGAGATCATCCACCCCTTTCCCGGCACGACGATCCCAGGTGATCACCTTGATGGGGCAACCGGCTTGTTTGAGTAGATAACCTGTTTTTCGGATGGCACTGCGCACGGCCCGGATAGTGGTTGGTTTTTCATCCTGGTCAAAGGCAATGTAAATGGTGCGCTGGGCGTGAATCAGTTTTTTCAGTTGGGGAATCAGTCGAGATTGGCCGATGCGGTGGCCAAATTCATCCTTGGGTGTCCGGATCGCGCCATAAATACCCGGTAGGGCGATCGCCCCGTAGCCGGCACTGAGGAGGGAGCCTGCTTTTTTCGCCCCTTCAGTAATAATCAGGGGGATTTGGGGATGTTCCTTTAGCCATTGCCAAAAGCCCCCATCGGGCTGGGTATCGTCCCAATCGTCTTGGCTAAATTCTAGTTGATGGCGGCGGGCCACCCGTTCCCACACATGGGGCGGCAGTCGCAACGCAAACAGGCCCGTACTCGTTTTTGGGGGGTGTTCGTACTTGATGGGTTTGCCTTTTTCTGGATTGACGCGGGGTTGTTCCGGTTTGAAACAGCCCCAAAGGTCAGCCTTTCCCGTCAAAATATCAACACCAGAACACCACCAGCCCCCGGCCTCGGTGTGTTGATAGCGCTGGAGGTAACTGTCCCCCAAACGACCATCATTTCGTCGGGGCAACGCCTCTGAATAGAGCAAATAGTCCAAAGGGCGATCGCCCTCTAGGGAAATAACATTCAGTTGGATGAGTTCAGGATCAACACAGCTTTGCTGCCATTCTTGAACATGATCCATGGGTTGCACCTCAGACGCTAGATGTAGGGTAACTAAGCATACTCCACTCTATATCTGGTGCGCAACTTTATTTTTAAAAAAATCTTAAGCAAATTTTAAGGCCGCAAATCCAGGGGAGTTGAGCCTGGGATCCGGGGGCGATCGCCACCGCAACAAGATTTGTAACGGCCTTTTAAAGGGCGATCGCTGACACCGAGGACTTGGGAGTTTAGCTATCCTGGGCGGGGCGGCTCGGTCGCTCAGTGCTGGCCTGTTTTTCGGGGATCACAATCGTCCCAGTGCGGAGTTGTTCGTCGAGCAGTTGGATCGCCTTGGCATATTGCGGGTCAGCCATTGTACCAATTTTTGTGCGATCTTCTTGCAATGTTTCTTGATCAGCTTCATCAAGTTCCACAATAAAGTCCGGCGCAATGCCTTCTTTATTGATATCCCGACCAGAGGGGGTCAAATATTTGGCGACCGTCACGGCAACCCCAGAATCATCCCCTAGGCGACGGACAGATTGGACTAGGCCCTTACCGAAGGTTTGCGTCCCTACAAGTACCGCCCGTTGATTGTCCTGGAGCGCGCCGGAAAGGATTTCGCTGGCACTGGCGGATCCCCCGTCCACTAAAACGATCAGGGGTTTATCTGTTAGGGCGCGGTCACTGGCCTCCTGGCGATCCACTTCCCCGACACGGTTTACCGTCGAAACAATCCCACCACCATCAAGCCACATTTGGGCAATGTCAATGCTGGCATAGAGCAGTCCCCCAGGATTAGAACGTAGATCTAAAACATAGCCATCGACATTTTGAGATTCTAGATCGGCGATCGCCTCGCGCATCTCTGCCGTTGCCTGGGCGCTAAATTGGGTCAAGCGAATATAGCCCACATCCCCAATGGGACTCTCATTAATCCGTGCCTTTACCGGATGAATCTGAATCACTTCCCGGACAATGGGAAATTCTAATACTCGCTCATCTCGGCGGATGGTGAGGGTGACCTCCGTACCCCGTTGGCCCCGGATCAAATTCACCACATCGTTGAGTTCCATCCCTTCGGTGGGTTGCTCATCCACAGCAACGATCACATCTTGGGCCATAATGCCCGCTTCAAAGGCTGGCGTCTCCTCAATGGGCGCAATCACGACCACCTCTTCTGTATCTTTATCCTTGGCGATCTGAATGCCGACCCCGGTCAACTCACCGGACGTATCAACCTGTAAATTTTCAAAATCTTGGGGGGGCATAAACCGGGTGTAAGGATCTCCCAGGAGATCTAACATTTCCCGAATTGCATCGTAGGCTTCGTCCGTATTGGCATAGTCTTTGCTGAGAAACTCTTGCCGCACCTGACGCCAGTCATTTTGGTTAAAGGTCGCATCAACATATTCTTTGTTGATGACATACCAAACCTCGTCCACAATTTCCTTTGGGCTGTCTTTGAGGTAGGCTTGACTTTTAGAGTAGTGCAGCCCTGCCCCTGTAACCGCCACAGTGGTTAACACTAGAGCTGTTGCACCGAGTACAAAGGGTTTAGAGTTTGACATGGAAGGCTTCAGATAATTAGTAAATTGGGACTGCCCCCATCAATAATTTGCACGACAGCCACTATACCTATGCTAATGCAGCAAACTTAAAATCGGGAAGAGCGATGAAGATTTCCCGATTAAATCAGCATTATTTATGGTGGCTAAAAATAAAGACGAACCAAGGTTCGCCCAAAAAAATTAGCAGCTTGATTGTGTTGAATATCTCGGCCTAGGCCAATCCAGGTACGGCAGGATGGAAGAAAAAGGCCAATCCGAGCACTGTATAGGTCGCTAGCAACAAGCTTCCTTCTAACCAGTTGGAGTTGCCGTCAGAACTAATGGAGTTGGCAATCAGTACAGCCACGGCCACGGCCACCAGTTCAAAAGGATTAAAATCAAGATCCATCGGTTGACCAATGACCCAACCAGCAATCACTAAGACCGGGGCGACAAAGAGGGCAATTTGTAAACTAGAGCCAACGGCAACGGACACAGACAGATCCATTTTATTTTTGAGGGCAACGGTAACAGCGGTGGCATGTTCTGCGGCATTACCGATGATGGGCAGGAGGATCACCCCTGTAAAGAGAGGACTGAGGCCGAGGCTTTCGGTGGCTGCTTCGAGGGAACCGACTAGGAGTTCCGACTCAATGGCAACAGCGAGGGTAACAATCAGTAGAACCCCAACCCAGAGCCAAAGGTTAACTTTTGCCTTGGCTTCTTCTTCTGTTTCCCCTTCTTCTTCGATTTCTGCGACCCCCACATCATATAAATAGGAGTGGGTTTTCATCGAGAACAATAAAGTGAGGCCATAGACCAAAATGAGCACAATGGCTACGGCAACGGAAAGATTTTGGAGAGTGGCTTGGCCGATACCAGCGGAGGTGTACTCTACGGCGGTGGGAATTAGGATCGCAATTACCGCCAAGTTCATGGACGAAGCATTAAGGCGGGCAGCGGTGGGCTGAAAGTCTTGTTCTTTGAACTTGAGGCCACCCAGGAGCATCGCAAAACCCATCACCAGCAGCAGGTTACTAATGATTGATCCGGTGATCGTGGCCTTGACGACATCGACTAAGCCGGACTTGAGGGCGATAAAAGCCAAAATTAATTCGGTGGCATTACCAAAGGTGGCATTTAACAGACCGCCAAGGTTGGGGCCGACGACAACGGCAATTTCTTCGGTGGCTTCTCCCATGAAAGCGGCGAGGGGCACAATGGCGATCGCCGCTGTACAAAACACAGTAACGGGACTCCATTCGAGGAAGTGGCCAGCTAGGGAAATTGGGATAAAAACTAGCAGGGCTAGGAAAAAAGTGTTTTTGTTTAGCATAAAGACGTAAGGGTTGCGCTAGTGTCCAATATAGACGCGAAACCAAGAATCCGCGCTCCTTTTGGCAGAGATTCCTTGATGAAAACTTGCAAAGTGGCGATCGCTGTTACATTTGTATTTTTCCAAACACATAAAATCAATATCAGATTTAAAAATCCGCAGTAGACTAAAATTGCAGCGCTTCTTTGCTAAGTTAATGCAAAAAATATCCCAGTCTCCCGATTTAAAAACATTTTTTGCCCAAGAAATCGAGAAGAAAAAAGCATCTCAAACTCAGGAAATTTATGCAAGAGTCGAAAATAATCCCCTAGGTTACTTTGCGGTAGGTGTACATCAATTCAAGAACTTCAGGAATCAAGTCCAAGGCAATATCGGAGAAAGCTTTATTGCACTTCTATTGAGTCAGTTACCAAAAACCTGGGCGATGGGAAAAAATATCCTGATCCCCACCCGTAGCCAAAAGCTAACAGAGATTGATTTATTAATTGTCGGCACAAAAGGCATTTTTCTCATGGAAATCAAGACCTGGAAAGGGTCTTTTTCTGCGTATGCTGACCGCTGGAAAAGGAGAGAAGGGAGTCGTTGGATACCTTTACAAAACAGTCCAACCCAACAGAGTCTGTACCACCAAAAAGCGTTTCAAATTTGACTTGACGCCCAAAATATATCCATTGATAGCAATGCCATCATTGCACCTGTTATTTTTCCTGCTGCCCAGTGGGTCGGTGTAAAAAAATGTTCTGCCCCGGTAATTACTGCCTTAAGCGCATTAAAGCATTTGATTGCTCAAAGACAAGATTATTTGGATGATCTCCAAATAGAAACTATTGTAAATGCTCTCCAAAAAATTGCAGTGCCTACGCAGCAGTCAGACTCACAAAAGCCAACTTTGGCTAAACCTAAACCTATTCTCAAAAAGAAACGCTACACATGAGGCAAAAAAAATCTCCCTTGATGGGAGACGATAAGAATAAAATTGCTCTCTTAAGGAATTAGGAATCAGGATAAAAATTAGGCCGGCATCCCCACTAACTTGGCGCTGAGATCCCAAAGGACATCTGCTTTGTTGTCATCGAGAGCTTCATCAGAAACTTCTTGCATAAAGGCTTCCCGTCCTTGCTGTTGGCGGTTCCCCCAACTCCAGTAAACACCCGATACATCGAAGCCAGAATCCGCAACAACTTTAGCGAGACGTTCTCCGGCCACTTCTTCAGTGACATAACCCCCGGTGATATTTTTTTGGAACCAGGGGAAGATCTTCCGGAACAGACCATAGTGATTTCTAAAGAGGCCCGTTTCGGCAACGCAACCCGGATAGAAAGAATTGAAGATAATCCCAGTGTCTTTGTGATAGCGGTTGTGGAGTTCCCGCATGGTGAGAATATTGCAGAGTTTGCTGTCTTTGTAAGCTTTACCGGGTTTAAAGATTTTGCCGTCGATCATGGCAACAGGGGGCTTAAAGCCAGCGGCCATTCCCTGGAGATCGCCAAGGTCGGGGGGCGCAGGAATGGGAATTTTACCGCCTACTTCTTTCGGGTTCGCGGTGACAGTGCCGAGAATCACAAGGCGTTTGTCTGCAGCGGGGGAATTTTTGAGGTCTTCCAACATCAAATTGCAGAGCAGGAAATGACCCAAATGGTTGGTGGCAACGCAAAGTTCATAACCGTCTTTGTTGCGTTGGGGTTCCTTGGCGAGGGGCAGATAAACCGCCGCATTACAAACTAGGGAGTTTAGGGTTTTACCCGTTGCCCGAAAATCGGCGACGAATTTACGGACGCTATCGAAATCAGCGAGATCAAGGTGCATGATCGTCCGACTGGCTTCGGGGATACCAACTTCTTTGGCGACTCGCTCGGTTTTTTCGAGGTTGCGGCAGGCCATGACCACATGCCAGCCTTTATCGGCGAGGGCTTTGGCCCCATAGAGTCCGACCCCGGACGAGGCACCAGTAATGATCGCTGTTTTTTGTTGATCTGTCATGATTCTATGCTTTGGCGGAAATTCATCACGTTAACTGCTTGTTGAAAATCTTACTATCGTTCTTTTCCCTTAATTTCAGGGGAATTCGTCGGGGGGAATTTGTCCTGGGAATTGGGCAAGCAGTACGGGAGGGCTGAATTGGGCAAAGGCTTATGCCATGGGGCGATCGCCTTTGGCGTGGGGGAACTGAAACGGCGATCACCAAACTTTTAATATTTGTATCTCAATATTGCCCACTGCTTTACAAAGCCATATTTCTCGTAAAAACCTGGGGGAAAACTTTACTGAAATTTAGGGCCAGTTCAGGCGGGTTTAGCTTCGCGCTCTAGGAGGAGGGTCACGGGGCCATCGTTGCTGATTTCCACCTGCATCATGGCACCAAATTGTCCGGTTTCGATCTTCAGCCCACTTTGGCGCAAGAAAGCCACAAATTTTTCGTAAATCTGTTCGGCTTGATCTGGTTTGGCAGAACCACTAAAGGATGGTCGTCGGCCCTTACGACAGTCGCCATAGAGGGTAAATTGACTAACCACAAGGATTTCCCCCTGGATATCTTGGATCGAGGCTTGCCAGGGATTGCCCTCAGGATCCGGAAAGAGGCGCAGATCAAGGCATTTGCGGGCGAGCCACTGTAATTCGGCGTCGGTGTCGGTGGGGGAAATGCCGACAAGGAGCGTTAAGCCTTGGTTAATTTGGCCGACAATGTGCTGATTGACGCTGACGTGGGATTGTTGCACCCGTTGGAGAACAATTTTCATCGGTTTTAGTAGAAGCCGGGTTGAATACTACAATGGAGGCGATTTGTGTAATGGGAGAACTTCAATATGGCTGAGCGAAATGGTGGGGCCTTTGTGGGCGGTGTGCTCATTGGGGGCGCTGTGGGGGCGATCGCCGGTTTATTATTCGCACCGCGCTCTGGTAAAGATACCCGAAAAATTCTCAAAAAATCCCTCGAAGCGTTGCCAGAACTGGCGGAGGATCTCTCGGATAGTCTACAACTCCACGCTGATCAACTCTCGGAAACGGCCCGTCGCAATTGGGAAGATACGCTGCAGCGGTTACAGGAGGCGATCGCCGCTGGGATTGAAGCGAGCCAAACCGAAGCCCAACGCCTCGATGCCGAAGAAGAGGAACTCCTCCCTGTCCAAGAGATTGACCCGTCCCAAAATTAAACCGTTTCATTTACAGTGCAAGATCCCCTTTTTTGGCTACTCCTGTCTTTTTTGCTTGTTGCCCTCAGCCTTACCGCTGTCCTCGCCGCTGCTTTCCCGGCCTTTTTGGAACTGGGACGGGCGGCCCGTAGCGCAGAAAAACTCCTCGATACCCTCAACCGAGAACTGCCGCGCACCCTTGATGCCCTCCGGCGTACGGGGGGAGATATTACCGAATTAACCGATGAACTCGAAGCCAGTTTTAAAAGTGCCCGGGGGATTCTCCAGCAGACAGAAAAAGGACTGAAGCACACCCAACGACAAATTCAACAGGTGCAACGGGGCGGACGTAGTACTTGGACGGGATTCCAGACGGCTTGGCAAACGTTTTGGCGATCGCCCCGTAAAAAATCCAGGCGACGTCGTTAATTTTCCTTATTCTCTGATGTCATCGCCAAGGGAAATTTAGCCGTAACGGTAATAGGCAGCACAGGCTCCCTCGGAGGAAACCATCGGCGCACCAAGGGGACGTTCTGGGGTGCAGGTTGTGCCAAAGGCGGGACATTGCTTGGGTTTTTTTCGACCTTGCAGAATTTCGCCACTGATACAAGAAGAAGATGCTTGGGGCTGGAAATGCGTCAAATCTAGCTTAAATTTGCGAGAGGCATCAAAGACGGCATATTTTTCGCGCAAACCGAGACCACTCTGGGAAATTTCACCAATCCCGCGCCAAGTACGGGGCACAATTTCAAAAATTTCGGTCACTAATTGCTGTGCCGTGGCATTCCCTGCGGCTTGGACGACGCGACGGTATTGATTTTCGATATGCGATCGCCCTTCCTCCAACTGTTTCACGCAGAGATAAATCCCCTGCACAATATCCAAGGGTTCAAACCCTGTCACGATCAGGGGGATTTGGTAATTTTTGGCGATCGCCTCATATTCCTGATACCCCATCACCGTGCAGACATGGCCCGCGAGCAAAAAACCCTGAATGGTTCGATCCGGAGCGGACAAAATCGCTTCTATCGCTGGCGGCACTGACACATGGGCGACCAAGAGGGAAAAATTGGTTAGTCCTAACTTGGCGGCTTGGTAGACTGCCATCGCCGTGGTCGGTGCGGTCGTTTCAAAGCCCACCGCAAAAAAAATCACCTGTTTGTCGGGATTTTCCTGGGCCATTTTCAGGGCATCGAGGGGAGAATAAACCATTTTTACGGCCGCCCCCTGCGCCTTCACCGAGAGTAAATCGAGCCTTGTCCCCGGCACGCGCAACATATCACCAAAGGAACACAACACCACATCGGGCAACTGAGCCAGGGCGATCGCCTGATCAATAAGTTCAGCAGGGGTGACACAGACCGGACAACCGGGGCCATGAATCAAGGTGATTTCTGGGGGCAGCAGTTGATCGATGCCGTATTTAACGATGCTGTGGGTTTGTCCGCCGCAGATCTCCATGATTGTCCATGGACGGGTCACAAGGGCGGCGATCGCCTGCACATATTTCTGAACCGCTGCGGGATCGCGAAATTCATCTACAAATTTCATTCACTATCCCCCCGCAAAGGACTCCATTTCTGCCAAAGTGGCAAGGGTTTCTGTTGCCGCCACTTCATCCAAAACACTCAGGGCAAACCCCGCGTGAACCACTGCATAATCCCCCACTTGGGCTTCCGGCACATAGGCGAGGCTCACCTCCCGCACCACACCGCTAAAACTAACGCGACCCATTTTAAAAAGGGGGTCATCCCCCACAATTTCTAAAATTTTTCCCGGCACAGCAAGGCACATATTTTTGGAATATTTTGATTGGATTGGCTACTGTTTATCCTAACGAATTTTTTGCTTTGATGTTATTAGTTTTAAGTTTTTTTATTAAGCTTTTTGTTGAGACTCTTCTGGATGATTTCCCAACAGCAAAAAATTAGATCGCTTGTCCAGTAACCACCATAACCTGTCCCAAGGCGATCGCCCCATCATTGGGCGGGAATTTTTGGGGATAATAGATATTTGCCCCACTAGATTCCAACTTTTGGATCGTTTGCTCTAATAAATATTTATTCTGAAAACAGCCCCCCGCTAAGACAATATTTTTTCGAGAATTAAAACCAAGCTTAAGGGTATGCAGATAAATATCAAAAATAATTTCCACCAAGGTATTGTGAAATTTTGCCGCAATAAAATTTTTAGGCAAGTCATTTTGCAAATCCTGAATAATACCCTGAAATATACCACGACTATCAATCTCTAAGATTGAATCATTTTTTGTATATTGAAACTGATAAAAATCTGGTATTTGTAAACCATCAATTGAAAATTCTAAAGCCATCGCTGCCTGTCCTTCAAAACTTTCCCTTTGCCTTAAATCAAGCAGAGAGGCAACCCCATCAAATAAGCGTCCAACACTAGAAGTGAATGGCGTATTAATGTCTTTTTTTAACATTGATAAAAGCAATTCCAATTCTGTTGCAGAAAAAGCCTGAATTGTGGGTAAATTTAACTTTTTCAATACCTGTAAATCATAGAGTTGAGACAACAAACCTAAAGCACTGCGACGGGGTTCTCGACTCGCTCGATCCCCACCCGGTAACGGAAACGGTTTAAAGTGGGCAATTCTTTCACAACTCTGTTTTGTCACCCAGAAAAACTCACCGCCCCAAATTGTGCCATCTTCACCGTAGCCCGTCCCATCCCAAGCCACCCCTAACAGCGGCGATTCAAGCTGATGTTCCGCCATACAAGCATATATATGGGCATGGTGATGCTGCACTGAAATCAAAGAAATATTCAGTTTCTGCGCGAGATTTTTAGCATATTGTGTAGAGAGATAATCGGGATGTAAATCACAGGCAATAATATCAGGTTGAAAGTCATAAATTTGGCTTAGTTTTTGCAATGTTTTTGTCATCGCTTGCAGTGTTAATTGATTGGATAGATCACCAATATGCTGACTTAGAAAAAGACGATTTTTTTGGGCGATCGCCACCGTATTTTTTAGATGTGCCCCCATTGCCAAAACATTTTTCGAGAGCGTTCGTTTTAAGGTGAGTGGCTCTGGCGCATAGCCCCGCGATCGCCTCAAAATTATAGGCGTATTGTTCATCACCCGCACCACTGAATCATCCACCGGACGCAAAATTCGGCGATTATGAATTAAAAAGCCATCGGCAATATTTTTGAGCCTCTCTAGCGCTTCAGTTTCATCAATGCAAATGGGTTCATCACTGCGGTTACCACTAGTTGCAATGACTGGAAAATTCAGGCTTTTTAATAATAAATGGTGTAGCGGAGTATAGGGCAACATTACTCCTAAATTCGGATTGTGCGGCGCAACATTTTCAGCAAGATTAAATTCTTTTTTCTTCTGTAATAAAACAGTCGGACTGGCTTGGGAAGTCAAAAATGCTTCTTCTAATTGTGACAAAAAACAATCATTTTTAATGGACGGCAAATCAGGATACATCACCGCAAAAGGTTTATCAGGACGTTGTTTCCGTCCACGCAATTGTTGCACTGCTTTGTTATTTCTGGCATCGACTAATAACTGAAATCCGCCTAAGCCTTTTAGGGCGACAATTTTTCCATCACGAATATATTGAATTGCTGCCTCTAAAGGTGATTGATTTGTATTTTCTTGCCCTTGGCAATGACTCAAAAATTCAAGTTTAGGGCCACAAATTGGGCAGGCATTGGGTTGGGCATGGAAACGGCGATCGCCGGGGTCTTCATATTCCCGTTGACAGTCGGCACACATCGAAAAATCTGCCATTGACGTTAGGGAGCGATCGTAGGGCAGGGTTTCAATAATGCTGTAGCGGGGGCCGCAATGGGTGCAGTTGGTAAAGGGGTATTGATAACGGCGATTTTGGGGGTCAAAAATTTCTGCAATGCATTCAGAACAGGTCGCCAAATCGGGCAAAACAATCGCTATTTTTTCCCCAGTTTGACTCGCATGAATTTCAAAATTATTATACCCAATTAGCTCTAAATATTGATATTTTAAAGCGTCAATCTTTGCATTAGGGGGCAATTCTGCTTGCAGTTTTTCGAGAAATAAATTTAATGGCGATCGCCCACCTTCTACTTCAATAGTAACCCCCGCAGTAGAGTTATTCACCCAACCAAATAAATTGAGTGCTGTCGCTAATTGGTAAACAAAAGGACGAAAACCAACCCCCTGCACTGTGCCTTGAATCTCCAATCTTAACCGTCTTTTCACGAGCAATTTATACAGTTATTACAGCTTGGAAAGCAATGTCTTGGTATTGGCTTTGGAGATAATTCAACCAGCTTTCCATCCCTTCCCCCGTGCGGGCAGACAGCTCAAAAATTTGTGCTTGGGGACACATTTTCTTGACGTTTTCTAAGGCTGAATCACGGTCAAAACCAACAACTTCAGCGATATCAATTTTGTTAATAATGACGACATCAGCAGACTTAAACATCGTCGGATATTTTAAGGGTTTATCTTCCCCTTCGGTGGTAGACAGTAAGACAATCCTTTTATGTTCACCAAGGTCATAGGCAGCGGGACAAACTAAATTGCCTACATTTTCAATGATTAATAAATGAACACCATCAAGGGCAAGTTTTCGGGCGGCATTTAAGACCATTTCGGCATCGAGATGACAAAGAGTTCCTGTGGTAATTTGGGCAACCGGAATATTATTTTTTCGCAGCCGTTGGGCATCGTTATCCGTTTTTAAATCGCCCACGATAACGGCTGAATTCAGTTTATTTTTTAATTGCTCAATGGTGCGTTCTAATAATGCCGTTTTCCCTGAGCCGGGACTTGAAACGACATTAATAACAAATAAATCTTTCGCCAAAAAATAGCCGCGATTACGCTCAGCTAGACGATCATTTTTTGCAAAAATAGATTGATTAATATCAATGGCATGGCTATGGTTCCCATCATGATTATGGTGATGGTGATGTTCATGGTCATGGGGGTGATGATGGTCATGATGCCCGTGGGAATGATCATGGGCGTGGGTATGAATTTCCACAGGTTTTTCAACAGCGTTACAACCGCAATTTCCACACATAATTTAAATCACCTCTAAGGATTTTAATTCGACTTCTTTACCACTTAAAATATGTTGACTTAAACTACTACATAACGGACATTCATAAAATAAATCAGGGGGTGTAAAGGGGCGATCGCATTGGGCACAATAACAGGTCACAGGAACCGTTTCAATGATTAGTTGAGCCTGTTCGGCAAGGGTTCCGCCTGCCACCGCTTCAAAGGCAAAACTCAGGGCTTCAGGAACGACACCACTGATTGCACCAATTCGCATGGTTAAACCTACAATTTTTGTGGCATTTTGTCGCTCTGCTGCTGCATTGGCGATCGCCACGGTTTCTGTCATAATGGCTACTTCATGCATGGTGTGAGTCGTTCTTGCAAAAGATGAATCGCTGTTTCGATTGCTTTTTGGGTTATTTCAGAATAGTTTTCTCCCAGTTTAAAATCTTGAGCAGGGATTAAAACCAAGTAAGCATCGGGCGCATAATGATAAATTTCTTGAGCTAAATTCAGAAGGCTTTTGGGGTCAATAAAATGTCCAAAATTGTGTTCATTATCTCTCCGTTGAATAGGTTTAATCGTTACAGTCTCAATGGGAGCCGCATCGATAAAGTAAACCTGCTCCACTTGTACCAAATCTTCTACTAATTCAGGGGTGAGTTGATGGGTAGCGATCGCCGTTATATTTTCCTGATCAAAAAAAGCTTCCGCAACCTTTTGTCCTGCCCCATCATCAGAACGTAATGTATTGCCGTAACCAATCATTAAAGTTTGTTTCATTAACTATCACGACGAATTTCTTTGACAATGGAACCATCAGGGGAAATTAATTGTAAAATCATCGGCATTTGTCCGGCGGCATGGGTCGAACAACTTAAACAAGGATCATAATTTCTCACCCCAGCCTCCACTCGATTTAAAATGCCTTCTGCAACAGTTTCACCATGAATATAATGCTTGGCAATTTGGGTCACGGTGCGGTTAATAGCAAAGTTATTTTGTCCTGTCGCAATCACTAAATTTATCTTTTTGAGCAGTCCATTTTCATCCACTTGATAATGATGAAAAAGGGTTCCTCGTGGTGCCTCACTCACGCCAACGGCTTCGGTTTGATTAACCCCTGCCTCTGCTTGCAAACGGTTAGAAAAAAGATCTGGATCATCGATCATCCGCTCAATTCTTTCGAGGGAACCTAATATTTCAATGAGTCTCGCGTGGTGATAAACAAAGGAAGCTTGGACAATTCTGCCGTGTCGTTGCCGATATTCAATGAGTTCTTGATCGGCGGCTTCGGTGCCAAAATGTTCGCAAATATTTAACCGTGCTAAAGGCCCGACGCGATATACCCCTGTCTCCCCAAAAAGCTTATAGTAAGGGGATTTTAAGTAGGAA
>Ga0213835_100516_pt1 | contig 35574 bp, 35 predicted proteins | sample SWPATP01_FD_160576 | JGI IMG/M metagenome (GOLD analysis project Ga0213835, IMG submission 160576) | Coastal seawater microbial communities from Marineland, Florida, United States - SWPA TP0 #1 | ecosystem: Environmental > Aquatic > Marine > Coastal | place: USA: Florida | collected 2016-08-05
GGAAGTAGCTGCCCTGCCGCAGCTTCGGCACCCAGCCGGGTTCAGCGTGCCCAGACGGGTGTCGAGCGCGCGGTCCCGATACCCGTTGCGCCAGGTCGTGCGCTCGCCGCTGCGCTCGTGCCGGCCGGCGCCGATCAGGCCCTCCACATCCTTCTTCGCTACGATTGATCCACTGGATCAATCGCTTGACGCTCGAAGTCCATGATCAGCTGCAACACCGCCTCGGCGATGGAGCGCAGGAAGTCGCCCTGGTCATGCTTGGCCAGAAGCTCGGACAGGTCCATGTTGGTCTTGGTCATCGGGGTCTCCGTGGGTCCGTGGTTGAAGTCGCCAAACTCCACCTCGACCATACACCTCGATGGCCACCCGGGATCACACCGCCGGCGGCGACGAAATTACACCAGCTCCTCGGACGCTAACCCAGCCGACCCATAGCAGGGTCTCCCACTCGACCGGGGCCACGGGTTTCCAGGGCCCGCGGAAGCTGATGACCTCGGTCTTGAACATATGGAGGGGACCGTGGCCCCAGTGGGGCCGCGCAAGCCCCGGAAGGGATGATGCTTTCGGCCAGGCGGTTGTCACAGCTGTCGCCGACGCTGCCCACCGAGGTGGCGATGCCCGCGTTGGCCAGGCGCTCGGTGGTGCGGGTGGAGAGGTGAGCTTGCGAACGGTTGCCGCGGTCGGAGGGATGGCCCAGTCCGCCGCTCGGGCATCGCTGCCAGGTGGCCTGGTTCAGGGCATCGGGCACGGCGAGCGATCAGCGTGCGTGTTCGAGGCGATCGTGGGCAGGTCTGGCCGACAGTCTGAAGCTACGGTGCCTCTCGCTTGAGCGAGGGGAGCCAGATGCCAACAGGACGACTGTCGATGCGCCGGATACGCGATGGACTGCGAATGAAGCATGCCCGGGGGCTGAGCGAGCGGGTGATCGCCCGCTCTCTCGGGCTGGGGAAGGGAACCGTTGGCGCCTGTGTCGGGCGGGCACGGAAGGCTGGGCTGACGTGGCCGCTTCCCGATGCGCTCTCGGACGACGACCTCGAGTTGCTGCTGTTCCCGGCGCCTCCGGCGGCGCCGGATGGGGACCGCCCCGTGCCGGACTGGGCGGTGGTGGATCGGGAGCTGCGGCGCCCGGGCGTCACGCGCGCGCTGCTGTGGGAGGAATACCGCGCCGCCCATCCCCTCGGCTTTGGCTACGCCGGGTTCTGCGAGCACCATGAGGCCTGGAAGGGCCGGGTTCGCCCGATCGCACCGCAGGTGCGCCTGAGGCGCAACGCGGCAGGCGCATGTCGGCGGGGAGAAGGTCTTCGTCGACTTCGCCGGCGACACGGTCGACGTGATCGATCCCGAGACTGGGCCCGAGACTGGGCCCGAGACTGGGCCCGAGACTGGGGAGGCCCGGGCGGTGAAGCAGTTCGTCGTGGCGTCGCGCCGAAGGCGTGCCTGCGGCACGTCATTCCGGCAGGCATGCCTCTGGCATGACGGGGGCGTTGAACTACACCTGTGCGGAGGTCGTGGCCTCCGAGGGCCTCGAGGACTGGATTGGCGCCCATGTCCGGGTGTTCACCTTCCTCGGTGGCGTGCCGAAGATCGTCGTGCCCGACACCCTCACGTCGGCGGTGCGTGACCGGCATGCCGGTTCGACCCGGGGCTGAACCGGACCTATGCCGGGATGGCAGGCCATTACGGCACTGCCATCCTGCCGGCGCGTCCCTATCGGCCACGCGAGTGAGCCATCGAGGCGCCATTGATGGGGTCGGCGGCTCCCGCTCCCGGCATCGCGATGTGCCACATCGGGTGCCAGTGCGGTCACCCCATCAATGGCGGCCCGGCGGCTCACCTTCGGCGACGCCAGGATGGACGCGGGCATTCCCTCGGCGAGGCTTCTGGCATTACTCGAGGCGCGGAGCGGCGACGACGTGGCGCGTCTGCATGCCACCCCCGCGCTCGACCGTGCGGCAGCGCCCTCGATGACACGCTCCCGCGGGCGACGGCCCGACAGGCCGCGGATGTGGACCCACAGCTTGCAGGATCGAGCCGAGAGGTGGGACCGTCCGCGCCGGGTGATCCTGGTGGTCGAGGCGCGCCCCGACGATCTGCTGCCCGACCTCTTCTTGCTCGTCACCTCGCTGACGTGGCGGCAGATGGCAAGGAGCGCGGTGCCGGAGCATGACCGCGAGTGCGGCAAGATTGAGGGCCACATGGGCGAGTTGAAGGATGTGCTCGTGCCGGCCCAGTCCTCCGACAACCGGCCGCAGACCCATTGGCCCGGACGCAAGCCCCGCTCGGCCGCGCCCGCTGCATGACGCCGAGTTCCGCTCTGTCCGCACCGGGCGGTGGCCGAGCAGCCCGCAGTGCTGACGGCCTGTCCCGGCGATGTCGGCCCGGGCGGCGAGCTGGCCGATGTGCCGCCGGGTGCCTGCCGTTCTTCTTCCACCTGTCGCCGCAGAGCCGGATGACGCCGGTCCCGGCGAAGTTCTCCTGCCGCACCGGGCTGGGCCGCCGGCACTCCCGCCTCGAGATCTCGGCCGGCGTGCTTCGGGGTGGTGGCCACGCCAGAGGACGGGCCGGGTCGAACCGGCTGGGCGATCGCTGCGAGGATCCCGGGCTGGCGGGTCGGGACCGGGCCATCGCCGCGCCGCACACCGTCTCGGCCGCGCCGCCGAGGGCCGCCGGGAGGTCGCCTCGGGCCAGCCCTGCGACGTCGACCGGGTGATCCGCAAGGGCGCATGCTCGACAGTCGGCGCCGCGGTGGACTGGCCCTGACCGACGGGCGCATCCGGTGCTGGGGACCGCTCTGGTGGAGGCGCCCGGGGGTGGGGGCGCTGCAGTCCGGGGTGCGCGTGCTGCGGGTGGACCCGAGCGTCACGGTGAGGGTGCCGGCCGATGCCTCGGGCTGCGGCACCGGCCGGCTGACGGGGGGGATCCGGGCGTTCCGGCCCGTCCTGCCGCAGGACGAGGGCCTTGCCCGGCTGGTCCCCTGCGCGAGGTGCCGGGCCCGGTCAACCTGCGCAGTTCACCGGGCCTCGACGCACTTCAGCCCGAAGAGGCGACCACCGTGCCGGGTTTCCGGCTGGTCGACGACGGCCGGGCGGTGTCGGTGCATGCGCACTGGTCGCACCGAGGGCTGGGCCTGCGCGCGGTTCCTCAGGCCCCGATGTCCGACCGGACCGGGGACCCGATCCCGTTGCAGGCCTCAGGCCCGGCGCCCCGGTCGTCAGCGCCGGAACCAGATCAACCGGCCCAGCCGGTGCAGCCCCCATCCCAGGGCGGCGCCGATCAGGGCGCCCAGCGCATTTGCCAGCGCGTCGGCCCAGTCGCCCTGGCGGCCGACCTGGGGCTGGATCAGCTCGATCATCCCGCCATAGGCGATCGCCAGCGGCACCGCCCACAGCGCATTGCGCGGCCGCACCGCGACCACCGGCAGCACCAGCGCCGAAAACGCCAGGAAGTGATGCAGCTTGTCGCCTCCGGGCGCCGAGGGAAGCTCCTGCGCCGGCATCAGCGTCAGCACCGAGATCGCCGCGGCGACGACAGCCGAGGCCGCGATGCCCAGCCAGCGGAGCCTGACGGGAGTGCGGGGATCGCGCACCCGGCCTACTCGGCCGCGATGCCGTCGGTGAACTGGAGCCGCGCCAGCCGGGCATAGAGCCCGCCTTGCGCCACCAGCGCATCGTGGCTGCCCTCGGCGACGATGCGCCCCTCCTCGAAGACGAGGATGCGGTCGGCCTTCTTCACCGTGGCCAGCCGGTGCGCGACGATCAGCGTGGTGCGCTCGGCCGCCAGCCGCTCCACCGCGCGCTGCACCGCGCGCTCGCTCTCGCTGTCCAGCGCCGAGGTGGCCTCGTCCAGCAGGAGGATCGGCGCGTCGCGCAGGATCGCCCGGGCGATGGCCACGCGCTGCTTCTGCCCGCCCGACAGGAGCACCCCGCGCTCGCCCAGCGCGGTGTCGTAGCCCTCGGGCAGCGCGGCGAGGAAGTCATGCGCGGCGGCGGTGCGGGCCGCGGCCTCGACCTCGGCGTCGCTGGCGTCGGGGCGGCCGAAGCGGATGTTCTCGCGCGCCGAGGTGGCGAAGATCACCGGGTCCTGCGGCACCAGCGCCAGCGCGCCGCGCAGCTCGGTCCGGGTGATGTCGCGGATGTCAACCCCGTCCACCAGGATGCGCCCCGCGTCGGGGTCGTAGAAGCGCAGCAGGAGTTGCAGCACCGTGCTCTTGCCCGCGCCCGAGGGGCCGACCAGCGCCACCGTCTCGCCCGGCCGGACGCCGAAGCTCACGCCCTCCAGCGCGGCCTGCGTCGGCCGCGCCGGGTAGTGGAAGCGCACGTCCTCGAAGGCGATCTCGCCCCTGAGCGGGCGCGGCAGATGCGCGGGGGCGGCCGGGTCGCGCACGCTGTCCTCGACCGACAGGAGCTCGCCCAGCCGCTCGCTGGCGCCGGCGGCGCGCTGCAACTCGCCCCAGATCTCGGACAGGGCGCCGACCGCGCCGGCCACGATGACGGCATAGATGACGAACTGTACCAGCTCGCCGGCGGTCATGGTGCCGGCCATGACGCTGTTGGCGCCGGTCCAGAGCACGCCGATGATGCCGGAAAAGGCGAGGAAGATGACGATCACCGTCATCGCCGCGCGGGTGCCGATGCGGCGGCGGGCCACGTCGAAGCTGGTCTCGGTGACCTCGTCGAACTGCTGCGCCGAGCGCCGCTCGTGGGTGAAGGCCTGCACCGTCTGGGCCGAGAGGAGCGCCTCGGAGGCGCTGCCCGACGAGGCGGCGATCCAGTCCTGGTTCTCGCGGCTGAGCCGGCGCAGGCGGCGGCCGAGCACGATGATCGGGACGATCACCGCCGGCACGATCAGCAGCACGAAGCCGGTGAGCTTGGGCGAGGTCAGCGTCAGCGCGATCAGCCCGCCCAGCAGCAGCAGGATGTTGCGGAGCGCGATGGAGACCGACGAGCCGATCACCGACAGGATCAGCGTGGTGTCGGTGGTGATGCGCGACAGGACCTCGCCGGTCATGATGCGTTCGTAGAAGGAGGGCGACATGCCGATCATGCGGTCGAACAGCGCCTTGCGGATGTCGGCCACCACCCGCTCGCCCAGCCGGGTCACGAGGTAATAGCGCAGCCCCGTGCCCAGCGCGAGCAGTGCGGCGATGCCCAGCGCGCCGGCGAAATAGGCGTTCAGGAGGGCGGCCTCCTTGGCCTCGAACCCGTCCACCACCCGGCGCACCGCGAGGGGGAGCACCAGCGCCACCATCGCCGTGACCACCAGCGCCGCCAGCGCCGCCGACAGGAGCCGCCGGTAGGGCCGGACGAACGGCCACAGCGTGGCCAGCGCCCCGATGCGCCTGGAGCGCGCGCGCTCTTCGATCTGTGTCGCGGTCTGGTCTGCCATCCGGCTCCCCGGGTGCTGCGGCCGTCTCCTCTGCGGCCCCACATCCGGAGGGTTTAGGGCGTTGGCGGACGGCCCGCAAGCGGGGCAGCCGCGACCAATGGCGCAGCCGTCATGTCGGTTTGCCGGTGCCGCCGGGCACGCCCCCGGCTGGCGGCGGCGATGGAGCGGGTAGCGGGAATCGAACCCGCACGACCAGCTTGGAAGGCTGGGGCGCTACCATTACACCATACCCGCGCTGTCAGGAGGGATAGGCGCCGCGCCCGCCGCCGTCAAGAACCGCCGCGGGCGCACGGGTGGGGCGGGGCGGCCCCCGGGGCGGGCGTGGGAGGGGGGCTCTCGAGCCCCCCGTCTCCCTGCGGGAGACTCCCCCCGAGGATATTTTTGGAAAGATGAAACAGGGGGCTCAGCGCTCGGCGAACACGCGGCGGGCCATCAGAAGGCGCGCCAGCGCGGTGACGAAGCAGAGCGCTCCGAATGCCCAGGCCAGTGGCGCGAACTGCTGCGGCAGGAGGCACAGCAGCACGAAGAAGGCGATGGTCTCGCTGCCCTCCAGCAGCCCGGCGGTGAAGTAGAGCGACTTTGTCCCGTGCGCGTCGCTGCGCATCCCGCGTTTTTCGGCGAGGATGGCGAAGCCCAGAAAGCTCGCGCCGTTGACATAGAAGCTCAGGAGCAGAAAGGCCCCGGCGGCGCCGTTCGCGGTCGGATCGTGCAGCACGAAGGCGAGGGGGATGGCGCCGTAGAAGAGGAAGTCGGCGGTGATGTCGAGATAGCCGCCGAAGTCGCTGGGCCCGCGGGCCCGGGCCACCGCCCCGTCGAGCCCGTCGCACAGCCGCGACGCGAGGATCAGCCCCAGCGCCAGCAGGAACAGCCCCGCCGCCACCGCCGCCGCCGCCGCCAGCCCCGCCGCGAGGCCCGCGAGCGTGACCTGGTCGGCGCCGACCCCGGAGGCCGCCAGCCGCCGGCCCATCCGGTTCAGCGGCGGGTCGATCCAGGGTCGCAGATGACGGTCCAGCATCGTCCCTCTCCGGTCGGCGGTCCGTTGCCCCCGTCCGCCCTTGCTCTGTGGTGCGTCGTCCGGCACGGCGGTGCCGGACCGAAAGGATAGGGCAAGGCGCGCGGGGCGCGAAGCCCCGCTTCGCGGCATGCCGGGAGGCGGTGGGTCCGGGGGCGGCGCGGGGGTGCGGCGTCGTCGGGGCACCCGCGGCGGCGGGAGGGGTGCCCTGCGGGGCGCCTGCCGTGACCGGGATCGGGCCCCGGGCATCAGCGGGGGCGGGTGCGCAGTGTCGGCGCGGCCTCGAGCGGGTTCTCGGGCCAGGGGTGCTTCGGATAGCGGCCGCGCATGTCCTTGCGCACATCCGCATAGGAGCTGGTCCAGAATCCGGGCAGGTCGGTCGTCACCTGCACCGGCCGGCCCGCCGGCGACAGCAGCGTGATGCGCAGCGGCACCCGGGCCGGGCCCACCACCGGATGCGTCGCGACCCCGAACATCTCCTGCAGGCGCACCGCGATGGCCGGCACCCCGCCGGCATAGTCGATGGGCACGCGCCGGCCCAGCGGCGTCGTGAACTCGGCCGGCGCGAGCCGGTCCAGAAGCTGCGTCGCCTCCCAGCCCAGCGCGTCGCGCAGCGGGCCGAGCAGGTCCAGGGCGGCGAGGTCGGCCGCGCTGCGTACATCGGCGAGATGCGGCAGGAGCCAGTCTTCGGCGCGCGCGAGAAGACCTGCGTCGGAGAGATCGGGCAGCTCGGCGCCCTGGGCGCGCAGGAGGTCCACCCGGGCCTGCAACCGGCGCGCCGCCGGGGTCATGCCGCAGGCGGTGAGGCCGAGGCTGCGCACCCCCTCCAGCGCCGCCCCGGCCAGCGCCTGGGGCGGGGCGTCGGGCCAGGGCGCCTCGGCCAGCAGCAGCGCGTCGAGCCGGGTCTCGATCCGGGCCCGCACCCGGCCGGCGCGACCGTCCCAGCCGCAGACCCGGCGGATCACGATCCGCGCGCCGTGCAGGTCGCGCAGCTCGGCCTCGGCCAGGGCGGCGGCCTGACGGATGCGGGGCTCGCGGCCGGCGCCGTCGAGGTCGGTGGCGACGATCAGCGGCGCCGTGGCCAGCGGGTCGTCCTCGGCCAGCCGGGCGCCGCGGCCGCCGGCCAGCAGAAAGCGCGGCGCCTCGCCCGGCCGGCGCAGGCCGATGCGGTCGGGATAGGCCAGCGACGCCATGCCGGCGGCCGTGAGCCCGCCCTCGCGCGCCGGGGCCAGCCGCGCCAGCCGCGTCGCCTCGGCCCGGATCCGCGCGAGCGTGGCCGCATCGCCCCACCGCCGGCCCGACATCGCCTCGAGCCGCAGCGTCAGGTCGGCGGGGGCCCCGCGCAGCGGGTCGCGCTCGGACAGGAGCGCCGCGAGCGGCGCCGCCTTGCGCCCCGCCACCAGCAGCATGTGCGCCAGCCGCGGATGCAGCGGCAGCGCCGCCATCGCCCGGCCATGCGCGGTGATCCGGCCCACGCCATCCAGCGCCCCGAGACCCGCGAGCAGCGCCCGCGCCTCGGCCAGCGCGCCGGCGGGCGGCGGGGTCAGAAAGGCCAGCCCCGCGCCCTCGCCCGCCCCCCACACCGCCAGCTCCAGCGCCAGCGCCGCGAGGTCCGCCACCTCGATCTCGGGCGGGGCGAAGGCCGGCAGCGCGCCCTCCTCGCCCCGGCTCCACATCCGGAAGCAGACGCCCGGCGCCACCCGGCCGGCGCGGCCGCGGCGCTGGTCGGCCTCGGCCCGGCTGACCCGCTCGGTGACCAGCCGGCTCATGCCCGAGGCGGGGTCGAACCGCGCCCGCCGGGCAAGCCCGGCATCGACCACCACGCGCACATCCTCGATCGTGAGCGAGGTTTCGGCGATGGCGGTGGCCAGCACCACCTTGCGCGCGCCGGGCTCGGGCGCGATGGCGGCGCGCTGCCGGGCGAAGGGGAGCGCCCCGTAGAGGGGCCGCAGCACCGCATCGGCCGGCAGACGGCCCTCCAGCAGCGCGGCGACCCGCCTGATCTCGCGCTCGCCGGGCAGGAAGACGAGCACGCCGCCCTCCGTCTGCGCCAGCGCCCCGGCGGTCAGCTCGGCCGCCGCCGTCTCGGCCCGCGTGCCCGCGCGCAGCGGCCGGTCGAGCCAGCGTGTCTCCACCGGAAAGGCGGTGCCCCGGGCGGTGACCACCGGCGCGTCGTCCATCAGGGCGGCCACCGGGGCGGCATCCAGCGTGGCCGACATCACCAGCAACCACAGGTCGGGCCGCAGCGCGCCCCGCGCCTCCCACGCCAGCGCGAGGCCGAGGTCGGCGTGCAGCGAGCGCTCGTGGAACTCGTCGAAGAGGACCGCGTCCACCCCCTCCAGCCCCGGGTCGGACTGGATCATCCGGGTCAGGATGCCCTCGGTCACGACCTCGACGCGGGTGGCGGCCGAGACCTTCGCCTCGCCGCGGATGCGATAGCCGACGGTGCGGCCCACCGGCTCGGCCAGCGCCTCGGCCATGCGCTCGGCGGCGGCCCGGGCGGCGAGGCGCCGCGGCTCCAGCAGCAGGATGCGGCCGGGCACATGCGGCAGCAGCGCCAGCGGAACGCGCGTGGTCTTGCCCGCCCCCGGGGGGGCCTGCAGCACGGCCCGGCCCGAACGCTCCAGCGCGGAGACGAGCTGCGGCAGGATGGTATCGATGGGCAGGGCGGACATGCCCGTCTTGTGGCGCAAACCCCGGGCGGGGGCCAGTGGCGGTTCAGCGCCGGGTCAGCCGGGCGCGCCCGTGCTGGCTGCGCGCCTCGATCTCGACGACCTGCAACATGCCGTTCCCCGCCGGCGCATAGCTGAGCCGGAACGGAAAGGCCCGCGCCTCGGCCAGATCGTCCTCGGAATAGCCGGCGATGCGGCGGACCTCGCCGGTGCAGACCACGCGCTGCCCCTCGACCACGGGCTCCGACAGCACGATCTGCGTGCGTCGCCGGCCGTCGAACACCGCGAGGTCCAGCCGGCAGGCCGCCTCGGGCGCGACATCGGCCAGCACGCTCAGCATCACCGACAGCGGGTCGAGGGTGCCGCCCTGCGTGGCCGGGTCGAGGTGCCAGGGCTCGGGCGACCGCTCCGGCTCGGACAGGACCACGCGGGGAACACCCCGGACATATTCGATCTCGGTGCGCGATTCGCGGCGGCCGGTGTCGACATCCTCGCGATAGCGGATCGGGCGCAGCCGCTCGCCCTCGACCCGCCCCTGCACCCCGGCGTCGAAGCGGATGCGCCTGAGCAGCGCCGCCACCCCGGTGCTCTCCAGCCGGGCCGAGGCGGCATACTGCCCGCCCTCGCGGATGTTGTGCAGCGCCAGCACCCCGGCGCGCAGCCCCCGCACCTCGACGTCGAAGCGCATCTCCAGCGCCGGCACCGCCGTTGCGGGCCCCGAGACGGAGCCCGCAAGCAGGAACGCCAGCGCGGCGAGGCGGAAACGGACACACATGGCGGACCCCCGGGCGGACGCGACCCTCTGGACATACACCGGAACGGGCAGGCAAACACGGGGCCTGAGCGTCACAAGCCGGTCAACCGGCGGAGAATCGCGGAGCGCGGATGGACACCGAGGATCTGGCCCGGCGGGTGACCGCCGGCGAACGCCGCGCGCTGGCCCGTGCGATCACGCTGGTCGAGAGCGGGCGCGCCGACCACCGCGCGCAGGCGGCCGAGCTGATGGGCCGGACCGCGCAGGCGGGGCGCGAGGCGCTGCGGCTGGGGCTGTCGGGCACGCCGGGGGTGGGGAAGTCCACCTTCATCGAGGCGCTGGGCATGATGCTGGTGGAGCGGGGCCTCAAGGTGGCGGTGCTGGCGGTGGACCCGTCCTCGGCCCGCTCGGGCGGCTCGATCCTGGGCGACAAGACCCGGATGGAGCGGCTGGCGCGGGCGCCCTCGGCCTTCATCCGCCCCTCGCCCAGCCAGGCGCAGCTGGGCGGCGTCGCCCGCCGCACCCGCGAGGCGGTCAGCCTGTGCGAGGCCGCCGGCTTCGACGTGGTGATCGTCGAGACGGTGGGGGTGGGCCAGTCCGAAACCGTGGTGGCCGAGCTGACGGACGTGTTCCTGCTGTTGCTGGCGCCGGCCGGGGGGGACGAGCTGCAGGGGGTGAAGCGCGGCATCATGGAGGCCGCCGACCTGATCCTCGTGAACAAGGCCGATGGCGAGCTGAAGCCGGCAGCACAGCGGACCATGGCCGATTATGCCGGCGCGCTGCGGCTGTTGCGCCCGCGCCCGCAGGACCCGCCGGGGTATCCCAAGGCGATGTGCGTCTCGGCGGTGGCCGGCGAGGGGCTGGAGACCGCATGGGCGGAGATCACGGCGCTGGCCGAGTGGCGCCGCGCGTCCGGTCACTGGCAGGCCCGCCGCGCCGCCCAGGCCCGCCACTGGTTCGAGGAGGAGGTGCGTCAGGGCCTCCTGCGCCTGTTGGCCGAGGACCCGCAGGCCCGCGCCCGGATGGAGCGCCTCGGCCGCGCGGTGGCCGACGGCAGCGCCAACCCCTCCGCCGCCGCCGCCGAGGTGCTCGAGGTGTTCCGCCCCTGCCGCGGCTGACCCGGCCCCGCGCGCCCGAGGGGTTCGGGCAGTGCCCCCGCCCCGCAGGACGCCCGGGCGCCTTGTCCCCGCACCGCGCCCGGGCGGCGCCTCATCCCCGCCTCGCGCCGGCGCGCTGCCTCAGCCCCGGGTCTCGCCCGGCGGGGTGCGGCGGCCGGCCTCCAGCCCCTCCATCGCCTGCTTCACGCCGGGGATCAGCCCCGCCAGCTCCATCGGGAAGGGGAAGATGATGGTGGAGTTCTTCTCGCCGGCGATGAAGTTCAGCGTCGACAGATAGCGCAGCTGCATCGCGCCGGGGTCCTTGGCCATGATCTGCGCGGCCTCCAGAAGCTTCTGCGCCGCCTGCTCCTCGCCCTCGGCGTTGATGACCTTGGCCCGGCGCTCGCGCTCGGCCTCGGCCTGCCGGGCGATGGCGCGGATCATGCTCTCGTTGATGTCGACATGCTTGATCTCGACATTGGCGACCTTGATCCCCCAGGCATCGGTCTGGTTGTCGAGAAGCTCCTGGATGTCGCGGTTGAGCGCGTCGCGTTCGGACAGCATCTCGTCCAGCTCGTGCTTGCCCAGCACCGAGCGCAGCGTCGTCTGCGCCAGCTCGGACGTGGCGGCCATGAAGTTCTCGACCTGGATGGTGGCGCGCTCGGCGTCCATGACGCGGAAATAGACCACGGCGTTGACCCGGACCGAGACGTTGTCCTTGCTGATCACGTCCTGGCTGGGGACGTCCAGCACCTTGACCCGCATGTCCACGCGCACCGCCTGCTGGATGCCGGGGATCACCAGGATCAGGCCCGGCCCCTTCACCCCGGTGAAGCGGCCCAGCGTGAAGATCACCGCGCGCTCGTATTCGCGCAGGATCTTGATGGCCGAGGCGATCAGCGCGACGATGAAGGCGATCAAAATGCCGAAGAATCCGATGTCGAACAGGATGTCCATGCTCTCCTCCTGGCCCGTCGGGGGCCGTCAGGGGCGGCCGGGCCGCCCGCGGTTTCCCTTGCCGGGCCCTCAGGCGGCCCGTTCGACCCTCAGCGTCAGACCCTCCAGCGCGGTGACGCGGACCTTGTCGCCGCGGGTCAGGCCGGCGACGCCCTCGGCCTTCCAGCTCTCGCCGTGCAGCCAGACATGGCCCCCGGTGCCGTCCCAGTCGGTGACCTTGCCGGCCGCCCCGATCAGCTCTTCGGCGCCGCTGACGACCTTTGCCCGGAACGACCGGCGCGCCAGATACGCCACGATGAAGGTCGAGATCACGCCCGCCACCGCCACCCCCGCCACCAGCGGGATCGAGATGGCCATGCCGGGGGCGTCGGTGTCCACCAGGATCACCGCGCCGAGGACCAGCGCCACCGTCCCGCCGATCCCGAGGATGCCGAAGGAGGGCGCAAAGGCCTCGGCCACGATCAGCGCGAGCCCGAGCAGGATCAGCCCGATCCCGGCATAGTTCAGCGGCAGCAGCGCCAGCGAATAGAGCCCGAGGATCAGGCTGATGCCGCCGATGGTGCCGGGGACCAGCACGCCGGGGTTCAGGAACTCGAAGATCAGCCCGTAGACGCCCACCAGCATCAGGATCAGCGCCACGTTGGGGTTGGTGATGACGCTGAGAAGCTGGGTTCGCCAGTCGGGTTCGACCAGCTCATGGGCGAGGCCCGCGGTGGCGAGGGTGATCTCGCCCGTCTCCATCTTCACGGTGCGGCCGTCGGCGAGGCGAAAGAGCTCGTCCAGATCGGCGGCGACGAAGTCGATGACGTTCTGGCGCGCGGCCTCCGAGGACGACAGGCTGACCGCGGCGCGCACCGCCGCCTCGGCCCAGTCGGCATTGCGGCCGCGCAGCTCCGCCAGCCCGCGGATATAGGCGACGGCGTCGTTGATGACCTTGGCCTCCATCGCGCTGCCGGGCGCGCGGGGAGAGGGGCGGTCCTCTGCCGGGCGGTCCTCGGCGGGCGTGTCTTCGGTGGGGGCGTCATCGCCGGCCCCGTTCTCGGCGGCGCGCTCCTCGGCCTCATCGGCCCGCGAGGGGCCGAAGGGCCAGGGGCTGCGGCCGCGCTCGGCCTCGTCATTGCCGCCGCCGCCCCCGCCGCCGATCGCGACCGGGGTGGCGGCGCCGAGGTTGGTGGCCGGCGCCATGGCCGCGATGTGGCTGGCATAGAGGATATAGGTCCCCGCACTCGCCGCCCGCGCGCCCGAGGGCGCCACCCATGTCGCCACCGGCACCGGCGAGGCGAGGATCGCCCGGATGATCTCGCGCATCGAGCTGTCGAGGCCGCCCGGCGTGTCCATCTTCAGCACCACCAGCGGCGCGCGCCGTTCGGCGGCGGTGTCGAGGTTGCGACGGATATAGTCCGACATCGCCGGCGAGACCGCGCCCTCGACCGTCAGCACCATCGCCGGCGCACCGGCCGGCGACGCGCTCTCCTGCGCCGCGAGGCCCAGCGCGCCCGCCAGCACCATGAACACCAGCGCCAGCCGGCGCAGCAGGCGCCACGGGGCGCGCGGGGGAATGGGCGGGCGCTGGGCGCGCATGGTGTCACCTCCGGCAGTCGGCGGGGGCGGGCCCCCTCGGCATGCTGTGGTTCACCATGTGGGCCCCCGCCCCGCGCGGTCAAGCGAGGGGGACAGCCCGTCGCAACCCCCCTCAGCCGGCCGCCAGCGCGTCCATCTTCGTCGCCAGCGCGACATCCAGCGCCGACAGCCCGCCCGCGTCATGGGTGGTCAGCGTCACCTCCACCGTGCGATAGACGTTGGACCACTCGGGGTGGTGGTTCATCTTTTCGGCCACCAGCGCCACCTGCGTCATCCAGCCGAACGCCTCGATGAAGTTGCCGAAACGATAGCTGCGGGCGATGGCGTCACGGCCCTCCACCTCGGTCCAGCCGGCGGCCAGGAGGGGGGCCAGTGCCTCGGCACGGGCGCTGCCGGTCAGCTTTTCGGTCATGCTCGGACTCCTCTGTCACTCCGGTTCGGTCTCGGTGCAGCGGCGGAACGGGCCGTAGGCCGTCAGCACCTCGATCTCGTCGTCCACCGCCGCGCGCTCGGCCTCGAGATAGCGCGCCACCGCGTCGCGAAAGCCCGCGTCGGCGAACCAGTGCAGCGAGTGCACCGCCGTGGGCAGATAGCCGCGCGCGAGCTTGTGCTCGCCCTGCGCCCCGGCCTCGACGCGCGCGAGGCCATGGGCGAGGGCCCAGTCGATCGCCCGGTAATAGCAGAGCTCGAAATGCAGACAGGGGTGGTCCTCGGTGCAGCCCCAGTAGCGGCCAAAGAGCGTGTCGCGGCCGATGAAGTTCAGCGCGCCGGCCACCGGGCGGCCGCGGCGCTCGGCCAGCACCAGCAGCATGTCGTCGCGCAAGGCATCCTGCGCGCGGTCGAAGAAGGCCCGCGTCAGATAGGGCGTGCCCCATTTCCGCGCGCCGGTGTCCTGATAGAAGGTCCAGAAGGCATCCCAGTGCCGGGGTTCGATCCCGGCCCCCGTCAGCGCCACGATCTCGCCGCCGAAGGCCTGCGCGCGCTCGCGCTCCTTGCGGATGGCCTTGCGCTTGCGCGAGGACAGCGCGGCGAGGAAGCCGGCGAAATCGCCATAGCCTCGGTCCTCCCAGTGGTATTGCTGGGTGACGCGGTGCAGATAGCCCATCCCGGCGCCGAAGCCGGCCTCGTCCTCGGTGCAGAAGGTGACATGGGCCGAGGACAGGCGGTTGTCCGCGGCGATCTTCGCCATCGCCTGCAGGAGGGCGGCGCGGCCGGTCTCCTGCCAGCCGGGGCGGGTCAGCAGGCGCCGGCCCGTGGCGGGCGTGAAGGGCACCGCCGATTGCAGCTTGGGGTAATAGCGCCCGCCGGCCCGCTGCCAGGCATGGGCGAAATTGTGGTCGAAGATGTATTCGCCCTGGCTGTGGCTCTTGGCATAGAGCGGCATGACGGCGATGGTCTCGCCCTGGGCCCGCGCCACCAGATGCTGCGGCTGCCAGCCGCTGCCGGCGCCGACCGAGCCGCTCGCCTCCAGGGCCGACAGGAAGCGGTGGGTGGTGAAGGGGTCGCGCGGGCGGCCACCGTCAGAGGCCTCGGGGCAGGCGCAGGCATCCCAGTCGGCGGCGTCGATCTCGCGCAGCCGGGGCAGGACGGTGATCTCGATGGCGCCGTCGGTATCGTCGGGCATGCGGGCCTCGTGCGGTCTCGGACAAAGCTGTCCCGCAGGGCGGCCGGGTCAAGCGCGCGGCGGCAGGTAGCCCTCGAAGGTGATGCCGTCGGCCCCGGCGCGGGCCACGGCCTCGTCGGCCGGGCTGCACACGGTCCAGCACAGCACCGGCACGCCGGCGGCCCGCAGCGGCCGCACCCGGTCGAGGTCGCGAAAGTGATGCGAGACGAAACCGGCGCCGACGCGGTCGAAATCCGCGATGTCGCGCAGCCGTGCCAGATCGGCGGGGGCGAGGCCCTCGGCCTCGGGCCCCTCCCACTCCCAGGTCACGAGCCCGCGCGGGAGCGCCGGCGCGGCCGCCGCCAGCGCGGCCACGACATCGGGGTTGAAGGACATCGCCGCCACCGGCCCGCCGTAGCCCGCGAGTGCCCGCGCCACCGCCCCCTCCAGCACCCCGTCGCTGCCGCCCATGCGGCCCGACTGGTCCTTCAGCTCGATCAGGAGGGGCACGCGGCCGGCCACCGCCGCCAGCACCGTCTCGAGCCGCGGCACGGTTTCGTCAGAGCCGCAGAGGCGGATGCGCTCCAGCTCGGCGGCGGTGCGGGCGCGGACCGGGCCCGCCTCGGCCGTCAGCCGCTCCAGCCGGTCGTCGTGAAAGACCATGGCGGCGCCGTCGGCGCTGCCCTGCACGTCGATCTCGATGCCGTAGCCGGCGGCCACCGCCGCGGCCACCGCCGCCAGCGAGTTCTCGGGCCGGCCCGCCCGGTGCAGCGCGCGATGCGCCAGCGGCAGGGCGGTGAAGGCGGGGGGAAGGGGCGGGACGGCCAAGGCGGCGCCTCAGGCGATCTCGAAGATGCCCTCGATCTCGACCGCGACGCCCAGCGGCAGCGACCCGGCGCTGACGGCCGAGCGGGCGTGGCGGCCGGCCTCGCCGAAGACCTCGACCAGCAGGTCCGAGCAGCCGTTGACCACCCGGGGCTGGTCGGTGAAATCGGGGGTGGAGTTGACGAAGCCCGTGAGCTTGACCACCCGGACCACGCGGTCGAGGTCGCCGCCGCAGGCCGCGCGCAGCTGCGCCATCAGCGACAGCGCACAGGACCGCGCCGCCGCCGCACCGGCCGCGACGTCCAGATCGGCGCCGAGCTTGCCCTTGATCAGCCCCTCCGGCCCCTGGCTGATCTGCCCCGAGACGAACACGAGCGATCCGGTCTGCACCCAGGGGACATAGTTGGCGGCAGGCATCGGGGCGTCGGGCAGGCTGAGGCCCAGCGCGGCGAGGCGGGCGTCGATCTTGCCGGTCATGGCGGTCTCCTGTTGCAGGGGTCGGGCCAGCGGTGTCTAGCCTGCGCCGCCCCGGCGCGAAAGCCCCCATGGCGGCCGGCGCAGGTGCCCAACGCGGCCGCAGCGCCGACGCGGCGGCCCGCGAAAGCTCCGGGGGCGGCGGCGGACGGGTTGCCATGCTGCGCCGCCCGGCCTAGGACGAGGAGGGGCCGGCGCCCCGGCCCGGGTCCCGTCGCGCCGCCGCCGGGCCATGCCGCCCCAGCCCGGAGACACCGCCCCCGATGATGCCCCGCCTGCGTTTCCTGATGCGTCCCCGCCTTCTGGCCGCGGCCTCGACCCTCGTGCTGGCGGGGGCGCTGGCCGGATGCAGCCCGGCGCCCCCGGGGGTCGAGATCTGGGACCCGTTCGAGGACGAGAACCGCGCGCGCCACCGCGCCAACCTCGACCTCGACGACCTCATTGCGGGCGAGGGCGAGGGCGGGCTGGCGGCGTTTCCGGCGCCGCTGCGGCGGGGGGCGGCGAATTTCGCGGCCAATGCCGGCGGGCCGGCCGATGTGCTGAACTATCTGCTGCAGGGCCGGCCCGCACATGCGGCGGGCACGACCCTGCGCTTCGTGCTCAACAGCACCGTCGGGCTGGCCGGGCTGTTCGACCCGGCCACCGCGCTGGGGATGGAGGGGCGGCGCACCGATTTCGGCGAGACGCTGCATGTCTGGGGCGCCCCCGAGGGCGCCTATCTGGAGCTGCCGCTGCTGGGCCCCTCGACCGAGCGCGACGCCTTCGGGATGATCGTGGACCTGGCCATCGACCCGCTGAACACGCTGCGCCCGCCGGGGCTGCGCAACCGCGCGCTGGTGGCGCGGACGGGGGCGCGGGGGCTGGCACGCATTGGTGATCGGGTCGAGTATTCCGAGATGTTCGACGCTCTGATAGGGGAGAGCGCGGACAGCTATGCGCAGGCGCGGCTCCTCTATCTGCAGAATCGTCGGTTCGTGCTGGGGGGCGAGGCCAGCATCCCCGATTTCGACCCGTACGAGGACCTCCATGGTGACTGACCCGCTCTCCCGCCGCCGCCTGCTGGCCATTGCCGCCGCGGCGGCGCTGCTGCCCGCCGCCCCCGCCCGCGCCACCACCGAGGCGCAGGCGCGGGCGCTGGTGGATGCCGTGGCGGCCGAGCTGACGTCGATCGTCAACTCCGGCGGCAGCCTGGCGCAGATGATCGCGCGGTTCGAGGGTGTGTTCGGGCGGTTTGCCGACATGGACGTGATCGCGCGCAGCGTGCTGGGGCCGGTGGCGCGGCAGGCGAGCGCGCAGCAGCTCGCCCGGTTTTCGGCGGCCTATCAGGGCTATCTCGCGCGCAAATACGGGCGCGCCCTGTTCGGCGGCTATTCGGGCGGGCAGGTCCAGGTCACCGGCGTTTCGAAGTCGGGCACGGTCTATTCGGTCACGTCCCGCGCGGTGATGCGCCGCCGGGCCGGCGGGACCGAGACGCTGAGCGTGATCTGGCAGGTCTCGGAGCGGAGCCCGCAGCCGCGCTTCTTCAACATGATCGTGGACGGGGTGAACCTGTTCGCGATCGAGCGCGAGGAGGTGCCGGCCCTGCTGGAGGCCCGGCGGGGCAACCTCGACCGGCTGATCGCGGATCTGCCCGGGCTGGGTTGAGGCTGTGCGGCTTCGGGGTCCGGGTCCGCGCGTGCTGCGGGCCGTGGAGGGGGGCTGTCTGCCCCCCGTCTCCCTTCGGGAGACCCCCCCGAGGATATTTGAGGAAAGATGAAGGCGGGGCGGTGGGTCAGACCGTGAGCCAGCGGCGGAGGTCGTCGCCGCGGGGGCCCTCCATGTCGGCGCGGGCGCCGGACATCACCACCTCGCCGCGGTCGAGCACGGCGAAGCCGTCCGAGAGGTCGCGGGCGAAGTCGAAGTACTGCTCCACCAGCAGGATCGCCATGTTCGCCTGATCGCGCAGGTATTCGATGGCGCGGCCGATGTCCTTGATGATCGAGGGCTGGATGCCCTCGGTCGGCTCGTCCAGCACCAGAAGGCGCGGCTGCATCACCATCGCGCGGCCGATCGCGAGCTGTTGCTGCTGCCCGCCGGAGAGGTCGCCGCCGCGGCGGTTCATCATCTGCAAGAGCACCGGAAAGAGCTCGAACACCGCGTCGGGGATGCGGCGGGCGCCGCGGGGCAGCACGCCGAAGCCGACCTCGAGGTTCTCGCGCACGGTCAGGAGCGGGAAGATCTCGCGCCCCTGCGGGACATAGGCGATGCCGCGGCGGGCGCGCTCGGTGGCGGAGAGGGGGGCGATGTCGGTGCCCTCCCAGCGCAGGGTGCCGCCCGAGATGGGATGGCGGCCGACGATGCCCCGCAGGAGCGAGGTCTTGCCCACCCCGTTGCGGCCGAGCACCGTGGTCACCTTCCCCTCCTCGGCCGTGACCGAGACGCCGCGCAGCGCCTGTGCCGCGCCGTAATGCAGGGTGACGCCCTGAACCTTTAGCATGCTCACCGTCCCAGATAGACTTCGATGACGTCGGGCCGGGCCGAGACCGACTCGAGGCTGCCCTCGGCCAGCACCGAGCCCTGATGCAGGACCGTGACCCGGCAGTCGAGCGCGCGCACGAATTCCATGTCGTGCTCGACCACGATGACGGTGCGGGTGCCGGCGATGGAGCGGAGAAGTTTCGCCGTCTCCATCGTCTCGGCGTCGGTCATGCCGGCGGCGGGTTCGTCGACCAGCAACAGCTCGGGCTCCTGCGCCAGCAGCATCGCGATCTCGAGCCACTGTTTCTGGCCGTGGCTGAGGTCGGCGGCCGGGGCGTCGGCCTGGGCGCCGAGGCGCACCTGATCGAGGAGGGCGGCGACGCGCGCCTCCTCGGCCTTCGAGCTGCGGTGGAAGAGGGTGGCGAACACCCCGCGGGGGGATTTCAGCGCGAGGCGGATGTTGTCCTCGACCGTGTGGGTCTCGAACACGGTGGGTTTCTGGAACTTGCGGCCGATGCCGAGGCGGGCGACGTCGGCCTCGTCCAGCCGGGTGAGGTCGGTGGTCATGTTCCACAGCACCTCGCCCGAATCGGGGCGGGTCTTGCCGGTGATGATGTCCATCATCGTGGTCTTGCCCGCGCCGTTGGGGCCGATCACCGCGCGCAGCTCGCCCGGTTCGACCGCGAGCGAGAGGTTGTTGATCGCCTTGAAGCCGTCGAAGCTGCGGTTCACCCCGTCGAGATAGAGCTGTGCGGTCATTCGGCGGGCTCCTCGCGGGGGCGGGGGGCGGGGCGCCTCAGCCGCGCCAGCGCCCCCTCGACGACCCCGAGCACCCCCCTGGGCATGGCGATGGTGACGAGGATGAACAGCCCGCCCAGCACGAAGAGCCACACGTCGGGGTAATTCGCGGTCAGCCAGCTCTTCAGCGCCACCACGATGATCGCGCCGATGGCCGCGCCGACCAGCGTGCCGCGGCCCCCCAGCGCCACCCAGACCACGATCTCGATGGAGTTGGCGGGGCTGAACTCGCCCGGGTTGATGATGCCCACCTGCGGGACGTAGAGCGCGCCCGCCAGCCCCGCGAGCATGGCCGAGACCGTGAAGACGAAGAGCTTGTAGCTGTCCACCCGGTAGCCGAGGAACCGCGTGCGGCTCTCGGCGTCGCGCACCGCCACCAGCACCTTGCCGGCCTTGGACAGCGTGATCGCGCGGCCCACGATCAGCCCGAAGGCGAGCGCGAGGCAGGTCAGCACGAAGAGGCCCACCCGGGTCTCGCGCGCGCTCAGCGAATGGCCCAGCACGTCGCGGAAATCGGTGAGGCCGGTCTCGCCGCCCATGCCCATCTCGTTGCGGAAGAAGGCGAGCATCAGCGCATAGGTCAGCGCCTGGGTGATGATGGAGAGATACACCCCCGTCACCCGCGAGCGGAACGCGAACCAGCCGAAGACGAAGGCGAGCGCGCCCGGCACCAGCATCGTCATCAGGAGCGCGAACCAGAACATGTCGAAGCCCCACCAGAACCAGGGGAGCTCGGTGTAGTTCAGGAACACCATGAAGTCGGGCAGGACGGGGTGGCCATAGACCCCGCGCGGCCCGATCTCGCGGGTCAGGTGCATGCCCATGGCATAGCCGCCCAGCGCGAAGAACGCACCGTGGCCGAGGCTGAGGATGCCGGCATAGCCCCACACCAGATCCAGCGCGACCGCCAGGAGCGCATAGCAGAGGTACTTGCCGAGGAGCGAGACGATGTGGGTGGGAACATGCGCGCCCGAGCCGGGCTGCATCATCAGGTTGCCCACCGGCACCAGCACGGTGACGAGGAACAGGACCCCGAGGCAGATCCCGAGGCGCAGGTCGATCAGGCGCCGCATCGCTCAGGCCTCCGCCGCGCGGCCCCGCTGCGGAAAGAGCCCGCGCGGCCGCTTCTGGATGAACAGGATCACGAAGATCAGGATCACGATCTTGGCCAGCACGGCGCCGGTCCAGGGCTCGATGAACTTGTTGATGACCCCGAGGCTGAAGGCCGCCGCCAGGGTGCCCCAGAGGTTGCCCGCCCCACCGAAGACCACCACGAGGAAGCTGTCGATGATGTAGCTCTGCCCGAGGTTGGGCGAGACGTTGTCGATCTGGCTGAGTGCGACGCCCGCGAGCCCCGCGATGCCGGCGCCGAGGCCGAAGGTCATCGCGTCCACCCAGCCGGTGCGCACCCCCATGTTGGCGGCCATGGCGCGGTTCTGTGTCACCGCCCGCATGGTCAGTCCGAATCGGGTATAGCGCAGCAGAAGCAACAGCCCCACGAACACCGCCAGCGAGAAGATGACGATGTTGAACCGCGCCCAGGTGACCGTCATCTCGCCGAAGGCGAAGCTGCCGGACATCCACGAGGGGTTGCCGACCTCGCGATTGGTGGGGCCGAAGATCATCCGCACCGCCTGTTGCAGGATCAGGCTGATGCCCCAGGTCGCGAGCAGCGTCTCCAGCGCCCGGCCATAGAGGTGCCGCACCACCCCGCGCTCGATCGCCACCCCCACGGCGCCGACCACGACGAAGGCCAGCGGCGCCGCGATCAGCAGCGACCAGTCGAAGAGCTCGGGCGCGTGCGTCCGGATGGTCTGCTGCACGAAGAAGGTGGTGTAGGCGCCCAGCATGATCAGCTCGCCATGGGCGAGGTTGATGACCCCCATCACCCCGAAGGTGATGGCAAGCCCCACCGCCGCCAGCAGCAGCACCGAGCCCAGCGACAGCCCGAACCACACGTTCTGCGCCGCCCCCCAGAAGGCCAGCCGCCGCTCGGCCGCGGCGATGGTCTCGGCCACCTTTTCGGCCAGCTCGGGCTCGGGCGCGGCACGATAGGGGGTCAGCGCCGCAACGACCGTCCGCGCCCGCCGCTCGGCGATGATGTCCACCGCCGCCAGCCGCTCCGCCAGCGGCGCGTCGGTCAGAAGCAGCGTCACCGCCCGCGCCTGCGCCAGCGCGCGGCGGATGGCGGGGTCGGTCTCGCCGGCCAGCGCCTCGGTCAGGGGCTCCAGCTGCTCGGCGTCGGGGGTGCGAAAGGCGGCCTCGGCGGCGGCGGCGCGGCGCGCGGGGTCGGGATGGCGCAGCGTGAGCACCCCCATGGAGGTGCGGATCGTCCGCCGCAGCGCGTTGTTCACCCGCACCGGCGTGGTCGTGCGCGCCGCCACCGGCCCCAGCGGCTCGGCCGTCAGCGCATCGAAGCCCTGTTCAGAGCCACGCCGCCCGGTCACCCGCATCATCAGGCCGTCGGCATTGCGCTGATGCAGCTCGCCCTCCAGCAGCGTCTCCAGCACATAGGCGCCGCGCGGATCGCCCAGCCGGCCGATCTCGGTCACGACCTGGGCCCGCTCGCCGAAGCCGCCGTCGGGCAGCCGCTGGATCAGCTCTTCGAGGTTCTGGGCATGGGACAGCACGGGCGCGCAGAGCGCGGCCAGCAGGACGAGCAGGCGCAACAACATGGGCGGGCTTTCGCGAGGCGATGGGGACAGGCGGGGCGGCACCGGGGCCGCCCCGCCGGAGAGGTCAGTACTGCGAACCGCCGCAGGTGTTGGTCTCGGTGTTGAAGTTGCCGCACTCCATCGGCGCGCGCCAGTTCGAGATCAGCGGCGCGGACTCGGGCAGGTGGTCGGACCACTCGTCGCCCAGCACGAGGCCCGGGGTCTCCCACACCACCTCGAACTGCCCGTCGGCCTGGATCTCGCCGATGAACACGGGCTTGGTGATGTGGTGGTTCACGCCCATCGAGCTGAGCCCGCCCGTCAGGTTCGGCACCGCCACCCCATGCATCGCCGCGATCACCGCGTCGGTGTCGGTGGTGCCCGCGGCCTCCACCGCCTTCACCCACATGTTGAAGCCGATGTAATGGGCCTCCATCGGGTCGTTGGTCACGCGGTTCGGATCGCCGATGAACTCATGCCAGGTGGCGATGAACTCCTCGTTCTCGGGCGTGTCGATGGACATGAAGTAGTTCCACGCCGCGAGATGGCCGACCAGCGGGCCGGTGTCGATGCCCGCCAGCTCCTCCTCGCCGACCGAGAAGGCCACCACGGGGATGTCCTCGGCCGAGATGCCCTGCGCCGCCAGCTCGTTGTAGAAGGGCACGTTGGCGTCGCCGTTGATGGTCGAGACCACGGCGGTCTTTCGGCCCGTGCCGCCGAAGGCCGCGATCTCGGCCACGATGGTCTGCCAGTCCGAGTGGCTGAAGGGCGTGTAGTTGATGATGATGTCCTCGGGCGCGACGCCCGCATCCAGCAGATACCGCTCCAGGATCTGGTTGGTGGTCCGCGGATAGACATAGTCGGTGCCGGCGAGGTACCAGCGCTCGACCCCTTCCTCGTTCATCAGATAGTCCACCGCCGGGATCGCCTGCTGGTTGGGCGCGGCGCCGGTGTAGAAGACGTTGCGCTGGCTCTCCTGCCCCTCGTACTGCACCGGATAGAACAGGATCGAGTTCAGCTCCTCGAACACCGGCAGCACCGCCTTGCGGCTCACGCTGGTCCAGCAGCCGAAGACGACCGACACGCCCTGCCCCTCGATCAGCTCGCGCGACAGTTCGGCGAACAGCGGCCAGTCCGAGGCCGGGTCGACGACCACCGCCTCCAGCGGGCGGCCGAGCACGCCGCCCTTCCTGTTCTGCTCCTCGATCAGCATCAGCATGACGTCCCGCAGCGTGGTCTCGGAAATCGCCATGGTGCCCGACAGCGAGTGCAGGACGCCCACCTTGATGGGTTCGACCTGGGCGCCCGCGGGCAGGAGGCCGAGCGCCGGGGTCGCGAGCGCGGCGGCCACAAGGTGCCGTTTGATCATCTTCTGAGGTCTCCGGAGATGGGCGCGGTCGGGCCGGACACGGGGCCATGGCGGTTGAATTCGCCGTGGTCGCGCATACGTCCCCTCCCGCAGCGTTACGCGTTGCATCGTGCGGCGGGGCCATCGCTTGCCAGGGCCGGTCCTGCCGCACATCCGGCGCCCGCATCGCGGACCGCCTCCGCGACTGTTCCGCCACGCCCCCGCCGGCGGCAAAGACTGACGCCCCCGACGCCGGCCTCCGCGCGCCACTGCCTGCCTTTCGCGCAACGGCCGGGTGACATGCCCGTGACATGGGCGCCCGGCAAAGACCGACCCTGCGCATTCATCTTTCCGAAAATATCCTCGGGGGGAATCGCGCGGCGCGCGCGATTGGGGGGCAGACGGCCCCCCTGCCACCGTCCCCCCGGGCGCCCCCTCCCGGCGAACTGCCCCGCACCCTCCCCCGCGCTGCCGCATCACAGGCGCGCGCCGGATCGGACAGTCCGGGCGCCCCGGCGCCAGCAGCGGCGCGGCCGCCGTCTCGGCGGCCCTGCGCTGCCCACCCGTCGCCCCCTGCCCTTCATCTTTCCGAAAATATCCTCGGGGGGGCCTCCGCAGGAGGCGGGGGGCAGACAGCCCCCCTCTGCCCCCTCCCCCCGGACCGCCGCCTCAGCGCACCAGCGCCTCGGCCTCGATCTCGACCCGGTGGTCGCCGATCAGCCCCGCGACCACGACCAGAGTGTTGGCCGGCATCACCGCGCCGAAGACCCGGCCATGGGCGCGGCTGACCGCCTCGGCATCGGCCGGATCGGTGAGATAGATGCGGGTGCGGACCACATCCTCGGCCGCCGCCCCCAGCGCCGACAGCGCGCCGAGGATGCGATCGAGGATGAACACCGCCTGCGCGCCGGCGTCGCCGGGGGCGACGGCGCGGCCCTCGCCGGCGGTGGCGGTGGTGCCCGACACGAGGATGCGCCCGCCCACCCGCTGCGCCCGGCAATAGCCGGCGATGGGCTCCCAGCGGGTGCCGGTGAGCACGCGCTCGGCCCCCGGCCGGTGCGGCACCGGCTGCGGCGGATGCGCCGGCGGCAGCGCCGCCAGATGGTGCGAGAGATCCCCCGAGGCGGTCAGGAACGGCGGCCGGCGGTACTCGTCGCCGCAATCGCCGGGGATGGGACGGGTGGCGGCAAAGGCCGCCTCCAGCCGGGCATGGTCCTCGCCATCCAGCGCGAAGGAAAAGAGCCGCAGCGTGTCCCCGGCATGCATCCGCTCGCCCAGCCGCGCGCCGATGATGGTGCCGGCCACCGCGGGATGCTCCAGCACCCAGCGCGTCGCGACATTGGCCACCGAGACCCCGTGCCGGCGCCCGACCTCGGCCGCGGCCGCCAGCACCGCCTGGAACGCCTCCCAGCCGCCCGCGGCCTCGATGAAGCGGCGGTACTTCATCTTGGACCAGTCCCCGGGCATGCCGGGGTCCGCCACCCCCAGCCAGCGCTCCGAAAGAAACCCGCCGCAAAGCGTGCCATAGGCCAGCAGCCGCACGCCGCGACGGGCGCAGACCTCGGCCAGTGGCCCGGCCGCCCGCCGGTCGATCAGCGAGAACGACACCTGGTTCGAGACCAGCGGCACCCCGTCCGCCAGCGCGAGATCCAGATGCGCGGCGTCGAAATTGGTGACCCCCAGCGCGCCGATCAGCCCCTCTTCCCGGCACGCGGCCAGCTCGTGCAGCGCGTCCAGCCAGGCGGGGTGCTCGAAGCTCCACCAGTGGAACTGCAACAGGTCCACGCGCTCCACCCCCAGCCGGTCCAGCCGCGCCTGCATGCCGGCGCGGACGGTGGCGCGGGTCATCGGCCCGGGCTCGGGGCACCATTTGGTGCAGACGGTCGGCCGCCGCGGCCCGCCCCGGGCCAGCAGCCGGCCGGCGATGATCTCGGCGCTGCCGTAGTGGTCGGCCATGTCGAAGCTGTCGAGCCCCACGGCGGCATACTCGGCCAGCCGGTCGGCGCCGGCGTCGGGGTCCATCGCCGGACCGTCCCGCTCGATGTCGGCCACCTGCCACAGCCCGACCAGCGTGCGGCAGATCTCCAGCCCTTGGGCGAGGCGGGTGCGTTCGGGGGTCATGCGTCCGGGGTCCCTTCGGGCAGGAGCAGGCGAAAGCTGCGGTCGATGTCACGGGCCAGCGCCGCCTGCGCGGCGTCGCGGTCGCCCTTGCGCAGGGCGCTCAGGATCCTGCGGTGGTGCTTGTGCTCGGGGATGGTGCCCACCCGCGGATGGGCGATGATGCGGTTGAGATAGGCGCCATACTGGACCCACAGCGCCTCGACCAGCGGCAACAGCACCGCCGAGCCGGAGTGGCGGTAGAGGCCGAAGTGAAAGCGATAGTTGCGCCCGAGGTCGGGGCCCGGCGCCCCAGGCGCATCCAGGATCGCCTCCAGCGCGTCGATGTCCGCAGGCCCGATCGCCCCCATCGCCTGATCCAGCACCAGCCCCTCCAGCGCCAGCCGCGCCTGTTTCAGATCGGCGGCGCGGCGGGCATCGAAGGGCGGGACGGCCAGCGTGCGGCTGGGCGTGTCCACCAGCGCGCCCTCGGCGACGAGGCGGCGGACGGCCTCGCGCACCGGGGTCATCGAGATGCCGAGCTGTTCGGCCAGCGTGCGCAGGCTGACGCTGTCGCCGGGGGCGAACTCGCCCCGGGTGAAGGCATCGCGCAGCGCCGCATAGGCGGCGTCGCGCAGGCTCGCCTGGTCGATCCGGCCGATCCGCGGCCCCGCCTGCGCCTCCATTCCCCACCCGCGGTTGACATCCGTGACGTCCTGTCGTTGATCGGATATCACAGATCACGACGGCACGCCAAGGGGAAGGGGCCGATGGCGGACGAGACGGGCGAGGCGGGCTTCTGGCTTTACGACCTCTGCGTCGAGACGGTGCTCGACGGGCGCACCCCCGTCTGTCGGCACATCGAGGGCGAGCGCTTTGCCGTCGAGGGCGAGGCGCTGGTGTTCGAGGCCGGCACACGGGTGTCGATGTATGCGCTGGCGGCGCTGCTGCCGCTGCTGCCGGCCAAGCAGCGGGCGACCGACCCCGCCGACTGGATGAGCACGGATGCCGAGGTCGCCTGCCCCGACCCCCATTGCGGCGGCCGCTTCCGCATCACCCGCACCGGCCGGCGCTGGTTCTCGCATGCCGCCACCACCGGCCTGCCCGACGCCCGCGGCACACCCTGGTGGCAGGAGGGCCAGAAATGAGCGTCGAGACCGTCAGCCTGCGCCCCGGCCACAGCATCCCCCGCGTCATCCGCGGCGGCTGGCAACTCGCCGGCGACCATGGCCCGGTCGAGCGCGCCGAGGCGATCCGCGACATGGAGGCGTTCCTGGACGCCGGCCTCACGACGCTGGACTGCGCCGACATCTATACCGGGGTGGAGGAGATGATCGGCGCCTTCCTGGCCGATCTGCGCCGCCGCCGCCCCGAGGCGGCCGAGCGCGTGGTGGTCCATACCAAGCTGGTGCCGGACCTCGGCCGGCTGGACGACCTGCGCGCCGAGGAGGTGGAGGCCATCGTCGACCGTTCGCTGAGGCGGCTGGGGCTGGAGCGGCTGCATCTGGTGCAGTTCTTCTGGTGGGACATGGGGCGGGGCGACCCGCTGGCCGCGCTGCAGGCGCTGAAGCGCTGTCAGGACAAGGGCAAGGTCGCGCGGATCGGGGTCACGAACTTCGATGCCGACCGGATCGCGCCCTTTGTCGCGGCCGGGGTGGATGTGGTCTCGAACCAGGTGCAGTACTCGGTGCTGGACCGGCGGCCGGCGGCGGGGCTGGCGGGCTGGGCGGCGGCGCACGACATGCAGCTTCTGGCCTATGGCACGCTGGCGGGCGGGTTCCTGACCGAGGGCTGGCTGGGCCGGCCCGACCCGGGCTTTGCGTTCGAGAACCGCTCGCTGGTGAAATACCGCCTGATCATCGACGAGTTCGGGCCGTGGGAGCGGTTTCAGGTGCTTCTGGCGACGCTGAAGGCGGTGGGCGCGCGGCATGGGGTGACACTGGATGCGGTGGCGACGCGCTGGGTGCTGGACCAGCCGCAGGTCGCGGCGGCCATCGTGGGCGCGCGCTATGCCCGGCATCTGCCGCGGACGCTGGCGGTGTTCGGGCTGCGGCTGACCGAGGCCGACCGGGCCGAGATCGCGGCGGCGCTGACGCCCGGGCCGCAGGGGCCGGTGTTCGGGCTGGAGTCCGACCGCAATGGCCGGCACGGGCGGATCATGAAATACAACCTGAATGCCGACCCGGCCGCGCCGGTGGGCGCCGCCGATGGCTGAGCCGATCCTCGAGATCCGCGGCCTGACCCGCCATTACGGCGCCGTCCGCGCCGTGGACGATGTGTCGCTGACGATCCGCGAGGGCACGATCACCGGGCTGATCGGCCCCAACGGCGCCGGGAAATCCACGCTGTTCAACCTGTTGACGGGGGCGGAGCGGCCCTCGGCCGGGCGGGTGCTGCTGGAGGGGCGCGACGTCACCGGCCTGACGCCCGACCGGCTGTTCGCGCTGGGGGTGGGGCGGACGTTTCAGATCCCCCGTCCGTTCAAGCGGATGAGCGTGCTTGAAAACCTGATGGTGGCCCCGCCGGCGCAGACGGGCGAGCGGCTGTGGGGGCCGTTTCTGGCCCCCGGCCGGATGCGGGCGCAGGAGGCCGCGATCCGGGCGCGCGCGCTGGAGGTGCTGGAGTTCGTGACGCTGGCCGGGCTGGCGGACCATGCGGCGGGCAAGCTCTCGGGCGGGCAGATGAAGCTCCTGGAACTCGCCCGGGTGCTGATGGGCGACCCGCGGCTGATCCTGCTGGACGAGCCCTCGGCCGGGGTGAACCCGGTGCTGACGGGGGTACTGATCGAAAAGATCGAGGCGCTGAACCGGGCCGGCAAGACCTTTGTGGTGATCGAGCACGACATGGACTTCGTGATGCGCCACTGCGCGCCGGTGATCGCGCTGGCCGAGGGGCGGGTGGTGTTTCAGGGCACCGCCGCCGAGGCGCAGGCGAATCCGGTGCTGCTGGACGCCTATCTGGGCGCGCAGGCGGATGGCTGAGCCGGCGCTGGAGGCGGTGGAGGTGACGGCGGGCTATGTGCCCGAGCTGCCGATCCTGCGCGGCGTGTCGCTGAGGGCCGAGGCGGGCAAGGTCACCGTCATCATCGGGCCGAACGGGGCGGGAAAGTCCACGCTGATCAAGGCCATCGCCGGGCTGATCCCGGTGTCGGGCGGGCGCGTGCGGCATGGCGGGCGCGACATCACCGGTCTGGCACCCGACCGGCTGGCGGGCGAGGGCATCGCCTATCTGCCGCAGACCGACAACGTCTTTCGCAGCCTGACCGTGGCGCAGAACCTCGCCCTGGCGGCCCGCCGGGCGCCGGGGGCGACGAGCGCGGAGGCGCTCTGCGCCCGCTTTCCCATGCTGGGCGAGAAGCGCAACGAACGTGCGGCGGCGCTGTCGGGCGGGCAGCGGCAGCTTCTGGCGCTGGCCATGGCGCTGGCGGGCGGGCCGCGGACGATCCTGATGGACGAGCCCTCGGCCGGGCTGTCGCCCAGGGCGGCGCAGGAGGTGCTGGAGCTTGCGCGCAGCCTGACGGCGCAGGGGGTGACCATCCTGCTGGTGGAGCAGAACGTGAAGCAGGCGCTGCGGCTGGCCGACCACTGCTTCATCCTTGCCGAGGGGAAGAACCAGATCGACGGGCCGGCCGAGGCGCTGCTGGCCGACCCCATCGTCGGCGAGATCTATCTCGGCGGCCGCCGGTTGAGGGCGTGATGCTGCAAAGCTTCGTCGATGGTCTGCTGGTCGGCTCGATCCTGTCGCTGGGAGCGATCGGGCTGACCATGGTGATGCACATGCTGCGCTTCGCCAATTTCAGCCATGCGGAGCTGTTGTCCATCGGCGCCTATGCGGCGCTGGTCTTCGACGGGCTGTTCGCGGCGCTGGCGCCGGTGCTGACGGTGAAGCTGGCGCCGCTGTCGGTGACGGCGGCGCTGGCGCTGGCGTTCCTCGTCTCGATGGGGGTGACGGCGGTCTCGGCGGTGGCGATCGACCGGCTTGTGTTTCGCCGCATCCGCGCGCGGGGCGAGGAGCTGTCGATGGTCTTCGCCTCGTTCGGCGTGGCGCTGATCGTGCGCAGCGTGATCGGGCTGACCTTCGGGCTGCACCCGCAGCTTTACTCGCGCGAGATCGTCTTCGCCATCGTGGTCAGCCGCGACCCGCTCCTGCTGATCAAGCCCGATCAGGTGGCGGTGCTGGTGGCGGCGGTGGCGATCATGGGGGTGCTGCATCTGGTGCTGTCGCGCACCACCTTCGGCTTTGCCCTGCGGGCGGTGGCCGAGAACCCCCAGCTGGCGCAGGTCAACGGGGTGAACCTGCGCCGGATGATCGCGTCCGTCTGGCTGATCGGCGGGGCGCTGGCGGCCGCGGCGGGGGTGTTCTATGCCATCAACAACCAGATGTCGCCGGTGATGGGGCGCGACCTCGTGCTGCCGATCTTTGCCGCCACCATCGTCGGCGGGATCGGCAGCATCTATGGCGCGCTGCTCGGCGGCTTCGTGGTCGGCCTCGCCTCCAGCTTCGCGCTGATGCTGCTGCCCTCGGGCTACAGCCCGGCAGTGCCGTTCCTCATCATCATCGCGGTGCTGGTCCTGCGCCCGCACGGGCTGTTCGGCGAGGCGCGCGCATGATGGGCGTCCTCTCCTACGTGGTGTTCTTCACCACGGTGGCCTCGATCCTCGCCATCGCCACGCTGGGGCTGAACCTGCACTGGGGCAACACCGGGCTCTTCAACGGCGGCGTCGTGGCCTTCTTCGGGGCGGGGGCCTATGCGACGCTGATCCTGGGGGCGGCGCCGCAGCCGGGGCAGATGGGCGGCTTCGCGCTGGTCTGGCCGCTGGCGCTCATGGGCGGGCTGGGGGTGGCGGGGCTGATGGCCTGGGCGGTGGGGGTGCTGACGCTGCGGCTCCGACACGATTATCTGGCCATCGCAACCTTCGGCGCGGCGGTCGCCTTCGAGAACCTCGTGCGCAATGCGCAGTGGCTCTCCGGCGGGGCGCAGGGGGTGCGGGGGTTTTCACGGCCGCTCTATGCCGCGGTGGGCGATCCGCTCCTGTGGAACACGGGCTTTCTCGTGCTCACGCTGAGCCTCTTGGCCGCGGTCTATCTGTTCCTGCGCCGGCTGGTGCGCTCGCCCTTCGGCCGCCTCCTGCGCGCGATCCGCGAGGACGAGACGGCGGCGCGGTCGCTGGGCAAGCGGCCCTCGCGGGTGCGGCTGGCGGCCTTTGTCACCGGCGCGGTCATCATGGGGCTCGCGGGCGGGCTCTACGGCACCTTCTATGCCTTCGTCAGCCCGCAGGATGTGCTGCCGGTGCTGACCTTTCAGATCTGGGCGATGCTGATCGTGGGCGGCGCGGGGAACATGCGCGGCGCGGTGCTGGGCGCCTTCCTGATCTGGGCGGCGTGGACGGCGAGCGGGTTCCTCCTGTCGCGCTTCGCCCCGGTGGAATGGCAGCTTTACACCGGCTCGATTCAGTTCATCCTGATCGGGTCGGTGATCGTGGGGATGCTGCTCTGGCGGCCGCAGGGGCTGATCCCCGAACGGCTGGTGGTCTCGCAATCGGGGAGAACCCCGACATGACAGGGAGAAGGCGATGGCACGGATGAACAGGGGCATGGCCGCGGCGCTGGCGCTGGGGCTGGCCGGCATGGGGTCGGCGGCGGCGGCGCAGGACTGCACCACGCGGATCGGGGCGGTGTTTCCCACCTCGGTGGACTGGGGCCAGCCGATCGCGGCGACCGCGCAATGGGTGGTGGATCAGGTCAACGAGGCCGGCGGCGCCGCCGGCTGCCGCATCCAGATGGTGCTGCGCGACGACCAGCTCGACCCCCGCGTCGGCGTCGACGCCGCCCGCGCGCTGGTGGACCTGGAGGGTGTGCAGCTGTTGCTCGGCACCGTCGCGAGCGGCATCTCCATGCCGATCCTGACCTCGGTCACGGTGCCGGCGGGGGTGATGCAGATGTCCTGCTGCTCGTCCGCCACCTCCTTCACCCGGCTGGCCGAGGAGGGGGGCACGAACGGCCTGTGGTTCCGCACCTTCGCCACCACCGGGGTGCAGGCCGCCGTGGGCGTGAAGGTCGCGCAGGATCAGGGCTGGGAGAGCGTCACGATCCTCTACAAGAACGACGACTGGGGCCAGGACATCGGCCGCATCATCGCCGGCTATTTCCGGGCCGCCGGCATCGAGGTGAAGGCGCAGGTGGCGATCAACGACGGCCAGCCCTCGTACCGCGCCGAGGTGGTGCAGGCGCTGGGAAGCCAGCCCGACGCGCTTTACCTTGCGCTCTATCCGCTGGAGGGCACGGCGGTGGTGCGCGAGTGGCTCTCGCTTGGCGGCACGCAGAACATGATCGTGGCCAACTCGCTGAAATCCGAAGAGTTCCGCAGCAATGTGGGCATGCAGTTCCTCGGTTCGACCTTCGGCACCGATACCGCCTCGCCGCGCGCCGACAGCGCCGACGCCTTCGTCGACCGCTATCGCGCGCGCTTCGGTGCGGACCCCAGCGGGCCGGGGCTGGCCAACAGCTATGACGCCGCCATGATCGCGCTGCTGGCGATGGAGGCGGCGGGGCCCGGCGCGCGCGGCGCCGACATCGCCGCGGCCGTGGCGCGGGTGACCGACCCCGACGGCACGCCCATCACCGCCGACGGCGAGGGCTTCGCCGCGGCGCGCGAGGTGTTCGCGGCCGGCGGTTCGGTGATGTATCAGGGCGCCACCGGCAATGTCCGCTTCGACGCCAACGGCGACGTCTCGGCGCCGGCGGTGATCTGGGCCTTTGCCGAGGACGGCATCGCCGAGCTCGAGTATCTCGCGCTCGAGGAGGTCGACGCCTTCATCGCGGCGCTGAACTGACCCCGGGGCGCCCCGCGCGAGGATGTCCGGACCGATGACCGACGGCGCGACAGCGCAGGCGCGCGGCCCCCACCGGGTGGGCCGCGCGTGACGGCGGACCCGCCCCCGGACACCGCCGACCCGGCGCCACGGCGCAACCTGACCCTGCGCGACGTCTCCGAGGCCGCCGGCGTCAGCGAGATGACCGTCAGCCGGGTCCTGCGCGGGCGCGGCGACGTCTCCGACGCCACGCGCCTGCGCGTCCTCGCGGCCGCCCGCACGCTCGGCTATGTGCCCAACCGCATCGCCGGCGCGCTCGCCTCGCAGCGGGTGAACCTGATCGCGGTGGTCATCCCCTCGCTGGCCAACATGGTCTTTCCCGAGGTGCTGGCCGGCCTGTCCGAGGGGCTGGAAGGCAGCGGCCTGCAACCGGTCTTCGGCGTCTCGGACTACGACCCGGGGCGCGAGGAGGCCGTGCTCTACGAGATGCTGTCCTGGCGGCCCTCGGGCCTGGTGGTGGCAGGGCTGGAGCACACGGCCGCGGCACGGACGATGCTGGCGGCGGCCGGGGTGCCGGTGGTCGAGATCATGGACGTCGACGGCGAGGCGATCGACTCGGTGGTCGGGGTCTCGCACCGCCGCGCCGGGCGCGAGATGGCCGGCACGATCCTGGCCGCCGGCTATCGGCGCATCGGTTTTCTGGGCAGCAACATGCCCGGCGACCACCGCGCCCGCAAGCGGCTGGAGGGCTTCGTCGAGGGGCTGGCGGCGGGCGGCGCCACGCTGACGGATGCCGAGTTCTACACCGGCGGCTCGTCGCTGAAGACCGGGCGCGAGCTGACCGCGACCCTTCTGGCGCGGCAGCCCGACCTCGACTTTCTCTATTATGCCAATGACGTGATCGGCGCGGGCGGTCTCCTGTGGTGTCTCGAGCGGGGGCTCGACGTGCCCCGGCGGCTCGGGCTGGCGGGGTTCAACGGCCTCGATCTGCTCGAGGGGTTGCCGATGCGGCTCGCCACCACCGACGCCGCACGGCGCGAGATCGGCCGGGCGGCCGCCACCCTCCTGCGCGAGCGGCGCAGCGGCGTGCGCCTCGAGATGCCGAACCGGGTCCTGCCGGGGCAGACGATCCGCCAGGCGCCGCGACCGCAGGCGCCCGGGCCTTCATCTTTCGGCAAGCTTTCGGGGAGATGAACAGGGCAAGGCCACGGGAGGCGACATGACGGCGATGGAGGGTCGCGCAGCACGACGGCGGGCACGACGCCCTGCGCCGCCCCTCGGTACCCGGGGGCCGAGGGGGCCGTGTCGCCCGACCCCGCCGGTTCGGGCTGCGGCCGGGCATGCGGGCGCGGCCTGCCGCGCCCGGCGGGCGATGCATCGGCGCCGCACGGCAGGGGTGACAGCGCCATGCGCGGCATGACGAGGCAGACGCGATCGACCCTCGGCGCGGCGCTGGCGGTGGCGCTCCGCGGGGTCCTCCTGGCTGCCTTCTGGTCCGTCTGGCCCGCGGCGGGGGCCGGGGCGTCGGACCTGTCGTCGCTGTCGGATGCCGAGCTGGCGGCGCTTCTGGCACGGATCGACACGGCGCTGGCGTCGCCGCCGCGCGTGGCCACGCTGGGCGTCGCCACGGGCTTCGGCCTGCCCCGCGGCGCGGCGGTGGTCTCGGCCGCGGCCACCGACCGGCGCGAGCGCAGGCCCGGCCGGCGCGATGTCGACGCATCGGTCGCCGCCGCCCTGGGGCTGGGGCGGGTCGCCGGCTGGGATGCCACGGCGGTGCTGGGGCTGACCAGCGTGACACCGTCGGAGTTCGGCGATTCCGGCACGCTGGGGGTACAGGTCAGCCGCGCGCTCATCGGGCCGGAGGGGCGCGGGCACGCCTCGGTGGCGGTCGGGCTGGGCAACCTGCTCCGCTGGGGCGATTCGCGCGGGCTGAAGCCTTCGGCCTTCGTGGCGGCCTCGACGGTGCAGCCGCTGGGCGCCACCTCGGTGATGGCGACGCTGGGCTACGGCAGCGCGGTGGCCGGCCAGGGCCGCCGCCCGGCCGCCTTCGCCGCCGCGGGGCTGGGGGTCTCGGGCGGGGTGGCCGTCAGCCTGGGCTGGGCCGGCGACGAGGTCGTCGGAGGTCTGACCTTCTGGCCGACGGGCGCGGGCCGGGCACAGGTCTCGGTCGGCGTCGGCGATGTCACCAACCGGCTGGGGGGGCATCGGCTGCTGGTTTCGGTGTCGCTGGGCGTTCCCGGGCTGTTCGGATCGGCTGCGCTGCGGTAGGATGGTGATGTGGTCTCAGGGAGCGGTGTCATGAGAGTTCCAGGCAGGGTGTCGGCGGTGCTTGCGGCGGCTGTGGTGGCAGGAGCCGCGGGAGCCGGCGAGGTGCCGGTGCTGCCCGACTTCGACTTCTTCGTGCCGCAGCCGGTCACGGTTGGCCGGCCCGATGCCGGCGCGCTGCCGCCGCATCTCGGGAGGGTGGACGCCCCCGGCTGGGGACGCCACGCCGGCGGCCCCGCTCCGGAGGCGGCTCCGGCAGGCAGGGTCTCCGCGCCCGGGGCGGCGGTGGCCCCCCCGGCTGCGGCCCTGTCGACGCCGGCGGGATCGCGCGCGGAGTTGCTGCAACTGCGCCAGCAGGTGCTGGACGAGATGGAGCGGCGGGCGGCGGGCGGCTGAGCACCGCCCCCCCAGGACTGGCCGAGCCGAGGGCGGGCCCTGTTCGACCGTGGCCCGGGGGGCTTCCTGCTCCCGTCCCCTGCGGGGCGTTCGTCGGCCAGCCCGTTGGAGGGTCGTCCGGCGCGCGCCCCCCCTGTCTGTTGAGACGCTGCTGCTGTCTTGGTTGCGGAGGGGAGCCCGTCGCCCCCCTGGGTCCCGAGCCCGTGTGGGAGCAAGGGTCCCCTCCGCATCGTCGACGACCTGCACAGTTGCTTGGGAGGCATGATCCCGCACGACATGGACAGGGTGGAGGGCGATCAGAAACCCTGCAGTGCAGGGTTTCCGCCCGGAACGCCCGCCCCGTGGGCGGGCCGGGACCATGCCTCGGATCGTGATCGGGTGCGACCT
>Ga0213835_100517_pt1 | contig 35536 bp, 29 predicted proteins | sample SWPATP01_FD_160576 | JGI IMG/M metagenome (GOLD analysis project Ga0213835, IMG submission 160576) | Coastal seawater microbial communities from Marineland, Florida, United States - SWPA TP0 #1 | ecosystem: Environmental > Aquatic > Marine > Coastal | place: USA: Florida | collected 2016-08-05
CCCTCCGCCTGCTCGATTGCCCCCACTACACCCGCCCGCGCGACTGGCAGGGCCGCGAAGCCCCCCCCGTCCTGCTCTCCGGCGACCACCAGAGCGTCGCAGCCTGGCGCCTCCGCCAACGCCTGGAACGAACCCAAACCCGGCGGCCGGATCTGCTGGAGGGAAGCAGGGATCAGCCATCAGCCACCAGCGATCAGCCCGGAGCCCCCCACGCCCCAAATTCGATCCCCAAACCCTGATGCCTGATGGCTGATCCCTGATGGCTGATGGCTCCTCCCCGCTAGCCCCCCGCTCCCCACCCGCCTACTATCGCGGCCCGGGACACCGTTGTTCAATCGCCGTCCCGATCCGCAGGAGCCCGCCATGAGCACGCAGCAGCTGATCGAGAGCCTCACCCAGGACCAGCTCAAGACCGACCTCCCCCGCTTCGACATCGGTGACACGATCAACGTGCACGCGCGCATCGTCGAGGGCAATAAGGAGCGCGTCCAGGTCTTCCAGGGCGTGCTGATCAGCCGCAAGGGCCGCGGCATCAACGAGATGATCACCGTCCGGCGGATCGTGGACGACCAGGGCGTCGAGCGCACCTGGCCGATCAACAGCCCGCTGATCGCCAAGTTCGAAGTCGTCCGCCGGGCCGACGCCCGCCGGGCCAAGCTCTACTACCTCCGCGACCGCGTCGGCAAGAGCCGCCGCCTCCGCGACCGCCGCCGCGGCATGAAGCACGTCGAGGGACAGAAGACGGTGCACTGAGGCGGGCGGGCGGCACGAGGGATTGGGCACTAGGCACAAGGATTCAGAAGCACGCGGCCGCGAGGCCGCGTGTTTTTATGCCAGCAGACTTCGTGTTACCGACACCGATCTCGATCGTTAAACTTCAGAGTTGCTCAAGGGAGAAGCAGCCTCGCACCACTTTGCCGCATCTACTCTATGAGATCACCGCCTGCCAGAACCGGACCTACTCGTTACGCGGACAGGTAGAGCATGAAACAACTATATCGCGCATCAAACAACGATCGAAGACGAAAGATTGTTCGCAAGGCCGGAATTATTGTATTAACATTTATCTTTGCCTTTTTTAGTGCACTCACATACGATAGCTTTCATGAAGTAGATCTACACTCTGGAGCAACACGCGCCAAAACCAACCTGTACGGGGGTCTAATTTGCTGGCAACACCCCGACAAGGCCCAGCCTAGCCCGCTGCCAAGCCCTGCCGCACCCCCTCGCTGGGAATTTTATTACGGCACATCTTTCCTAGTATCAAGAATTAATATAAAGCACGTACACGTTCGAGATAATTATAAAAAACTTGCAGACTTTATCCGCATATCTCGGCTAACGCCAAATGATGCAGATCATCTGATCGCGCACGCCACGCCCTTGCTTGCCCGCCCGAATTCTTCGCTGGATAGCAGCCCAGGCGAACACGAACCAAAACTGGTACTGAATATTGCGAATGGCTCAGCATATGTACTCTGGCCATTGCCCTAAAATTCTCAATCGCTGCGCACAAGCTCTCACCCACCCCCCGTCACCCGCTCCACCTCGTCCAAACTCGTGACCCCCTCCGCCGCCAGGCGCCAGCCGCTCTGCTGCAGCGTCGTGAACAGCCCGCGCTCGGCCGCTTTGCGGATGCCGCCGATGCTCGGGTTGTTCAGGACCAGGTCCCGGATTTCCTCTTCCACCCGCAGCAGCTCGAACACCGCACGGCGCCCGCGGAAGCCCGTCCCCAGGCACGCGTCGCAACCCACCGGCACCTGGCTCTGCGTCTTGCCCTCCAGGAACTTGCCGATCCGGCTCGCCTCACCCGGCGGCACCGGCACCGCACGCTTGCACCGGTCGCACAGCACGCGCACCAGCCGCTGCGCCAGCACCAGGTCCAGGCTGTTCGCGACCAGGTACGGCTCCACCCCCAGATCCAGCAGCCGAAAGATCGCCCCGATCGTGTCCTTCGCGTGCACGGTCGAGAAGACGACGTGCCCGGTCATCGACGCCTGCATCGCCGTCCGCGCGGTCTCCTCGTCGCGGATCTCGCCGACCATGATGACGTCCGGATCCTGACGGAGCACCGAGCGGAGCAGGGCTTTGAAGTCATTGCCCTTGTGCTCGTCGATCGGGATCTGCGTGACGCCCTCGAGGTGGTACTCGACCGGGTCCTCGATCGTGATGACGTTCCGCGCGTCGCGGTCCACCTCGCGCAGCGCGTTGTGCAGCGTCGTCGTCTTGCCCGAGCCCGTCGGCCCGCACACCAGCAGCAGCCCCGCGTCCTTCTTGCAGATCGCGCGGATCGGGTCGATCATCGTCCGCGGCAGCCCGAGTTCTTCGATCGACCGCGGCGCGTGCGCGCCGTCCAGCACGCGGATGACCAGCTTCCGCCCGTGCACGCTCGGCGCCAGGCTCACGCGCATGTCGATCCGCCGCCCCTCGTACCGGATCGCGCAGTGCCCGTCCATGACAGCGTCGCGTGCCGCCTGCTGCATCCCGGAAGCCGCGCGCACGAGCCCCTCGACCAGCTCCCCGACTTTCTTGGGGATCTCGCCGATCCAGACCATCTGCCCGTCGACGCGCATGCGGATGCGCCAGTTTTCCATCGTCGGCTCGACGTGGACGTCGGTCGATTTCGCCTTCTCGGCGATCTGCATGATGAGCTGGAACGCGACGCCGCCGTCGCCGCGTTTGTCGAGGGCGTCGAGCCGCCCGCCGTCGGCGGTGACGACCTCGACCGTCGGCTCGGCCGCGCGGGCCGGGGGGAGGTGATCGAGCACGTTCTGCAGTTCCTCAGCCCAGAGCGCACGGAGCGCGCCGTTGGTGCCCGCGCCGCGCTTCGCGACCTCGCCGCTCGCCTCGTCGAGGGTCAGCTCTTTGCGCGCGTCGGTCTCGACGACGAACTCGGTCTGCCCGATGCGGATGACGTCGCCGGGCTCGAGCACGGCCGAGGTGACGACGACGCCGTTGACCATCGTCCCGTTCCGCGAGTCCAGATCGCGCAGCATGACGCGCCCGGCGGCGTCGAGCTCCACCACGCAGTGCTGCCGGCTCGCCCGCTCGTCCTTGATCCGGATCGCGCAGTCCGGGTGACGCCCGATCACGATCGGCTCCGCGTCGATCTCCCGCGGCTTGCCCATCCCCGCCTTCGCCCGCAGGCGGTAGTGTCGTCGCACGCCTTGAGCCTCCACGGGACGGCACGGGCCCGAAGCCGCGCACGCCCAACGCACATCCACACCCCGATCCTACCCGATCCCCCACCCGCACCGATCCCCGCGCACGCCCGCCCGAACGGGCAAGGTTCGACGCCCCACGCCGAACGCGGTTCCAGACGCCACCTACGATCGCCCCCATGATCGACCTCAAGCAGCTCCGCGAGAACCCCGACCGCTTCCGCACCGGCGCGCGCCTGAAGCGCATCGACGTAGACATCGACCGCGTGCTGGCGCTCGACGCCGACCGACGCGCCGCGATGACCGAGCAGGAGCAACTCCGGGCCGAGCAGAAGAAGCTCGAAAAAGAGCTCGGCCCGCAGATGGGCAAGCTCAGCGGGCAGCTCAAAAAAGCCGAGGGCGACGAACGTGCCAAGCTCGAAGCCGAGCTCGCCGAACTCCGCGCCAAGCCCACAGCCCTGAAGACCCAGATCCAAGCCAAAGAAGAGGCCGTCGCCGCCCTGACGCCGGAGCTTGAAGCCCTGCTCCTCCAGATCCCCCTCCCGCCCGACGCCGACGTGCCCGAGGGCGCGGGGAGCGAGGGCAACATCGAGATCCGCACCTGGAACCCCGTCGGCCCCGAAGCCGTCCCCGCCGGCGGCTCCTTCGAAAGCGCCCGAGGCTTTGCGCCCAAGACGCACCTGGAGCTCGTCGAGAGCCTCGGGCTGGTCGATTTCGAACGCGGCGTCAAGCTCGCCGGCACGCGCAGCTACGTCCTCACCGGGCTCGGCATGCGCCTGCACCAGGCCGTCCTGCAGTACGCCCTCAACTTCATGGCCGATCGGCACGGGTTCAAGCCCATGTCCGTCCCCGTCATCGTCCGCGAAGAGGCGATGACCGGCACCGGCTTCTTCCCCGCCGGACGCGAGCAGGCGTACCTCGTCGCCGAGAAAGACCGCGGCGCGGGGCAGGATCTCTACCTCACCGGCACCGGCGAAGTCGGGCTCATGGGTCTCCATCAGGACGAGATCCTCGACGAAGCCGCGCTGCCGTTGAAATACGTCACCGTCTCGACCTGCTTCCGGCGGGAAGCCGGCGCCGCCGGTCGCGACACGGCCGGGCTCTACCGCATCCACCAGTTCGACAAGGTCGAGCAGGTGGTGATCTGCAAAGCCGACGAAGCTGAGAGCCGAGCGTGGCACCAGAAGATGATCGGCTACGTCGAAGAGCTCTTGCAAAGCCTCGAGCTCCCCTACCGCCTGCTCCAGTGCTGCACGGGCGACCTCGGGCCCAAGAACGCCGACATGGTCGATATCGAGTGCTGGATGCCCGGCCGGGGCGAGCTCGACGCGAGCGGACGCCCGCGGGGCGACTACGGCGAGACGCACTCAGCCAGCCGCCTCTACGACTTCCAGTGCCGCCGACTCAACATGCGCTACCGCGAAACACCCGTCGGCGGGGGCAAGGGCGGCACCGTCTTCTGCCACTCCCTCAACAACACCGTCGCCGCCAGCCCGAGGCTCCTGATCCCGCTGCTGGAGATCCACCAGCAAGCCGACGGCTCGGTCCGCGTGCCGCCCGCGCTCCGCACCTGGATGGGCGGGATCGAGCGGATCGAACCCCTGCGCTGACCACGCCAGCCCGCACCTGCCCCACAAAAATGCCCGGGCAATGTCCAGCCAGTGAAGACCACGGCGTGCCAAGGCGAAGACCCACAAACCAGGGGTAATCCCGGTAGAATGGGAAAACTGCGCAAATCCTTGTGGGGAAAGATGGAAAGATAGGCGAGAAGGGCTACTCTACGTTCGGCGGGTCGGGAGCCCCGCTGGATCGGCGCCTTGGAGGGCCGCCGATTCGGGAGACCGGGAAAGTGAGGGCAGCAGTATGCAAATGCGAAGTGTCGCGGCGGTCGCCGCGCTGGCTGTGGCTCCGGCCGCGTTCGGTGGAACGTGGTTCGGCTCCACCAACGCCATGCTCGGCGCAGCCGAAACCATGAACGTTGAGACATTCAACAGCGGCAAGCTCGGCAGCGGGCTGGTCGGGCTCGGCGGTCGAATCGAAGGGAGTGCGAGCGGGTCGGCGTTCACCGGCATGAACGCCTCGTGGATCGCCGACTCCGGCGAAACCACGTTCCTGTTCACCGGCGATCGCCCCGACATGGCGGGCTTCAACTGGAGCAGCGACGTCGAGCTGAACCGCAGGATCACCCTGACCATCGACCTGCTCGACAAGAGCGGGCAGGTCATCGAGACCATGACCACGAGCATCGGACACGACGGCGACGTCGTCAGTGACGCGCCGGTCAACCGCTTCATCGGCTTCAAGGCCCCCGATTGCTTCGACGGGCTGCGCATCAGCACCGCCGACGACGCCATCCTGAGCTTTGAGGACTTCTTCTTCGGCAGCGCCTCACCGGACGCCAGCGTCCCGGTGATCCCGCTCCCCGGAGCCGCGGGGCTCGGGCTCCTCGGGCTCGGCGTCCTCGCCGCCCGTCGCCGTCGATAAGCACGTCGTTCATCCATCCACCGCACATCGCAGCCGCCCGGACCCGCAACGGTCCGGGCGGCTGTATTTTCGGACCGCCCGAGAATGTGAATGTTCGCAAATGCCCGAAATTCCGTGGCTTATGGGATAAAACACGTCGGATCGCCAGTACATTACCACCGGAGTGGCGCAGGCGGCCTGACCCGCATCCGGCAGCGAACGACGGGCCGACGGACCATAACTTCGCCGGGTTGAGAACGGAAAGAAAGAGAGAGGGTGAACGTCATGCGTGTGTCGACGTTGTGTGTTTTGTCCGCGTCGGCGGGGCTCGCGACCGCTGCTTCGGGCGGAACGTGGGTGATGTCCGAAGCCGCCTTCATGTCGCAGGGCAGCTACGAGACCGAAGCATTCTCAAGCCCGACGCTGTCCAGCGGCATCGTCGCGACCCACGGGCAGGTCAACCCGAGCGAATCCGCATGGATCGCCTACGCTCACTACACCAACTTCACCTTCACGAGCGCCCAACCCGAGAGCTTCGGGCTGCTTTGGAAACCGACCGAGCTCGACGGCCCCATGGTCTCGGTTGTCATCCGCCTGCGCGATGCCGACAATCAGGACATCTCCATCTTCGGCAAGCTGTTCAACGCCGACGTGCTGGCTGCCGACGGGGGCGTGTACTTCGGCTACATCGGTGACGCGAGCGTGCCGATCGCCAAAGCCGAGGTCTGGCAGGCGAACGGACGCGTGGTCGTCGATCGGATCGACTTCGGCGAGCGGACCGCGACCGTGGTGCCGGTCCCCGGCGCCGCCGCGATGGGCCTGCTCGGGCTCGCGGGCCTCGCCACCCGACGCCGACGCTGAATCCCCGACAGCCTCCCCCAATTTGCCCATATTCACACCGCCCGGCATATGTGCCGGGCGGTGTGCGTTCTCGGCCCCGTGCTTCGCCTTATCTACGCGGAAAGCCTTTGTAATTCATCGCTTACGCATTGACACCCCCCCATTTTGGCGATACGATGATCTCGGCCAATTCCGGGGGGTTTGTTATACCCCTAGCAGGTCAACATCAGAGATGAGGGAGGCGCGATGCGCCAGAATCGTGTTGTCATGGGGATGCTGGTTGTCGCGCTCGCGGGCGCCTCGGCGAGCGCTGGGACGTGGTTCGGGCCGCACTCCGGGCACATCAACGCCCCGACGCCGCACTTCGCGCCGGTGGACGTTGCGACTTCGCTCCACGGCGAGAAGAGCACCCGCCCGTTCCCCGCGTTGGTCGGGCTCGTCCGTACGGACGCCGCGAACCAGGCCGAGCTGAGCGACACGCTGGACGTCTCGCTCCCCCAGGTTCAGATGCTGCACCTGCACCTCGGCGGTCTGGGCGCGATCCACGTGAACCGGAACGACGCGCAGGGTCCCGGGATCCTCCGCCCGCAGCCGAGCAGCCCGCGTCCGCTCCCGGACCTTAACGAGGTGCCGACCATCCCCGGGCCGACGAACGACTCGATCGACAACGACGCGCAGATGCCTAGCATCGGCGCTCCCGCGAGCGAGCAGTTCGTCGAGCGTGCGCTGCCGATCGTCCCGCTGCCCTCGGCCGCCGGCATCGGCTTCCTCGGGCTCGGCGCTCTCGCCGCCCGTCGCCGGCGCTGATCGCGACGACTCGCCATCCCCAACCCGACCCATCGGCCCGGTGCTCGTGACCGGGCCGATGTTCTTTTGACGCCCTATAGCCCGAACCGCGTCAACGGCACAGTCCCCTCCACGTGCACCGGATCGACCGCGCCTGTGCGCAGATACCCGATCACCCGGCGCATCTCCTCATGCGGCGGGGCCGCGAAGACCTTCGCCTCCCCCGTCCGCGGATGCTCGAACGCCAGCAACGCCGCGTGCAGCATCTGACGCTTCACCTCGTGCTCCGGGTCGCCCTCGCGCGCCGGGAGCGTCAAGAACCGCCCGCCGTACATGTCGTCCCCGACGATCGACCACCCCATGTGGCTCAGGTGCACGCGGATCTGGTGCGTCCGCCCGGTCTTCAGCTCCAACTCCACCAGCGCGAAGTGCTGATCCCCCACCGCCCGCTCGTGCAGGCGGTAGCGCTCGCGCACGCGCATGATCGTCAGGCTGGGCTTGCCGAGGTCGTCGCGCCGAACGACCTGCTTCTCGCGGTACCCCTTCTCGCGGCTCGGGTGCGGGCCGATGGGCAGGTCGATCACCTCCGCGTCGCGCTCCGGCGAGCCTTGCACCACCGCGAGGTACCGCTTATCGACCGTCCGGTGCTCCCACTGGCGGCTCAGCTTCCAGTGCGTCTCGTCGCGCTTCGCAAAAACAATGCACCCGGTCGTGTCGCGATCGAGCCGGTGGACGACCCCGGGGCGGGCGAACTCGTCGCCGACGGTGCTCAGCCCGCCGCCGGTGACGTGCTTGAAGCGCCACGCGAGGGCGTTGATCATCGTCCCGCGGAGGGCCGCACGGGCCGGGTGGACGATGATGTCCGGCGCCTTATTGATGACGATCAGGTCTTCGTCCTCGAACAGCACGTCGAGCGGGATCTCCTCCGGCGTGATCCCCGTCGCCGGCGGCTCGGGCACGACCAGGCGCACGCGGTCCCCCTTACCGAGCTTCTGCGACGCCTTCGCCGCCTGCTCGTTGACCGTGACGCCGCCGGCGTCGATGTGGCGCTGCAGCTGCGTGCGGCTCATAAACGTCACGCGCGTCGTCAGGTACTTATCCAGACGCGCCTTGAGATCACGCTGGAGCGTGAACGTCACCGTGGGGAGCTCATCGCCCTCGTCGGCGTCAGCGACGCTGTCGTCGAGCAATCGCTGGGCGCGCCGTGCGCGGGCTGATTCCACAGCGGCCCGGACGGCTTCCGGGTCCACCTTCCCGCCGGGCTTCACCAGCGGGCGGTCGGTGACAAAGCTGGTCTCGACCCGCTCCTCCGCGTCGGGGATCGGCGGGACCCCCGGCGTGGTCACCGCGAGCCCGGGTCGTCGGGCGTGGGCTCCCCGCCGGGCTCAACGGGGTCGGGCAGGGGCGCGTCGTCCCAATCCAAGTCCCAGTCGATGACCGGGCCCAGGTTGAATTCCGACGGGTCTTGCGCCGGCGGGACGAAGATCGGGTCGCGGAACCGACCCTCGGCCTCGACCGCGCCGACCATCGGGCGCGGCGGGAGATCAGCCGCCGAGATCAGCCCGCCCTGGGCGAGCACGCTGTCGATCGTCGCGATGCGGTTTCTCGCCGCGATCGTGTGGGCGGGATATTTCGCACGCTCGGCGATCTCGATGATGCGCTCGTAGAACCCGCGGGCCGCGTCCGCCTCCTGGCGCATCTCCGCGATCGACGCGAGCCCGTACAGCGCGGAGATCGACAGCAGCACGCGGTCCCCGCTGGTCCCCGCACGCTCGAGCACCCAGCGGTAATCCGCCTCGGCGGCCCGGAGGAAGCTCGCCTTGGCCTCGTCGGTCAGGCGCTGATCGTCGGGAAAACGACCGGTTTCGGGATCGCGCAGAGCCGTCGGCTCCAGCCCGGCGATCGCGGTCCGGAGTCGCTCGTCGCCGGCGTACAGGCGGCTCAGCAGACCGACCGACGCGACGTCGGCGTACCGGCGCGCGATGTCCTCCAACGCCGTCGGGCTCGGTCGCCCCGAGCCCATCGTCAACTCGAACTCCATGAACGCCGCGTTCGTGCGCGCGTCGGCGGCTTGCTGCTGGCGCGTGTACAGGAAATACGCCACACTCAGCCCGCAGAGCACCAGGAGCACCGGCGTGGACCACTTGCGCAGGAAGTCCACGAACTCGGTATTGATCCGCGAGTCCTCGAGGCCCGCGCCCTCCTTGATCTGCATCTGACGCTGACGATCATCCATGGGATAGGGCCCCGTGCCGGCGCGAATGAACAGCCCCGGCGTGGCTCGCCGAGTGCCGCAAAGGGGATGCTAGGCCCTGCCCCCCGGGGGAGCCCAGAACCGCCAGGGCGACGGGTGCCGCAGGTCTTCGCTCGGCAACAGACGCTCGCGCACCGCTTCGATCAGCCCCCCGAGCCCGCTCGAAGGCTCGTGCACCGGGCGGATCGCCGAAACGCCGACGTCGTGCGACCAAGGCGCCCGGCCCAGGTCCGCGCGGAGCGCCACCCGGAGCACCGCCTGCCCCGGTCGAACCACCCACCCCGGCGGCTCGACCGACGCGTCCCCCGCGAGCAGCAGCAGGTCGGCCCCTTCGACCAGCGGGCGCGCGATCGACCACGCGGCCGACTCGATCGCCCCCGCGTCCGCGCGCACGCCGGGGGTATCGAGCCAGCGCACGACCAGCCCGCCCAGATCCAGCACGGCCCCCACGTGGTCGCGCGTCGTGCCCGCTTCGTCCGCGACGCCCGCGACCGCGCGCCCGGCCAGCGCGTTCAGCAGCGTGGACTTCCCGATGTTCGCCAGGCCCACGACCGCGACCGTCGGCATGTCGATCAGTCGCTGGAGGCGTGCGTCGCGCCCTTCGTCCGTGCGCACGCGGTGCTCATCCCCAGCGTGCGCGACCGCGTCGCGCCACCGGCGCGGCTCGTCGAGCAGGCGATCGACCGCGAGCGGGCTGGCGGCCCGCGCGATCGCCGCAAGCGCGCGCGCCTCGTACACGTCCGCCGCCTCCGGGTACGCGAGCGCCTCGTCCCCCCCGCGCCAAGGCAGACACCCGGCCCCTTCAAGAGCCGCGAGCAGCGCGCGCAGGATCGCCGCCCCAGCGTGGGGCATGAGCTGGGCGTGCGTGGGCGTGAGGCGCGCGCACAGACCGCGGTCCACGCCCCCGAGTTCGCGGAGACGGACCGTGCCGACGGGCACCGCGCGATCGTCGCCGATCCCGATCGCCGCGAGCGCGCGATCCAGCGCCGGCGCGTCGTCGGCGAGCAGGTCGATCACGCCGACCCCTGCCGGGCGGGAGCCGGGCGTCGCGAGGCGGCAGCGGACCGAGCCGGCGGCGGCGCTGGTCACGCGTCTTCGCCCGCTTCGTCGCCCTCGCTCGCGAGCGCGACCTCGACGGCCGCGTGGATGCCCATGAGCTGCAAGTCCGGCACGATGTGCTCGATCACCTCGTCGTGCTCGAACAGCACCGGCGCATCGCCGCCCGTTGCGACGACCTGCGGGTAAGCGCCGTACAGGTCGGCGTAGCGCTCGAGCTGCAGCCGCACCAGTCCGAGGACCATGCCCGCGACGCCCAGACGCATGGCGCTCGGCGTGTCCTTGCCCAGCGGGCCCTCGTCCGGCGCGGGCGGCTCGTAGTCGATCTTGGGCAGGGCGGCCGTGCGTTCGTGGAGGGCCCCGAGCATCATCGAGAGCCCGGGGGCGATGACGCCGCCCTGGAATGTGCCCTCGCCGTCGACCAGGTCCACGGTGACGGCCGTCCCGGCGTCCACGACCACGCACGCCTGTTGAGCCGTCCGGTACGCGCCCAGGGCGTTGAGCAGGCGGTCGTGCCCGACGGTCGAGCTGTCGCGAAGGGCGAGGGGGATAGGGATCGCCAGATCCCGCCCGACGCGGCTCACGGCGATCGGCTTGAGCCCGGCTTCGCGCAGTGCCTCGTCCACACCCCCCGCCGCCGGCTCGGAGACGGTCGCGACCGCGACATGGAAGCGCCCGGGTTCGAGCGCGAGCCCGCCGTCGCCGAACTGGGCCGCGAGCTGGCTCGCCAGTTCGCCCGGGCGGTCGTGGCGCACGGCGAAGGGTCGATGGAGCTGCCCGGCCCGGAAAAGCCCGACGCGGACGCGCGTGTTCCCGACGGCGAACGCCAGAAGGTCCGGGCTGGCGTCGGCTTCGGGCTGGTGGGCGTGGGCGGGGCTCGGGGGGGGCTGGTGCATGGGGGCTCCTGGGGTGGGTTGGGCGGTCGCGGGCGTCTTGGGCGGTGGTGGAACCATAGAGTCCGGGCGTGCTGGAGCGGTGTGCGGCCGATCCCGGGCTGGAGCGACCCAAGGCGGAGACCAAGGGCGGGGCGATGGCGTTCCCGCTCGGGGTGTACCCGATCGAGGCGATCGAGCCGCGCGCGGGGTACTCGGTCCGCTTCGAGCAGGCCGACGGGGACAACGAATCCGGCGAGTGGGAGGAGTGGCCGGACCGGTACGTCTTCGAGGTCGTCTGCCCCGCGACCCGCCTGCGCCCGCTGTGGCGGACGCTGGCGAGCCTGCTGCCGGCACGGGTCTACCCGATCCTCGACGTGATGGGTCACGACGCGTACCGCGAGGTGGACCCGTACATCGCGTACGAACTCGTCGGCGTGGACCACGTGCTGGACGCGGTGCAGCGGTACGGGCCGTTTTTGTTCGAGGACGGCATGGTCGGCTTCGGCGCGATGTGCGACGACCCGTTTTTCTACATCTTCTTCGACGAGCACAAGATCATCACGATCCGCTGCCTGCCGGAGGACAAGGAGCGTGTCGAGCAGGCGCTCTCGGCGTTCGACCTGGAGCCGGTCGCCGAGCCTGTGGGCGTGGACGCGGTGGCGCACGAGCACCGGAGCATCCTGCTCACCCCCGACGATCAGCCGGACCTGCTCACGCCCGAGGAGATCGTCGAGCACCTGCGTGACGAGTGGGCGCTGACGCTGAACATCGACACCGAGACAAACGTCGACGACGACGGTCGCGACCTGGGGACCACGGCGTGGCGGTGCCTCGTCCGCGTGCGGACCGATCGGGAGGAAGACGACCTCACCGGCGAGGACGGCGCCGACGAGGACGCGGCCGACGCGCTCAGCGACGACCCGATCACGGCTTGGCGCCCGCTGCAGCGCCTGCGCCCCTCCCCGGAGCCGGAGTACCGGTACGCGGAGGTGCTGCTCCAGGCATCGTCGCTGCGCGAGGCGGAGGAGTTGGCGTACGACGCGGCGGCGGATCTGCAGGCCCGCGAGCCAGCCCCCCCCGCGAAGACGGCGCCCAAGCCCGAAGGGGCGGGGGACGAGGCGTCGAAGCCCCCGGAAGGTGAGCCCGAGGAGCCGCCGGAGGATCCGGACGAGTTCGCCCGTTTCCCGGACGCGTTTGTGGTCTCGTCCGACCGCGTGACGCCGGAGGCGTTCGGCACGATGCTGGAAGCCGCCGGCCAGCGGGGCGCGAAGCGCGTGCGCCAGGGCGTGGCGCGGGTGCATGCGGCCCGTTGGCTGCACTGAGCCATCGCAAACAACGGGCGTCAGCAGCCCGGATGCCTTGCCGCAATATCTTGCTCGGCGCTCGGTTTCACGCGCAGTTTGCGCGTATTCTACGCGTAGTTTCGATCAATCCCATAGCATTTTGGACGCAGCATCACGCTGCTGCGCCGTCGGAGGCCCCGGCATCATGACGCAGCGGACCCCCATCGCCCTTGCCGCCGGCGACGGCATCGGACCCGAAATCATGGACGCGGCGCTGCGCCTCTTCCAGGCCGCCGGCGTCTTCGATCATCTCGAGTTCATCCCCGTTCAGATGGGGCAGTCCGTCTTCGCCGCCGGCGACTCCCGAGGCATGACCGACGAGGCGATCCGCACCATCGAAGACTGCGGCGTCCTCTTCAAAGGCCCCATGGGCACGCCCATCGGCGGCGGGGGCAAGTCCATCAACGTCAGCCTCCGCAAGATGTACGGCGCTTTCGCCAACATCCGACACTTCCAAGCCCTGCCCGGCGTCGAGACCGTCTACTCCAAAGCCGGCGTCCCCGTCGACTTCTACGTCATCCGCGAGAACATCGAGGACACCTACGGCGGGATCGAGCACCGGCTCACCAGCGACGTCGTCGAGTGCAAACGCCTGATCTCCGCGCCGGGGTGTGACCAGGTCCACCGCGCCGCGTTCGAACTCGCCAAGCGCCTCGGGATCGCCAAGGTCCACTGCGGGCACAAGGCGAACATCATGAAGATGACCGACGGGCTCTTCCTCGAACGCTTCCACGCCGTCGGCGGCGACTACCCGGATATCGAGCGGGGCGACGTCATCATCGACGCGCTGTGCATGAACCTGGTCATCCGCCCGCAGAACTACAAGATGGTCGTGCTGCCGAACCTGCAGGGTGACATTGTGAGCGACCTGGCGGCCGGGCTCGTCGGCGGGCTGGGCTTTGCGCCCTCAGCCAACATCGGGCACCACATCTCGATTTTCGAAGCCGTCCACGGCACCGCGCCCGACATCGCCGGCAAGGGGATCGCGAACCCGACGAGCCTGATCCTGAGCGGGCTGATGATGCTGCGCCACCTCGGGATGCTCCGTCAGGCGGCGCGGATCGAGAACGCGCTGTACGCCGCGTTGGAGTCGGGCGTGCACACCGGAGACTTCGGCGACCCCGCGATCTCGCCGGTCGGGACCGACGCGTTCGTCGGCGCGATCATCGAGCGCCTGGGCGACAAGCCGACCACGCGGATCGCCAAGCCCGAAGAAGGCGCCGAGACTCCGTCGGTCCACCGCCCCGAGCGCCCGCGGACCAACACGCTGATGCGCACGTTCGAGAAGACGGCGAGCGTGTACGTCGGGTGCGACATCTACATCGAGACGGTGCTGCCCTCGACCGAGCTCGCCGAGCGTCTGCAGGCGCTGTGCGCCCACACGCCGTTCAAGCTGACGCTGCTGAGCAACCGCGGCACGCAGGTCTGGCCGACCGGGAGCGTGTACACCGAGTGCGTGGATTACTTCCGCGCCCGGTTCGAGCTGCGCGACATGACCCAGAGCGCCGCGCTCGGGCAGGGCCCGGCGATCCAGCTCCTGAACAAAATCGCCGAGAAGTTCACGATCACGGACTTCCAGCCGCTGCGGTTCTTCGACGGCAAGGCGGGGTACAGCTTGGCGCAGGGGCAGTGAGGCTCACAGCACGAGCCCTCGGATGCCTTGCAGTCCCGGTTGGAGTAGCCTGGATCCGTGCAGTCCAGATTCGGCACCGCGTGCGAGCAGTGCCGCTGTCCTCTCAGGCTCAGGCAGATTTTTCTGGATTCTTTCCGCCGGACCTGCTGCAGCAGGTCCGACTTGTGCATGGAGCGCTCAGGGGTGTGCCGCTGATCGTGCGACTGCTATTGTGCACTGGCGGCCGAGCCACGCTGAAAAAACCCCTCGCGATCACGCTGGATAACTTCATTCTCACATCAGTGGACTGGAACGGACTTCGCGAATCCGCTCGGACAAGCGTGCTCTTTCACGAGTTGGTGCATGTCGCGCAGTACAAAATTCTCGGCGTGACTCGATTTTGCATGAGCTATACGGAGCAATGGGTCACTGAGCGAGGCAACCCGTTTAGCATGCCTTTGGAGCGTGACGCCTACGCGCTCCAGAACCGCTACGAGTCCGAACCAAACCGTGTGTTCTGCGTCGTTGACGAGCTTCGCCGAGCACTGCTTGATGACACGGACTCATCGAACAGAACCTAGTCTTCATCCCCCTCGTCGTCCTCATCCTCATCCACACGAATCAAATGATCGATCGCGCCGTCGGCTCGCTCGACCAGCACCTCGTCGGCCTCGTCCAGGAACAACCCGTGGTCGATCACGCCCGGCAGGTCGTTCAGCTTGACGGCCATCTCCTCGAGGTTCACGTCCTGCGGCAGCTCGACATCGAGGATCAGGTTCCCGTTGTCGGTGATGAACAGATCCCCGCCGAGCTCGCGCCGGACGACGCCGTGGAAGCCGAGTTCCCGCAGGTAGGCTCGCACGGTCGCGAGCCCGAATGCGAGCACGGCGATCGCCAGCGGCTTGCTCTGCCCGAGGCGTTCGACCATCTTCGACTCATCGACCATGTACACGCACCGCTCGGTCGCCCACGCGACGATGCGCTCGCGCGTCATTGCCCCGCCGCCGCCTTTCATCAGGCGGAGTTGCGGGTCGATCTCGTCGGCGCCGTCAAACAGGTAATCGACCGCCTCGATCGTCGCGAACTCGGTCACCTCGAGCCCGAGCTCGCGCGCCAGGCGCTCGCTCGCCTCGCTGGTCGAGACGATGTCGATGTCGAGCTTCTCCGTGCGGACGCGGTCGGCCAGCGCCCGGATCGCCCGGCTAGCCGTTCGCCCCGTGCCCAGGCCCACGACCATCCCGTGCTCGATCGGCGCGACCGCCTCGGCCGCCAACGCGTCGACGACTTGTTCTCGCACGCTCGCCTCCGTGAATCGCTTCGCTGCACCCGCGCCGCGGCACGGGATAGGGTGGTGTTCGCTCGATGCTCCGCGTGATCGTAGACGCGGCGCGACGGGTCCGCTTGCGGGCTTACAGGTCCAGTTCGATGCCCTGCGCCAGGCGCAGCTCGCCCGAGAAATTGACCGCGACCGTCTGGCGGCGCATGTACGCCTTCCAGGAGTCGCTGCCGCTCTCGCGCCCGCCGCCGGTGTCTTTTTCCCCACCGAACGCCCCGCCGATCTCGGCCCCGCTCGTCCCGAGGTTCACATACGCGAGCCCGCAGTCGCTCCCCGCGCCCGAGGGATCGAGGAACCGCTCGGCTGAGCGGGCGCTCTCGGTAAAGATCGCGCTGCTGAGCCCCTGGTCCACGTCGTTCTGCTTCGCGATCGCTTCCTCCAGCGTCTTGAACGTGAAGACGTAGAGAATCGGCGCAAAGGTTTCCTCCCGCGCGATGGGGAGTTCGCCCGACGCGGGCGCGCGCACGATCGTGGGCTGCACGAAGTGCCCGCTGAGCCCGGGCGGGGTCAGCTTCGTCGGCTCCGCCCGCGAGCCGCCGGCGAGGATCTCGCCGCCTTGGGCCTTCGCAGCAACGATCGCTTTTTCAAAGCCCTCCACCGCGGCCTTCGAGACCAGCGGGCCGCAGAGCACGCCCTTGGCGAGCGGGTCGCCGACCTTCACGCTCGCGTACGCGCGCACGAGGCGCTCGCAGAATTCGCCCGCGATCGATTCGTGGAGATACAGGCGTCGCGTGGTCGTGCAGCGCTGCCCGGCCGTGCCGATCGCGCCGAAGACGACCGACTTCAACGCGAGGTCCAGATCCGCGTCGCGCTCGACGATCAACGCGTTGTTCCCGCCGAGCTCCAGCAGGCAGCGCCCGAGGCGTTGCGCGACGATGGCCCCGACGTGCCGCCCCATGCGGCAGGAGCCGGTCGCCGAGATCAGCGGGAACCGCTTGTCCGCGATTATGCGCTCGCCGACGACCTGGTCTTCACCGATGATGAGCCCGAAGACGCCCTCGTGCCCCATGCGGCTCGCGACGCGCTGGCAGATCGTGTTGGTCGCGATCGCGGTGAGCGGCGCGAGCAGGCTTGGTTTCCAGAGCACGCTGTCGCCGCAGACGGCCGCGAGCATCGCGTTCCAGCCCCAGACGGCGTTCGGAAAATTAAACGCCGTGATGACCCCGATCGGGCCGAGCGGGAGCCACTGCTCGCGCATCGCGTGCATCGGGCGCTCACTGGGCATCGTCAAGCCGTACAACTGGCGGCTCAGCCCGACGGCGAAATCCGCAATATCCACCGTCTCCTGCACCTCACCGATGCCCTCGGGCAGGGACTTGCCGACCTCCAGCGAGACGAGCCGCCCGAGCGCGTCGCGGTGCGTGCGGAGTTCGTCCCCGATCGCACGCACCACCTGCCCGCGGACCGGGGCCGGGACGGTGCGCCACCGCAAAAACGCGGCGTACGCTTCGCCCGCCGCCCGCTCGTACGCGTCCGCGTCGTCGAGACGGACGCGAGCGATGGGCTCCGCGGTCGTGGGGTTCTCACAAACGACAAAACCCGCGGCGGGCTCGACGTTGTCGAGCGCGAGCCGCGGGTCGTCGCCCAGTCCGAGGGTGTTCAGGATGCTCGCGAGTTCAGAAGCCATGGCAGGATGCTATGGCCCAGGGCTCGCGAGCGCGTGTCCAACAATGCCGAGGCTGACCTCAGCGCCGCCGACGCGACGCGGCCAATCCGCCGAACGCGAGCAGGGCGAGCGAGCCGGGGGCGGGGATAAAGGTCAGTTCGAATGACCAACCCAAATCAAACTCAAAATCAAGAAGACCAACTGCCTGATCTTCAAGACCGATATATGCTGAAGCATTCAAGAAATACTGTCCAGCAGGCAGGACCAGCTCGAAAATGCCTGACGATGGTGCCGATCCGTCCGACTCAAGCTCCACGATCGGATCTTCCGAGGAGCCGGGCGGCCAGCTCACAAGCCGAAGCGAGCTGAACGGGGCGCCAAACCCGCCCATATCGTACACCTCGGCTTCCAGGCGAATCGGCGTATCGCTCGCGAGTTCGAACACGACTGAAAACGACGAACGAACCTCATGGTGCCAGAAGCCGGTCACCTGTGCGGACGCCTGAACACTGCCCGATCCAGAAAAAACATTTGTGCCGACAAAGGAGTCTTGAGAAGCCGACGCTGCAGTAAAGTTGCCGCCCGTACCCAACGGAACGAACTCGGCGATGCTGCTCGCAAAGACGCCGGCTGCTGTGGTCGAGTCTTGAGCTTGCTGCGAAGGTGAGCCCGGAAACTCGATGGATCCACGCCCTGTGCTCAAAGCGATGTTCCGATTCGAAGAGACAAACGTTACGCTCGCAACCGCGCTCCCCGCCAGCCCCATGACCGCCAGCGCCCCAGCCAACATTGTTCCACGGTTCATCTCGTGCTCCTTGAAAATCCCCACGAGCGTGCGCACACGCACGGCACAGCAGATCGCCGGAACGCAGCACTGCGCCCCCGCTCGAACCAATCCCCGCCTGCGCTCCGCGATGCACCAAGCCCCTAGCCCGGCATCCCAATCGCACGACAGCCAACCACTGCCGTCAGGATACCGAATTCGGCACCCACGCCCAAGCTTTCTTTGGTTCAGATCCTGTCAAATCCGCCCTGACGCACCGTCAGATCACTCCGGGCCTGGCAAATCGAGTAGAAATCCCTGTAACCTTGCAAGTTCCGGGCTCGCCGCGTCGCGAACATACGCCCCGCTCACGCTCACGCCGACGGCTAAGCATTGCTCCAGCGGCAGGCCGAGGCTCTGGGCGAACGCGAACCCGCCGTTAAAGTGATCCCCGGCTCCGGTGCTTAATCTGGGCGCTCTTGTGAACGGGCCTTCGAACCACGCACGCTCCTCGGCCGTCGCGGCCCCGGCACCTTCGCGCGGGTGGATCACGACGCAGGTGAGCCCGCTCGCTTCGCGGATCGCCGCCGCCGCGTCGCGCACCGCTCGCGCCATCGACACGTTGTGCTCGTCCCCGAACGCCTCCGCCCCGAGCACGCGCGACAGACGCTCCGCCTCCGACAGATTCAGCCCCAGCGTCACCGGCAGCAGCGCGTCCATCTCGCGCAGCACCCCCGCCGCCCGCGCGATGTCCGCGTCCGTGCGCTTCGCCGGGTCCGAAAGATCGATGAACACGCGGCGTGTGCGCCCTTCGACCGTCGGCTCGAAGTGCTGAAAGACCTCGTCGATCATGCCGCGCCAGATGCCCTCGACCCCGCCGCAGAGCGTCCAGTTCACGATGCCGACGAGGGTGGACCGTTCGATGAGCCGCCGGATTTCTTCGAGCCCGATCGCGCGTTTGAGCAGATCCCACGTCACGTCCTGCACAGCCCGAGGCTTGCCGAGCATGATCTTGCCGTCGTCGAACTCGAGGGCGTCGGTGTGCGCCGGCGGGCCGACGGGGATCACGCGCTCGCAGCGCGACGCGAACCCGTGCCAGAGCGGGTGAATCTCGCCGGGCTCGTCTTCGCTCTTGCCGATCGCGCCGCAGTAGGTGGTGGGCATGCCGAGGCTCGCGACGGCTCCGGCCATCAGCGGCCCGTTGCCGCCGAAGCGTTGTTCGCGGACACTGAGCTCGATGTTGGTGCTCTTGCCCGCGGCCGCCGCACACCGGGCGGCAAACTCGGGGATCGTCGCGATCGGTTCAAAATCGTCGTCGGCCATCGACCGTCGCGCGCTCACGACGCGGTTGATCTCGTCGAGAAACCCGTCAAAACCGATGAACGCGCGCAGCCCTGAGAGTTCGCCGGACGCACGCCCGATCGCCTCCCCCGCCGCCCGCGCGACCGCCGCCCGCTCCGCCCCGCTGACATGCATCTCGCTCATGGCGAATCAGACACACAATCCCGAAGAAAAGCAAGCTCCCCCGTGGCACGGTCATGCCCCGTGCCACGGTCGGGCAGCAGCCCCCAGAGACTCGTAACGAGCGCACAGGGATGCGATCCACGCCTATCGCGTCGGCGGCGTTCATCCGGAAAGTGGGTCGCCAAGACCATCCCTTGCCCCATCGTGCCGACTGGGCAGCAAGACGCCGTCCTCACTGATCTATCAAGCAGAACCTAGTTGGTGTGCTTGTCGATGAGCGCCCAGAGGTGGTCCGCGTCGGGCAGCGTGGTCGTGGCTGCGCCGATCGCGACGCGGATCAGGTAGGTCGGCTCTGCCTTGGCGTCAGCGTTCGAGATCGGTGCGACGGTGTGCGTGCAGAAGACCTCGCGCGTCGCGTTCAAACGCTCCAGCAGCTCGCGGGTCGCGTCGTCGCCCGCTCGGCAACGGAACGTGACCAGGCTCAGCGACCGCGCGATCGGCACGTCGAACCGCGCGTCAGCCCGCAGCCGTGTTTCGAGCGCTTCCGCGATCGCGACGTGCCCGCGGATGAAGTTTTGCAGCCCCTCGATGCCGTAGTGGCGCAGGACGAACCAGAGCTTGAGCGCCCGGAACCGGCGCCCGAGGGGGACGTGCCAGTCGCGGTAGTCGATGACCGAGCCGGACTCGCTCGCGGGGTTGCGGAGGTATTCGGGCGTGACGGACATCGCGCCTGTGAGCGAGTCGCGGTCGCTGGTCCAGAACAGGTCGCAGTCGAAATTGGTCAGCAGCCACTTGTGCGGGTTGATGCAGAGGCTGTCGGCGTGCTCGATGCCGCGCTGGGTGGCGCGGAACTCCGGGCAGACCCACGCCGCCCCGGCCCACGCGGCGTCCACGTGCATCCAAGCGGGGCCGGCGACGGGGTGCGCGTGCGTGCGCACGACCTCAGCAATCGCGTCGATCGGATCGAACGCGCCGACGCCGGTTGTGCCGACGGTCGGCGCGACGAACGCCGGGATGCGCCCGCGATCCAGATCCTCGCGCATCATCAACGCGAGCGCCGACGCGTCCATGCGCAGCTGGCGATCGGTCGGCACGAGGCGCACGCGGGCCGAGTCGTCCGCCGAACGCGCGATCCCCGCGACCATCGCAGCTTTCAGAATCGAACTGTGGCTCTGGGCCGACGTGTAGCAGACAAAGACCGGGTCGCGGTCGTCGTCGAGCACGCCCGCCGCGTTCAATCGGCGGCGGCAGCGATCGCGCCCCGCGACCATCGCCGCGAGCGCGCCCTCGCTCGCGGTCCCCTGGATCACCCCCCCGCCGCGACGCCCGCCCTCGGCGAAATCCGACCGGAACGACGACGGCAGCCCGAACGCCTCGCCCATCCAGTCGAGCATCCGCGTTTCCAGCTCCGTCACCGCCGGCCCGGTCGACCAGAGCATCCCCTGCGCCCCGAGCCCCGCGGAAACGAGCTCCGCCAGCACGGCCGGCCCGCTCGCGTTGCACGGGAAATACCCGAAAAAACGAGGGTGCTGCCAGTGCGTCAGCCCCGGGAGCACGATCGAATCCAGATCGCGCACGATCGCGTCCCACGACTCCCCGCCCGACGTCGGCGGCGAGAGCGGGAGCTTCGATGCGACCTCGCCCGGCGAAACATCCGGCGTCACCGCGCGATCGTCCAGTGACGACCAGTACGACGCGATCCAGTCCACAAACATCTGCCCCGCCCGGCGGAATTCGCCAGCGGACATGTGCGGCACCGAGGGTGACGATGCGTCGTGCTTCGGCATGGCGCTAGCGTAGCGGCACCATGATGCCAGGCATCAGCTCGCCAGGCATCGGACACAGCTCAGAGAGCTGTGCCACCTCGGGGACGATCAACCCGCGTTGGCGGCCGGGGGCATCGGGGCGTATTCCGGGCCCGGGCGGACGTGGACGTCGATCCGGCGCGCCTCGGCCGGGGGGACCAGCAGGGCGTTCGCCTTGCGGCCGAAGAACTGCTTGGCGCGGTAGATGTCCCAGCGCATCATCGCGGGGGTGTAGATGTTGTCCGGCTCGCGGTTCTCATAGAACCGGAACGTGAGCTGCTGCCCGACGGGCACGTCCACCGACCAGACGACCTCGCCCGTGCGCGTGTCGACGAGTTCGACCGTCTTGGGCGAGTGGGCCTGGGAGATGTAGGTGTACTGATCGTTGGAGTACTGCGAGCCACCGGTGCGGTAGGGGCCGAGCGAGCAGCCGACGAGGGAGCCCGCGCTCGCCGCCGCCAGGGCGACGCCCGCGGCAAGGGCGATCCGGTTCCGAACAGGACGGGGCTGGGTGCTGCGGCTCATGCGGGCGACTCCGATCCGGGCAGGTCTGCAAAGACAGGGGTACGACGTTCGGGCGCGCGGGTGTTCGCGCTCGCGGAGTGTATCGGCGCCGACGCGGGGGGCGCGTGAGCGGAGCTCGAGGCTATGCTCGACCGATCGTCCCGCGCCGCGCCCGTCGCGGGCAGGTCCGAGAAACCGCACGCGGAAGCCCATCGATGCCCGAGCAACCCCCGCCCCCCGCGTGCCGCATCGGGCACGGGTACGACCTGCACCGCCTGGAACCCCTGGACGCCGGGGCGGACCCGGTCACCGCGCAACCCGTGCGCCCGCTGATTCTGGGGGGCATTCGTATCGAGCACGACCGGGGCCCGGTCGGTCATTCCGACGGCGACGCGCTGCTCCACGCGGTCAGCGACGCGCTGCTGGGCGCGATCGGCGATTCGGACCTCGGCTCGCTCTTCCCGGATTCAGCCGCGGAGCACGACGGGGCCGACTCGGCGGTCTTCGTGCGGGAAGCGGTCCGGCGTGTCCAAGCAGCCGGGTACGCGGTCGGGAACCTCGACGCGACGGTGATCCTGGAGCGCCCGAAGCTCTCGCCGCACCGGGAGGCGATCCGCGCCAATCTCGCGAAACTGCTGGGCGTGGACGCGTCGCGGGTCAACGTGAAGGGCAAGACGCACGAGCGCGTGGACGCTGTGGGGGAAGGGCGCGCGGTGGAGGTGCACGCGGTGGTGCTGCTGGAACGCGCGCCGAAGGAGTCGTTCAAAGACCTCCGGTGACGGTGCCCCGGAAACGTGCAGCTTTTCCGGGTCTTCTGTGTTCTCGAACCCCGTCCGCGTTCGGTCCTGGAAAAGCTCCGCCGCCCTTTGGGCGTCTCCACGTTTCCAGGGCACCGGGCGGCTTCCGAACCCGCCCTACACTCCCCCGGCTGCGGTCACGGCCCCGATCGACAACACCATGTGAACGTGCCGGGCGTTTGGCGTCCGGCGCGAGAGGTATCGGCATGTTCGATCGGCTCAGCGACGGCTTCAACAACGCGCTCCGCAAGCTCAGCGGCAAGGGGAGCATCACCGAGTCCAACGTCCGCGAGGCGATGGAGGACGTGCGCACGGCTCTGCTCGAGGCGGACGTCGAGTACCACGTCGTCGAGCAGTTCTGCGACGAGGTGGTGCACGACGCGCTCGGGCGCGAGGTGACCAAGAGTCTCCAGCCCGGGCAGGAGATGATCGGTATTGTCCACCGCAAGCTGGTGGAGCTGCTGGGGGGCGATCCGGACGCCGAGGGTGGGCTGGCGCCGGGTGATGCGGGCCCGGATGTGCTGCGCGTGAGCCCCGGGCCGACGATCGTGATGATGTGCGGCTTGCAGGGGAGCGGCAAGACCACAACCTGCGGCAAACTCGCGGGGTGGCTGAAGAAACGCGGCAGGAGCGTTATGCTCTGCGCGGCCGACCTTCAGCGACCGGCCGCGATCGAGCAGCTCGAAACCGTCGCGCGACAGGCCGACACCGAACTCCCCGGCTCCGCCCGCGTGCTGTTCCACGGCGAGCCCGAGAAAGCCAAGGCGTACGGGCAGGCGGTGGGCGTCGCGGTCGAGGTCTGCCAGAACGCGCTGCGCCGGGCGCGGGCCGAGGGGATCGACACGCTGATCCTCGACACCGCCGGGCGTTTGCACATCAACGACGAGCTGATGGACGAGCTCAACCGCGTCAACCGCACGCTCAACCCGCACCAGATCTTCCTGGTCGTGGACGCGATGACGGGACAGGACGCCGTGCGCAGCGCCAAGGCGTTCCACGAGCGACTCGCGATCGACGGCGTCGTCATGACCAAGTTCGATTCCGACACCCGTGGCGGGGCGGCGATCAGCGTCAAGCGCGTCACGGGCGCACCGCTGCGCTTCGTCGGCGTCGGGGAAAAGCTCGACGCGCTGGAGGCGTTCCACCCCGAGCGCATGGCTGGGCGCATCCTCGGCATGGGCGACGTCGTCTCGCTCGTCGAGCGGGCGCAGGAGCAGGTCTCCGAGGAAGACGCGAAGAAGCTCGAAGCCAAGATGGCCAAGGGCGAGATGACGATGGACGACTTCCTGAAGCAGCTCAAGACGCTGCGTCGGATGGGCCCGTTGCGCCAGATCATGGGGATGCTCCCCGGCGTCGGCGCAGCGCTGAAGGACGTCAACATCGACGAGAAGCACATGGACCGCGTCGAGGCGATGATCCAGTCCATGACGACCGAGGAACGCACCAAGCCCGACGTCATCACGCTGAGCCGGCGCAAACGCGTCGCCAAGGGCAGCGGCGTCAAGATGGACGAGGTCGGCGGGCTCGTCAAGCAGTTCGGCGTCATCAACAAGCTGACCAAGACCATGGCCGGCATGAGCGGCTCGCAGAAGGCCGCCGCCGCGAAGGAGCTTGCCGGCTCGGGCGCCATGCCCGGGCTCGGCGGGCTCCCCGGGCTCGGCGGCAAGGGCTCCACACGCGCCAAGCCCCGCGGCGTCAAGAAGCGCAAGCCCAAGCGGCGCTGACCATCGCGGTCGATCGTGTCAGCCGAAGATCGGCGAGAGCTCGCCCCCGGTGCGCCAGAGGTCGAGCTCGTTGAACAGTTTCGCGAGCATCAGGTTCATCACGATGATCGCCATGAAGCTGGTCACGAAGCTCTCGGTCGTCGCCTTGCCCACCCCCACCGCGCCCGGGCGGCAGGTGAAGCCCTTCCAGCACGCGATCAGCCCGATCGCGATCCCGAAGCAGACGCTCTTGACCAGCCCGTTGGTCAGGTCGAACCAGCTCACAAACGCCCGGCTGAACTCCCAGTAGAGCACGGGATCGGTCGGGTAGAACTGTGTGCAGACGAGCCACCCGCCGAAGACGCCGCAGACGTTGCTGACCACCGTCAGCACCGGGATCATCGCGGCGCACGCGATCACGCGCGGGACGACGAGCACGCGGATCGGGTCGGCCGCGAGCGCGCGCATCGCGTCGAGCTGTTCGCTCACACGCATCGCGCCGAGCTCCGCCGTCAGCGAACACCCGACGCGCCCCGCGAGGATGACAGCCGCGAGCACCGGGCCGATCTGCTTGACCACCGAGACGTTGATGACCCCGCCGAGGCGTGTCTCCTGCCCGACGCTCTGGAACTGGAGATAGCCCTCGATCGCGAGCACCATCCCGATGAACGCGCCAGTGACCATCAGCACCGGGACGCTGAGCGTGCCGACGCGGAAGAGCTGGGTTCGGAAGCGTCCGTGGCGAGACCATGTGCGCACCGCGGGCACGCCTGCGGCCGTCGCGAGCGCGAACCGCGTGAACGCCCCGAGCGTCGCGAGCAGCGCGATGGTGCGCGCGCCGAACGACGAAAGCTGAAGCGCGATGCCGGAGCCGGGCATGGGCAGAGCGTAGGTGCCGGAGCAGGCGGCGGGAAAGACGAACGCCCCGGCACGAGCCCGGGGCGTTCGATGAGGAGGCGTGGAGATCGCCCGCGATTCGCGGGCGCGGGCTTACTTGCCCGCGGGGTCCTGACGCGTCGGCGGGGCCTGGCGATCGACGCCCGTGCCGGTGCGTGTGCTCCCCGCGCCGGTGCCGGTCGCGGGGGTGGGGTCCATCATGCTGCTGGCGCGGGTGAGATAGATCTCCACGCGCCGGTTGGCGGGCGTCACGCCGCCGGGCCCGCTCGGGACGGCGGGTCGGAACTCGCCCCACCCGGCGACCATGATCTTCTGCGGCTGCACGCCGAGGGAAACCAACTCGTTCCGCACCGAGATCGCGCGGTTGGCGCTGAGCCCGATGTTGCTGCCGTGACGGCGGAGGGTGTTGGGGTTGCTCATGGGCTGCGCGTCGGTGTGCCCGACAACGTGGATCTCGTACTGCGCCCCGGTCGCCGACTGGAGCACGCGCGCCAGCGCCGCCAGCCCGCTCTTGGCCGTATCACGCAGATCGGCCGAGCCCGACGCGAAGGTCAGGTCGCTCGCGAAGCGGAGCATCCCGCGGTCCGGGTCGTAGCTGATCAGCTCGGGGTTGTCAGCCGCGAGGCGCGCCAGCGCCCGGCTCGTCTCCGCGTCCAGCTCGCCGAAGGTCACGCCGGCGAGGCGCTCGTTGAAATCACGCAGCGCCGACTCGCGGTCGCTGACCGCGCCGCGCAGCGCCTGGTTGTCGCGCCGGAGCTCGGCGAGCGCCTGCTCGGTGCGGCTCTGCTGAGCCTGGAGCTGGCGGATCGTCGCTTCCTGACCCTCAACCTCGCGCACCAGCTCCGCGTTGCGGTTCTGCAGCCCGCGGTTGGTGTCGGCCAGCCCGTCGTAGGCGTCCTGGCTCACGCACCCGCCCAGCAGCGTGCCCGCTGCGACAACGCCCACCAGCGCGGGCAAGAATCGGCGTCCGAAAGTTCTGAAGTTCATGGCCCTGCCTCCGTGTCAACGCTCTCGGGCACGAAACAGTCGCCCGTCCACGATCCCGGCGGATCCTGAAGCCGCGTCCGTCGCGGCTCCGGTGCTCGCCGATGGTCATCCAGCTTACGCGCGTCGTCACGCCGACGCCCGCCCCGAACCCGGGTATACCACACGATCCTCGGCCTTGCCGAAGGCGCACCATGAATCTCGACCACACCCAGCCCCCCCATCCTGCCACGCCCCCCACGCACGCAGATCCTGCGCTCGCAAAGCCGCCGCGCCTGCTCCGGATCGAAGCCGAAGCCGCCGCGGACGACCGGGGAGCGACCGCGTCCCCACCCCCTCGGCACGGGCCCGTCGCGCTCCTGTTTGATGCGCGCGAAGCCGACCGCCTGAGCCCGGGACGACTCCTCGCGGTCGGCTCGGCGGAGGAACTCGATCGGCACGAGGCCTGGGTCGGCACCCCGCCCGAGGCCCGGCGGACCGTGCGTCGGGCAGGGTGCGTCCTCCTGCCCGCGATGGTCAACGCCCACGCCCACCTCGATCTGACCCCCCTCGGCCCGCGCCCCCCCAGCGACCCGACCGACCCGAGCGCCTTCGCACAATGGCTCGACATGGTCCGACGCGAACGACCCGCGACACCCGAGGCGATCGAGCAGGGCGTGCGGCTCGGCGTCCGGGCGAGCCTGCAAGGCGGCGTAGCGGCGGTCGGCGACGTCGCGGGCGCGCCGGGCGGGCAACCACGCCTTGAAGCAGCGCATGCTCTGCAAAAATCCCCGCTATTGGGGATTTCCGAGGTCGAGTTCTTTGGCATCGGCGCGAGCGAGGATCGCGGTCGGGATTGGGCGATCGGGCTGATCGAGCGCGAGGGGGCGTGGCTGGGTTCGGGCGCGTCCAGCGGCGTGCGCCTCGGGCTCCAGGCGCACGCGCCGTACTCGGTCGCCGAGCCGACGTTCCGAGCGCTGGCGGCCCGCGCCCGGGGGGTGCACCTCTCGACGCACCTCGCCGAGAGCCTCGCGGAACGCCGATTCATCGCCGAGGGCACGGGCCCGCAGCGGGCGCTGCTCGAATCGCTGGGGCTCTGGAACGAGCGTGTCGCGGGGCAGGTCGGTCACGGGCGGCACCCGATCGAGCACCTGGAGCGGGCGCTGGTGGAGGCCGCCGAGGCGGGGTCGCCTTTTTTGTGCGCGCACGTCCACGACTGCCCACGGGATTGGGGGGGGCGCCGCGACGACTACTTGCTCGGCGTCCTCGCCCGCGCGGGTGTGTCGGTCGCGTACTGCCCGCGGTCGAGCGAGGCGTTCGGCTCGGCGAGCACGCTGGGGGCGCACCGGTACCGGGCGTTCCTCGAAGCTGGGATCAATGTTTGTTTGGGGACCGACAGCCTCGTGAGTTGCCCGGCGGGCACGAGAACACTGAGCCCGCTGGATGAGGCCAGGTTGCTGTACCGGCGTGACGGGGGCGATCCGCGGACGCTGGTGGCGATGTGCACCACGCGCGGGGCGCGGGCGCTGGGGATCGAGAAGGCGCGGTGCCGATTCATCCCGGGCCAGCGCCCGCTCGGCGTCGTGGCGGTCGCGGTGGATGGGCAGGCGACGGACCCACTGGGTGCGGTTCTGGCGTCCTCCTCGCCGGCGGAGCATGTGGGGTGCATCCTGCCGGAGGTGTTGCTGTAGAGCCGGATTGATTGCGGTTTGGCAGGAATCGAGCGGCGTTTAGGGGCGAAGCGGTCTATTGTTGGCGTCCGGCTGTCGGAGGGGGCGGCTGGCGTGTTCCGGGGTGTGCATGAGCGCGAAGTGGCGACGCAGCCTGGCGTGGGATGACCGGGTCTTCCCCGCGTGGGCGAGCCCGGCGAAGTGGACGTTGCGGGCGTTCAGCTCCGTGTGGCTCGCGGTCGTGCTGCTGGTGCTGATCTCGATCTATGGCGTGCTGGCGAGCGTGCCGATCGGGCTGTTGGCGTTGATCCCAACGTGGGCGGTGTACATCGGCTCGCTGTTGCTGGTGGTGCTTGTGCTGGCGGTCGTGCCGGCGGGTGTCGCGTGGGTCGCGCTGGCGCCGCGCGGGCGCGGGCTGGCGTTCGCGGCGACGGTGCTGAGCTTTCTTGTGCTCGCGCCGGTCTCGGCCTGGCTGTGGCACCGTTACGCGTGGCCGGCGCTGCACTTCGACCCCGCGACCGGGCAGGGCGTGCGCTTTTTCGCGGATTTCGCCGCGTCGCACGAATCCGTCACGCTCCGGCACATGCCGGGGTTTGAGATGAGCGAGCTGGAGTTTTACTCCTGGTGGCCGCTGCGTCTGCTGCTGTTCGCGTTCGTGCTGAACATGCTGACGGCGACGTTCCGTCGGATCGAGTTCAACTTCAAGAACATCGGCGTGCTGACGGTGCACGCCGGGATCGTGACGATCTCGCTCGGGAGCGTGTACTACCAGGCGTTGAAGAAGGAAGGCGACACGATCCTGCTCGCGGGGTCGTTCGATGAGCGGCTCGGTCGCCCGGGCGTCGGGCCGTCGCAGCGGATGTTCTACGACAACACGCACCTGGCGCTGTACATCGACCAGTTCCGCGGGTGGCAGCAGCGCCCGCTGTCGGGCGTGCCGCGGTACAACGCGTACAACCTGTCCGCCGGCGTGCCCGAGCGCGAGGGCGACGGGGCGGCTTCGCTCTGGGCGCTGACCGGGCGCGATCGTGCGCCGGAACTGAGCGACGACGGCGGGCGGACGCTGCGTGTGCGCGCGCCGGACCCGCCGAGGTCCGAGCGGGTTCGCCCGGTGATCGATGAGGACCTGTCGTTCGAGATCGTGGGGTACGTGCCGTACGCGCAGCCGGAGCGGGACTGGCGCCCGGCGGCGTTGTCCGCGGGCGTGCGCCCGAACCCGCTGCGTGTGATCGAGCTGTTGAGCCGGCTGCCGGACGAGGACGGGCGCGTGTCGGACGCGCCGGTATTCATGTTCCCGCTGCTTGCGCTGGACCCGGCACACCGAGTGTCTTCGAACCCGCTGATGACGCTGGAACTGACGCGGGACATGCCCGAATCGCGCTGGCGTGATCTGTCGCAAGCGAACCCCGCTGGGCCGGGGCCGATGCTGGTCATCGAGCTCTTCAGCGAGGAGGAGGGCGGGCGGACAACGCGTCGGGTGCTCCCGGCGGCACCGGAGGTTCCGATCCGGCTAAACGGCTGGACGGTGCAGGTGCAGGAGTTGCACGCCGAGCCGCCGTTCCCGATCGTGACCGAGGGGTACGCGGGCGCGAGCACGGAAGTGGCGATCGTGCGCGTGACGAGCCCGGAGGGGGAGACGTTCGACCGGTGGGTGTACCACGCGTTCCCGGAGATCTCGCAGGATCTGCTGGAGACGGAGAACGCCGATGACGCCCCGATGCTGGGCGCGCCCGGTCGGCGTGTGGCCGACGAGTCCCGCCTCCGCCTGGGGTATGTGCCGCACTCGGATCTTCGGGTGTATTTCGACGAGGTAACATCGGGCACGGGCGAGGCGCGTGTGCGCGCGATCGTGCGTGACGGCGCGGGAGGCGTGCGCGTGCACGATCCCTTGCCCGAGGACGGCGTGCTGCGAGACGCGGTGCCGCTGATTGACTTTCGGCTCGGCGAGTTCTGGGCGCACGCCGAGGCGTTCGATCGCCCGGTGCCCGTGCCGGACGCGGAGCAGGACCGGACGTTCAAGGGCACGCACGAGATGGCGATGTTCGCGGTGCGCTTGTCGGGGACGATTCGTGGTCGGTCGCCGGGGGATGCGCCGAGCGCGTGGTCGGCGGTGCGGTGGATCCCGTTCACGCGGTACCTGAGCCTGGAGGGCCCGGAGCGTGCGGCCCGGTTTGATCTGCCGGACGGGCGTCGGGTGCGCGTCGCAGTCGGGCGTCGTCAGCATCCGCTGCCGGGCTTTGCGCTGCGTTTGGTTGATTTTGACATGATCGCGTACGACCACCGGGGCGCGCCGCGGGATTACCAGTCGAAGGTGCGTGTAGAGCCCATGGAAGCGCCGGCGGAGTGGGCGAGCGGGCCGCGGGCGGCGAGGTTCGAGGCGTTCGAGCACGTGACGCGGTTGAACGCGCCGCTGACGGCGCCGCACAACGTGTACGCGGACGGGAACCCGATGGTGGCGCTGGCGCAGCGCCTGATCCACGGCGTCAACCCGAATCAGTACAAGTTCAGCCAGGCGGGTTGGGACCGGGCGAACTGGGAAGAGACGCAGCGTCTGGCCGACCAGGGGCTGGTGGAACGCCCGTACGCGACGTTCACGATTCTGGGCGTTGGGAACAACCCGGGGATTCACGTGATCGCGCTGGGCGGGATCATGATGGGGGTTGGAATTCCGTGGGCGTTTTATCTGAAGCCGTACCTGGTGCGTCGTGAGAAGGCGCGCCTCGCGGCGGCTGCGGCGGCGCGACGGGGTTCGGGCGCGCACGAGCCGGCGCGGGCGGAGGCGGCGTCGATCTGAATCTCGGCGTGAGCAGCAAGGCCGGGGCATTGCCCTCGGCACGATGGAGCAGTGATGCGAGCGGGCATGAATCGCGTGCGGATGAACCCGGGGCTCTGGCTGGCGGCGTTGGTGGCGCTCGCGGTGCTGACGCCGAGCGCGCGGGCGCAGTACGCGCCGGCTGGGAATGAGCACCCCCCCACCGAGCACATCGATGAAGCCTCGGGCGACCTGCCGAACCCGTTCGGCGAGCCGAATCTTGTGTTCGATCGTCGCCCCTCGGCCCGCGCGAAGAATGAGTTCGCGAGGCGCGTGGACCTGGAGCCGCTGCGTCGGGTGGCGGTGCTGCACAACGGGCGCGTGAAGATTCTCGACACGCTCGCGCGGGAGACGGTCGAAGCGATCACGGGTCGGCGGACGTACCAGGACCCGGTGCCGAGCGAGCAGGCGGACGCCGGCGCTCCGCACGCCAGCGGCGGGGCGCTGGTCGCGGGGGTGACGAGCGAGCGCGTCACGCACGACCCGCTGTTTACGCTGCTGGACCTGATTATTGATCCGGTGTACTACGTCGATCGCCCGCTGCTGCACGTGAACTATCTGCCGCTGCGGCGTGCGTTCGTCGAGGCGGCGTACCCGGGCGATGAGGCGATGCAGTCGCGTTGGATGCGGCTGACGCGGATCAGCCCGCTGATGGCGCAGCGGTTCGGGCCGGAGCTTGAGGAACGGCACGCGTTTAATCAGCCGTACCGGGATGCGCTCTCGAGCGTTCGCCGGGCGCTGGTGCTCTGGGATCAATCGAGCGCGAACATGCGCCTTGTCGCGCCGGCGTACCGCGGGGACACGTGGCACCATCTGAGCGAGTACGGACCGGATCACCCGGCTCGGGCGGCGGCTCTTGAACTCGGGCGCGCATGGCGAGCGTTGGACGCTGAGGGCGTGAACGCGGCTGCGCAGCAACTGACGAACGTGCTGCCCACGATTCACAGCGAGCTGTATCCGACCACGCGGGCGGAGATGGAGTTTCTGTACAACCGCGTCGATGCGTTCACGTACGGGTACTGGGCGTACTTTCTCGCGACGGTCGCGCTGATCCTGGCGTTCGGGACGGGGCGGCGCTGGCTCAGCGGGCTCGGGCTCACGCTCTTCGTGCTCGCGCTGGGGCTGCACGCGTTCGGGTTTATCCTGCGGTGCATCATCGCGGAGCGGTTCGCGATTCAGAACCAGTTCGAGTCGATGACGGGGGTGAGCCTGTTCGCGGGCGTGCTGGGGCTGGCGCTGGCGCTGGCGCGGAAGCAGCCGCTGTTCGCGGCGGCGGCTTCGGCGACGGGGTTCCTGATCCTCATCGCCGCGACCGAGACGGGGATCCCGGGGCGGACGATCGAGCGCGAGGCGGCGATCCTAAACACGTCGGTGCTGCTGAAGTATCACGTCACGACCGTGCTGGTGAGCTACGGGCTGATCGCGCTGGGGTTCATCATCAGCCTGTTCTATCTCGGGACGCACTACGCGTCGCGCGTCATGGGGGCGAGCCGGATTGAGGCGGTGTCGGCGGCGGCGCTGGAGCGTGGGGGCGCTGGCGGGGAGAGCACGGGCGGGACGCCCGAGGCACCGGGTACGAAGACGACGGCTCGCACGCTGGCGGATCTGGACACGGCTCACATGACGGTGCTCCAGCTCGCGTTCTGGACGCTGGGGGTGGGGATCCTGCTCGGCGCGTGGTGGGCCGACCATTCGTGGGGACGCTGGTGGGCGTTCGACCCGAAGGAAACCTGGGCGCTGATCACGTGGATCGTCTACCTGATTGTCATCCACCTGCGCTTCACGACGGGTAAGAACAAGGCGCTGGTCACCGCGTGGCTCAGCGTCGCGGGGTTCATCGTGATGCTGTGGACGTACTTCGGCGTGAACCTGCTGCTGCCGGGGCTGCACGCGTACGCGTAAAGCATCACACGGCTGCGGCAGGACGAGGCGCGTCATACGATCGCCCGTGCTGGATCGCGTGTTCTTTGCGACGGACGCCGGCTCGCTGGCGCGGGCGCTGCTCGGGCGGGTGCTGGTGCGCACGCTGGACGACGGGACGCGCCTTGCAGGGCAAATCGTCGAGACCGAGGCGTACCTCGGGCCCGAGGATGCGGCGGCCCACAGCAAGGGCGGGCGGCGAACGGCGCGGAACGAGGCGATGTACGCGCGGGCGGGCACCTGCTACGTCTTCTTCACCTATGGCGTGCACCACTGCGTGAACATCGTGTGCGAGCGCGAGGGACACCCGGCGGCGGTGCTGATCCGGGCGCTGGAGCCGACCGAGGGGCTGGAGCGGATGCTCGCCCATCGGCAGTCGCGATCGAAGGCTCCGCTGCGGGCGCGGGATCTGTGCTCCGGGCCGGGGAAGCTGTGCCAGGCGATGGGGATCACGCTGGCGCAGAACGGGCTGGACCTGTGCGCGCCCGGCTCGGGGCTACACGTGGAGGCGGGTGAGGCGATCGAGGACTCGGGCGTGGTGCGGACAACGCGGATCGGGGTGGATTATGCCGGCGCGTGGGCGGCGGCCGAGCTGCGGTGGTATGTGCGGGGGAGTGCGCACGTCAGCGTGCGCGAGTGCGTGCCGCGGCGTGCGCATTCTGCGCATGGCTAGCGGCTGATTGTTTGTGTTTTGATTGTATTGGTTGAGGCTTTGGAGCGTGCCGGGTGGGCGCGAGAGGGGCGAGCGCGGATCAGTGGATGGAAGACTGGGGACGATTTTTGCAACGGGTCCTAGGATCCGGGCGGAGACCAATGGGCTGATCGCGAGTTCGGTCGGGTTGGTGGTCCGGAGTTTGCGTGACGGTTTCGGGGGACGGGTGCGGGAGCTTGATCGTGGCGGACGTTGTGGATTTCAAGACAATGCGTGACCGCGCGGGCCCGTTCCCGCCGGAGGCGTTCCAGTTCGTGCGCGAGGGGCTCGCCCACACGGTCGAGACGACCCACGGCTCGCACGCGAGCGGGCCGCTGGATGACGAGAGCCGACACGTCTCCGGGCAGCAGCTCTGCCTCGGCATCCGCGACTACGCGATCGACCAGTTCGGCGACCTGGCGGGGACGGTGCTCCGGCACTGGGGCATCCGCAAGACCGAGGACTTCGGGAAGATCGTCTTCGCGATGGTGGACGCCGGGCTGATGCGGACGACCGAGGACGACTCGATCGAGGATTTCCGCGACGTCTACGACTTCGACGAGGCGTTCGCCCCGCCGGCGATGGCGGGTAGCGGCTCGGGCGAGGGCGGCGTCTCCGGCGACTCGGCCCGCGGGTGAGATGAGCCTGCTGGGCGGGTTTGCATTGCTCGGTGCGGGCTGAGCTTGATCTGATCCATCGGTCATCATGAACGGCACACGGGCGATGCCCGCGGCTTACCCGGCGCGCGGTGGACGCTGTGTTCGCTATTCTCTCGGCATGGGTGAAACGCCGACGGAGACTGCGGGGGGCAAACGGGGCGAGCGTCCGTGGCGGGATCTGCACCTGTGGCAGATTCAGCCGGTGCGGGACGTGCTATTCGTCGTCGGCGTGCTGGGGTTGCTCTGGCTCGGGAGCACGATCTCGCTGGTGACGGTGCCGCTGCTGCTGGCGGTGCTGCTGGCGTACCTGTTTGAGCCGGTGGTTCGGGTGCTGGTGCGCCAGACGCGCGCTTCGCGCCCGGTGGCGACGGGGATCATCCTGGTCGCGTTCGCGCTGCTGGTGGTGATCCCGGCTGCGGGCGCGGTGACGTTCGGGCTGGTGCAGGGTGTCGGGCTGGTCTCGCGCCAGGTCGGGCACGTGCAGATCCTGCAGCGGAGCCTGGTCGCGCGGGATGAAGCCGAGGCGGGGGTTCGGCGGGCGCAGCTTGAGGACGAAGCCGGGCCCGCGTGGGTCTGGATCTACGACCGGCTCGCGGAAATCGACGACGAGACAATCAACGCCGCGATCGAGACGATCAGCACCTGGACGCAGACCAACCTCGAACGGATCGTGACCACGGCGGCGGATGTGGGCGTGAACGCGGCGGCGAGCGCCCTCGCGCTGGTCGGCTCGCTGTTCACGCTCGGACTGATGGCGTTTCTGACAGCGTTTTTCTTCTACTTCGTCTCGTCGGGGTGGCCGAAGGTGCTGGTGTTCGGGGACTCGCTGGTACCCGACAAGCACCGGGCGACGGTGACGCGCCTGGTCGGGCGGTTCGACCGTGTGATCAGCGCGTTCATCCGCGGGCGCCTGACGATCGCGTTCATTCAGGCGATTCTGTTCACGGCGGGGTACTGGGTGATCGGCGTGCCGGCGCCGCTGATCCTTGGGCCGGCGGTCGCGGTGCTGGCGATCGTGCCGTACTTGGCGCTGGTGGGCGTGCCGGTGTCGATCGGGCTGTTGTTTTTGGAGAGCCACGACGGCGTGCGAGGGGCGTTGTGGTTCGTGCTGCTGGCACCGACGGCGGTGTACTTCATCGTGCAGTCGCTGGACGATTACGTGCTGACGCCGGTGATCCAGGGGAAGACGACGGACATGTCGACGCCGCTGATCTTGTTCGCGGCTCTGGCGGGGGGCGTGCTGTTCGGGTTCTTCGGGCTGCTGGTCGCGATCCCGATCGCGGCTTGCCTGAAGATCGTGGTGCTGGAGCTGTACTGGCCGAAGTACAAGGCGTGGGCGGAAGGGCGAAGGTCGGACGCGCTCCCGCTGGATGGCGACTGAGCGAGCGGCCGCCCCGGGTGAGCAATCGCTGAGCGCTTCGGCTTACGCGGGGCGCGGGCGATCCGGCTTGGACTCGGTTTGGGGCTTGGCGAGCGCGGCGAGGATCGCGAGGCTTGCGAGCAGGGTCATGAGGCTGATGCTGGCGCCGGCGAAGGGGCCGGCGGCGTGAACGAGG
>Ga0213835_100518_pt1 | contig 35386 bp, 26 predicted proteins | sample SWPATP01_FD_160576 | JGI IMG/M metagenome (GOLD analysis project Ga0213835, IMG submission 160576) | Coastal seawater microbial communities from Marineland, Florida, United States - SWPA TP0 #1 | ecosystem: Environmental > Aquatic > Marine > Coastal | place: USA: Florida | collected 2016-08-05
GCCCGCCCTCATCCCCGTCATCGTCGCCTCGGTCCTCTCGGGCGGCATCAGCGTCATCGCGGCGCTCCTCTACTGGCACTCCCGCACCGTCCGCAACGACGCCGACACCGAACACCTCGGCCGCGACGCCCTCACCCTCCGCGACGAAGTCGTGAAGCTGCGCGACCAGATGGTCACGCTCCACGGCGACGTGGAGGCGCTTAAGGCTCTCCTGCCTAGAATGGAAAGGGCGATTGATCGTGTTCAATCTCACAGGCACCCGACATAACGACGCTTCTCCACTTTGGCGCAGACTACCAAAGCGCCGCACCTCGCCCAAGCGGCCGCGCAAACCGTTGACCAGCGGTCATGCGTTCGGCCATCATACAGCTCTGTTCAGGGGCAATTGACCCCTGACCCGCAAAACCAGGGCATGCGAGTCCGCTTGGTGCAGGAGTTCATGACGCATTTTTTCGCAGTTGCCTTGCTGTTCACGCTTTCGCTGACGCTATGGCGCGGATCGTATTCCGGACACTATGTGTCCGTTCTTGCCCTCGTTCCCCTGTGGGCATGCACATTCCTTGGCACTTATCGGAATATTGTGGATAAACGGCGTTCCCTGCTGCTTGCCACGCTAAAGCAGTCATCGGGCCTTATTAAGCTGCTGACAGGACGATTTGTGCCGGCGCTTATCTCCATGGCAATCTCTCTTTTTTCGGTTCTGCTCTTCGCCTTCAGCATGCTGCTTGCCGAGCCAATTCAAGTCTTCGCAGCAGCAGCGATCGTGGTGACAAGTGCGCTCTTATACTTCATGCTTTTGAGGATGATGAGGCGCCACATCAATGATCTTGCGATTTCCTGGTTTGCAGCAAGCAGCGCGACAGCCATTCTTTCAGTCTCTTTCTTCGTTCCTTACGCCATTATGGAGTGGGCCTTCGTGCAGCGCCCAGGGTTTATTCGACTCGAATTCGATGAGGCGATGTTGCATGCTCTCCAAGGTCTTCCGCAGCGGGGCGACTGGATCAACGAGCTTTTTCTTCTGTTTTCAGCCGCCGAATATGCAAAACTTTGGCTTGCGGCGAGATTCACAGGCACAGCGATACCTGGCGTTCTCTATGCCGCACATAGCGCGCTCATATGCTTCGCTATCGCGAGCTGTGCAGTTGGAGTCGCGAGCTTCTGCTATCATTACCTTCCAAAAACGCCAGATTGGCGCACGCCCCAAAGCCAGGGAGCCGAGAGATGAGCGAGAATCGAAATACCTCAAGCGTGTTCGCGAAGTTCTTTTGGGGCGCCATAATCGCCCTAGCCATCGGAACCGTTTTGCTTGTTGCTGTAGGTCTCTGGCGGTCCACCCAAACTAGCGGACCCCCTGTCGCCGAATCCAGAAGCGCTGATGTCCAAGAAGTGCCGCAGGAACTCGATATTGGCACAAGCACGCTTCTTGACTACTTTCGCCGCGCTGCCGGTACAGCTGTCACAATTACGGCTGGCGAGGTTGATGCGCTGCTTGATGAGCTATATTCGCCTGTCTACGCAGGAATCGTTGCATATGCGGACTTCCATTACACTGTTCTTGGCCAGTATACTGAGCTTGTGGGAGCTGCTCTCGGGACGGCAACCGACGCGATCGAACAGAAGCTCTTCGATGGATTCACGGAGAGATTAGAAATGGTGTCTCAAAGAATTGACTCTCGTTTCTCCGAAGAGTTCGAGCGCGCACTTATGGATGAGATGAGGTCGGACATTCCATCACACCTTCACGATGTTCCCCTCACGCCACTAGCGCAGCGAGCGATTGATGATGCACTATCTCGCGCGAATGTGACGGTCCCTGTGGCCACAGTGATGGCGACGGTGGGGGGCGCAGCCGCCCTAAAAACTGTTTCAGCAGCGATTGCAGCGAAGATGGCAGCCAAGGTTGCCACCAAGGCGGCAATAGTCGGCGCAGCAAAAGGTGGGGGATTGATGGGTGGCATTGGAGCAGGCGCGCTTATGGGGTCTTGGGGCGGGCCATTGGGGGCCGCTGCAGGGGGAGTTATCGGCGGAGCGGTGACATGCTTCGCAGTGGACGCAGCTGTCATTAATATCGACGAGTATTTCAGGCGGGCGGATTTCGAAGCGGATCTTCGCCAAACCGTTGATGAGCATCGCGCTGTGGTTCGTCAGAAAATGATGCAGGCGATAGAGGGAAAGGCCGATGACTTGGAGAGCTTTACACTTCGCGCGCTTGGAGAAAATTGAGTGGAGGTTTAATTTCTTCCTCTTCATTCCGCCTGGACAGGCAAGACATAACTGTCACATGCCCTCCGATGCTTGTCGACTGCGATGAGGCTTCCGCCGCCCCAATAAGTGTAAAGGTGGCAATCGTGGAGTTTTTTCGCGCCAGCGGCGGCGCGCCTGCCTCGCCGATACCGTGAACGCAAATGTCTCCTTCGTCGTAACTTGCAGTTCTTCACTAGTGCCCTTCGCCCCCAATTTAGGCTTGGACAAGCCAGTCGAACCCGGGGCATCTCTACCTAATGGACTTTTCCGAAAAACTTAGGGTCGTCGCATTTTCGATTAATGTCCTGACCTTGGCACGGTCCAAACCCGAGGGAATCTCTGCGTCGATCTCGAGCCTGATGGAAACTTCGGCGTCGGGTAGAGTGGTCAGCTGCTCGATGACGGCCTCGACGATCTGGTGCATGTCGCGCGCCGGGCGCTCCGGCGAGATCATCACGGCCCCATGAAACCGCGTCGGCTTCGTCTCGGGTGCTGGGGCGGGCGGCGTCGCAGGCTCTGCGCCGGATGGCGTGAAGGTGGTGCGGGTTGCGCCATCGTTGAACGCCGAGGCGGGGACCGCTGCGACCTGCTTCTGGCGATGCTGCTCCGCGGTGTCGGGCCTCACGATCAGGGTATTCTCATCGATCACGACCTGCGTCGAGGTGGCCCCCGAGATGGCGAGGCCCGCGTAGCTGCCCTTCGCCTCGTCCCAGCGTTCGGCATAGGCGAACGGCCCGGGCAGCATGCCGGTCACCGCCGACTGCACGGCCCGGGAGAGCACCGCACGGTTCTTGACCCGCGGCAGGTAGATGTAGCGGTTCAGGTACTCCCAGAGATCCTTGAGGTGCAGGTGCGGCTTGCCGTTCCAGATGTAGCGTTCCAGCTGGCGGTTGAGGTTGTCCGGGCCGAGCTCGGGCCAGATGCCCTGGTCGCTCACCAGCTTCTTGCTCGCCCGGCCCAGCAGCCCATCCTGCGCCGGAACCTTCGAGGACATCCACTCGACGTCGGACTGGGCAGTTTCTTGAACCGGATAGAGAAGATAACACCAGGCCTCTTTCAGGCGCGTCTTCAGCGTCTCGGTCGCCTCCTTCAGCTTGGCCTCGGCCAACGCGCTGTCGCTCTGGGTCAGGTTCAGCCGCTTGGTTTCCCGGACGATCTCGCCCCATGCGAGCGCCGCCCGCTGCGCGGCCTTCAGGTTGTCCAGCTGGCGCTGCTCCGCCGCCAGAAAGACCAGCATGTTGCGATAGACCCGCGGCGTGTTCCCGCGCTGCATCAGGATGTCCTTGACCTCAGCCATGGCCTCGGAGGCGTCGCGGCCGCTGTGCGGATGCGCGATGCCGAGGACGACGGCACGGACACCGCCGGGCTCATCGGGCACATCGGCCGAGCTGCCCGGCGCGACCTGGACGGCATCGAAATGGCCGCGATCCGCGAGGCCGTTGATGTAGGCCCCCAGCGCCTTGTCGATCTCGTGCAGGACCAGCGCTTCCTCGAACTGCGCCGCCCGATCTGCGGCGAGGCGGTTGAGGCTGGCCGACATCGAGTACCAGTAGCGGCCAAGGTCGCTGTGCATGAACTTGGCCTGGTTGGCGAGCCGGCGCAGCGCATCACCGAAGATCGCCGGCCTCTCACCGGGCTGTACCACGCCGAGATTGATCTGCTTGTCGTCGAGCCCCTTGTTCTCCTGACCATGGGTCGGGGCGGTGCCCATGAACACGGCCCGGGCCACGCGCCGTGTCGCGGAATACCGGTTCAGGTTCGGGGCCGACTGGTCGATCCGGTAGGGAGTCGAGGTCACGCCATCGACATCGCCGGCGATGATCGACTGCCAGCTGGAATCGAGGTAGTGCAGAAGCTCCGGCTCGACGCGCGCCGAGCTGATCGCGACGCTCCCCGGCATGATCATCACCGACGGGTCGTTGCCCATCCACAGCTCGTGGATCACCTGCGCCATCAGGCGCAGCACGCCACGGGTACGCTGGAATTTCTCCAGCGAGCCCCAGCTGGTGTAGAGCTGGTCGAACAGCTCCGGGTGGATCGGATAGGCCTTCTCCAGTTTCCGGCGATAGTCCTCGTCGGCGCAGCCGTTGGGGAAGTCGTTCGTGTTCTCGCGGTAGAGCTTGGCGAACTGCTTCAGCGTGTTGTCGCGGTGATGGAACTTGTCGCCGGGGATCTCCTTGAACAGCCGCCGCCGGACGATCTCGTAGCTCTCCTCCTGGCTCGCGGGCCGCCAGGACGACTCCACCCGGCTGAAGGTCTGCTTCAGACGCGCCAGCGCCTCCTGGCCGCCCTCTCCCCCGACCTCGATCTGCGAGGCGGGCAGCGAGGCGACCAGCAACACGCCCGGGCTCGCCTTCACCGCCTCGGTCAGCGACTGCACGAAGGACAGGTTCGCGTCGAACGAGCCCGAGGGCAGCCCCTCCACCTTGTAGATCTGGCGCAGATAGGCGACCCACTCGTCGATCAGGATCAGCGCCGGCGCATACCGCTTGAACAGCGCCTCCAGCAGGTTCGACCCGGGCGCGATCCCGCGCGCATCGTTCTCGGCGACCATCTCGAACGCCTCGGCGCCGCCCAGCTGCCACGCCAGCTCCCCCCAGGTCGTGCAGATCTTCCGCCCACCCTCCAGCGAGATCACGTCCTGCGGCCCGCGCGAGGTGCCCACCAGCACCGCCCGGTTGATCTGCGCCGGCACGCTCAGCCCGTTGCGCGACAAGAGCTGATCCAGCCCCGGCAGATCCTCCGCCGGCGTGCCCCCCACCATGTGATAGAGCGCCAGCATCGAGTGCGTCTTGCCACCCCCGAAGTTCGTCTGCAGCTCCACCACCGGGTCCCCACCGGCCCCGCTCAGCCGCTTCGCCGCACCGATCAGCAGGTTGCTCAACCCCTCGGTCAGATAGGTCCGGGCGAAGAACTCCCGCGGGTTGCGATACTCCGACGGCGCGCTGCCGTTATGCACCTTGGCGAGGTCGGCGGCGAACTCCGCCTGCTGGAACTCGCCCGTCGCCACGTCCTGGTGCGGCTCCACCACCTCGCGCCAGGGCAACAGCCCGCCCACCGTGTCGACCGAGATGTCCAGCCGCGCCGTCTTCCGCCGTTCCTCGTTCCGCGCCAGCTCGGCATACTTCGTGCGCAGGATCGTATCGCGCGAGGCGCTGATCTTCTCGGCCGTCTCCTTCGCGCTGATCGCCTCCAGCAGCCGCCGCATCGTGTCCAGCGCGCGCTCGGCATCGTCATAGGTGAAGGTCTGGTTGTGCGACAGCTTGTTGCGCACCTCCAGCAGCTCCGAGACATACGACCGCTCCGGATGCCCCAGCACCATGGCGAAGGCGTCCTTCCAGAACGCCATCATCGTCTTCAGGAGCCCCTGCTGGTCCCACCCGACCCGGCCGTTCCCGTCGGGCCGCAGGCCCTGCACCCGCTCCACCACCTGCAGCTGCCAATGCCCCTGCAAGGAGCTCTCCAGCCGCTTCTCCACGAAGGGGATCAGCGCCTCGGGCAGAAGCTCCATGCCCTCGAACACATGCTGACGGGTCGACTTGGCCATCTCGGAAATCCTTACACTTCGAAACGCATCTGCCGGTTCCGCCCTTCCAGCGAAACCGTGGCGGCCATCTGGCTCAGCTCGGACCAGTCGGCGATCAGGGCGTTGTAGACCGTGGCCTCGGACGCCTCGCGCCGCTTGTTGGCGGCGATGTCGTAGAGGCAGTAGGCCAGATCCTTCACCGCCTCGGCCTGGGGCCCGAAGCGTTTCAGCAGCGCCGCGCTGTCCAGCGACAGGCCCGTCCGCTCGTGCAGGCGCACGAGGTGCTGCAGGCATTCCCAGACGGTCAGATGCCCATCCTCCTCGGGCGCCCAGTCGGGGTCGAGCTCGTCGCGCTTCAACAGTCGCACCTTGCCCGCGGCGCTTTCGACGATCCCGGCATGCTTCACGCTGTCCACCGAGATGCCGCGGGCGCGGGCGAGGTTGTCGGCCACGCCATAGTCGCCCTTGCCCATGCCGTTCTGTTCGAACCAGGTGATGGCGAAACGGGTGTCGGCGTCGAACTCGCCCTGGATGCCACCAAGATATTCGTCGAGCTCGGCATTGATCAGCTGCAGCGCAGTCTTGACCGTCATCGCGCTGTCGTCGGCCTCGAGGACGGCGGTGTAGCGCGAGAAGACGCCCATGCCGGGGCCGATGGCCGACTGCGGCATGTCGGCCGGGGCGATGTTGGCGGCCTGAAGCTCGGCGATGGCCGGGGGAAGTTCGCGTTTCAGGGCGCGGATGAACTCGGCGCGGGTGATAGTGTCGGCGGTCGCGTCTTTCTTGCGACAGACGAGGACAACCGAGTTGGCGAGGGCGTTAGATCCCGCCGCAACTAACCGACTCTTGCTCTCCGTTCGAACTGGCCACGTGCCAACAACTGAATACCCTGAAATGAGTACCGCTTCGAGAAAAGTTGCCCAACCAGTCGAGCTTATACCGTCCTGATTTACCTCACTTTGCTTGAATGCGTAGTAGATGGTTGCCGGAACATCATTCAGACTCATGTCAGCCAAAGCCGACATGACTTTCTTCATTCCAAAATGGAAAAACTCTTCAGCCCCTAAAGTGCCACCGTGTCGATAGGCTGATGCCACTAGCTCATCAGCCTTTGGCGCCTCAAGAGTCCCAAATAGGCCAGCGAACTTCTTAGGAATAGATCTCCTCAACCAAGGATAAAAGAAATCCGAGAGAACGGCATAGGATATATTATCGTAGTATGGCGGGTCAGTTGAGATCAACTTGTTGCGAGAAATACTCTGTGTTTGCGCATCAGCCTGATTTACCTCACCAATGGAATTTGGCGAAAGACCCGCCAGAGCTCTAGCTGCACCGTCTACGACACCGAAGAAATCCCCTCCTGCCCCTGAGAACGGGTTAACCTCGGCATAGTCCCAAACCATCGCAAATCCCTGACGGCCAAATGCTGGCGCTGTTTTTGCCTCACCGGCGCGCCACCGAGACAAAGTATTCAGAAACATAGTCAATTTGCTTGTGCAGATTGCGAGGTAGGCTGCGACAGACGACGCATAGTCTTCCCTTTCTCTTTCGGGCAATATTGTATTTCCACGAGTCGCCCCGTCCAAGTCTTCCTGGACGAACTTTTCCACTTCCCTCGCCAAATCGGAGAATGTGGAGAGCGAGGCCACCTGTCGATCATCAAAAAGCGCACCCCAATTTTCGAGGCCATATGCTGAACACACACCCCCTGTAATCATAGCTCTTGTTGGAGTCGAACCTGATAGGTGCTCGAGCCTAAAACCTGCGGCTTTCTCACCCCAAGGCTCCGCAAGTGAATTCAGCCCAGAAAATTCGTCGCCAACGCAGAATATTCTCCCAGCCGAACGCCCCCCATCAGCCACCGCCGCAATGAGGCGTCTTCCGATTCTGCCCGCTCGCCCTTCCTCTCTGATGTATTCACGTTCAATAGGCGCCCCTGAAAGCAGGCATATGAAATCCTGAGCCTTCCCGGCCTTTGTCCCCAAGGCCGCCGCCCTTAACTCAGATGGCGATACATTCCCTGTCTTCAATCGAAATATGTACTCACAAGAATCCTTATTTATCTCTGGAATAATGATCGCTTCTCTGCCCTTCTTGGCGTGGAGAACGAAAGAAGTAGTCAACGGGACATGAGCCCCTTTCATGGACGGGTCCGGGCTTGCCACAGTCCGCGCCCAGATCCAGGCGATTACCGTCGCCTTGCCGCCGCCATACTCCTTCGGCAGGTCAACCTGCGGGTAGAGATGCCCGATGCGCTCCCATGCCTTCTGCCGCATCCATTCGCCGTAGTATTTCACGTCTTCGGCCAGCCCCTCGGCGTTGCGGTAGAACGACCGCTGCTTGATGCCGGGGTGGATGGGGGGCATGTCCTTGAACTTCGGCGGGATCTCGATCATCGCCTTGCCGATCATCACCGCCACCGGGTTCAGGTCGGACCCATAGGCGGGCAGGCCCAGCCGCTGCGCCTCGAGCGGGATCGACCCGCCGCCCGAGAACGGGTCATAGACCGGGGGCAGCACGCCGCCGCAGCTTTGCCGAATCTCGGCCCGCGCGCGTTCCAGCACCTCCTCGTTGGTCGAGTTCTCCCACTTCACCAGGTCCTCGATGATCGCAAAGAGCCGCTTGCGCTCGATCTCGACCGCCACATCCTCCAGCGTCGGCTCCAGCGCATTCGCCGCCGCCCCCTGCGCCGAGGCCTTGCTCTTCTCCCACGCCGCCACCCGCCCAGGCAGCTCCGCCTCCGCCCGCGCGCGCAGCTTCGGATCGGCCATCAGCTCCTCCACCCGCGACGAGGGATCATCCACCAACTGCGCGAACAACACCGCCCGACACGCCGCCAACGGCCGCCGCGCCCACCACAGGTGCAGGGTCGAGGGATGCCCATGCCGGATCGACTTCTCCCGCGCCGAGGCCGCGTTGATCGCCTCGAGCGGAATGGCGACTTCGATGAGTTTCTTCTTGTAGGGTTGCGGCACGGCTTACTCCGGCAAGTCTATGAATGTGGGGACGGCGACCAGCTCCGGCCCGCGCGGCGGGGCGTTCTTGCGCCATCCGCCCTTGATTGTCTGCAGTTTCGAAATCGGGAACCGGTCCTTCGCGGCCAGCGGCGCAAGTTGGCGGACATGCCAGAAGACGGCCCAATGGCCTTTGTTGTCGGTGGCATACTGGCCTGTCGTGGGCGGTCGATGGTCCATTCCGCGCGAATGTCGCCCGTTGTGCGTCTCCTCGCTGCCGACATACCAGCCGACCCAAGACACCATGAAACTGAGCTTTGCAGGGTCATCTTCGTGCGAGGGATAGATCAGGACGGGTACCGGCTCGCCGTTGCGGCGCTCGTCGATGTCACGAAAGAGCTCGAACTTTCGAGAGCCGTACGCCACAAAACCCTTCTCGGCGGCGATCCCGTGGCCTGATTCGAGATGCTCCAGAGGTACGGGAGCAAGAATAGCGAAATCCTTCATCGCGGAACCTCCGCCCGCGCGAGCAGGCTCTTTATGCTGAACTGGATGGCGTTGTGCTCGAAGGGCGGCTCGCGCGTGTCCAGCGCGCCGCGGACATAGCGCGGTGCGCGGGCGAAGCCGTTCTCGACCTGGACGACTGCCAGGATGAACTTGTCGGGCTCGTGCAGCGAGGTGATGACCTCCTGCCGCGTGATCATCACCGTATCGGCGCCGTCGATGCGGCCCTTGACCTCGATGAAGCGCAGATGTTCGGCCCTCGGGTCGTAGGACTGGATGTCGTAGCCGATCTTCTGCGCCGAGACGTCGAGGGGGGCGTTGCCGAGGGCGCGTTCCGCCGCCATGACCGCCTCCATCGCCGCCAACTCGATCCGCCGCCGGGCGACCGGGTCGTCGGAGAAGCCAGTTGCCATGAGGGCCTGCCGCTCTTCCACCGGCGTGCGGGCGATCAGCAGGCCCCGCGGGATCACCACCATGCCGCCGCGAACCCGAGGGGGCTGGGCGGAGATGAAGCGTTCCTGCTCCAGTGCCTCGAGGCGGCGCTTGAGGCGTTCGGCCAGATCCTCCGCCCGGCGTTGCGCGTTCTGCCAGTTGAGGCGGGTCTTCTTGCCCGCGCGCTCCTCTTCCTTCAGCTCGAAGGCGCGGGCATCCCAGTAGTTGATCTCCTTCTTGAGCCGCGCCTTCACCTCCTGCTCGACCTTGTCGATCTCGGGGATGCGGCGCGCCTTGACCTCGGCGAGGTGCTTCTGGGCGAGCTCCATCGTGGCGAAGCGGACGGCGGCCTTTTCCAGATCGGTGCGCAGCCAGTCGGCCTGGAGCAGGTCCTCGACGCGGGCGATCTCTTCCGGACGTGCAGGGCGCAGGTTGAGGTGCGGCGCGATGCCGGCGTTCATCGCCCGGCCGGCCTGGTCGATGGCCGCGAACTGCAATCGCTCCGAGACGACATAGGGCTTGCCGGTCGCCGTGGGCCTCCCATCCTGCACGCTGTGTTCGAGCAGGAACAACGCGGTGATGTCCTCACCCGGATCGGTGTCGTCGATCAGGATGGCCCCGCGCTTCATCAGATGGTCGTGCTGTTCCCGGATGACGCTGATCACGGCCTCCAGCAGCGGATGGCCGGGGCATATGAAGGCGGCGACCGGCTGCTGGTTGATCTTCGCCTTCTCGAAGCAGATCCGCTCGTAGCGCTTCTGGATCGGGGCGCCCATGCCGGTCTGGCGGTCGCGTTCGCGGATGCTCAGCGGTACATGGGTGATCTCCCAGCGGCCATCTTCGCGCCGGCGGATCTGTCCGCCGAGGTGCTTGAACGCCTCGACGAAGAAGCTCTGGATGTGGTGGGGCTGGAGCCGCTGGGCTTCGGCCCGCTCCATCTCCAGCCGGAGCTCCTGCACCCGGGCGGCCGGCATGGTGTCGTTGGTGAGGGCCCGACGTTCGAGGAGCCGCAGCAGATGCTGCTGATCCACGGCCCCGTCCACGGCCTGGAAGAGGCGGGCCTTCACCTCTTCCTGTTCGCCGTACTGGATGGCCTCGAACAGCAGGTCGCGCAGCGCTGTCCCCTCGAACAGCTCGCCCAGCACGTCATAGACACGGCCGCCCAGGGCCTCGCGCGCGGCCTCGAGTTTTTCAAGGAGGCGGGCATAGACCTCGCCCTCCCGCGTGTCCGCCGCGACGAGGTTCCACAGATGGCAGACCTCGGTCTGGCCGATCCGGTGGATCCGGCCGAAGCGCTGCTCGATCTTGTTGGGGTTCCACGGCAGGTCATAGTTCACCATCAGATGGCCGCGCTGCAGGTTCACGCCCTCACCCGCGGCATCGTTGGCAATCAGGATCAGCATGTCGCGGTCCTGCATGAACCGCTCGACGACCTTGCGCCGCTCCTCCCGGGTGACGCCGCCATGGATGACCTCGACGGCGTCTGGGCGCCCGAGGCGGGCGCGGACCTTGTCCAGGAGGTAGTGCAGCGTGTCCTTCGGCTCGGTGAAGATGATGAGCTTCCGGCGGTTGCCATCGCCGTCGATCATCAGCTCGTCATCGAGGATGCGATCGAGCTGGGTCCATTTGGTGTCCTTGCCGGAGCGCAGCACGTCGAGAGCCATGATCTCGAGGCCCTTCAGGGTCTGCACCTCGATCTCCAGCTGCTCGACGGTCTCGGCGGTGGTCGCACCGGTCGAGATCAGCTCCTCGAGGTCGTCGACCTCCTCCTGCCCGTATTCGTCGATGTTGCGCAGCATCTCGTCCGAGACGGCCACGGACCCGAAGCCGGCCTGTCCGCCCTTTCGCGCGAGCCTCGCCTCCGCAAGTTCGGCTTCGAGCCGCTCCCTCCGGCGCCGCAGCGACTGATAGATGGCGGCCGGAGACGAGGCGAGGCGCCGCTGCAGGATCTGGAGCGCGAAGCCCACATTGTTGCGCTTCTTGCCGTCCTGCTCGGCGAACCGCTGCACCCGGTTCATCTCGGTGCGGACATAGTCGGTGACGGCGCTGTAGAGCCCGGCCTCCTCGGGCGACAGCTCGTACTTGACCGTGTAGGCGCGCCGCTCCGGGAAAAGGGGCCGGCCGTCGAAGCGCAGAAGCTCCTCCTTGGTCAGGCGGCGCATCATGTCGGCGCTGTCGGCGTAATGGACGCCATCGCGGAACCGCCCCTCGAAGCGGTCCCCGTCCAGCAACGCCATGAACAGCTGGAAGTCCTCCTCCTTGCCGTTGTGCGGCGTCGCCGACATCAGGAGCAGGTGGCGGCAGACCCGGCCGAGCTGCTGGCCCAGCTGGTAGCGCTTGGTGTACTTGACGTCGCCGCCGAAATAGCTGGCCGACATCCGGTGCGCCTCGTCGCAGATGATCAGGTCCCATTCGCTCGAGGCGAGCAGCTTCTGCTGGAGGTCTTCGTTCCGCGACAAGACGTCGAGACGGGCGATCAGGCGGTTGCGATCGTTGAACACGTTCCCCGACCGCGAGGTCTCGATCATGTCCCGCGACAGGATGTCGAACTCGAGCGAGAACTTCTCGCCCAGCTCGTCCTGCCACTGCTCGACCAGGCTCCCGGGCGCGACGACGAGGCAGCGCTCCAGATCGCTGCGCGCGATCAGCTCCTTGATCAGCAGCCCCGCCATGATGGTCTTGCCGGCGCCCGGGTCGTCGGCCAGCAGGAACCGCAGAGGCTGGCGCGGCAGCATCTCGCCATAGACCGCCGTGATCTGATGCGGCAGCGGATCCACGAGGCTCGTGTGGATCGCCAGATAGGGATCGAAATAGTGCGCGAGCTTGATCCGGTTGGCCTCGGTGACCAACCGCAGCAGCCCGCCGTCTGCGTCGAATGACCACGCGCGGCCGCGCTGCTCGATGCCCAGGCGGTGCTCGTCATCCCGGTAGAGCGTGGTCTCGGACACCGACCCGCCCGGCACGCGGAACACGAGATTGATGGCCTGATCGCCGATCCATTCGACCGAAACCGCCTCGACCAGCTGGCTCGGCAGAATCCCGGAGACCGATGCCCCGCTCTTGATATCTTCCAGGCGCGTCATCCACTCAGGCCCATCCCTCCGAGCCGCGTCCGGCCTCGCATGAAGGATCGACGGCCACACAACGACTGCAAGCTACCAGACGCCACGCAGTCTCACCCCATTAAACTTCTGACCCATGAACGCTGCCGTCTCGTCTTGTGGGGCGACGCTAGCGGACCGTACCCTTCGGTTCAATCAAGGTTTCTGGTTCTCCTGGGGCATCCACAGGCGCGCTCCCGGCAGGCCCCACGCGATGCTAAGCTGTGCCGGCCCTCGCTTTCCTGCATCCGGGGCTGGAAATGTCCGCCCCCGTTTCGCCCCCAGTTCGCCCACAGAGGCGCCAGATAGGACGGTGGAATGCGGGCAAGAAGCGGGACCAAAACCGCAACATCTGCCCTGGCGCTGTTTTCGGGACGCAGGGGTCCCCGTTCACAACCGGGTAGGGGCATCGCGAGACAGAGCGCGGCGGCGGCTGGGGACCGTCACTCGTCGCGACCTGGTGCTTGTCCCGCCCCTGCTCCCGCAGTGCAATCCCCCGCGTTCGTCTTGACTCCGGGCGTGCTGATCCGGTTTGCCGTGGCCCGCATAACCGATTGATTTTCCGAACAGCCCCGAACCAGCGGTTTACAGCGCAGCGCGTTGATTTCGCTGAATTGGTGCAATCCGTCATCACCCACCACCGCCTGCGGCTCGACAGGCCAGTGGCCGTCCCGGCGGATCAGGCGAGTTCGGCGAGGCCGCCCCGAGCGCGGCTCCGGGGATCGGCACGACCGCGTCGGGCGGGCCGCGCCGTTGGCCCGGGCCGGGCGGCGCGCCGTCGTCGGGTCGCCGCGGATCGCCCGGCGCCTATATGCTGCCGGCGGGCACCGGGGCGGCAGCCTCCGCCGCGCTTGTCGCCGCCGCCGTCGCCGCGTACTGCCGGGGCAGGCGCAACCGGAGGCCGCCGCAAGGGGAGATGGGGCCGCATGAGGCACGCCAGTCGACTGATCGACGCCTTCATGCCCGCGGACGGGCCGCCGCCGCGGCGGCTCTGGCCGTTCCTGCGCTGGTGCCTGGGCGGCGCCTGGCCGGTGCTGACCGGGGCGGCGCTGGTCTCGGCGCTGGCCGGCACGCTGGAGGTGGTCTCGGCGCTGGTGCTGGGCCGGGTGATCGACGCCGCGCTTGCCTCGGAGCCCGGCGGGTTCTTCGCCGCCAACTGGGGGCTCCTGCTGGCCTCGGTGGTCTTCTTCGTGGTGCTGCGGCCGCTGGCCTTCGGGATGACGGCGGCGGCGACGGCGGTGGTGGTGCAGCCCAATGTCAGCCCGCTGGTGCTGAGCCGGCTGAACCGCTGGACACTGGGGCAGGACGTCACCTTTTTCGACAACGATTTTGCCGGCCGCATCGCGCAGAAGCAGATGCAGACCGCCGCCGCGGTGACCGAGGTCACCAACGAGACGATCAACACCCTCGCCTTTTCGCTGGCCTCGATCCTTGGGGCGGTGCTGTTGCTCTTTGCCATCTCGGGGTGGATGAGCCTCGCGCTCGGGCTGTGGCTGGTGGCCTATCTGCTGCTGATCCGGGTGTTCCTGCCGCAGGTGCGGTCACGCTCGGGGGCGCGGGCGGGGGCGCGGGCGATGGTGTCGGGGCAGGTGGTGGACGCCATCACCAACATCAAGACGGTCAAGCTGTTCGCCACCGCCGCCCATGAGGACCGCGCCGCGCTGGGCGCCATGGACCGGTTCCGCGAGACGGCGTTGCAGTTCGGGATCGTCTCGGCCTGGTTCCGCCTCGCGCTGATGACGCTGGCGGGGATGCTGCCGGTGCTGCTGATCGGCGGCGCGCTGGTGCTGTGGACGCAGGGCACGGCGACGGCGGGCGACATCGCGGCGGCCGGCACCATCGCCATCCGCATCGCGCAGATGACCGGCTGGGTCAGCTTCACCCTGATGGCGATCTACGCCAATCTGGGCGAGATCGAGGACGGCATGCGCACGCTGACGCCGCCGCACGGGCTGACCGATGCGGCCGATGCGGTGGCGCTGCCGCCCGTCCGGGGCGAGATCCGGTACGAGGGGGTCGGCTTTGCCTATGGCCGGCGCTCGGGCGGGGTGGAGGGCATCGACCTGACCGTCGGCCCGGGCGAGAAGATCGGCATCGTCGGCGCCTCGGGGGCGGGGAAGTCGACGCTGGTGGCGCTGCTCTTGCGGCTCTACGATCCCGAGGCGGGGCGGGTCATGGTGGACGGCCACGACCTGCGCCGCGTGACGCAGGAGAGCCTGCGGCGGCAGATCGGCATGGTCACGCAGGAAACCGCCATGTTCAACCGCTCGGCGCTGGACAACATCCGCTATGGCCGGCCCGAGGCGACCCGGGCCGAGGTGGAGGCGGCGGCGCGGGCGGCCGAGGCGCATGACTTCATCCTGGGCCTGCGCGATCATGCCGGGCGCAGCGGGTACGACGCCCATCTGGGCGAGCGCGGCGTGCGGCTGTCGGGCGGGCAGCGGCAGCGGATCGCGCTGGCCCGCGCGTTTCTCAAGGACGCGCCGATCCTCGTGCTGGACGAGGCGACCTCGGCGCTGGACAGCGAGGTGGAGGCGCAGGTGCAGGCGGCGCTCCACCGGCTGATGGGGGGAAAGACGGTGCTGGCGATCGCGCACCGGCTCTCGACCATCGCCGAGATGGACCGGATCGTGGTGCTGGACGCCGGCCGCATCGTCGAGGAGGGGGCGCACGACGACCTCCTCGCCCGCGGCGGGCTCTATGCGCGCTACTGGGAGCGGCAGTCGGGCGGGTTCATCGGCTCGGACGATCCGGCGGAGGCGGCGCAGTGATGGGCTTCGGGGGCGGGGCGTCGGAAAGGACGGCCGGGCGTTGCGCCCGGCATGACCGTGGCAGGGGGGCCTCGGCCCCCGTCGCGCAATGCGCGACTCCCCCGAGGATATTTGGGGAAAGATGAAGGGCAGAAGGAGCCGGGCGCGGGAGGATGGGGGAGGGGATGGAGTACGAGACGGTTCCGGCGGAGGTGTTGGGGCGCAGCCTGCGCGGGCTGGGGGTGAACCTGCTCTGTCGCGACGTGCCGGGGACGGCGCGGTTTCTGGCGGGCGTGTTCGGGCTGGCGGTGCACCGGCTGGGGGCGGATTTTGCGCTGGTGACCCATGACGGGGCGGTGTTCCAGCTGCATTCGGACGCGAGCTTTCGGGCGCATCCGCTGTTGGGGGTCTTGCCCGAGGCGGGGGGGCGCGGGGCGGGGGTGCAGCTCTATCTCTTCGGGGTGGACCCGGATGCGGCGGCGGCGCGGGCCGCGGCGGCGGGCGGCGTGGTGATCGAGCCGCCGGCGGACAAGCCGCACGGGCTGCGCGAGGCGACGATCCTCGCGCCCGAGGGCCACGCCTTCAGCCCCGCCGTGGCGCGGACATGACCGAGGCTGCGGGGCGGCAGGAGGTGGTCCGCCTCGGGCATCTGGGCGACGGGGTGACGGCGGAGGGGCTGTTTGCGCCGCGCACCCTGCCCGGCGAGGTGATCGCCGGCGTGGCCGTGGCCGGGCGCATCGCCGCGCCGAAGATCGTGACGCCCTCGGCGCAGCGGGTGCGGCCGCCCTGTCCGCATTATGCCCGCTGCGGCGGCTGCGCGCTCATGCATGCGAGCGACGGGTTCGTGGCCGGGTGGAAGGCGGGGGTGGTGGGGGCCGCGCTGGCGGCGCAGGGGTTGGAGGCGCCGTTCCGGCCGATGCATGTCTCGCCGCCGGCGTCGCGGCGGCGGGCGGTGCTGGGGGGGCGGCGGACGAAGGCCGGCGTGATCGTGGGGTTCCATGCCCCGGCGTCGGAGCAGCTCACGCCCATCCCCGAGTGCCGGCTGCTGCACCCCGAGCTGATGGCCGCGCTGCCGGTGCTGGAGACGCTGACCCGGCTGGGCGGGACCCGGCGCGGCGAGATCGCCTTTGCGGTGACGCGGACGGAGACGGGCCTCGACGTTGCCGCCACCGGCGGGGCGGTGCCGGATGCGGGGCTTGCGGCGCGGCTGGCGGGGGTGGCGGACGCCGCCGGCCTCGCCCGGCTGACATGGAACGGCGAGACGCTGGCGCTGCGGCAGGCGCCGGTGCTGCGCCTTGGCCGGGCCGCGGTGACGCCGCCGCCCGGTGCCTTTCTGCAGGCCACGGCCGAGGCGGAGGCGGCGTTGCTGGAGGCGGTGCGCCTGGCGGTGGGGCCGGCGCGGCGGGTGGCCGACATGTTCGCCGGCTGCGGCGCCTTTGCGCTGCCGCTGGCCGAGGGCGCGGAGGTGCATGCGGTCGAGGGCGACGCGGCGATGACGGCCGCGCTGCTGGCGGGGTGGAGATCGGCGCCGGGGCTGAGGGCGGTGACGGCCGAGGCGCGCGACCTGTTCCGCCGGCCGCTCGCGGCGGCGGAGCTCGGGCGCTTCGAGGCGGTGGTGATCGACCCGCCGCGGCAGGGGGCGGCGGCGCAGGTGGCCGAGCTGGCGGCCTCGTCCGTGCCGGTGGTGGCGGCGGTGTCGTGCAACCCGGTCACATTCGCCCGTGACGCGCGGGTGCTGGTGCAGGCGGGATTTCGCCTCGACTGGGTGCAGGTGGTGGATCAGTTCCGCTGGTCGGCCCATGTGGAGCTTGCAGCACGGCTGTCGCGAACGCATATGGGCGCCTGACCCCATCCCCGACAGCCGAGGAGCGACCGCCGCGCCATGACTGCCACGTCCGCCAACGCCGAGAGCCCCGAGACCAAGCTGGACAGCGGCGGCATGCCCGTCCAGGAGACCACGACGCTGCGCGGCAAGGTGGCCGCCTTTCTCGACCGGAGCGCGGTGCGGCAGGGCATCACCGGGGTGATCGTGTTCAACGCGCTGATCCTGGGGATGGAGACGTCGGACGGCATCATGGCGGCCGCGGGCGACGTGATCCGGGTGCTGGACACCCTGTGTCTGAGCGTCTTCGTGATCGAGATCGTGCTGAAGCTCTTTGCCCACCGGCTGTATTTCTGGCGCTCGGGCTGGAACGTGTTCGATTTCGTCATCGTCGGGATCTCGCTGGTGCCGGGGGCGGGGGCCTTCACCGTGCTGCGGGCGCTCAGGATCCTGCGTCTGCTCAGGGTGGTGTCGGTGACGCCCAGCCTGCGCCGGGTGGTGGAGGGGTTCCTGAAGGCCCTGCCGGGAATGGGGTCGGTGTTCCTGCTGATGGGGATGATCTTCTACATCGGGGCGGTGATGGCGACGCAGCTGTTCAAGCACAGCTTTCCCGAGTGGTTCGGCACGATCGGCGCCTCGGCCTATTCGCTCTTTCAGATCATGACGCTGGAGAGCTGGTCGATGGGGATCGTGCGGCCGGTGATGGAGGTCTATCCCTACGCCTGGGCGTTCTTCGTGCCGTTCATCATGATGACGACCTTTGCGGTGGTGAACCTGCTGGTCGGTCTGATCGTGAACTCGATGCAGGATGCGCATCACGAGGAGGACAGCGTCAAGACCGACGCCTATCGCGACGAGGTGCTGAAGCGGCTCGAGACGATCGAGAAGCGGCTGTCCGAGCGCGGCTGAGAGGGTCGCCGCCGGCGGGGGGATCGACCCCCCTTGGCGGCGCGCGCGCCGGCCGACGCCCCGCCCACCCACCCGCGTCGTCCGGCGCGCGGGCGCTCTTCGCCGGGCCGGTCTGCCGCGGCTGCAGATGGCGCTAGGCGAACTCCGGCGGCGCGATGTATCCTCGCGGCAAAACAACATCGAGGCAGGTGTCTGGGCATGATTCGGGTGGTCATGGTCGCTCTGGTGGCGATCCTGCTTGCTGGCTGTGGCGAGCGTTCGAAGTTTCTGACATATACCGGGCCGGAGGTGACCCGCATCATGGTCTGGAAGGAGGACCGTCGCATGCGGCTCTATCATCACAACCGGGTGCTGATGGACGTGCCGATCCAGCTCGGCTTCAACCCGGTCGGGCACAAGCAGCGCCGCGGCGACGGGCGCACGCCCGAGGGGACCTACATCATCGACCGGCGCAACCCCAACAGCGCCTTCCATCTTTCGCTGGGCATCTCCTATCCCGACGTCAACGACCAGCTCGTCGCCAGCGAGGCCGGCGACGATCCGGGCGGCGACATCTTCATCCACGGCCGCGGCCCGCGCTTTGCCGATGCCCGTGGCGACTGGACCGCCGGCTGCATCGCCGTCACCGACCGGCAGATGGAGCGCATCTATTCCATGGTGCGCACCGGCACCCCGATCACGATCCTGCCGTGACCCCTGTGCGTTAACGCGAGAGCAACCGCGATGCGCCAGGGTGGAATGCGTCCGGCATGCATGGGTGTGCGGGACCGTTTCAGCAGGGGGGCGCCGTGGTTTCAGACATTCCGCAGGGCGAGCCGGCCGGGGCCGCCATGGACCTTCGGGACCGGCTCGACCTTCTTGGCCTCGATGCCGCGGATCGCGCGCGGCTGCGCGAGCTTCGGCCCCTGATCGAGGCGGCGACGGGTCCGGCCCTGGAGGCGTTCTGTGCGCGCATCCGCGAGCGTCCGGAGCTGGCGGCGATGTTTCGCGATGTCGCGGCGATGGCAGGGGCCGTGCGCAAGCAGACCACCCATTGGGCGCGCATCGCCGAGGCCGATTTCGGGCCGGACTATGCCGCCGCCGTGCGCCGCGTCGGCCGCATCCATGCCGACATCGGGCTCGAGCCGAAGGCCTATATGGGCGGCTATGGCGTGGTGCTGGATACGCTGATCCGGCAGGTGGTGGCGGCGCGCCTCGGTGGCCGCTTCGGGCTGGGGAGGACCCGGGCGGCGGTGCTCGGGGCGGAGCTGTCGGTGCTGGTGCGGGCGGCGCTGCTGGACATCGAGCTGTCGGTCTCGCTCTATCTCGAGAACATCGAGGCGGCCCGGCAGCGGGCCGAGGCCGCGCAGGCCGAGGCGTCGGCGCAGCTGGCGGGGGCGCTCGGCCGGTTGGCCGAGGGCGATCTCGGGGTCCGCATCGACTCGGCCATCGGCGAGGAGACGCGCTTCAACAGCACCGTGGTCGCGCTCGCGACGGTGATGGGCACGGTCGGCGCGGCCGCCAGCCGCATCGACGGCAATGCGCGCGAAATCGCCGCGGCCGCCGAGGATCTGTCGCGCCGCACCGAGCAGCAGGCCGCCAGCCTGGAGCAGACCGCGGCGGCGCTGGATCAGCTGACCGGGAATGTCCGTGCCGCCGCCCAGCGGGCCGAGACGGCGCGGCGACGGGTGTCCGAGGTGCGGCAGGACGCGGAAACAAGCGGGCGGCTGATGTCCGAGACCCGGGCCGCCATCGACCGGGTGGAGGGGTCGTCGAGGGAGGTCGGCCAGATCATCTCGCTGATCGACGAGATCGCGTTCCAGACCAACCTCCTCGCGCTGAACGCCGGGGTCGAGTCGGCGCGGGCGGGTGAGGCCGGGCGAGGTTTTGCCGTGGTCGCCTCGGAGGTTCGGGTGCTGGCGCAGCGGTCGTCCGACGCGGCCCGTCAGATCCGGGCGCTGATCGACCGCAGCAACGAGAACGTCTCCGAGGGGGTGTCGCGGGTCGAGGCCACGGCCGAGGCGCTGCACCGGATCGTCGGGGGCGTCGCCGAGGTGGATGCCGCGGTGGCCGAGATGGTCGGCAGCGCGCAGGCACAATCCACCGGCATCGCCGAAATCAACGCCGCGGTCGCCGAGCTGGACAAGGTGACCCAGCAGAACGCGGCCATGGTCGAGGAGAACACCGCCACCGCCAACAGTCTGCGCAGCGACGCCGAGGGTCTTTCGGCCGAGGTCGGCCGGTTTTCCTCCGGGGGCGGGGCGGCGCCGGGTCCCCTGCGCCGCTACGCGGCCGAGTGATGACGACACCCCGCTGCGCGGGGGGGGGCGCCGGGGCTGCCGTGGAGGGGCCTGCTGGCCGCTGCGCGGGGGGCGCCCTCGCGTCGCCCGGGCGGCCATGATCGTCGGATGGTGACCACGGGGCAGGGCCGGCTGGCAGGTCTCGCGTCGTCCGGGTTGCCGGAGTTCGCGGGTGGTCGGCGGTCACGCGGGCGGTGGCATGCCGGCAGGGTCGGTGCCGCTGCGCGGGGGGCGTGGTCTCGGGTGAGGTCGGCGGCTGTGGCGCCGGACCCCTGCCGTTGATGTGGAGGGGCCGATGACGACGCATGCGCTTGCGCTGTCATCGGGCGATCGTCCGGGGCGACTGCCGGCGCGGTCGGGCCACTGGCGATCGGATGCGCGTGGCAGCGGCGTGACGCACGGGGCGCGACGTCCCGAGGCGCGGCTCGCCTGTGCATGGCGGGGCGGTCCCGGCCAGGCGATGGCGGGCGCGGCACGGGGCCGAGCGGCTGCGCCGGAACCGCATGCGCAGGCGGCGCCCCCGCGCACGAGGTCGAACCGGACGCCCGGTGCGCGCGAGCCCGCGACGCGGCGCCACGGCCGGGAGGCCCGCTCCCCGGTTCGCGGCGACCCCGGCCACACCGACCCGGAGGAGCGCGCCCGTTGCGACCCGGCCCCATGCACCGCGGTCCTGGCGCTCGGACACCCTGGCCGGCGCCGTGCAGCGCCCGCGGCCGCAGCCGAGCCGGCGCCGCGGCATCGCCGGAGGCAACCCGGCCGGTGACCCATGGCGGGCTGGACCCCGGCGAGCTGGCGAAGCCGTTGCCTGAGACGGAGGGCGGGGGCGCTGGCCGAAGGCCGGGCCCTGTGACCGGGCGGTGCCGGGGGCGGCCCATGGGGGGGGCGTCCCCGGGCAGGGACTGCGCGATGGCACCGGATCAGGCGCGGAGATCCGTGCCGCGGTGGTCCGGGCCGCCCGCAAGCCTGACCAGCGGCGGGAGACCTTGGCCGACGCATGCGCCCGCAGTTCGACCGATGCTCGCGCATGTGATTGATGTTGAAGGTGATCAATTGGCGTTTGTGGGGCGACATCGGGCGGGTCTTGGCAAGCTCGGGGCGTCGAGGAGGGCGAGGTGCTCCGGGGGGGCGCAGGTGCCGTTGAAGCTGCGCGCGCCGATGTGGGCGGTGTGTTTCCGTTGCGGGCGAGGAGGTCGAGCGCGGTGCGGGGGCTGGCGGTGTGGCCCCCGGGGCCGAGGGGCGCGCACGTGACGGCCGCGAGGCGTCGGGCGGCCCGACCTTCTGCCCGAGGGTCCGCGCCAGTGCGGGCGCCGTCCCGGAGGGCCGGCCCGGCTGCCTCGTCCTGCGGCATCGGCAAGGGCCCCTCCCGCGCCGGACGTCTCGCCGCCGGGACCCCATGCCCGGGCGCCCCAAGTCGACGCACCGCTGCCGTGGTCGGGCGGGATGGCGATGCCGGGGGGCCTCGCCCTCGCCGCCTGCGGTCAGTCGTTCACACCGTCGAGGCCGACACTGGCGGCGACGAGGATCAGCGCGATCACGGCGAGCAGGATCTGCACCCCCGACACCGCCGCCACCAGCGGGGTGTTGGTCGTCTGCACCATGGCCAGCAGCTCGACCGGGAGGGGGCGGTCGCGGAAGCCATGGGTGAAGATCGCGACCGAGATGTTGTCGAAGCCCTCGATGAAGGTGAACACCGCACCCGCGAGGATCGCCGGCATCAGCAGCGGGAAGGTGATGGTGCGCAGGCTCTGCAAGGGCGTCGCGCCGAGGTTGGCGGCAGCTTCCTCCAGCGCGGGGTCGAGCCGTTGCAGCCGGCTCATCACCGTGCGGACCATGACCGCCAGCACGAAGACGGTGATCGACACCGATTGCAGCCAGATCGACGGCCCGATCCCCACCAGCGCGCCGGCGAACAGCACCGCCACGCCCAGCACGATGCCCGGCACCATGTGCGGCACCAGCACGAAGATCGACAGCGCCGTGGTCCCGCGGAACCGGCCGCGCACGCAGACGATGGCCGTGGGCACGCCGAGGAGGATGCACAGCAGCGTCACCGTCAGCCCCACGCGCAGGCTGTTCAGCATCGCCTCGACCAGCACGCTCTGCTCGAAGACCTGCGCATACCAGCGCAGGGTGAAGCCCTGCGGCGGGAAGGAGACGAAGGCGCGGGTGTCGAAGGAGATCATCAGCACGATGATCGACGGCGCCGTCAGGATCACCAGCGCCAGAACGGCCATCAGGATCAGCGCGCCGGTGCCGAGGGCGTCGGTGATGGCGGTGCGCCCGGGCAGCCTCATGCGTCGCGGCCTTTCGTCCAGCGGGTGAAATGGTTGCTGATCAGCGCGATCACCACCAGCACCATAAGGCAGGTCACCATCAGGATCAGCGCCGTGACCGAGCCCTTGGACCATTCCAGCGAATAGACCACCTGTTCGTAGATCATCGTGGCGGCGTTGAGATAGTTGCCGCCGCCCAGAAGCTGCGGCACCACGAAGGTGGTGTAGCTGAGCGTGAACACCAGCGCCGCGCCGGTGGCGATGCCCGGCGCGCTGAGCGGCAGGATGACATGGCGCAGCGTGCCCATGCGCGAGGCGCCGAGGTTGGCCGAGGCTTCCTCCAGCCGCCGGTCCTGTCGGCTCATCACCGCGATCAGCGGCAGGATCATCACCGGCAGGTGGATCTGCGCCATGCCGATCAGCACCGCCCAATGGGTGTTGACGATGCGCAGCGGCCGGTCGATCAGCCCCATCTGCATCAGCGTCATGTTGACCACCCCGCGCCCGCCCAGGATCACCAGCCAGGCATAGGTGCGCACGATGCCGCTGGTCAGCAGCGGTGCGATGGTCAGGATCAGGATCAGCCGCCGCGTCCAGCGCCCGCCGATGAGGTAGAGATACGCCACCGGATAGCCGAAGACGATGCAGATCAGCATGGTGCTGAGGGCAAGCGACAGCGACCGCTGAAAGGTGGTCCAGTAGAGCGGATCGGCCAGCGCGCCGGTCAGATGCGCCAGCGAGAAGGTCTGCGAGACGATTGCGCCGCGCGACATCTCGATGTCGGAAAACCCAAGCGACAGCAGCATCACGAAGGGGATGACCGCCACCACCACCAGCACCACGATGGCCGGCACCGCCGGCCAGATGCCGCGCCCGGACAGGAGCTTGTCCAGGAGCGCCTCGCCGGGGCGGGGCAGGGGGGCGGGGCGGGAGAGTGCGGCGTCGGTCATGGCGCGGGAAACACCGAGCAGAGGTCGGGCTCGAGCACCGACAGCGTGACCGCGCTGCCTTCGCGCAGGGGGCGGGCGTGTTCCAGCCGCATGGCCAGCACGCGCAGCTCGCCGGTATGGCTGCGCACGAGGTATTCGACCAGCGGGCCGATGCTGCGATGGTGGAGGACCTCGCCGCGCCACGGCCCGGCCTCGCCGGCGCGCAGGCGCAGGTTGTGCGGGCGCACCATCACCCGGACGGGGCCGGCGAGGTCGGTCGCCACCGCCTGCCCGTCGGGAAGGGCGACGCGGCCGCCCTCGGCCCGGGCCACCCAGAAATTCGAGTTGCCGATGAAGTCGGCGACATAGGCGGTGGCGGGACGGTCGAAGATCTCTTCGGGCGGGGCCACCTGTTCGATCCGGCCGGCGTTCATGATCGCCACGCGGTCCGAGACGGTCAGCGCCTCTTCCTGGTCGTGGGTGACGAAGATGGCGGTCATGCCCAGCCGCTTGATGAGCTGGCGCAGCTCCATCTGCATGGTGCCGCGGAGTTTCGCGTCGAGCGCGTTGAAGGGCTCGTCCAGCAGCAGCACCCGCGGCTCCAGCACCAGCACGCGGGCGATGGCGACGCGCTGCTGCTGCCCGCCCGAGAGCTGCGCGGGATAGCGCGCGTCCAGCCCCGACAGCGACACCGTCTCCAGCGCCCGGGCCACGCGCCGGGCGATCTCGGCCCGCGGGGTGCCGCGCATGCGCAGCCCGTAGCCGATGTTGGCCGCCACCGTCAGATGCGGAAACAGGGCATAGGACTGGAACACCACCCCCACCGGCCGCCGGTTCACCGGCACCGCCCCCATGTCGCGGCCGTCGATCTGGATGCTGCCGCCGTCGGGCGCCCAGAAGCCGGCGATGCAGCGCAGGAGCGTGGTCTTGCCGCAGCCGGACGGACCGAGGAGGGTGACGATCTCCCCCTCGGCCACGTTGAGCGAACAGTCGTCCAGCACGGTCAGCGCGCCGAACCGCTTGTGCACGGCGCCGATGCGGAGCACCGGCGCCGGGGTTGCCTCGGCGGGCGCGGCCATGCGCGCCTGCATCATCCCGCGAACATGCGGTCGAAGTTCTCGACCGTCTGGCCGCGCAGGGGCGCGATGGCGGGCCAGTCGAGCGAGGTCATGCTCGCGCGCTCTTCCGGGGTGGAGGGGACGAAGGGCCGGCCGGCCTCGGGCGGCTCGATCCCCTGCCGCACGGTGCCGAAGAAGAACGGCTCGCCGCCGGCGAACTCCTGGCTCTCGGCCTCCAGCATGATGTCGGCGAACTCGTGCACCAGCTCGCGCGTGCCGTCGGGGGTGTTGATGAAATGCACGATGTTCGAGGGCAGCATCAGCGGCCCGGGCCCCGCGATCTTGGCATAGGCGATGGGCAGCCCCGCCGCCGCCGCCAGCGCGGTGTTGACATGCCACAAGGGCGCGATGTCGATCTCGCCCCGCTCCAGCATCTGCTGGAGCAAGGGCGGGCTGCGGCCGACCAGCGGGTCGAGCTCCATCCACTTTTCCAGCGCGAAGTCCATGTCGGTCTCGTCCCGGCCGAAGGCGGTGTTGGTGGCCGCCAGCACCCCGAGCCCGAGGTTCGACTGCGGCCGGGCCATGCCGACGCGGCCGGCATATTCGGGGTTCCACAGGTCGGCCCAGGTGGCGGGCGGCGTCGCGATCGTCTCGGTGTTGTAGGCCACGCCGATCCCCTCGAAGGTGATGGGGCAGCCGACGCCGTAGCCATAGGGCGGAAACACCGGGTCGATGTTGGCAAAGTTGGGGATGCTCTCCAGGTCCAGCGGCTCCAGCACCTCGTCGGCCATGGCGTTGATGATGGCGGGCGAGCCCATCACCGCCAGGTGATAGGGCGAGTTGCCGCGGGCGGCGCGGATCTGCGCCAGCGCCTCGGTCGAGAGCCCGCCGATGATGCGCAGGCTGACGCCGGGATGGCGGCGGGCCAGTTCCTCGCCGGCGCGGATGAGCGGGCGGTCCTGCTCGTTGCCGTAGCCGATCATCACCAGTTCGCGCGACTGCGCATGCAGGATCGCGGGGCTGGCCAGTGCGGCCGTGCCCATCAATCCCCCGAGGACTCCCCTGCGTGACAGCTTCATGGCGTTCTCCCGTTGGTCTCTGGGTGTGGGGCCGGTACGCGGGATGTCCCGTCGCCGGCCCGTCACATGCTTTCACTCTTGGACGAATCGAAAATTATCGCAAGCCCCCTCCGCGCGCCCTCCCGGGATTTTCATGGCCTGCCCGGATCGGCGCCGCCGCTGCCCGGATTTGCGGCAGTCGGCGCATCGGGGCTCAGGCCAGCACCACTTGCAGGCCCGCGCCCTCCAGCGTCTGCACATCGGCGGGCGGGGCGTCGCTGTCGGTGATCAGGGTCGTGACCTCGGGCAGGGTGGCGAATCGGGCGCCGGCGACATGGCCGATCTTGCCGTGATCGCCCAGCACCACCACGCGCCGGGCCGCGGCGATCATGGCGCGCTTGATCTCCACCTCCTCGAAATGCGCGTTGGTGAAGCCGCGGTCGGCGTCGATCCCGGCGCAGCAGAGATAGGCGCAGTCGGCATTGAGCTGCTGTAGAAGGAGCGTGCCGAAGGGCGGGATCAGCGAGTGCGAGCGGCGGTTGCGCCCGGTCTTCTTGAGCCGCCCGCCGGTGACGATGACGGTGACGCCCGGGTGCGGATGCAGCGCGATCGCGACATCGAGGCTGCTGGTCACCACCACGATGTCGCGCAGGTCGTCCGGCAGCGCGAGCGCCATGGCCACCGCCGTGCTGCCGGCATCGAGGATGATCGTCTCGCCGTCGCGGACCATGCGCGCGGCCATGGCGCCGATGCGCTCCTTCTCCGCGGCGAAGCTCTGGCTGGGCAGGTCGAGCGGGCGCTCGAACCGCGCCGGCTGCACCGCCATCGCGCCGCCGCGGATGCGCCGCAAGAGTTGCCGGCGGTCCAGCGCGTCGAGGTCGGTGCGGATCGTCACCGCCGAGACGCCCAGCGCCTCGGCCAGGCGGCTGACCTCCACCGTGCGGTCGCGGCGCAGGATCTCGAGGATGCGCTCGTGCCGCGGGGTCAGGGGCGTGGCGTCGACGAGGGGGGCTGCTTTCATCATGGTCTTGCGTTTTTCACCCGAATGACAATTATCGCAAGCGAAGAGTGTCGCCCGCCCGGCACAGCATGAGGAGATGATGATGACCATTGCAGAGCGGCTCAAGGAGATCCGGCGCGAATCGTCCTCGGATGCGCCGGGCGACCCCGAGCGCTTTCGCCGGGTGGCGCTGACCAACACCGAGATGATGGCGCAGGGCACCGCCATCCGCGAGACGCTGGCCGCCAATGCCGAGCCGTTGGCCGCCATCGCCCGCGACCTCGCCGGCCGGCGCATCCGCCGCATCGCCATGGTCGGCTGCGGCGACTCGTGGATCTCGGGCTTCGGCGTGCGCCATGCGGTCGAAACCCTGCTGGGCGCCGTCTGCGAGCCGGTCGAGGCGTTCGACTTCGCCACCTACGGCACCGGGACGGTGGATGCCGGGACGGTGGTGATCGGCCTCAGCTCCAGCGGCAGGACCGAGCCGGTGATCGAGGGGATGAAGGCGTCGCAGGCCCGCGGCGCCTATGCCATCGGGCTGTCGAACACGCTCGGCTCGCCGCTGATGGTGGAGTTTCCCGGCGCGCTGCACATCCGCGCCACCCGCGGCGGCTGGCCCACGCAGTCGAGCACCGCGGCGATGGCGCTGAAGCTCGCGCTCGCGGTCGAGGTGGCGAAGGCCCGCGGTCAGGATGCGAGTGCGCTGACCGAGGCGCTGGCGGCGCTGCCCGATCAGGTGGATGCGGTGGCGCGGGCCTTCTACGAGCCTGCGCGCGCGCTGGCCGAGCGTCTCGCGCGGGCCGATCTCGTGCTGCTGGCGGGGGCGGGGCCGCATTATGCTCCGGCCGCCTTTGGCGCCGCCAAGCTGAAGGAGCTGGCGCCCATCCACGCCATCGCCTTCCCGCTGGAGGAATACCACCACTATCGCACGCAGAAGGCCGGGGACCCCATGTTCCTGATCGCGCCCGATGCCGCCAGCCACACCCGCGCGCTGGAAACCGCGATCATGTCGCGCGGCTGCGAGGGGGTCTGCATCGCGCTCGTGCCCGAGGGCGAGACCGAGATCGCCGGCATCGCCGATGAGGTCTGGCACCTGCCGGCCGTGTCCGACCATGTGGCGCCGATCCTCTACAGCGTGCCGCTGCATCTCTTCGGCTATCACGCGGCGGTGGCGCGCGATGCGCTGGGGCTGGGCGCGCCGCGGCTGGGCGGCTGACGGGTGGCGCCGGAGTTCGTCACCGTCGGCGGGCTGACGGTCGACCATGTGGTCGCCGCCGACGGTACGGTGGCGCTGGATCAGGCCGGCGGCAATGGCGCCTATTCGGCGGTGGGCGCGCTCTTGTGGTGCGACCGGGTGGGGCTGGTGAGCCACGCCGTCGCCTCCTACCCGCGCGAGGTGATCGCGCGGCTGCGGGCGGGGGGCGTGGACCTTGCGGGCGTCGTCTGGTCCGAGGCGCGGCTGGCGGCGGGGTCGTGGTTTCTCTATGACGCCGAGGGCCGGCGGCAGGAGGGGCTGAACGCCCCCGCCGCCGCGCTGGCCGAGGCGGGCCTTCCCACCGACCGGCTGAGCCCCGCGCAGGTGGCGGACTGGGCGGCGAGGCTCGCCCGCCGGAGCGTGCCGGGAGAGATGGGCTATTCCGACTTCCGCACCGCCCATCCGCTGACGCCGGCGCAGGTGCCCGAGGCGTTTCTGCGCGCACGCGGGGTGCATCTGGCGCCCTCGCAGCCCGAGGTGATGCGGGCGATGCTGGACCGCTTCGCGCCCGCGGGGATGACGGTGACCGCCGACCCGGGCTGGCAGCTCGCCGCCCACCGGCTGGAGGATCTCGCGCCGATCCTCGCGCAGCTCGACGCCTTTCTGCCCAGCGAGGTGGAGCTCTCGGCGCTGGTGCCCGGGGCCGCGCCGGCGGCGGCGCTGGAGGTGCTGGCGGCGCGCTGCCCCGGGGCGGTGGCGGTGAAGCTGGGGCCGCGGGGCGTGCTGCTGCGCGACCGGGCGGGGGAGACGGTCATGGTCCCGCCCGCCCCGGCCGAGACCCGCGACCCCACCGGCGCCGGCGACAGCTTTTGCGGCGGCTTCCTCGTCGGGCTGGCCGAGACCGGCTGTCCGGTGCAGGCCGCCCGCTTCGGCGCGCTGTCGGCCGCCCGCATCGTCGCCCGTTTCGGCGCCGATGGTGCCCTGCCGCATGACCGCGCCGCCGCCCGCGCCGCCCTGACCCCGGAGGCCCTGCCATGCCGCTGACCCTGTTCGCCGGCCCCCCGCCGGTCATCGCCGCGCTGCATCTGCCCGACTTCGCGCTGTCGCGGCACCGGTCCATGGCCTGGCTGGAGGACTATGCCCTGACCAATGCCCGGGTCTTTGCCGAGGCCGGCATCCCCTGGATGAAGCTGCAGGACCAGACCCGCTGCGACGGTCCGGCCGCGCCCGAGACGCTGGCGATCATGGCCGCGCTGGCCCGGCTGATCCGGCGCGAGCTGCCCGGGCTGGGGCTGGGGATCATCGTCGAGGCGCATGACCCGGTCGCGGCGCTGTCGGTGGCGCATGCGGCCGGCGCCGATTTCGTGCGGCTGAAGGTGTTCGTGGGCGGCGCGATGACGGCGCAGGGGCCGCGCCACGGGCTGGGGGCGCGGGCGGTGGCGCATCGGGCCGCGCTGGGGGCGGAGGTCGCGATCCTCGCGGATGTGCACGACCGCACCTCGGTGCCGCTGTCGTCCGAGAGCCAGCCGATGGCCGCCGAATGGGCCGCGAAGACCGGCGCCGACGGGCTGATCGTGACCGGGGCGGACATGGCCGACACGCTGGCGCGCATTGCCGCGGTGCGGGCGGCGGGGGTGCGACGGCCGGTGCTGGTGGGGGGCAGCGTGACGGCCGCCAATGTGGCCGAGGCGCTGGCGGGCGCGGACGGGGTGATCGTCAGCAGCGCGCTGATGCGCAAGGGCGCCGGGCCGGAGGATCTGCTCCGCTGGGACGCCGCGCTGTGCCGGCAGTTCATCGAGGCGGCGCAAACCCGATGACCGCCCCGAACCATGGCCGCGACTTCGCCGGATACCGCCACGGCGCGCCCGACATCCGCTGGCCGGGGGGCGCGCGGCTGGCCGTCTCGGTCGTCGTCAACATCGAGGAGGGGGCGGAGCTGAGCCTCGGCGCCGGGGACGAGCGCAACGAGCACATCTACGAGGCGGTGGAGCGGGTCGAGGGCGCCCGCGACCTCTGCATGGAGAGCCATTTCGAATACGGTCCCCGCGCCGGCTGGCCCCGCATCCGCGACGCGCTGCGGGCGCGCGGGGTCCGGGCCACGCTGAACGCCTGCGGCCGGGCGCTGCGGGCCACGCCCTGGATCGCGGCCGAGGCGGTGGCCGATGGCCATGAGGTCGCCGCCCATGGCTGGCGCTGGGAGCGGCATGTGCACATGGACGAGGCGACGGAGCGTCAGGCCATCGCCCGCACCGTCGCCGCCATCGCCGAGACCGCCGGCCACCCGCCGCTGGGCTGGCACACCCGCTCGGCCACCTCCCTGCGCACGCGCGCGCTGCTGATCGAGCAGGGCGGGTTCCTCTATGACTCCAACGCCTACAACGACGACCTGCCCTTTGTGGTGGACACCGCCGCGGGCCCGCATGTGGTGCTGCCCTATGCCTTCGACACCAACGACATGCGGTTCTTCAACAACGGCGGCTTCGTCTTTGCCGGGGATTTCGCGCGCTACTGCTGCGAGGCCTTCGACCGGCTGTGGGACGAAGGCGCCCGCGCCCCGCGGATGCTGTCGGTGGGGCTGCACACGCGGATGATCGGGCGGCCGGCGCGGATCGGCGGGCTGGAGGCGTTCCTCGACCACGCCTGCGCCCGGGGCGATGTCTGGTTCGCCACCCGGGCCGAGATCGCGCGGCACTGGCGGGCGGGGCTGGGCCTGCCCGAGTGGCAGCCGCGGCCCTGCCCGCCGGGCTTCGCGCCATGAGCCGGGATCTGGTCGGCCATGGCGGGCGCTGGCCGGATGTGACCTGGCCGAACGGGGCGCGGCTCGCCGTCTCGGTGGTGGTGAATGTCGAGGAGGGCGCCGAGCTCCAGGTCCTCGACGGCGACCCGGTGAGCGAGCGCATCGGCGAGGTGGTCTCGGTGGTGCCCGAGGGCCGGCCCGACCCGGGGCAGGCGCAGATCTTTGCCTATGGCACGCGCGCCGGCGCCTGGCGCATGGCCGAGGCGCTGCGGCGCCATGGCGTGCCGGCCACGTTGTTCGCCTGCGGGCGGGCGGCGGAGCGGGCGGCGCCGGTGCTGACGATGCTGGCCGCCGACGGGCACGAGACCGCCTGCCACGGCTGGCTCTGGCGCCCGCATGCCGACTACGACAGTCGTGAGGCCGAGGCCGCCGACCTCGACCGCGCGGCAGCGGCGATCCGGGCGGCGACCGGCACCGCCCCGCGCGGCTTCTTCTGCCGCGGCGCCGAGAGCCCCTGGACGCGCGCGCTGCTGGCCGAGCGGGGGTACCTCTACACCTCCAACGGGTTCGACGACGACCTGCCCTATCGCGATCCCTCGGGGCTGGTGGTGGTCCCCTATGCGCTCGACACCAACGACATGAAGTTCTTTCACCCCAACGGTTTCGTCCGTGCCTCCGAGATGGTGGAGTATGTCTCGGACGCCCTCGACGTGCTGGAGGCCGAGGCCGCGCGGGGCCTGCCGCGGCTCCTGAACATCGGGTTTCACCTGCGCATCGTCGGCCGGCCGGGGCGGTTCAAGGCCTTCGAGGGGGTGCTGGCCGAACTCTCCCGCCGCCGGGCGCGGCTGTGGATCGCACGCCGCGCCGAGATCGCCGAGGCGTATCTCCGGGCCACCGGCTGACCCATGCGCCTGATCCTCATCAACCCCAACACCAGCACGGACACCACCCGCAGCATGCTGGCCATCGCCGCCGCCGAGGCCGGTTCCCGCGCCAGCCTGGAGGCCCGCACCGCCGGCTTCGGCGCCCCGCTGATCGCCGACCCCGCCGCGCTGTCGCGGGCCGCCGAGGCGGTGGCCGCCCTCGCCCCCGGGATCGGCCCGGCCGACGGCGTCATCGTCGCGGCTTTCGGCGACCCGGGCCTCGAGGCGCTGCGGGGGGTGTTGCGCTGCCCGGTCACCGGCATCGCCGAGGCCGGGATGGCCGAGGCGGCGGCGGGCGGGCGCCGCTTTGCCGTCGTCACCACCACCCCGGCGCTGGTGCCCGGCATCGCCGCCACCGCCGCACGCCACGGCCACGCGCGTTTCGCCGGCACCTGGGTCACCGAGGGCGATCCCGCCGCGGTGATGGCCGACCCCGACGGGCTGACGCAGGCGCTGGGCGCGGCGTGCCGCCGGGCGCTGGAGGGGGGCGCCGAGGCGCTGGTGATCGGCGGCGGGCCGCTGGCGCTGGCGGCCCGCCGGCTGGCGGGGACGCTGCCCGTGCCGCTGATCGAGCCGGTGCCGGCGGCGGTGCGCCTCGCCCTGATCCGCGCCGAGAGGACCGTGTGATGACGCAGACGCTGGTGACCGCCGACCATGTGCTCACGGGCTTCGCCCCCGACGGCACGCCCGAGATCCTGCCCGACGCGGCGCTCCTGATCGAGGGCGAGACGGTGGCGGCCATCGGCCCGGCGGCGGCGCTGCGGCGGGCGCATCCGGGGGCGCAGGAGATCGGCGGGCGGGGGCGGGTGGTCATCCCCGGCCTCGTCAACGCCCATCACCATGTCGGGCTGACCCCGTTCCAGATGGGCGCCCGCGACCAGCCGCTGGAGCTGTGGTTCCCCGAGCGGCTGGCGATGCGCGACGTCGATCCGCGCCTCGACACGCTCTATTCCGCCTTCGAGATGGTGGCCTCGGGCGTGACCTGCGTGCAGCACCTGCACAGCCGGGCGCCGGGCGACGTGCCCGCGGTGCTGGAGCGTGCCGGTGCCATCGTCGGCGCCTATGAGGAGCTGGGCATGCGCGCCTCCTACTCCTTTGCGCTGCGTGACCAGAACCGGATGATCTATGCCGCCGACGAGGCCTTCGTCGCCTCGCTGCCGGCGCCGCTGAGGGCGCCGACGGCGGCCTATCTGGGCGCCTTTGCCCTGCCGCTGGCCGATCAGGTGGCGGTGTTCCACGAGCTGCGCCGGCGCTGGGACGGCAGCGGGCTCATCGCCATCCAGATCGCGCCGTCGAACCTGCACTGGCTGTCGGACGCCGCGCTGGAGAGCGCCGCGCGCATGGCCGAAGCGACCGGCGCGCCGATGCACCTGCACCTGCTGGAGACCCCGTACCAGAGGGAATACGCCCGCCGCCGCACCGGCGGCTCGGCGCTGGCGTTCATCGACCGCTTCGGGCTGCTGGGCCCGCAGACCACCATCGGCCACGGCGTCTGGATGACCCCCGACGACCACGCCCTGATGGCCGAGCGCGGCGCCTGCCTCTGTCACAACTGCTCGTCCAACCTGCGGCTGAAGAGCGGGACGCTGGACCTGAACGCCGTGCTGGCGGCGGGGATTCCGGTGGCGCTGGGCATCGACGAGGCCGGGATCAACGACGACCGCGACATGCTGCAGGAGATGCGGCTGGTGCTGACGCTGCACCGGCCGGCCGGCCATGACGCTCCGGCGCCCAGCGCCGCCGAGGTGCTGCGGATGGCCACCGAGGGGGGCGCGCGCACCACCCCCTTCGCCGGGCGGATCGGGCGCCTCGCGCCCGGCATGCTGGCCGATCTCGTGGTGCTCGACTGGCCGCGGCTGACATGGCCGTGGCAGGACCCGGGCCTGCCGCTGGTCGAGGTGCTGGTGCGGCGGGCCCGGGCCGGGGCGGTCGAGACGGTGATGGTGGGCGGCGCCGTCATCTATCGCGAGGGTCGCTTCGCGCGCGTCGACCGCGCGGCGGTGCTGGAGCGGATCGCGGCGGACCTCGGCCGGCCCGACAGCGCCGACGAGGCCGACCGGCGGCGCCTTGCCGCCGACCTCCTCGGGCCGACGCGGGCGTTCTATCGCGGCTGGCTCTGACCCGGGCCCGGCGGGCTCGTGGCGCCGCCCTGCCTGCGGGCGCCGCTCTTGCGGGCAGGGGCGCGGGGCCGGGCGGGGTCGGGCCGGTGTTTCCCTTGCCGGCCGCCGCGGCCCGCGGATAGCGTCGCAGCCACCGGAGCGCGGCAGCCGCTCCGCCTCCGCAATGGCCCGCCGGGCCCGAAAAGGCATCGCCGCATGAGCAGAACCTGGATCCGTTCGCCCCTCGCCATCCTCGCCGACGGCGCCGAAGGCGGCCTCGTCGTCGAGGGCAGCCGCATCGCCGAGCTGGTCCCGAGCGGCGGCACGCCCGCCGGCCCCGTCGACACGGTCTTCGACGCCTCGCGCCATGTGGTGCTGCCCGGGCTGATCAACACCCATCACCACTTCTTCCAGACCCTCAGCCGGGCCCGCGCCGGCGCCCGCGACATGGAGCTCTTTCCCTGGCTGGTGAAGAACTATCCGATCTGGGGCAAGCTGGACCGCGACATGTTCCGCCTCGCCGCGCGGCTCGCCTTTGCCGAGCTCATGCTGTCGGGCTGCACCACGGCGATGGACCACAACTACATGGTCTTCGGCGGGCTGGAGGACGCCACCGACATCGAGGTCGACGAGGCCCGCGCGCTGGGCATCCGCGCCGTCGTCACCCGCGGGTCGCTCTCGCAGTCGCAAAAGGACGGCCGCGTGCCCCCCGACCATGTGGTCCAGGACGAGGACACCATCCTCGCCGACAGCGAGCGGGTGCTCGGGCGCTATCACGACTGCTCGAACGGGGCGATGATCCAGATCGCGCTGGCCCCCTGCGCGCCCTTCGTCGTCTCGCACCGGCTGATGCGCGAGACCGCCGCCCTGGCCGAGGCGCATGACTGCCGCCTGCACACCCATCTCGGCGAGACCCGCGACGAGGAGGCCTTCTGCCTCGAGACCTTCGGCTATCGGCCGGTCGACTGGCTGGAAGACTGCCACTGGCTGCAACCCCGGGTCTGGCTCGCCCATGGCATCCATTTCTCCACCGACGAGTGCCGGCGGCTCGGCCGTCACGGCGTCGGCGTCTGCCATTGTCCGACGTCGAACGCGGTGCTGGCCTCGGGGTTCTGCCCGACGCTGGAGCTCGAGGCGGCGGGCGCGCCGGTGGGGCTGGGGGTGGACGGCTCGGCCTCGAACGACGCCTCGAACATGATGGAGGAGGTGCGGCATGCGCTGATGGTCAACCGGCTGGGCACCCTGTCGGCCGATCGGGTGACCCACCGCGACGTGCTGCGCTGGGCCACCGAGGGCTCGGCGCGCTGCCTCGGGCGCAGCGACATCGGCCGGATCGCCCCGGGCCTGCAGGCCGACCTCGCGCTCTTCACCCTGGACGAGCTGCGCTTCTCGGGCGCCCATGACCCGCTCGCGGCGCTGGTCCACTGCGGCGCCAGCCGTGCGGACAGGGTGATGGTCGCCGGCGTCTGGCGGGTGATCGACGGGGCCATACCCGGCTTCGACACCGCCGCGCTGATCGCCGAACACTCCGCCGCCGCCCGGCGCCTCGCCTGAGCGCCGGCCCGACGCCCCCTCCCGACTGCCCCCCCGACG
>Ga0213835_100519_pt1 | contig 35377 bp, 37 predicted proteins | sample SWPATP01_FD_160576 | JGI IMG/M metagenome (GOLD analysis project Ga0213835, IMG submission 160576) | Coastal seawater microbial communities from Marineland, Florida, United States - SWPA TP0 #1 | ecosystem: Environmental > Aquatic > Marine > Coastal | place: USA: Florida | collected 2016-08-05
GGCAGCCGGGGTGATCATCCTGTCGCTGACGGCGGCCAGCATCGGCCTTCCCTATCTTCTCCAGAACCTCGAACTGCCGCCGGAGGATGATCACCACCAGGAAGAGGACAATGCCCGGATTGCTGCGGCGGAGGCTGCGATCCGGATGATCGAGAAACTGCAGCATGCGATGAGCGAAGGCCGCACCGACGCTGATCTCTACGGCGAGGTCGGCACGCGGCTGATGGAACTCTACCGGCAGCGGATCGAGGGCCGTTCCAAGCTGGGGGACGAGGCAGAGCTGTTGCGCAAGATGGAGGAGGTCGACAAGCGGTTCAGGCTGGCTGCGCTTCGCGCCGAACGCGACGAGCTGTTCAGGCTCGGCCGCCGGCGCAAGATCTCGGAGGAGATCGCGCGAAAGCTTGTTCGCGAGATCGATCTTGCCGAGGCGCGCTACGGTTTCTGAGGCGCGCCGTGTTGTTGCCGCTTTGGCGGTAGAGGAAATCGCCCTCCGCATTGTTTCCGGCGCTGCCCTCGTGTAGATCGCCCTCACCTTCTTTCATCAAAGAGTATCCATCATGAGCGGCTTCGACCTCATCATCTTCGATTGCGACGGCGTGCTCGTCGATTCCGAAATCATCGCGGCACAGGTCGAATCCCGGCTGCTGACGGAAGCGGGCTATCCGATCAGCGTCGAGGAAATGGGCGAGCGCTTCGCCGGCATGACCTGGAAGAACATTCTTCTGCAGGTGGAACAGGAAGCGGATATTCCGCTATCGGCCTCCCTGCTCGACAAATCGGAAAAGCTGCTCGACCAGCGGCTGGAACGCAGCGTCAAGATCATCGACGGCGTCAAGTTCGCCCTGTCGCGGCTGACCACGCAGCGCTGCATCTGCTCGAATTCGTCGAGCCAGCGGCTGGACATGATGCTGACCAAGGTCGGCCTCAAGCCTTATTTCGAAAACCACATCTATTCCGCCAAGGACCTCGGTCCCGACCGCGTCAAGCCGAAGCCGGACATCTTTCTGCATGGGGCAAAGCAGTTCGGCGTTGAGCCTGACAGGTGCCTGGTGATCGAGGATTCCACCCATGGCGTCCATGGTGCACGCACGGCCGGCATGCGGGTGGTGGGCTTTACCGGCGCGTCGCATACCTATCCGAGCCATGCGGACCGGCTGACGGATGCCGGCGCCGAAACGGTGATTTCGCGGATGAGCGACCTGCCGGCGGTGATCGCCGCACTTGGTGAATGGGGCGGGATCTAATCTAGAACTGCACCGCGAGGCTGGCCTTGGCGGTATGGCTCGTCAGCGAATGGGCAAATTCGCCGGAATAGCTGAGCTTCAGCCGCGCGGATTTCGACACCTGCGCCGTGACGGAGGCTTCGACGACGGCCGTGTCGCGCGGCAAAGCCACGCCTTCCAGCATGAACGGACTGCCGCCGCTGGCAAAGGCGAGCCGGGATGCGGGCGTCAGGTCGCCCATTGCGTGACGCCAGCCGAGCATGCCTGACACGGTGAGCGGCAGGTCCTCGACGGGCATTTGCGCCGACCAGCGAAGGCCGAATGTGGAAAGGGCGATGTTGTCCGTTTCGCCATTACCGGTCAGAGCGGCCGCCCCGCCCTTTTCGCGAAAACCATCGGTGTCGAGATTGATATAGGCAAGGCTTGCGAAGGGCTGCAGCGTGACCGGACCTCCCGTCGTCTTCCAGGACAGGTCGGTAAACAGCTGGCGGGTGGCGCCTCTGTAATCGGCCTGGAGATCATCCGTGAACGTGCCGAAGTCGACGCTGCGCGACGTCGAGATGCGGTTTTCGGAATAGACCGCGCCTGATGTGAGGGTAACGTCACCCCATGTCGCTGCGGCGTAGAGCCCGGCATCATAGCTCTCCCAGTCCGCCTCGCTAGCCGCAGAGGCATTGCTGTAGCCGAACAATCCGCCGAGCCGCCAGTGATCGGAGGCCTGCCCGTCGAAGCCCGCGATCAATCCCGCCGCGTGGCTGTCGATGGCGGACGCGTTGCCGTCGCTGCGCAATTGCCCTGATGCCGCGATGCCGGTCGCCCAGAAGCTGGTCGCACCATCGGCCGATGAGCGGATCGGGACGGCACCGTTCACCCGGTCGACGATTGCGTCCCGGACGAGCCGGCTGTCGCTCAAAAGCTGGGTTTTCAACGAGGCGTGGATCTCTCCGCCAAGCTGCGAGAAGGCATCGCGTGCGCCATCGGCGTTTTGCTGGAGAACGCCGAGGAAGACGTCGTTTTCGGTTCCGAGCGATTGGACTGCTGTCGCGGTTGCGCGCGTATTGGCGGTGTTCGCCACGTCGGCGAAATCGACATCGTTGCGGTAAAGGCTGAGTGTCACATCGTCGGCGCCATAGGCAAGGATGGGCGACAGGAAGGCGAGATCGGTGGTGACGTCGTCGAAGGCACCGGTAACGCTTTCGCCTGTGATGATCGTGTAGGTGGTGGTCGGAGAATAGGTGCCGCTGCCTGCGAGAACCTCGACCGTGCCGCCTTCGATCGAGACGGAACCGGTTGCGGCTAGACTGCCGGACGTGCCGTCCGCTTGCGTTTCCACCTGATAGGTCGAGCCGGTCTCGAAGGTGACGTCGCCGTTGACGGCAAGCGTTGCGATACCGGGGCCGGGTGAAAGCGTACCGCCTGACCTGACGGTGAGGCCACCGATCTCGCCTGTGCCTGACAGCATGCCCTCCGTGCCGATATCGATCGCGCCGCCGATCGTGCCGTCGTTGACGAGCACGCCTCCCGTCACCGTCGCATCGCCGCTGATCTCGCCCGTGTTGGAAAAGCTGCCACCGGTGTTGGTGAGCGAGGCGATGGTGCCGTCGTTGGATGAGGTTCCGGCGTTTGTGACATCGCCGGCGACCGCGCCCGAATTGTTGACGAAGCTGCCGGAAGCGGCGACATCGACATCGGTGACGACGAAATTGTTGGTGACCGTGCCGCCGGTGACGGTCGTACTTCCGGTGATTTCGCCGCCGTCGTTGTTGGTGAAAGTGCCGCCGGTATTGGTCAGCGCGGCGATCGTGCCGGCGTTCGAGGCATTGCCGGCATTGGCAACCTCGCCGGCCGTGGCACCTGAGTTGTTGACGAAGATCGCAGCCGCCGCGACATCGACCGTCGTCACCACGAAATTGTTGGTGAGCGTGCCGCCCTCGACTGAGGTTGCGCCTGAAATGGTGCCGTTATTGGTAAAGCTGCCGCCGGTATTGGCAAGCGATGCCACAGTGCCGGCATTGGACGCCGTGCCCGCGTTGGTGACGGCTGCCGCCGAAGCGCCTGTATTGTTGACGAAACTGGCTGTTTCAGCGACATCGACGTCGGTGACGACGAAGTTGTTGGTGACGGTGCCACCCGAGACCACCGTACCGCCGGTGACCGTGCCGCCGTCATTGTTGGTGAAGGATCCGCCGGTATTGGTGAGCGACGCGATCGTTCCGGCGTTGGAGGTGGTGCCCGCATTGGTGACGGCACCGGCCGTTGCGCCGGAATTGTTGACGAACCGGGCGGTCGCTTCGACATCGACATCGGTGACGACGAAATTATTTGTCATCTGCGCATCGCCGGACAGCGTCGTTTTGCCGTCGATCGTGCCGTCGTTGACGATCTCGCCACCCGAAGATGCAAGGTCGCCGGAGAGCGTTCCCGAGTTACTGATGGAGCCGCCGAACATCGTGACGTCTGATGACAGCGTGCCGCTTTCCGGGATCTCCATGCGGCCCATGTCGAACAGGGTCGTGCCGCTCGTCGCTCTCAGGTCTGCTTCGACATGAAGCGTACCGCCGGACACCGCGAGCGTATCGACGGCCGTGCCGGTTGACACCGTCGGGGCGCCGGAGCCGATCGAGGCTGCGTCCGATGGGCCTGGGGCATCCGGTGCCGTTGTCCAGTTCCCGCCGTTTTTGAAATTGTTGTCGGAAGCGCCGGTCCAGACCGATTGCGCCGATGCGCCGCCGGGAACGAGCGCTGCCACCGTGACGATGGCGGTGCAAAGCCGCAGACACCGCTTCGCGTCCGCCACGATAGCTGGAGCAATCATCCCAAACCCTGTCTCGAATGGTCGCGGGCGACGCGCCCTTGACGATCTTCAAATACTGGGTACGGATTTATGGTTAACCGAAGATTAAACGGGCGCCGTCAGCGCCCGACCGGAGTGGCCGCAGGCTTAGCTGCGGCGTGCGGGCTTCTTGCCGGGTGCGCCATTGTCGAAACCGACGCGGACGCGGGTGAAGCGCGATGCGCCGCCCTGCGCGTTCGGGATCTGCACATCCGCCTTCTGGAAGATGAACTGCGTGCCGCCGGCCGGAAGATCGACCGGATAGGCGACCTTTTGCGAGTAGATCGTGTTGTCGCCATCGACGACCTCGACCAGGATTGGCAGGGTCACGCGGCCCGGCGCACCGACAGGTCCGTCGACGAGGCGGCCCTGGACGACGACATTGATGGTCATCGTCGTTTCGTTTGCCGTGCACTGACGCGTCGCGTCGGCCAGCGATGCCTGGTAGACGAGCTTCTGCGGATCATCCTGACCGCCGCGTGCGTATTCCTGGCGTATCGCCGTCTGTTCGCGCAGAACGACCTGCGGGCAATAGGCCTGCACCACCGCCGGGGTTTCAGCCTGTGCCGTCGGCGCAATGCCACCCGCCGGAGAGGACGAGTTGCAGCCGGCGAGCGCCGTCAGGAGGGATACCGTTACGAGACCATGGGAAATCTTGCCAAACACAATACTCAACCTTGTTCCATCCCTTTTGACCGGCTTGCCGCGCCAAACATGCTCATGGCGTAACGCAGCGCCGTTTTCCAGTCTTTCACCGCAGATTTCAATCGTCTATACCAGCGGCGCGAATAAAAATCGATTGGGGATTATCGGTCGTGGACTACATTTCTACCCGGGGCGAAGCGCCCGCTCTCGGCTTTCGTGATGCACTGCTGGCCGGCCTTGCCCGCGACGGTGGTCTTTACCTGCCGCGCCACTGGCCGCAGCTGTCCAAGCGGGACATCCGCAATCTGCGCGGAAAGTCCTATGCGGAAGTGGCTTTCGAGATCCTCAAGCATTTTGTCGACGGGGAAATTCCGGACGACAAGCTGAAGACCATGATCAACGAGGCCTATGCGACCTTCCGTCATCCGGCGGTCGTACCGCTCGTGCAGACCGGCCCGAACGATTTCGTTCTCGAGCTTTTCCACGGCACGACGCTTGCCTTCAAGGATGTGGCGATGCAGCTGCTGGCGCGGCTGATGGATCATGTTCTGGCCGAGCGCGGCGAGCGCGCGACGATCGTCGGCGCGACATCGGGCGATACGGGCGGTGCGGCGATCGATGCCTTTGCCGGGCGCGACCGGACCGACATCTTCATCCTCTTTCCCGAAGGCAAGGTATCGCCGGTGCAGCAGCGCCAGATGACCTCGTCGACCGCATCCAACGTGCATGCGGTGGCGCTCAAGGGCAATTTCGACGACTGCCAGAACATCGTGAAAGAGATGTTCAACGATGTCGCCTTCCGCGACCGGGTGAAGCTTTCGGGCGTCAACTCGATCAACTGGGCCCGCATCATGGCGCAGGTAGTCTATTACTTTACAGCTGCTGTTTCGCTCGGCGGACCGGATCGCAAGGTATCGTTCACGGTGCCGACAGGCAATTTCGGCGATATTTTTGCAGGCTACGTGGCCAAGAAAATGGGCCTGCCGATCGACCGGCTGGTGATCGCCACCAATGACAACGACATTCTTGCCCGCACGCTGAAGACCGGGCGCTACGAGATGCAGGGGGTGATGGCGACCACGTCGCCGTCGATGGATATCCAGATCTCGTCGAATTTCGAGCGGCTTCTGTTTGAAGCCTATGGCCGCGATCCGAGCGCCGTGCGCTCATCCATGGCGAGCCTGAAGCAATCGGGTGCGTTCGAAATCAAGCCGGAAGCGCTGAAGGCGATCAAGCGCGAATTCCGCGCCGGCCGCGCCACGCAGGAGCAGGTTGCCGAGACAATCCGTGAGACGCTGGAAGCCACCGGATACCTGCTCGACCCGCATACGGCGACCGGTGTTTTCGTGGCTCAGAAGAACGCTCGACCCGGCAGCCCGATGGTGACATTGGCCACGGCGCACCCCGCCAAATTCCCGGCGGCGGTAAAATCCGCTTGCGGAATTGATCCGGCACTTCCATCATGGCTTGCTGATCTGATGCACAGGGAGGAGCGCTTCGATACGCTGGACGCCGAGCTGAAGGCCGTTGAAACATTCATCGGCGACCACGCACGGGCCAATTGAGCCAGTTATCGGCAGCGCCGGAAAGACGCGAAGACGTGAATATGAATGTTGAAATCACCCGGCTCCCCTCCGGGCTCACAGTCGTGACCGAGACCATGCCACACCTGGAGAGCGTCGCGCTCGGTGTGTGGATCAAGTCCGGAGCCCGCAACGAGACCGAGAACGAGCACGGCATCGCGCATCTTCTCGAGCACATGGCGTTCAAGGGCACAGCGAGGCGCAGTGCCCGCGATATCGCCGAGCAGATCGAGGATGTCGGCGGCGAACTCTATGCCGCGACTTCGACCGAAACCACATCCTATTACGCAAGGGTGCTCAAGGACCACGTGCCGCTCGCGGTCGATATCCTTGCCGATATCCTGACGGAATCGGAATTCGACGAGGAAGAGCTGCGCCGCGAAAAGCACGTCATCCTGCAGGAAATTGGCGCGGCCAACGACACGCCCGACGACGTGGTGTTCGACCGCTTTTCCGAAGTCGCCTATCGCGGCCAGACGATCGGGCGCGCCATTCTCGGCACGCCGGAGACGGTAAAAGGGTTCACGCCGCCGCAGATCCGCGGCTATCTCTCGCGCAATTATACGACCGACCGGATGTTCATCGTCGCGGCCGGCGCTGTCGACCACCAGGTGTTCTGCAAGCAGGTCGAGGAGCGGTTCGCCAGCCTGCCGACCATGCCGAGTGCGACGCCCGTTCTCGAGCCCGCCCATTATATCGGCGGCGACACCCGCGAAGACCGCGACCTGATGGATGCCCAGCTGCTGATCGGCTTCGAGGGCAAGGCCTATCACCAGCGGGACTTCTACTGCTCGCAGATTCTCGCCAACATCCTCGGCGGCGGCATGTCCTCGCGGCTGTTCCAGGAAGTGCGCGAGCGTCGGGGCCTTTGCTATTCGGTTTATGCATTCCATTGGGGCTTTTCCGATACGGGCATTTTCGGCGTCCATGCGGCGACCAACGGCGACGAGTTGCCGAACCTCGTGCCTGTCGTCGTCGAAGAGCTGCGCAAGGCGTCCGAGACGATCCATCAGGCGGAAATCGACCGGGCACGTGCGCAGATCCGTGCCCAGCTTCTGATGGGCCAGGAAAGCCCTGCCGCCCGCGCCGGCCAGATCGCCCGCCAGATGATGCTCTACGGCAAGCCGATCCCCAATGACGAGATGATGGAACGGCTGGAGGGGATCACCACCCAGCGGCTGACCGATCTTGCCGGACGTCTGTTCTTCGACACGGTGCCTACGCTTTCGGCGGTTGGGCCGATCGCACAACTGCCGTCGATGGAAGAGATCGCGGCGTCGCTTTCCTCACCAGGCGTGACAACCAAAAAGGCGGCCGGCTGATCAAGCCGCCTGCCCTGCCCGGAGCACACAAGCACCATGGCCAAGTCCGTGTTTCGGTTCCTATCGCGACATCCGGACACACCGGAGATCTCAGGCGAGCGCCACATCATGCGCCTGCCGCTTTATGCCGACTACAAGGCCTGGATGACGCTGCGGTCGCAAAGCCGGGCGTTCCTGCAGCCGTGGGAGCCGACCTGGCGCCCTGACGAGCTGACGGAATCGGCGTTTCGCGCTCGCGTGGTGCGCGCCACCCAGGAACATGCGTCAGGCGTCGCCATGCCGATGCTGCTTTTCCGCCGCGACACGATGGAGCTTTTGGGGGGCCTGACGATCGGCCATATCCGCCGCGGCGCGTCGCAAAGCTGCATGGTCGGCTACTGGATGGGCGAGAAACATTCGGGCCAAGGCCATATGTTGGCCGCATTGGAGATGGCTATCCCCTACATCTACGGCGGACTTCAGTTGCACCGGATCGAGGCAGCCTGTATTCCGGACAATTGGAAAAGCATCCGGCTTCTCGAAAAGGCCGGATTCGAGCGGGAAGGTCTTTTGCGGAAATATCTCAAGATCAATGGCGAGTGGCGCGACCACGTGATTTTCTCCCGACTGCCAGAAGATGGTGAATTTGCGAAAATGCTGAACACATGATGCTGCGTCACATGAGTTTCTCGGCCATGCCGCGCCTGCCGTCGGTTCTTGGGATTGTTTCCGCTGTCTTGATGTTTCTTGCGGCGGCGACGTTTGCACAGGCGGCCGAGCCGGTGAAAATCTCGCGCGACGACACCGCGCTCGACCTGACCCGCACGACCGACATCTACGCCAACCAGGGCGAGGCCTTTCAGGTTTCCACCGCCGCTGCTGCCGACGGTATCCGTCGCCGCATCGAGGTGCGCGCGTCTTCGCCGTCGCACCAGGGCGACTGGGCTGTGTTTGCGCTCTCCAACGTTTCCGAGGAGCAGCTGGAGCGGGTAATCGTCGCGCCGCATTTTCGGCTGGTGAATTCCAAGGTTTTCTGGCCGGATCTTGGCTCGCAGCGCATCATCTCGATCACGCCATCCGAAGGGTTTGCGCTCGACCGTATCGCCAGCCCCGATGCCGACGTGTTCCGCATCACGCTCAATCCGGGCGCCACGATCACCTTCGTCGCCGAGCTTTCGACGCCGGCGCTGCCGCAGATCTATCTCTGGCAACCGGATGCCTACAAGGATTCGGTCAACTCGTTCACGCTCTACAAGGGCATCGTGCTCGGCATTGCCGGTCTGCTTGCGGTGTTCCTGACCATCCTGTTCGTGGTCAAGGGAACATCCATGCTGCCGGCGGCGGCAGCCCTTGCCTGGGCGGTGCTTGCCTATATCTGCGTCGACTTTGGGTTTCTCGACAAGCTCATCAGCGTGACATCGTCCGACGAGCGAATATGGCGTGCCGCAGCCGAAGTGGCGCTTGCCTCGTCGCTCGTCATCTTTCTGTTCACCTATCTCAACCTCAACCGCTGGCACGTGCACCTGGGTTATGCGACGCTTGCCTGGGTGGCCGGCCTCGTGCTCCTCGGCGGTGTGGCGATCTACGACCCATCCGTTGCATCCGGTATCGCGCGGCTTTCGTTTGCGCTGACCGGCACTGTCGGCATCCTCCTGATCGTCTATCTCGGCTTCAACCGCTATGACCGCGCCATCCTTCTGGTGCCGACCTGGGCGCTGCTGCTGGTCTGGCTGTTCGGGGGATGGCTGACGGTCACCGGCCAGCTCGACAACGACATCGTGCAGCCGGCGCTTGGCGGCGGACTGGTTCTGATCGTGCTTCTGATCGGCTTTACCGTGATGCAGCACGCCTTTGCCGGCGGCGCCTACCAGCAGGGTCTGTTTTCCGATCTGGAGCGGCAGTCGCTGGCGCTGACCGGTTCGGGCGACACGGTTTGGGACTGGGATGTGGCGCGCGACCGCGTGGTGACCACGCCCGACATTTCGACGCGGCTCGGCCTCGAGCAGGGCTCCATGCACGGGCCGGTGCGCAACTGGCTGCCGCGGCTTCACCCCGATGACCGCGACCGGTTCCGCGCCACGCTGGACGTGCTGCTGGAACATCGCCGCGGCCGGTTGAACCACGAATTCCGGATTCGCGCGGAAGACGGGCATTTCCACTGGCTGCAGATCCGCGCACGGCCGGTGCTCGGCTCAAACGGCGAAATCATCCGCTGCGTCGGCACCGTCATCGACGTGACCGAGCAGAAGAACTCGATCGAGCGTCTGCTGCAGGACGCGATGCATGACAACCTGACCGGGTTGCCGAACCGCCAGGTGTTCCTCGACCGTCTGCAATCGGTACTGACGCTGGCACCCGGCGACGGGCATCTGCGCCCAACCGTCATGGCGATCGATATCGACCGCTACAAGCAGGTCAACGACTCGCTTGGAATTGCCGCAGGCGACAACATTCTGATCGCGCTGACGCGGCGCCTGCGTCGTCTCTTGAAGCCACAGGATACGCTGGCACGGCTTGCCGGCGACCAGTTCGGCCTCATCCTTGTGTCCGAGCGGGACCCGGGCAAGGTCGCGGATTTCGCCGATGCGGTGTCCAAGGCAATCATGGTGCCGATCAACTTCGCCAACCGCGAGATCGTGCTCACCGCCTCGATCGGCCTAGCCTCCTGGGTAGATCAGCAGGAAAGCGCCCCGGGACTTCTCGCCGATGCGGAACTGGCGATGTACCGGGCCAAGCGCGCCGGCGGCAATCGCGTCGAACCGTTCCGTCCGGCATTCCGCTCGACCGGTACAGATCGTCTGCAGATCGAAACTGACCTTCGCCGCGCCATCGAGCGACGCGAACTGACACTCGCCTATCAGCCGATCATCAGGCTTGTGGATGGCGAGATCGCCGGCTTCGAAGCGCTGATGCGTTGGGAACATCCAAAACGCGGCAGCATTCCGCCCTCCGAATTCATTCCGATCGCCGAAATGTCGGACCTGATCGGCCCTCTCGGCCTCTTTGCGATGGAACGGGCGGCCTCAGACCTCACGTCCTGGCAGGCACAAACCGGTTCGCTGCCGATCTTCGTATCCGTCAACGTCTCGAGTGCGCAGCTCCTGAACGCCGATCTCTACAATGACGTCCGGGCGCTGTTGCAGCGGACGCAGGTGGCGCCGGGCCAGCTCAAGCTGGAGCTGACGGAGTCTCTGATGATGGAGAACCCGGAACAGGCACGTCTTGTTCTGGCCAAGCTCAAAGAGACCGGCCTCAGCCTCGCGCTCGACGACTTCGGTACCGGCTACTCTTCGCTCGGCTATCTCACGCAGTTCCCGTTCGACACGATCAAGCTCGACCAGTCGCTGGTGCGCGATGCAACCGACAAGCGCGCAGTGCTGCTGCGCTCGGTCATCGCCATGGCGCGGGCGCTTGAGATGGATGTGGTGGCTGAGGGTATTCAGACCGACGAAGACGCGGCAGAGCTTGCCAAGATGGGCTGCCATTTCGGCCAGAGCTACCTGTTCGGCCCACCGGCGACGACGGATGCGATTGGCCGACTCCTGAAAGAACGGTTTCCGCTGACGAAACGGGCTTGAGTTCCGACTTCCTCATCTTGCCTTGTGGCGAGGATGAGGGAGACGAGCAGCCCGACAGGCCTGATGTCAGGCCCGTCCGCGTGCATAGAGCCTGATCACACAGCCGTTGCCATCGCGGCGCCGCTCATGGCTTCCCAAGTCGCGCCCGGATGCTGACGGCGGTTTTCCTGGATCATGTCGTGGATGAACTGCAGCTTGGTGGTGACCGCCGGGGCGAGGATGAACGGATAGAGATCCGGCACACCCATGGCGCGGTGGATGCTGTTCAATGCCATGCTGAACGGAATCCACGCCCGAACGAGCTGCTCGGCGCTTGCTGCCTCGTAGGGCTGGAACGCAACTTCCGCTGCAAGTTCGCCGTGACGTCGCGGATCGATCGACAGGCCGTAGGCACGCGCCATTTCGAGCGTATCGACGATATGGATGTAGTGGGCGAAGGTCTCGGCGAAATCCTCCCACGGATGCGAGCTCGCATAGGTGCTGATATAGGACTGCTGCCAGCCAACGGGCGGGCCTTCTTCGTAGTTGCGGCGCAACGCGTCTGCATAATCCATCGTCTCGTCGCCGAACACGGCGCGAAATGCATCGGTCCTGCCGCCGTCGCGGATGAGCTTGTCCCAGATGTAGTGGCCGGTCTCGTGGCGGAAGTGGCCGAGCATCGTGCGATAGGGCTCGTTCATGGATATGCGGATCTGCTCGCGCGTCGCGTCGTCGGCTTCGGCAGCGCGGATGGCGATCAGGCCGTCTTCGTGGCCGGTCATGGCGGGCTTCACCGTTCCATCCGGCTGAATTTCGTCGATCAGGAAATCGAACACGAGGCCGCCCTGCGGATCTTCGTCGCGGTTGGTGCGCGGCAGGTTCCATTTCATCAGCGAGTAGAACAGATGGCGCTGCGCCTGGCTGATGCGACGCCACTGGTCCAGCCCCTCCTCGGTCGAGGCGTCAGGCACCAGGCGATTGTGCCGGCAAGCCGGGCAAAACGGGTTCGGGTCCTCGGCAACGACCGTCCAGTTGCAGATATCCAGGCTGCTGTTGGCACAGAGCCTCACCTTGCTGTCGAGGTCACCGAACAGGTGCCAGGTCGGGTCCGCCACGGGGGCGTCGGGACCCGAAACCATCTCGTCCTGCTCCAGAGCCATGATGGCAAGCTTTTCCGGAACGAAAGCCAGTTTGTAACCGCAGTGGACGCAGTTGCGATTGTCGAAATAAACCGGTTGGCCGCAGTGATCGCAGTCGAAGAGGCGCATGGACAGATCCGCTAGACGAAGTGGAAGTTGGGGTGAACTGAATTCTGGATGATAAAAAACCTGCCCCGGTAGGACCGGAACAGGTTTCTGGATTTGGCGGATTCGGATCGCTTAGGCGCGATCAACGATGTCCTTGCCGGCTTCCTTGATCTTACCCTTGGCCTGCTGGGCTTCGCCCTTTGCTTCCTGGGCAGCGCCCTTGGCTTCCAGCTCGTGGTTGTCGGTCATGTCGCCGACAGCCTGCTTGACCTTACCGGAGACTTCATTGCCCATTCCGGAAATTTTATCGCTGGTGCTACCCATAGTGTTTCTCCTTGAGCTTAGCGGCATCGTTTTCGATGTCTTGCAGTAGGAGAACTCCGAGCCTTGGCAGTTCGTTCCGGCATAGCTCAAGAATTTCAGAAATTCAGGCGTGGCCGGCGTCGGAGGACAGCATTGCGGGCGTCACGCCCATCGAGGCGAGCGCGCGCTCGTACTTGTCTTCCAGCGTCGTACCGAAGATCAGATCTTCGCTGGCCGGGCAGTTCAGCCAGCCGTTGCTGGAAATCTCCCGCTCCAGCTGTCCTGCACCCCAGCCTGCGTAACCGAGCAGCATGGTGGCGCGTGATGGCCCCCTGCCGTCACAGATGGCGCGGATGATATCGAGCGTGGCGGTGAGCGAGATATCGTCGCTGACGGGAATGGAGGATTCGCTCGAGAAGTCGTCGGAATGCAGCACGAAGCCGCGACCGGTTTCCACCGGACCTCCAGACAGGATCGGGAACTCACGGCATTCGTGCGGGAGAGCGATGATCTCGTGCTCGTCCAAGAGCTTGAGGTGCCGCAACACTTCCGTGAAGGAAATTTCCTGGGCGCGGTTGATGATAAACCCCATGGCGCCGGCCGGAGAATGGGCGCAGACATAGATGACCGTGCGGGAGAAATTGGTATCCTGCATGCTCGGCATCGCAATCAGGAACTGTCCGTCAAGAAAGCCGCGTTCGCGACCGCCGTTGCCGCCGTCGTCCTGAGCACCCGAGAGAAGCGAAAAAGCCATCATGCCTCCACCTGCAGCGCTTTGAAACCTATTCTAGCAAAACTGCGGCCGTTTGAAATGTCTGTACTGACTGTCTTTGAAGGCCGGGCCCGCCTGGTTGTGAGAGCGTGCCGTGGCTGCTGCTTCACAGCAGCGTTCCTGAAACATGGGGCACGAACCGTGGCGATCAACGGAAAATGATCCTGTTTTTCGAAAGCGCTGCTGGTTCGTTCAACATTTAACGGTTAATCCCTGAGCGATGAGGAGCCTGACCCCAATTCGAACCACAACCGCAAACCTGTTGCTTGGTGCTGCCGTCTGCCTTGGATTGCAGACGCCGGCGGCCGATGTTCTGGCGGAAATGACGCCCTGGGCCACCAACGAGGGCGGCCGCATGCGGATCGTCACCATGCCTCCAGAGCCCGATGGAACCGTGCGCGGGGCTCTGCAGATCGAGCCGAAGGATGGCTGGATCACCTATTGGAAAGAGCCGGGTGAAGCGGGCATTCCGCCGCAACTGACATTTTCGCGCGAAAGCGGGATCACCTCCCAGAAGATGTCCTATCCGGTTCCAAAGCTGATCACCAACGGTGACGTTACCGACATCGGCTATGATCGCGCCGTGGCATTTCCGTTTGCGCTGAAGCTCGACAAGCCGACCAAGGCGGGGCAAGCCTCACAGGTCTTGCCGTTGGGGGCGGCAAGCATCGACGTTTCCGCGTTTATCGGCATTTGCCGCAATATCTGCATACCCTTCCAGGCCGAATTCTCTCTGCCGATGAAAGCGGTCCGGGGCACGCCGGTGGAAGAGGCAATGATCCTCAACGCCGCCAGCGCCGCACTCCCCTCGCCTCCGGCCAACGATTTTGCCGTGACTGATTATGCGATGGTGAAGGGCGGGAAGGTTCTACGGCTGACGCTGCGGCTGCCGGACAGTGCGACCGCGCCGCCGCAGGTGGTGGTGACCGGTCCCGAGGGGCATGTGCTCTTCGAAAGCGTCGATGCGAAGCGGCAGGGTCATGCCTATACGCTGGATATGCCGGTGGGCAAATTGCCTGACAATTACGACATCAGCGGCAAACGGTGGGGCATTCTGGCGACCAGCGGCAGTCGGTCCATGGAGACGTCCATCGTTTTCGACTGAGACCTCTCCCGTCTTCGCTTGCCTCTTGCCGACCGCGACCTATAGTTCCGCCGAACGGCAAACTTCAAGCCAACAGGAGATCCCATGACCATCGCCATCGGTGAAAAACTACCCAGTGCCACCTTCAAGGAAAAGACTGCTGACGGCCCGGTCGAGATCTCGACTGACGCGCTGTTTGCCGGCAAGAAAGTCGTGCTGTTTGCGGTACCCGGCGCCTTCACGCCCACCTGCACACTGAACCACCTGCCCGGCTATCTCGACAATCGCGACGCGCTGCTTGCCAAGGGCGTCGACGACATCGCCGTCGTTGCCGTCAACGACTGGCATGTAATGGGCGCCTGGGCACAGCAGACCGGCGGCATGGACAAGATCCATTTTCTGGCCGACTGGGACGGTGCCTTTACCAAGGCGATGGGCCTCGATGCCGATCTTTCCGCCGGCGGGCTTGGCGTGCGCTCCAAGCGCTACGCGATGCTGGTCGAGGACGGTGTGGTGAAGTCACTCGACATCGAGGAAAGCCCTGGCCAGGCCACCGTCTCGGGTGCCGACGCGATGCTGGAACGCCTCTAAGTCAGTTAGTATTCCACGAGATCGTTTGAGGGGCTCATGCCCCTCATTCCCATTGCGCATGAGACGCTGCGACGGGCTAGAGCCCGCCTCGAACCATTACACTGCCATATCGAAAACCATCAGGCCCGACACGCCGCCATCGGATGCGGCGACAATTCGTTCGGCGACGGTAATATGGTCGGGATGGACGAGATAGGCGTCACGGCTTTCCAGCGTGTCGAAGGTGACGATGAAGCCGTCGAGGAAGCCGCCGTTCAGGCCTTCCGATGAGGCGTTCGGGCCGGACTTCACATCGACAATGCCGGGAATGAGCGTTTTGAGGCCGTGAACGGCGTCGTAGATTTCCTGCTTCTCTGCCGGCTGCAATGCAGTCTTGAAGCGCATGAAGACGCAATGAAGGATCATCGGTGGGTCCACCCTATGGCTGTTCTGTATGGCGCGAAATCGTCGTGGAGCCTGCTTCAACGCTATGCCCGACGGGAAACCGCTTCGCACCTTTGCTGTAAACCACCCTCAAGAGCAACCGCTACTTTCTCTTGAAAGGCGCCATGCCGGTGCGGGCCAGTTCGTCGGCGCGTTCGTTTTCCGGATGGCCTGCATGGCCCTTGACCCAGTGCCATTTGACCTTGTGGCGCTGATTGGCGACATCGAGCTGCTGCCACAACTCACCGTTCTTGACGGGCTTCTTATCGGCCGTCTTCCAGCCGTTTTTCTTCCAGCCGAAGATCCACTTGGAAATGCCGTCCATCACGTATTTGCTGTCGGTGTGGAGATCGACCTCGCAAGCGTCCTTGAGCGCGTTGAGGGCGCTGATGGCCGCCATGAGTTCCATGCGGTTGTTGGTCGTTTCGGCCTCGCCGCCGGACAGTTCCTTGGTGGTTTCGCCGTAACGCAGGATAGCGCCCCAGCCGCCCGGGCCGGGATTGCCGGAACAGGCGCCGTCGGTGAAAATGTCGACCTGTTTCATGATGTCAGTCCATAATCTGCAGCAGAGGAAATGCCGCGGTGGAACCGCAGCTTGCGGAGGTATTCGAGCGGATCCTTCTTGACCACCAGCGCGCCCTCGGGCGTCGTCAGCCAGTCATAGAGCCGGGTGAGGAAGAAGCGCAGGGCCGAGCCGCGGGCAAGCACCGGCAATGCGGCGATCTCCGCATCAGACAGTGGCCGGACGCTGCGATATCCTTCCAGCATCGCCATACCCTTCTCAACGTTATAGCTGCCGTCCGCTTCGAAGCACCAGGCATTGAGGCAGATGGATACGTCGTAGGCTAAGAGATCGTTGCAGGCGAAGTAGAAGTCGATGAGGCCGGAAAGCTCGTCGCCCAGGAAGAACACGTTGTCCTGAAACAGATCCGCATGGATGACGCCCGCGGGCAGATCCTTCGGCCAATGGGCGGCGAGAAATTCCAGTTCCGAGGTGATCTCGTCCTGCAGCCCCGTTTCGACCTCATCGGCACGGTCTGCGGATTTCTCCCACAGGACCTTCCAGCCGTCGAGCGACAGTGCGTTGGGGCGCTTGATCTCGAAGCCTTCGCCGGCCAGATGCATCTGCGCCAGCGCTTTGCCGACCTCGCGGCAATGCCGCGCTTCGGGACGTCTCAGCCACATGCCCTCGAGAAACGAAATGAGGGCTGCCGGCCGGGTCGAGAGTTCGCCGAGCAACTGCCCGTCGCGGCGTGGCAAAGGCAGCGGGCAGGACAGGCCGCGATCAGCCAGATGCTGCATCAGACCCAGAAAGAACGGCAGGTCGGATTTCTCGACGCGTTTTTCATACAGCGTCAGGATCAGCGGATCACGTGTGGTGTGGAGCAGGAAATTCGAGTTCTCGACGCCCTCGGCAATGCCCTTGTAGGACGTGAGCTCCCCGACATCATATTCGGCCAGGAACCGGTTCAGGTCGATTTCGGTGATATCGGTATAGACGGCCAAGATTTCGTCCCGCTGATGATCGTTGCGCTGGATCTCTTCCTAGAGCGTTTCCTGGCCAGATTGAAGCCTGCTGTTGGCTCAAAAGGGGTCGAATGGTCGCCTTTGCCCTGATGAAAATCTGCCCCGGCAGATCGCTTCAATCCGGGCCGTGAACTCAAAAACGGCTATCGGTACCGATGAACCCATCGATAGATGCGGTGTCAGACATTTTGCAGACATATCCCCAAATTCAGGTCGGGAAAAATTTACGCCGACAATGCTGGCGTAGACAAACAATATAGCGAACCATCGACCGGTACTGCTTAAAATCGGAAAAATTGGCGAGTGATTCGATGTTGATCCCGGGTCTGACTAACGTCTATCTTATCGGAATAGTCGGACTAGAATTTCTAACGATATGCGCTCGAGTGCTTGGCTATGGCCCCGCATTTGCTGCCTTTGGCAGCATGGCTGTTGCTGCCGTCGCATACTTTCATCTGACGCTGGTAAAGACCAAAGTCCGCCCTCTTGTCGGAAGCTTGCGTGATGAGGATCGTCGCGCGGAGATGAGATGGCTGGTCGTCATCGCTCCGATTTTCATCATGTGGATCAACTCGGTTCCTATCTCCGGAAAATTCCCGATAGATTACGCGGTCGATATCTGGAAATCGGTATTCTTTATAGCGGTAATGGTCTGGTGTCTTGTTGAGGGCGCAATCAGGATCCGCTTCTAGTGTCCACGCCGACTTGGCCGGTGCTTCGCTAGAGCCGGAAGCGGTTCATCCAGCGGAGAGAGGGCGCTCGCCGTTGACCCAGGCCATGTCTTCGATGGTGAGGGGGACGGCGCGCAGCTCGCGGTTGACGAGGAAGTTTTCGGTTTCCTCGGCGGTGATCGCAAGCTCGATTTCAGCCGAAAACCGCTGCTTGAAGGCTTCGATGATCTCGTCGACGATGACTTCGGGGGCGGAGGCGCCGGCGGACAGGCCGAGTGTCTGGATCTGGCCGATTTCGTCCCAGTTCAGCTCGGACGCGCGCTGCACCAGGATCGAACGTCGGGCGCCGGCCCGCAGTGCGACTTCGACGAGACGTTTGGAGTTGGACGAGTTCGGTGCGCCGACAACGATGAAGAGATCGCAGCCGGGGGCTGCTTCCTTGACGGCTTCCTGGCGGTTGGTGGTGGCGTAGCAGATGCTGTCGGCTGCCGGTGCCGTCAGGTTCGGGAAGCGTTCCTGCAGCTTGGCGATGACACCGGCCGTATCATCCACGGAGAGCGTCGTCTGGGTGACGTAACCGAGATTGTCGGGATCAACTGGAACATAAGCTTCCGCATCGGCGATCGTATCGACAAGCGAGACCGTGCCTTCCGGCAACTGGCCCATTGTGCCGATCACTTCCGGATGTCCAGCATGGCCGATCAGCACCACATGGCGGCCAAGCCGCTGGTGGCGCATCGCCTGCTTGTGGACTTTTGAGACGAGCGGGCATGTGGCATCGAGATAGAAAAGATTGCGGGCCTGGGCATCCTCGGGCACCGATTTCGGCACGCCATGGGCGGAAAATACGACGGGCTGCTGGCGATGCTCCGCCGGGATCTCATCCAGTTCCTCGACGAAGACGGCGCCCTTGGCTTCCAGTCCTTCGACGACATAGCGATTGTGGACGATCTCATGGCGAACATAGACCGGCGCGCCATAGGCTTTCAGCGCCAGCACGACGATCTGGATTGCCCGATCGACTCCGGCGCAAAAGCCGCGCGGACCGCAGAGGCGGATCGTGAGAGCCGGTTTTGTGACCTGGATGTTCATGTCGCTTCCGTAAGCCGTTGCAGCCCCCCATATAGGGGAGCCGGCTCCGCCACGCCAAGAAAAAAGTGAGGGCTATGGCGTCGCAGGCTTGGCACGGCGCCACCATGCGCCGATGACGACCGCCACCAGTGCCGCTGCAAGCCCGTACCAGGTGAAGGCATATTGGAGGTGGCTGTTGGGGAGATCGAACTGGGTGACGCCGCCCTTCGGCCAGCCGCCGGGATTTTGAACCTGAGCATCCACATCGACAAAGAACGGCAGGGTTTTGGCCGGATCGAGACCTGATGACGACGCCATGACGTCGAGATCCTTCCAGAAGAAGATGTTCTTGGCGATATCGTTGTCGGGCACGATGGAGGATGGCTTCTGCGCCAGACGGCTTCGGGCATAGCCGCTCAGCCGCTGCTCGCCAGCAACTTCGCCGGCGGTGCGCGTCGAAACCTCCTTCATCTCGTAGGGAATGAAACCGCGATTGACGAGGATTGCGCGGCCATCGGAAAGGATCAGCGGCGTGTAGACGTAGAAACCAGTCTGGCCCTGGAACGTGGCGAAGAAATGCCGCTCTTTCGTGTGGTCGAATGTGCCAGACAGCGCGACGCGGCGGTATTCCATATCGCCGCCACTTGCGGCGAGCCGTTCGATGTCTGCAAGCGGCACAGGATCCGCGCTGCGTCGCTCGGCGATATCGGCGAGCAGGCCTTCCTTCCAGTGCAGGCGTTCCATCTGCCAGGTGCCGAGAGCAAGGAGGATGGCAAGCGAGGCCATGATGAGGGTGATCGTGGCGATGGTGCGCACAAGACTGCGGGAGCGCCTTGAAGAGGCCGGCTGTCGCTCGGTCAACTGATGCATGCTAGACCAGCTCGATACGGAGATTGCGGCCGACAGCTGTCGCAGCACGGCGCAACGTCAGAAGGGTAACCGAGGGATTGTTCGGGTCGAGCAATCGATCAAGCTGCTGACGGCTGGAATTCATCCGCTCGGCCATGGCAGTCTTCGTGAGGCCTTCCTTTTGCATGGCCGCCCGTAACTGGTCGGCAATCACCTGTTTCAGGGCAATCGTCTCGGTTTCCTCCAGCAGGCCATCGGCTTCAAGGAAATCGTCGAAAGTCTCTGTCCTGTCGATATAGCCCTTTTGCTCCGTCATAGTTCCACATCCCGTTTTCGTGCCAGCGCGAGGTCAAGATCCTGAGCCGGTGTCTTCTGGGTCTTCTTTTCAAAGCCGTGGAGAAGGATCATCTGACCCTCGTGAATGAAAAAGATCACCCGTGCGATGCGCCCGCCGGAGAGGTTGGTCCGAACTTCCCACAGTCCATTTCCGAGAGAGCGGCAATAGGGCATGCCCAACGGCCAGCCAAACTCGACCCTTTGGATATCGATACCGATCTGCCGCCTGTCTTCTCTCGTGAGATCCATCAGCCAATCGCGCACCGGCCTGCGCCCGTGTGCGGTCGCGTAGAACCTTCCGACGATCTTTTTCGGCAAATCCGTCATCACGGCGCATTGTACCAATTTTGGTACACTTTCGCAACAAAAAAGGGCGGCATCGGCCGCCCTTCGAAGTGTCGTTTGTTCTCAATGCGCCAGCGGTGCGCCCCAGCCGCCCCAGATGTAGATGGAGAAGAACAGGAAGAGCCAGACGACGTCGACGAAGTGCCAGTACCAGGCAGCTGCTTCGAAGCCGAAGTGTTTTTCCGAGGTGAAGCCGCCGTTCATGGCTCTGATGAGGCAGACCAGCAGGAAGATGGTGCCGACCAGAACGTGGAAACCGTGGAAGCCGGTGGCCATGAAGAACGTGGCGCCATAGATCGAATTGGCGAATTCGAACGGGGCGTGGGCATATTCGTAGGCCTGCACGAACGAGAACAGCACGCCGAGTGCGACTGTCAGCGACAGGCCGGTGACGAGGCCCTTCCGATCGTTGTGCAACAGCGCGTGGTGAGCCCAGGTGACGCAGGTGCCCGACAGCAGCAGGATGATCGTGTTATAGAGCGGCAGATGCCATGGATCGAGAACCTCGATACCCTTTGGCGGCCATTGTCCCCCGAGAACCTGTGTTCTGGACGCCTGGATTGCCTCGTTGGCATAAAGGCTTGCATCGAAAAAGGCCCAGAACCAGGCGACGAAGAACATCACTTCCGACGCGATGAACGTGATCATGCCATAGCGCAGATGCAGCGACACGACGCGCGTATGGGCGCCCGCATTACCTTCCTTGATCGTATCCGACCACCAACCGATCATCACATAGATGACGATCGCGAGGCCGATGAAGAAGACCCATGGCGTTGCCAGGTTCATGCCGAAAATGTGGAATTCCGAACCCTTCAGGTAGCGCATGTAACCGACGCCGCCGAACGCCATGACGAAGGCGCCGATCGAGGCGAGAAGCGGCCAAGGGCTGGGGTCGATAATATGATAATCGTGGTTCTTCTGGTGCGCTTCTGCCATGCCTGCCCCTCCCAAGGGTGCTTACCGCAAGTGTTCCACCCGCCAAAAAACGGCGGGCCAATTCTAAAGCTTACTGCCCGTATCCTGCACTTCATTCCGCAAGGCCGCAACCGGCTTTGGCGGCGGCTCCTTGCCGGGATAGAAGGTGTAGGACAGGGTAATGGTCTTGATGTTCTTCGTCTCGTTCGCCTTGACGATCTCGGGATCGACGAAGAAGACGACCGGCATATCGATCGTCTGGCCCGGCTGCAGCGTCTGCTCCGTGAAGCAGAAGCACTGGACCTTGTTGAAATAGACCGCCGCCTCCATGGGGGTGACGTTGAAGACCGCGGTTCCAGTCGTCGCCACCGGAGAACGGTTCTTCGCGGTAAAGGACACCTGGCCGGTCTCGCCGATCTTCAGTTCCACCGGTTTCGACGGTTTGAAATCCCAGTTCAGGCCGGGCGACACGTTGGCATCGAACGTGACCTTGATGGTCTTGTCGAGGATCGTATCGGAATATTGCTCGCTGCGCTGGGTGGTGCCGTTATAGCCGGTGACCTGACAGAAGAGGCGGTAGAGCGGAACGGACGCGTAGGCTGCGCCCACCATGCAGGTGACGAACACCGCGCACCCGGCAAAGATCGCAGCATTGCTGACCCGCTTTGCCTGACCATGGCCCGGCCGCTCGGCGTTGCCCTGACCACTCCCGTGAACCTCTCCTCCCATGTGCCGCCTCCTCAAGCTTTCTGGGTCAGTTGCCGACGCCGCCGACTTTGACCAGCGTCATAACGTAGAAAAGGACGACCAGCCCGGCAAGGACCAGTCCCAGCGCCACATTTCTGTTGCGGCGGGACTTTTTCTGGGCGTCGTTGAGCTTGACGGTATCAATCATAGGAGGCTTCCGATCAGGGTCGCCACACCGGCTGCCGCGTGGTCGGCAAGCAGCGCGGAAAAGATGATGAAGAGATAGAAGATCGAGTAGCCGAACATCTTGCGCGCCGGCACCATCCGCTCGTCGCCTTCAGGCATGCGCAGGACAAAGATGGAACAGGCAATGAAGATCAGCCCCAGCACGCCGGCAAAGATGCCGTAGCCGATGCTGGCAAGGCCGGTGAAGCTGGGGGCGACGCCGAGAACAGCGGTCAGAACCGCATAGGCGAGCATCTGGATCTTGGTGGAACGCTCGCCGGCAACGTTCGGCATCATCGGCACGCCGACCGAGCCGTAATCGCGCATCTTGTAGAGCGCCAGCGCCCAGAAATGGGCCGGCGTCCAGAGGAAGATGATGAGGAACAGGATGACGCTGTCGAGCGAGATTCCGCCGGTGACGCAGGCCCAGCCGATCATGGGCGGGAAGGCGCCGGAAGCACCGCCGATGACGATGTTCTGCGGCGTCGAGCGCTTCAGCCACATCGTATAGACGACGGCGTAGAAGAAGATGGTGAAGGCGAGCAGGCCGGCGGCCAGCCAGTTGACAGCAAGGCCGAGGATCGCCACCGAAAAGACCGACAGCGTGAGGCCGAAGGCAAGCGCTTCGCTCGGCCGCACGCGACCATCAGGAATGGGGCGCTTGGCGGTGCGGGTCATGACGGCATCGATATCGGCATCGTACCACATGTTGAGCGCGCCGGACGCGCCGGCGCCCACCGCGATACAGAGGACCGAGATTGCAGCGAGAACCGGATTGAGCGTGCCGGGCGCCAGAACGAGACCTGCGAACGCCGTGAAGACGACGAGCGACATGACCCGCGGCTTCAGTAGTTCGAAGAAATCGCGTGCGCCCGCTTCAGACAGGAACAGGCCTGCGTCATTGCCGAGAGCGTCGCGATCATCGATAACTGTCATGAGACCTAAAAACCTTGCAATTTCAAGGGACAGCGCGTGTCACACGCGATGTCCCTTGTTTGGAACGCTGCCTTTAGCGGATGCGCGGCAGCTGTTCCCACTGGTGGTAAGGCGGCGGCGAAGACAGCTGCCACTCGAGCGTCGTTGCGCCTTCACCCCATGGATTGTCGCCGGCAACACGCTTCTTGGCGAAGGCTTCCCAGACGCCGAAGAGGAAGACCAGAACACCAGCGAAGGAGATGTAGGAACCGATCGAGGAGATGTAGTTCCAGCCCACGAAGGCATCCGGATAGTCGATATAGCGGCGCGGCATGCCGGCGAGGCCTAAGAAATGCTGCGGGAAGAACACCAGGTTCACGCCCACGAACATCACCCAGAAATGCAGGTGTGCCACCTTCTCGCTGTACATGTAGCCGAACATTTTCGGGAACCAGTAATACCAGCCGGCAAAGATTGCAAATACGGCGCCGAGCGACAGCACGTAGTGGAAGTGAGCCACCACGTAATAGGTGTCGTGCAGCGACCGGTCGAGGCCGGCATTGGCGAGCTGGACGCCGGTGACGCCGCCCACGGTAAACAGGAAGATGAAGCCGATCGCCCAGACCATCGGCGCCTTGAAGGTGATCGAGCCACCCCACATCGTCGCGATCCAGGAGAAGATCTTGATGCCGGTCGGCACCGCGATGACCATGGTTGCGAACACGAAGTAGCGCTGCGCATCGAGCGACAGGCCGACCGTGTACATGTGGTGGGCCCAGACGATGAAGCCGACTGCGCCGATCGCCACCATCGCATAGGCCATGCCGAGATAGCCGAAGACCGGCTTTTTCGAGAAGGTCGAGATGATGTGGCTGACGATGCCGAAGCCGGGCAGGATCAGGATGTAGACTTCCGGGTGACCGAAGAACCAGAACAGGTGCTGGTAGAGGATCGGATCGCCGCCGCCTTCAGGCGAGAAGAACGTGGTTCCGAAGTTGCGGTCGGTCAGCGCCATGGTGATGGCACCGGCGAGAACCGGCAGAGACAGAAGCAGCAGGAAGGCAGTAACCAGAACGGCCCAGGCAAACAGGGGCATCTTGTGCAGTGTCATGCCCGGAGCGCGCATGTTGAGAATGGTGGTGATGAAGTTGATCGCACCGAGGATCGACGAGGCACCTGCAACGTGGAGTGCGAGGATCGCCAGATCGACGGCCGGACCCGGATGACCCGAGGTCGACAGCGGCGGATACATGGTCCAGCCGCCGCCCGCGCCATAGGCACCGGATGGTCCCTCAACGAACATAGACAGCATCAGAAGCAGGAATGCCGGGATGATCAGCCAGAAGGAGATGTTGTTCAGACGCGGGAAGGCCATGTCAGGGGCGCCGATCATGATCGGCACCATCCAGTTGGCAAAACCGCCGATCATCGCCGGCATGACCATGAAGAAGATCATGATCAGCGCGTGCGCGGTGGTGAACACATTGTACATGTGCTTGCCGCCATCGATCGCGGCATCGCCCTCGAAACCGTAGACCATGGACGCCAGACCGTGGAAGATCTGGATGCCAGGTTCCTGCAGCTCCATGCGCATCGCAACCGACAGAAGGCCGCCGAGGACGCCCGCCATGATCGCGAAGATCAGATAGAGCGTACCGATATCCTTGTGGTTGGTCGAAAACAGCCAGCGGGCAGCAAAGCCCGGTGTGTGGGAATGATGGTCGCCATGCGCATGCGCATCGTCGTGAGACGCGCGGGCGTGGGCATCATGAGCATGGTCATCATGGGCGTGAGCGCCATGGGGATCCGTATGAGTGGTATGTCCGGCCATTATCGTCAGCCTCCTGATTACTTCGCAGCGACGGCAAGGCCGTCGGCGGGCTTGGCCGTGCCGGCATCGGCGACCAGTGCTTTATAAGCACCGGGAAGGTCGCTGGCGGCCTGGGCAAGCCAGGTGTTGTACTTTTCCTCGGAGACGACGTGGATGGCGATCGGCATATAGGCGTGATCCTTGCCGCAAAGCTCGGAACACTGGCCGTAGTACATCCCCTCGCGATCGGCCTTGAACCAGGTCTCGTTGAGACGGCCGGGAACGGCATCGATCTTGACGCCGAAGGCCGGCATGGCGAAGGCGTGGATCACGTCGGACGGCGCTGCCGTCACCAGCATGCGTACCGTCTTGCCGACCGGAATGATCATTTCGTTGTCGACGGCGAGCAGCCGCGGATAGCGATCGATATCGGTCTTGCCGGCGGCAGCGCGATCCGGATCCTTCAGCATGTAGCTGTCGAAGGCGACGGGCGTTTCGCCGGAACCCTCATATTCGTAGTTCCACTGCCACTGGGTAGCGGTGGCCTTGACCGTCATGTCCGCATCCGGAATTTCCAGCTGTGCGTTCAGAAGGTTGAAGGACGGGATGGCGAGGAAGAACAGGATCAGCACCGGCGCCACGGTCCAGACGATCTCGATGACCGTGTTGTGGCTGGTGCGCGAAGCAACCGGATTGCGGCTGGCGCGGAACTTGACCGCAACCATGATCAGCAGCACCAGAACGAGCAATGTCACCGGCACGATGAACCAGAGCGTATAGTGCTCGAACCAGCGGATCTGGTGCATGATCGGTGACGCGGGCGCCTGCAAATCCATCTGCCATGGCCTCGGCTGGTCCGCATGGGCCAGCGAAGCCGTGAAAAGACAGATAAGCGACGCCATTGCGGCGTAAGCTCTCAACATAACGATAAACCCTCTCTCCCATGCGCCCGAGTCCCGCGATCGAACGGCATGCGGAATTCAAGCGCCTCGTTTGGTTCAATCACAGTTTGCGGGTCGTCGCAATATCTGCGCGGCATTGCTCATGCGGCATTTTGAACCTATCGGCATGCGGCCGAGTGCCTGCGCCGTCAGGAACATGCGGCATTGCTTGACGAGATGGCGCCGCACGGTCGCAAACCTCTCAAGTCCCATTTTCGCCGTACTCGGCTGAAAAGAGAGCGAGGCCTTTCATTTCGGCGTAGGACCGCCAAGAATAGTCACACTGATTCGTCCGTTTAGAGGTCTACATGGGTCGTCCCTACCGCCTTCGCGCCTGCCTTGCCTTGATGCTTGCGGGGGCCGTCGCATTACCCGCAGTCGCGCAGCAGCCGGGACCTCGGCCGACTCCCAATACCCCATCGGCACCGGCTCCTTCCGCGCCGGCCCCTGCCCCATCGACTGGTGCCGCACCGAAGACCGGGCAGAATGCACAGCAGGCGCCACAGAGCCCTGCCCCCGGTTCTCCGGCACAGCCCGGCAACGTGAAGGAAAACCACGGCGCCTGGTCGATCATCTGCGACAAGCCGGCCGGTGCCTCCGTCGAGCAGTGCGCGATGATGCAGAACGTGATCGCCGAAGATAGGCCCGAAGTCGGCCTGTCCGTCGTCGTCCTCAAGACCGCCGACCGCAAGGCGCGCATCCTGCGCATTCTTGCCCCGCTTGGCGTTCTTCTGAAGGACGGCATGGAACTGTATGTCGACAGCAACAATATCGGCCGCGCCTATTTCACCCGCTGCTTCTCGGAAGGCTGCTATGTGGAAGTGGAAATCGACGACGAGCTGATGCGCATCCTTCGCGCCGGCAAGAACGCCGTGTTCGCGCTGCGCGAGTCCGCTGATCAGGACCGCGTCGGCATCCCGATCGAGCTCAACGGTTTTGGCCCCGGCTACGACGCGCTTCCGTAATGACGCTTGTTTCGGCGGATTGCCGGAACTACATCGGGCTCCAGATATCTCGACTTGGGCGCGTATGCATTCGCGCCCCTCGGTCCCGAATGCACTGACGTGCGCAAGCGGAGCATAGAACAATGAACACCGACCTGATCTCCCTCTTCGATTGCGACGAGACGAAGCTGCGTTCTATCCTGAGCCAGGCGCTGTCAGGCGCTGACGATGGCGAGCTCTATCTCGAGCATGCCCAGGCGGAATCGCTTTCGTTCGACAATGGCCGCCTGAAGGGTGGTTCGTTCAACACCGACCAGGGTTTTGGCCTGCGTGCCGTTGCCGGCGAGGCTGTCGGGTATGCGCATGCGGGCGAGCTTTCGGCGTCCGCACTATCGCGCGCTTCCGATGCCGTGCGCGCCGTGACCGCCAACCATTCCGGCTCCTATGCCGCAGCGCCCCAACGCACAAATAAGAAATACTATGGCGACGAGAACCCGATCGGCTCTCCGAGCTTCGAGGCCAAGGCCAAGCTTCTGACCGAGATCGACGCCTATCTGCGCGCCAAGGATCCGAAGGTACGGCAGGTTTCGGCAAGCCTTGCTGCCAGCTGGCAGGTGGTCGACATCCTGCGCGCCGATGGACACCGGGTGCAGGACATCCGGCCGATGACGCGCATCAACATTTCCGTCGTCGTGGGTGACGGCGACCGCCAGGAATCGGGTTCGTTCGGCACCGGCGGCCGGATCGGGTTTGGCGATTTCGTCGCGACCGGCAACTGGCAGGCAGGCGCCGACGAAGCGCTTCGCCAGGCACTCGTCAATCTCGAGGCGATCGACGCACCGGCCGGTACGATGGATGTGGTGCTTGGCAATGGCTGGCCGGGCGTGATGCTGCACGAGGCCGTCGGCCACGGGCTGGAAGGCGATTTCAACCGCAAGAAGACATCGGCCTTTGCCGGCCTGATGGGCGAGATGGTGGCAGCCCCCGGCGTCACCGTCGTCGACGACGGCACGATCGACAACCGGCGCGGGTCGCTCACCGTCGACGACGAAGGCACGCCTTCGGCCTATAACGTGCTGATCGAGGACGGAAAGCTGGTCGGCTACATGCAGGACCGCCAGAATGCGCGGTTGATGGGTGTGGCACCCACCGGCAACGGCCGCCGCCAGGGCTATGCGCACATACCCATGCCGCGCATGACCAACACATTCATGCTGGGCGGCGACAAGTCCCCGCAAGAGATCATCGCATCGGTCAAGAAGGGCATCTATGCCGTGTCCTTCGGCGGCGGACAGGTGGACATCACCTCCGGCAAGTTCGTGTTCGGCTGCACTGAGGCCTACATGATCGAGAACGGCAAGATCGGCGCGCCCGTCAAGGGTGCGATGCTGATCGGAAACGGTCCGGACGCGATGAAGCGCATCTCGATGGTCGGCAACGACCTGAAGCTCGACACCGGCATCGGCAATTGCGGCAAGGGCGGCCAGTGGGTGCCGGTTGGCGTCGGGCAGCCGCATCTGCGGATGGATCAGGTCACGGTGGGCGGCACCAAGGCGTGACGCGGCACCGGTCCAACGCGCTGGTTCCCGAGCTCTCCGTCAGCGATTGGCGCAAAAGCTGCGATTTCTACTGCGAGCTGATCGGTTTCGATATCGTCTATGACCGTCCGGACGAAGGGTTTGCATTCCTGGCGCTTGGCCAGGCGCAACTGATGATCGACCAGATCGGCGTCGGCCGAGATTTTGCTCTGCCCGACGGGGCGTCCCCCGCCTATCCGTTCGGTCGCGGCTTGAACCTGCAGATCGAGGTTCCGTCGTCTGGAGCGATCCTGACGCGGCTGCAGGCAGCGGGCGTGCCCCTTCAGCTCGAACCGGAAGATAAGTGGTATCGCCGCGGCGATCATGAGGTCGGCAATCGGCAGTTCATTGTTGCCGACCCTGATGGCTATCTGCTGCGGCTGTTTGAACATCTGGGAGAGCGGCCCCTGCCGCTCTGAACCCGTCGGCGTGACGGCTTGACACCTTCGGCCAAATCCCTGCAGTTGCCGGCTTTGTAACAGTGCAAGCCGATCCATGCCCTCCTCCACCCCCATTGCCGACATGTTCAGCCTCTGGCTTCCCGGCCATTCGCCGGGTGAACTCGCCTTCGTGTTCTCAGCCGCCATGATCGCCGGCCTTGCCCGCGGGTTCTCGGGATTTGGTGGCGCCCTGATCTTCGTCCCGCTGGCAGGCACGGCGATCGGTCCGAAACTCGCGGCGGCGCTGCTGCTGGTTATCGATGGCGTGATGACGCTCGGGATGGTGCCGGACGGCTGGCGAAGGGCAAACCGGCGCGAGGTGTTCACGATGATGATGGGTGCCGTCGTCGGCGTGCCCGTCGGTGCGGCGGCGCTGGCGCTGCTTCCCTCCGTCACCCTGCGCTGGATCATCTCGGTCGTCGTGTTGTGCCTTCTCGTGTTCCTGATCTCGGGCTGGCGCTACCACGGACGGCCTAAGGCGCCGTTGACCGTCGGCGTTGGGGCGCTTGCCGGCCTGTTCGGCGGTGCGGCGCAGATGTCGGGACCGCCGATCGTTGCCTACTGGCTTGGCGGCGCGACGGCACCTCATGTCGTCAGGGCAAACCTCGTCCTCTATTTTGCGCTCGCCAGCGTCATCTCGTCAGTGTCCTATCTGATCGGCGGCATCCTGACGTTCGAGGTGCTGTTGATCGCGCTGATCGCAGGACCGGGCTACGGGATCGGGCTTTACGCGGGTTCACGGCTGTTCGGGCGTGCGAGCGAGGTGACGTTCCGGCGTATCTGCTTTTGCCTGATCGCATCCGCCGCCCTGATCGGCCTGCCGCTGTTTGACGGCATGATTCGCTAAAACAGGTCTTCAGCAACGCTTAACGGCTGACACGGTAGGTTGCATCTCGGGGTTGAACGGGCGTGGCGACGATGGTGAATTTGAAAGCAAAGTTGCCGTCGGCATGGATCCGTGGCCTGAAACGTCAGGTCACGACGACAGGTCTAGAGGCGTCGGCAGCACTCGCGCGGGCCGGCATGCTGGCAGGTGCGCGCGGTCGTGGTTCTATCTTCACGCTTCATCACGTGCGCCCCAAACAATCGCTCGCGTTCCAGCCGAGCGGTCATCTGGAGGTTACCCCGGAATTCCTGGCCGATGCGATCGAACGGCTCTCGGCGGATGGATATGCGTTCGTGCCGCTGGACGAAGTGCCGGAGCGGCTTGCCAATCCAACCGGCCAGCCGTTTGCAGCCTTCACGCTTGACGATGGCTATCGCAACAACGCCGAACATGCGCTGCCGGTATTCGAGAAATACGGCGTGCCATTCACCGTTTTCGTCGCCCGCGGCTTTGCGGAGCGGACCCATTCGATGTGGTGGGAGACAATGGCGGACCTGATCGGTCGCGAGCGGGAGCTGAGTTTCGATTTCGGCAATGGACCCGAGCGGATCGAGCTCGGCTGTGAAGAGCAGAAGTTCGACGCCTTCGACCGGTTTGCCGATCTCGTGTTTCGCGATGACGAAGCAAGTGCCGTTTCCAGGATGGATGCGCTTGTGCGGTGCCACGGTATCGACCCGTTGCAGATGACCGCCGACCTGACGATGGATCCGGCCGAGCTCCGCGAACTTTCGCGGCACAAGCTCGCAACACTTGGCGCCCACACAATCAGTCATCGCGCCGTCGGGCGGCTGTCGGAAGCGCAGGCGCGGGCCGAGATGTCGAGTTCTGCCGACTATGTGGAAGAACTGACCGGGATACGGCCGACCACGATCGCCTATCCCTACGGCACGCGGAAGGCGGTGGGCGAGCGCGACTACCGCATCGCCCGCGACCTCGGCTTTTCGGTCGCCGTCACGACCCAGCCGGGCACGATCTGCGAGAAATGGCTGACCCGGCTGACGGGTCTGCCGCGGATTTCGCTGAACGGCCATTACCAGCGGGCGCGCTATGTGTCGGCGCTCGCCTCGGGCATTCCCTTCAAGCTTGCGCGCTAGGCGCAAGCTCTCATCGGTCGCTCACGGATACATCCGCACCTTTTCCCAGGCACCGTCTGGCGTATCGCGGCGGAATTCGATCCGGTCATGCAGGCGGAACGGTCGATCGTGCCAGAACTCGATCGACACGGGACGGATGCGGAAACCGGACCAGTGCGGTGGCCGCGGTATCTCGCCGATCGCAAATTTCGCGGTGTATTCGGCCACGGATTTTTCCAGCGCGAAACGGCCTTCGAGCGGCCGTGACTGTTTAGAGGCCCAGGCGCCGATTCGGCTTCCGCGTGGCCGCGTCGCATAATAGGCATCCGCTTCGGCATCGCTGACGATCTCGACAGGGCCGCGCAGACGCACCTGACGTCTCTGCGACTTCCAGTGAAAGACCATTGCAGCCTTTTTCTGGCCGAGAATTTCCTCGCCCTTCTGGCTTTCGAAATTCGTATAGAATACAAACCCGTCCTCGTCGTAGCCCTTCAGCAGGACCATTCGCACATTGGGAAGCCCATGTTCATCGACGGTCGCAAGCGCGACGGCGTTCGGATCGTTGATCTCGCTGGATTCGGCATCCTTCAACCACGACCCAAATAAGGTGAAGGGTTCACTTTCCTGCGTGAAGTCACCGCTTGTTAACCCGTTTTCCGACATATTGACTAAAGTGCTCCCGATCTGATGAACATGCCCGAGACACTTGGCCGGACAGGATGCAAGGTGATTGTGATAGCAAATTCGATGTGCCGTACAAAGAGCCTGAATGGCGCCAGCCTGCGAATCATCGCGATCGTCGCACTGTGCGGTTCGCTTGGCAGCTGCACCAGCATGGATGTGTTCGGCGGCGCGGACAAGGTCGATCGTAGTATCTCGACGAGCAGCATTCCCAGCAAGCCAAAAGCGGGTGGTCCGCAATCGGACGAAGCCACTGTGCGCAATGCCGTGACCTCGGCCGATCTCGCCAAGGTGGGTGCGAACCCCCTTCCCTGGGCAAATTCGGCGACCGGCAGTGCCGGTGTCGTCTCCTCGATCCACGAGGACCGGAGCGCCGGCCTACTCTGCCGCGCCTTCACCACCAGCCGCCATTCCTATGAGGGAATATCGCTGTTTTCCGGTCAGGCATGCCGGACCGAAACGGGCGACTGGTCGCTCACGGCATTTGACCGCCAGTAGTGTTAAGGCCTGCACTGTGCGGTAAACGTTTTGTTTACCGTAACATGCATCAACCTTCTCTCCGTAACCTCTGATTCAGCAATTCCTCCATACGGTTACTGCCTGTGATCCGGCCAGCCTCGGGGCATGAGGAACCGAAGGCTGCCGCGAGAGTTGTTGAGTTACGGGGGGTCCGGAATTGGATACGCGACCCACCGCCCCAAGCTTTACGGGTGGTTTCAAAATGCGCGATCCCTACTCTATTCTCGGCGTCAATCGGAGCGCCAACGCTGACGAGATCAAATCGGCGTGGCGTTCGAAGGCAAAGACCATTCATCCCGATCAGAACCAGGACGACCCCGATGCCGGCGAGCGCTTCGCCGAAATGGGCCAGGCCTATGAGGTGCTGAAGGATCCCGAGCGGCGCAAGCGCTACGACCGCGCATCCGCTCTTCAACAGACATTCATGCAGCAGCGCCAGGCAGCCCGCGAAGCGGAAATGCGTGCCAAGGCTTCCCGCGAGCGCGCGGCAAAAGTGATGGAAGAGCTTGCCCGTGCCAGCGCCAAGCGGGCGCAGGCCGAAGTGCTTCAATCCCAGGCGCAGCAGCAACAGCAGAACGGCAAGGCCCGTGGCGATGCTCCGCCGGAACCGGCCGAAGACATGGTCGAGCGTATCTTCGGCGTCTCGCCAGACGGCCAGACCGCCGACTCCGGACAGAAGAAAACCCCAGACGAGGCGTCGGCCGCGCAGGCCGCTCGTCCATCGTCGAAAAGCGACGCGACAGGAGCCGATGCAGCGGATGAGGGTCCCGGTAGCCGCCCGGCCCCGCAGACCACCGGCATGGGTTCCGGTCTTCTCAACACGCTGCTGCGGCGCATCCGCGGCGAAACCGTGACCGTTCTCGAAACGGCGCCGGATCTTCTGGCCGAAGCCGTCGTGACGATCGAAGACCTTCTCAACAGGGGTTCGGTCATCGTGCATTCCAGCGACGATCGTGACGTGCGCGTTTCGCTTTCCGCGGGCATGACCGAGGGTCATGTTGTGCGGCTGAAGGGCCAGGGGCTGAAGCTTCCCGGGATGAAGCAGGGAGACCTCGTGGTGACGCTGAAAGTGGCGAAACACGCGGATTTCCGGGTGAGCGGTTTCGATATCCACACCATTTTGCCGATCTCCCTCGAAGACGCCGTTCTCGGCGCCGAGCCGATGCTGAAGACGCCTGAAGGCGAGCAGACGATCGCGGTTCCCGCATGGTCGGGGTCCGATCAGGCGATCCGGCTGGAAGGCATGGGTCTCTACAACGATGCAGGCGGCCGCGGCGATCTGGTGGCGGAACTGCGCATTGTGCTTCTCGAAAAGCCCGACCCGAAGGTGACCGATCTGATGCGCCACATGCGCCACGGGCTGTATCTGTAAGACATCGATCCCCAACCGGCTCCGGCGACAGCTGAAACGTTGGCCTCCCCGTTCGCCAAAGAGTGGGCGTATGAGTTGGTATCCGCAAGCTTGAACCGTTGCCCTGCCTATGTCATAGGCAAGGCCAAATCGAGTTTCCAGGGGATATTCATGGTTCAGGCTTCCGGCCTCATGTCAGGCAAACGCGGCGTCGTCATGGGTGTCGCCAACAATCGCTCCATTGCATGGGGCATTGCCAAGGCAATTCACGATCAGGGTGGCGAAGTTGCTCTGACCTATCAGGGCGACGCCCTGAAGAAGCGGGTCGAACCGCTCGCTGCCGAAATCAACGCTTTCATGGCCGGCCACTGCGATGTGAGCGACGAGTCGACCATCGATGAGGTGTTCGCCAATATCGAGAAGAAGTGGGGCAAGATCGACTTCTTCGTGCATGCGATCGGCTTCTCCGACAAGGATGAGCTGACCGGCCGTTACGTCGATACGACGCCTGACAACTTCGCCAAGACGATGCAGATCTCGGTCTACTCCTTCACGTCGGCCGCACGCCGCGCCGAAAAGCTGATGACGGACGGCGGCGCCATGCTGACGCTGACCTATTACGGTGCCGAGAAGGTGATGCCGAACTATAACGTCATGGGCGTTGCGAAGGCGGCACTTGAAGCCAGCGTCAAATACCTGGCCGTTGACCTCGGACCGAAGAATATCCGCGTCAACGCGATCTCGGCCGGCCCGATCAAGACGCTTGCTGCGTCCGGCATCGGCGACTTCCGCTATATCCTCAAGTGGAACGAGTATAACGCGCCGCTTCGCCGCACGGTCACGATCGAGGAAGTGGGCGATGTCGGCCTTTATCTTCTGTCGAACCTGTCGCGCTCCGTCACCGGTGAAATCCACCATGCCGATAGCGGCTATCACGCCATCGGAATGAAGGCCGTCGACGCGCCTGACATTTCCGTCGTGAAGGACTGAGCGCCCCGTGCTTCTCTACGTCATCCGTCACGGCCAGACGGACTGGAACGCTGAAGGCCGGCTTCAGGGTCAGAAGGATATTCCTCTGAACGATACGGGCCGCCTTCAGGCTACCGGCAATGGCGAAGCGCTGAAAGAACTGCTCGGCGACGATGTCGCCGGTTTCGACTTCGTGGCAAGCCCGCTCTCGCGCACTCGCGAGACGATGGAGCGGCTGCGCACAGCGATGGGGCTCGATCCCCTCGCCTATCGGACCGACGACCGGCTGGTGGAAGTGTCCTTCGGAGATTGGGAAGGCCAGACGCTGGCTGAAGTCAAAAAACTCGAGCCCGAGCTGCTGAAGGAAAGAAAGCGCCAGAAATGGAGCTTCATTCCGCCGGGCCAGACTGCCGAGAGCTACGAAATCCTGTCATGGCGCATTGGCGCCTGGATGCAGTCTCTGACCGGTCCGACCGTGGCGGTTGCCCATGGCGGCGTCATCAGGTCGATCTTTCGCCTGATCGGCGGCGTTGGAAAAGAAGAAGCATCGTCCATCGCCATCCATCAGGACCGTATCCTGAAAGTGGAGCCGCTCGCCGGCCGGATGGAATGGCTCTGAGCCGCTGAGGCCCGGTTCCGGCCCTTACTGTACGATTTCGAGATCGTCCACGACGCGGTTGCCATCGACGACCGTGTAGAACACCAGAACCTTGACGCCCGCCTTCAGGCCCTCGAAGTTGAACTCTTCCGGCACCTTGTAGGTCTTGCCGTCGTCCAGCGTCAGGCTGAGCGACTTGGCGTCGATCGTCTTGATCGTCGCCTCGACGTCCACGCTCTGCGCCCAAGTGCTCAGCGGCGAGAAAACACCGGCGGTCGCAAGCAAGGCAGCAATGAGGATACGCATGATGAAGATCCCTGGAACAAACGGTCTGTACTAATTCGGTGCAAGATAGCCTGCCGATTGTGGCGAAAATTGCTCGCCAGCATGACATTTTCGCTACAAACAACAGTTTGATTATTAACCATATTCTTCCGAATTCAAGACGTCTTAAGACCAAATCGAACGTTTAGTGACCGCGT
>Ga0213835_100521_pt1 | contig 35214 bp, 29 predicted proteins | sample SWPATP01_FD_160576 | JGI IMG/M metagenome (GOLD analysis project Ga0213835, IMG submission 160576) | Coastal seawater microbial communities from Marineland, Florida, United States - SWPA TP0 #1 | ecosystem: Environmental > Aquatic > Marine > Coastal | place: USA: Florida | collected 2016-08-05
TGACTAACGTCGAGTTGAGACGCGAAAAAGAACTGTATATTGCCATTGCCGCCGCGGACTGGGCTCAAATATAGCGCGTTCCAGAAAGACGTTCCGTCTTTGCGATAGTTTAAAATGTCAGCATCGACATCTTCACCATTCTCAATCGCTTTACGTATTCGCAAAACCGTCTTGGGGTCAGTGCGTTCGCCTTGCAAGAAGCGGCAGTTGCGGCCGATGCATTCTTGCCTGCTATAACCCGTCAGCTCCTGAAATGCTTCGTTTACGAACACGATCGGGTTATCGTCCTGGGTGGGGTCCGTGATGACCATCGGCATACGGGTGGAACGAACGGCTGCTGCAAACGGATCTCCACGCCCGTGCTCGTTTTGTAAGACCTCAGTAAGTTGCCAGTCGTCTTTCTGATCCATTCGACCCCTGATGGCGATTAAGTGCTTTACGAAAACGGTATCTGTAGTGAAACGTTCCGACATTTCAATGTTTGACTGACATCAGGACGTTACAAGGGACGAACATGAGGCATGTCGATGCCACCTACAATGGCTTACCACACTAGATGCCAGCTAGCTTCCTGTCCAACCACACGGCGAGAGCCCGACCAGCTAGACAATCAATAAAAATCCTCGTTGACCCTACCTCCAAGCGGCGCGACAGCCGTAAACCTTACGCCCTCGCTCCGATAGTCTATCTCTGCCATGCCACCGAGTTCCGTCGCCAAAACTCTTTTTATCAATTTTGTCCCGAAACTCGATTTCGACGGCGACTGAACGACCGGTCCACCGCTTTCTTCCCAGGCAAAGTGCAAAATCCGATCGTCTTGGATCTTCCATTCAATACCCACGACACCCATCGAACTACTCAGCGCGCCATACTTAGCGGCATTCGTTGCGAGCTCGTGAAGCGCAAGGGCGAAGGCTACCACGACTTGAGGAGGCAAATAGAGGTCGGGACCCGAAAGGCGAAACCGGGTGCTGTCGTCTATACCGAACGGTGCGAGCGTCTTGGTTATAAGATCCCTGATACCTGCCCTATTGAAGTCCTCAGTTATCAAGAGATCGTTCGCAGCCGCCATTGCCTGGATGCGTTGAGAAATTGTCAATCCAGCGTCTTCAAGTGTGGCAGCGCTCCGGATCGTTTGTGCAACTACTGCCTGCAGCGCCTCGAGGGTATTTTTGATCCGGTGGTTCATCTCTTGCGCGAGCAAAGCCCGTTGACTTTGGATCAGCCTTTGAGCTGTCACGTCTTGTGTCGTGCCAGTTATAGAAAGTGGCGTACCATCCGTCCCGTAATCAGCTCTGCCGCGAATCTGCACCCAGCGTTCTTCACCAGCAGGAGTGATCAAACGATATTCGGCGTCGAGCAAAGTCTTCGTCTCAATAGCCTGAGCGATAGCCTCACGCTGGAAACTACGATCTTCCGCATGAATGGAGTTTTGCAGATCTTCGAGAGTCAATTGGTCCGTCGGTTTGCGACCGCAGATTGCCTTGCATTCGGAGGAAGCGGCGAGATTGCCGCTTTTCAGGTCGATGGTCCATACACCAAGCTTACCTGCGTCGAGTGCAAAACGTAGCATTTCCTCGCTGGATCTCAGTTCTGATGTACGAGAGTTGACTTCCGTTTCCAAGTTCTTACGATCTTGCTCAAGGACTGCCAAGCGCTCGCGTTGAAGCGTCACATCGAACTGCGAGGCAAAGAAGTAGGTCAACTCGCCGTCGTCAAACACCGGCGAAATTAGCAACCGGTTCCAGAAGGTTGTCCCGTCTTTTCGGTAATTGAGCAAGTCAACCTCGATGGTGCTTCTCGTGCTGATCGACTGTCGGATCCAGGCAATGTCATCTCGATCTGTCGCAGGCCCCTGCAGGAACCGACAGTTTCTTCCTAGCGTCTCTTCACGACTATATCCGGTCAGACGAGCAAAAGCATCGTTGACGAAAACGATAGGGTTGTCTGGGAGTTTAGGATCAGTAATCACCATCGGCATGCGCGTAGCGCGGACCGCTGCTGCAAAAGGATCAGATCCGCTGAACGACCGCATTATCTCGCGCTCAATCCGATCTTCTTCTTGTTGGCTCATTGCGTGTCGTGCATCCCAATTGATAACTCGCTCGCAGTTTTCTAACCGCAAGTCTTTTTATCCACTGTTCTCGCTTTGTCCAGCTCGTGCTGACAGAATCTGAGCTAAGGTACTCATAGACAAAGCTGCCAGCGTCTTTAGGCGTTCTTGAGTGGATATGGCTCCTGGTTGTTGTAGGATTCAGCACCTCACCCCTACGGAAGCGGCTAGCGCTCGGCTACGAAAGGAGTTCGGCGTGGACTGGATATTGCTTCTAGTCATGCCTATTCGCTGGTGTATCATGACTTAAGCGTTTTCTAACTTCACAGTCGATGGCCCCAGGTTCGCCCTTGTTTGATTGGACGATCTTGAGCGCCGGCAATTGTTGCATGCCGCAGTCAAACCCCTGCTCGGTCAGCCGACGGATCATCAACTCGACGTGTGCTAGTGTCCAACCCGTGAACGGTACCGGCCCGCCCGTTTCGGCCTGGCCAATGAGCGCCTTTGTGAGATCCGTGAAACGCCCACATGCTCGGTCGAGAATTTCAGCCTTCTCGAGAGCTAAGTCGACAACGTTCTCCAATTCGTTCACAACTGCCTTTGCAGCAGACTTCGTTGCTGGATCTGAAGCATCGATCGCTCACTCGCGAGCCAGCAAATACATACGTCGGTAACTACGGACATTGGCCGCTGCCTTGATCCAATCTTCATGTTTGGTCATTTCAGGATAGGTAAAGATCTCTCCCAATTAGTCACCACCCGTTTGGAAACGTAGTCAATCTCACATTTAAGATTTTGCAATTTGCGATCTGACCTTCGAAATGGCAGCTTGGACGACGGAGGTCCAGACCATTCAAAACGTGACAAGACTGTATTGAAAGGTCATGCAGCATGGATCGGATGCGATACCGCACTAGCGCAAACTAATTTCGACGCTGCTGAACCTGCCGAAATGGCGGAGGAGTTGGGAGGTCCTTTGAGAGATCCGAACGATCCTTCGGAGGCATCAGAGGCAGTCAACGCGTACTGAACGATCGCTTTGATTGCAATGTACGATTTGTGGTTAACGGCATCCGAAACGTGAAGCATGTCTGCTCTTCATTCGAACTGACATCAATGCGTCCTCCATGCGCCCGCGCAATCTCAGAGGCAATGTAAAGACCAAGCCCCAAGCCTCGAGCGGCCGACTTGCCGTCGCCACCTTTGAATGGCAGGAAGAGCGTGTCTATTTGAGACTTCCCGATCGGTATTCCACTGTTTACGACGCGAACCTCCAGCGTTCCACGACCTACCTCGGCATACACACTGACTGGCTGGTCTTGCGCTCCGTGAACAACGGCGTTCGACAAAAGGTTTGAGACCATCTGCGCAAAACGAAAGTGATCGACTTCGACGATTTCTGGAAGGTTCAAAGATGCTGCGATCTGACGTCCCGCGTTTGCCACCTGCACCTCGTCGATGACATGCTGCAACGTATGAACAAGATCATCCTGCGTGAAGGAAAGCGCGATGCCTCCGCCCATGCGCGCCCTAGCAAGATCCATTACATTCTCAACCAGTCCAGACATGCGGGCAAGGCTCGACTTCATCAGTTTCAATATAACAGGACTGCGATCGTTCCAGCCGTCTTTCAGCAGTCTGGAGGTTCCTGCATCGATTGCCGCTATCGGATTGCGAAGATCGTGCCCGAGAACCGCGATGAATTGTTCACGGAGTTCCGCGAAAGCTTTCTCCTGCTCGAGCGCAACACGGCTTCGGTCGATACGCTTTTCGGAGTCGAGATGGTGAGCAATCAGCTCTGCAAAAAGTTTAAACGTTCCCAAAACCTGAGGGTTTTTTACCTTCGCCGGACTAGGATCGATAGCACATAACGTTCCCCAGAATGCGCCATTCTCAAGGATGATCGGCACCGAGATATAGCTTCGTAGTCCATAGATGCGCGGCGTATGGTGATCGTGGTACTGATTATCGTCTGCGGCGTCATCAAAGACAATAGCTTGACGATGACCACGGATCTCGTTGCAAAGAGTGCTTTCGAGCGGAAGCTGGTCGCCTGGCTGAAGTCCAAAGCCGACCGGGTCGAGAACTTGGCAGGCGATCCAGCGGCTCTCAGTAACACGAGCGACTGCGGCGAACCCCATACCGGTCATCCTGAGAACCACGTCGAGGATGGTGGGGACGGCAACGATTCCAGCAACACGTTCAACATCACGCACGACGTCGTTGGTGGACGTCTCGTCGTTCGTCTTCGCCGACACCTTTGGGGAAATCAACGATTCAATAAAAGCTGCGTTCTCCAGCGCCGTGGCTGCGGCCTCGGCGAGCGCTTCTAGGACTTCTACCTCCCATTCCGCGGGAGTATAAGGCTGTGACCAGTATGCACCAATCGCGCCGATAGGGTCTTCGGACCGAACCGGCGCCATCGCCAAAGCCCGAACAAAGGTGTTAGCATAAAGCTCGTAAGGAATTCGGTCATCTTTGCAAACGTCGTGGATGAGGGCCGTCGATCTGTTGATCATAGCCCAACCACTTACGCAGGCAACGGCCGGAAACTTCTGCCCCCTCCAAAGCGGACCGATGGCATCTTCCTCGACGTAGTGGCAAAGATCGCCGTCTCTCAGAATGATAGCAATGCCATCGCATCCTATCACCGACCGAGCAGTGTCACGGACGGTTTCGATGGCCGCAGCAACAGTCCGGGCGCGTGCGATCGTAGCCAGAGCTTTTGACAAGGATGCAAGGGGTGTTGAGGGTCTGGTTCGTTGATGCACTGACCACCGCCTTTCCGGCACTAGCCGCTAAACTCAACTCGATATTAGCAGGGTAATTAATCGTGGCATAGCGAAACTTCCCAGAGGGCGCCCGATCAAACACCTCATTCAACGCTTCTTTTGCGGTACCTGAAGTGCTCGCGGTTCTATGTTTATCGAAAAACTCGCATTGCTGGGCCGATGTACGAGCAGCCGTTAATGGGGCAGTGCGGCTCTCGTATAGCGAGCTGATTAGACGGGAAGTCGAAGACGGCTAGGCTTCGTTCTGCTTGAAGAAGCGCGATCGTTCTCTCAGGGAATTGCGAGGCCTGTAGACGACACCAATGTATCGACTGTCTCTGCAACAGCCTGCTCAACAGACTTTTCGAAAAAAATTCTAGGCTGAGCAGCGAGGGCTTCTATCGCATTACTCACCAGAAGCCTCGTGTCCTGTTCGCTCAGGTGGAACCGTAATGCATACCGGCTGATGAAAGATTCAAGTATCAGCCGATCTCTATCCGAAAAATCACGCGCTGAAGACATGCGGCTCTCGTCGAAGTTTGATTAACATCTCTATTTTAAGTGGCGCAAATTAAGATTCTGACTGGCAACATAAACATCGACTATCGCGATGAGTTGGTTTCACTGCCTCGTGGTATACTCACAACGCGCGCAGGGTTGCTCCACCAGCCAGGTAGGGCAGTACATACGAAGGTGAACGCAATCATCAGCCTAGTTGTTGTGCAGCGAAAGCAATACAGGTCAGCAACTGTCTGCTGGACTTTTTTCTAGGATCTCTTCAAAGCGTCAGGCTTGTGTGCTGCCTGCTTGCCAGATTTTGAGCTTTCCACGATAATCTGCGGATCTTCTTTTGAGGCTTTGACTGTATGGCCCTTGACCTTCGTATCGTCCGTCTGTTTTTTGACGACTTTACCCTCCGTTTTTCCTTGACTGGTTTCCCAAGACACTTTGTCCCCCGCCTTAAAGTTTTTTGTCATTTCGTTTACCTCCGCTTACTAATGTCCACGAACGCGGTCGGTCACTTAAGGTACCTTTTTTAGTAGTATAGTGCGTTTTTGATACGGGAAGGCGCGCGTAGAGCAGGAACCTACAAATAATCGGGTCCTCGGGGCTATTGACCTAAACCCGTCAAACTAGACCTTTGATTAAAGTTTTTCGTTGCATTTTCCTGGCTGGGAAAGGACGGGAAGACTACGAAGGCGTCGCAGTTTTCGGAAGCTTAGACCGCGTTCATTCTGAAGCAGGGTGATAAATGCGTCTCGGTGGCGGAGATCTGCTGGAAGGCTGGGATCAGTCAAGCGACCTACTTCGATTGGAAGATATAATACGCTAGTATGCTGCCACCAGAGATGAAGCGTATGAAGCAGCTTGAGGGGGAGAATTCGCGATTGAAGATTGTCGCGGATCTGACGCTTGACCGCGAGATGTTGCAGGAAGTCACACGCCGAAAGCTCTGAGGTTTGCTCGGAAGCGGGAGATGGTGAAGGGCATGTGCCGCGATTGGATGATCTCGATCCGGCGTGCCTGTGGAGCGTTGAACTTCGATCGGTCAACCTACCACTATGCCTCTCGCCGTGCTGATCAGGCCGGCCTGGAGCGTATTCGCGAGATCTGCGAAATCCGTGTGCGGTACGGCTATCAGCGCGTACATGTGCTCCTGGAGCGCGAGGGTTGGGGCACCAACATCGAGCGAACATATCGGATTTACAGAGACTTGGGGCTGCAGTTGCGGAACAAGACACCCAAGCGCAGGGTGAAAGCCAAACTTAGGGAGGATCGGCAAATGGCGATCGGACCGAACGATATCTGGGCACTGGACTTCGTCCACGATCAACTTGCAACCGGCAAAAAGCTGCGTGTGCTGACGGTGGTCGACACCTTCTCCCGCTAGTGTCTGTAGGAGATACGCCCGTACGATGAAGGCCCTGGAGTAGCTCAGCTTCGTGTGAGCGACCTGGAGCTTGGTCCGCTCATTGCCAATGATCGCCCAGTCCTCCGACCAGTCGAACTGGAACGCTTCGCCGGGTTCGAACGCCAGTGGAACGAAGGTGCCACGGCCAGTCGTCTGCAATTCCCGTTGTCGATCATCGCGCCATTCGCGAGCAAATGCCGCCACGCGATTATAGGACCCCTCGTAGCCCAAGGCTGACCAAGTCAGCATGCAACTGCCTCATCGTCCGCTTCTGCTTGCGGCCCTTCTTGGATTCCGTCTTCAGCCAGGCCGATAGTCGATCCGCCAAAGGATCGAGTTTACTCGGCCGCTCCGGGACAGCGAACGTCGGCTCTACGCATCAGAACGCAGATATTTGCGGATGGTATTCCGGGATAAGCCGGTCCTGCGGCAAATCTCCCGGATCGATAAATGCTCTCGAAAATGCCAGCGCCGGATCACGCTCAGTAACGCCATGTCGATCACTCCAAGCCTCCGCTGAAAACACGCAGGGGACGGTTGAAACATGGGTCAATTCTCAATGGAAATATAAGGCTGCGCCGGGTCAGCTCTCAGTGGAAATCACCAGTTTTGCAGCCATTACAAAAAGCAGTCAGGGTTTTTGCCGCTTCGGCACTGCGCCCAATTTTCTTGACGCAATCTTTAGCGACGCAGGCTAACGTTAGCAGAACGACATATATCGGGCAGTCATCTTGGCCGCCTTCTCGCGGCAACCTGAGGCGCGCACCATGCGATTGAGCACTATCACAAATCTTGCATACGCCGTGACTTTGGTGCTGACGACGGTGTCGACAATCATGTTTGTCCTATCTGTCAGGAGTGCCGCCGAAGAACGCGCAGCGATACAGAACCAGCTGGATCTCGATACCGTCGCGGAACAGTTGACGATCTATGCCGACGAGCGCTCCGAAGAGGCACGCCTGTACGTCATGCGGGGTCAGGAGCAGCATCTCGCGAAGTATTATGTGGACGGAGATCTGGAGCAACATCTCGAGAAGACCGCCGGCCAACTGACGTCCTTCGGGACGACGTCAGAAGAAAAATCTCTTTTTGAAAAAATAAGGGTCGACACCGAAGCGCTTGACAGAATCGAACGTGAGGCGATCGGGGTATATCGAGCTGGCCGCCAAACTGACGCCCAGCAGGTGTTGTTCGGCGACAGTCACTATCAGATGCACACCGACTTGCTTGACGCCACTCAGTCAATCAGGTCTTCGATCTCCGCAAGAACGCAGGCCGCCGTGAGCGCCGCTAAGGAAAGAAGCGATTATTACGGGTCGATAGCCAAAGCTATGCTTGCGCTCACGGCTTTGATGTTTGTTGCCGTGCTATATTTTGTTCTTAGGCGCCGCGTCGCCGTGCCGCTCATCCGAATGAGCGGTATCGTCAGGCGCCTTGCTCGACAAGATTACACCGTCGACGTTCCCGATGAAGGCCGGCGAGATGAGATCGGCGAGATGAACCAAGCGATACAGATATTTCGGAACAACGGGCTGGAACGAGAGCGGCTCGATACCGAACGCCGCAAAGACCAGCGGGTCAAGGATCTGATTTTGCAAATGATGCATCGGCTCCAAGCGTGTCAGAACCAGGAGGAACTGGCTGGTGTGGTGTCGAAGTTCATGCCTCAGATCTTTCCGGAACAGGCGGGCCGCCTGCTCGTCGTTGAGGAACGCAGTTCCATGCTGAGGACTCTAGGGCAGTGGCAGGAACCGAAATCGTCTCTCGCCGACTTCCCTGCCGACGATTGCTGGGCAGTTCGTCGCGGGCGACTGCACATCAACGCAGAGCTTGGAGAAGATGTCACTTGCCACCACCTTCACGATATTTGCGGTACCGGTCTTTGCATCCCTTTAACGGCGCTGGGTGAGATCGTTGGCGTGATGTATCTGGAAGTCCCCCATGCCCACGACGATTTACCATCAGCGCGCCTCTACCTAGAACTGCTTGCTGAGAATATCGGCCTTGCGCTTGCCAACCTGCAGCTTCGACAGCGCCTGATCGGCATGGCGAAACAGGATGCATTGACCGGCCTTCTCAATCGCCGGTCTCTCGACGAGGCTTTGAACAGGCAAATAGCCAAGCCAACCGAACCGCTTGCGTGCTTGATGATCGACATAGACTATTTCAAGCGCTTCAACGACCGCTATGGTCACGATGCTGGAGATGCCGTGATGCAGTATGTCGCTCGTATTCTTTCAGAGGTCGTCAGCGAGCATGGCAACGTCTTTCGTTTCGGTGGCGAAGAGTTTACCGTACTGCTTCCAGGGATTGGGTGTGACCAGACAGCTGAAATTGCCGAGACACTCCGTCTAGCGGTCGAGCGGTCACCATTGACCTATCATAGTCGCCTGCTCGATCCGGTCACGATTTCAATTGGTACGGCCACATCGCCGGTTGCAGGCACCGTCAGCAGCATCCTCGAGCGAGCCGATGCTGCATTGTTACGTGCCAAACAGACCGGGCGTAACAAATGTGTAGCGTCCGGAGATCTATGAATTCTAACGCAACTAGATGCGCGTTCGGCAGATAGGGACGAACCGGCGCCGGGTTAGTCTAATAGCCAAAGCGCGGGAAAGGTACGAACGGTGATACCAAATGAAAAAGGCCGCCCGGAAGGCGACCCTTTTTTCTCGAGGTCGAGATAAAGCTTACTTGTAGACCAGCGGAGCCGGTTCCGGCTCGTAGGCGACGGGTGTCGCGCAGCCGCCGAAGACGTAGCGAGCGCCAAGGCGTGCTTCGTGGCTGTAGAAGCCCTTGTCGCGGCCCGGGCCACCATTCGAGGCGTAACCGAACATGTCACCGCCGTCGACATAGCGGAAGCGGTAGCCGACATCGGCCTTGACGTTGCAGGTCACGTCGATGGTCGCGCCAGCCATCAGGGCACCGGTCGCGCGCCACGAGCCCTTGCCGCCGTGTTCAACCGAATCATCGCACAGCGCCGGGTTTCCGGTGGCGCAGGACGTGTTGCGCAGCTTGTCCCATTTCACGTAGGTCGCACCGATACCGGCGCCGACATAGGGCGTGAAATAGGCGTATGTGCCGAGATCGACATAAACGTTGGCGAGAAGGCTATAGGCCCTCATCGATGCACGATCCTTGGAGATGCAGTCCGCCGCCACGCCGCAGCTGCCGCTCGTCGACCCTTCAAAGTCGCTCTTCGTCAGGTAGTCGAAAGTCACGTCCGAGCGAAGGTAGTTGTTGATCTGGTAACCGACACCACCGCCGAACGTGAAGCTGTCGTCGATATCCGTCGACCGGAAATCCGTTTCGCTTGTCGAGCTGCCGCCCTGAAAGAACTTGGCGCCGCGCAGCTTGTTGAAGGAATAACCGACGTCGCCGCGCAGGTACCACCCGGTCGACTCCTGAACCGTCACTTCCGGTGCATCCTGAAAGGCTTCCGGCTGCGGCTGATAGACATCCGCGGAATAGGCAGCGGTGGTCGTCAGCAAGAACGCCATCGTGGCTGCTAGGCACTTCTTCACAGCTCATCTCCAAGCTTGTCAGATCAATGCCAGGCACAATGCCCGGCAACCTCTTTGACAATGAAGAATGAAGGTGGGAGGTTAAATGTCGATTAACTATAATTTGTCGAAGCGAATTAAGCAGGTTACGATAAACAATAACATCCGAAAGGGTGCACGGTTATGCCAAACGAAGTACCAAAAATAAATATTGTTAACGGCTTCCACGTGATTGAAACATCGGCCACCTGCTGCAAGGTCTACACTTACGATCTCCAGATCGGCGGGAACTTCGCTTCATTCAAAGACGCTGCTGATTATGCTAACAGCCTAGGTAGCCGGCTGCCACCGCGAGCAAGGTGATACATCCGGGTAGCCGAGCCACTAGTCATCTCCGCAGCCCGAGCCTGACGCTACCGATCAGCGCTCCCGTTTGCGCCTGATATCCAGACGGTTGACACTTTACTTCCTTGAACCGACACTAACTGCCGGTTTGCTTTGGAGGGACCTTCGTGAGGCATGCATCTGACCTCTTGGCGGAACTAACACGCGCAGCGAATAACCTGGATAGGCGGAACAATGTTCAGCGCAAGCGACTGGTGGAGGAAGCGATAATCGCGATCGAACGCCTTCGCGACAGGGCGGGGGTCTCTGCAAAGCTAAGCGCAAGCGACCCTGCATTTGAACTTCAATTAATTTCTGCGGCCATCACCATTGGCTGGGCTACAGACAGTCGCGTGAAAATGGCACTTTTGGCAGCGGCATGCGAGATACGAGAACTCAGCGCGGTCTTCGGGTCTGAAGCTGAAGTCAAAGTTCAGGAGGAAGAGCACTGATGACCCCTTCTCGGTTCAACGAATGCCTTCGCGTGATCCGATGGACGCCGATTAACATCGCTTCAGTTCTACAGTGCGAGCTCTCATGGATAGAGGCACTAGAAGCAGGCACTGAGGAGGTCCCCGTTGAGCTTGCCGCATGGCTCGAAGTGCTGGCGCAGTCTCACGAAGCTCTTCCCCCTCCGAAAACATACAGAGGAAAGAGGGCTGGGTCATTGCCTTGGGACCGTCCTCGCCGGACAATCTCATAAGACCTATCCAGAAGCCCCGGTGGCGCGCGCTACAAACTCGTTACTAGCTTAGGTCGCAAGCGACGAAATCCGTGCGATCCCCCACGGAACCTGCTTCGTTGGAAACATGCGCCCACCGACTGTGTAACGCGAGCTGGCAGGCGAGCCGAGGTATTGGGTTGCGAATGACCAAGAATTGTCCTCGTTGTTGCGAACCCGGACAAGCCTATGCAAACCAAAGACCCGATCGTCCGAAAGCTCCTCGTCACCCGATCGACAAACCAGGTTGGGGCGAGCCTAGTAACTAATCTAGCAGCGTACGGAGTACAACTTGCATGTCCAGGTAATCTTGCCGAACCTAAAAAATCGAAGCCGGTCAAAGGATCCTTGGCCGTGTTAGTATCCCAACGGCAGCTAGAACGCACAGCGCCACCAATTGCAGGATGCCTAATGAGCTTGGTTATCAGGCAGGAGAGAGAGTAGGGACCAATGGTGGCTTCGATACTCGCGATCGGAACTTTGACTAGTCTCGACCGCATTCACCGGTCGAACAGGCGAATAGGATGAGGGTTTCTCGGGACGACGTGCTGATTTCAGTGGTCGGAAACTTGCTAGAGCGACAAGAACAATTGCCAATACCAAGCTGATGAAACCAATGACTGGCACGAGAAGGACTATTGGCGGACGGGACGATAAAATTGGAACGACTGCCGGCGATACAACGCGGACGTTATCGGTCGGCTGCTGGACGAGTTCGTTGGTTGCCTTGTTGCGGCTGAGAAGCTGTTGGTAGAGTTCGCGGTTGGCATTCGCCTCCCGTTCCAAGCTTGCGAGCTGCACGCGCTGGTCTTCCGTTTGAGAAATATTGCTACTGAGATCCTCGACCTGCCTTGCCAGCTGCTCTTGCTTGACGAGATTGATATCGCGCTCTGACTTAATCTGTTCTGCCAGCCGAGACCTCTGCTGTGTGATCTGGCGCTCGAGCCCATTGAGCATCTGCTGCGTATCGACGAGACGCGGGTGGCGAGGGCCATATGTGAAGATCTGCTGATCGCGAGCCTGTATCAACTGCGTCCATTGTCTCCTGAGAAACGAAAGCTGCTCGTTTTCGTCATTTCCCTGGGTTGCGGAGCGCGTGAAAGTTCCGTTTGCCACGAATTCTGCATAGCGGGCACCGGCCTCCTCGGACGCACTCTTCACCGTTGCCAGTTGCTGACTGAGGTCGGAGAGCTGGCGCATCTGAACGGTGTTGCGTTCATCGATATAAACGATGTTATTATCAGCTTTGAACTGGGCGACCGCCTCTTCTGCTGCATTGAGCTTCGACCGTAACTCCACGAGACGATCGGTCAGCGCGCGGGAGGCGTTGACATTGGCACTGCTGCGCAAGCCATTCTGGTTTGCCGCAAAGGCAGCGGCGATCTCGTTGGCGATCCGGGCCGCATCGTTGCCGTTATCTGCGTGGTAGGAAATCTTGACGAGATAGGTGGCGCCCATTCGCTCGATGTCGATCTTCTTGCGCAATTTCGCCAGTTGCTTGATTTGGTCTTCACTACCTGTCCAGGGCTGACCGTCTTCGAGGAGATGGAGCTTCTGGATGAGGTCGATCAGGAAACCGTCAGACCGTACGATTTGGACCATACTTTCCAGCACGGCGGCGTCTGTGCCGATCGCTGGTAAAACCTCCTGCTGCATCGTGACGTTCTGGTCGCGTGGATCGACGAAAACCACGGCCGTCGCGGTGTAAGGGAAGCTGACCAGCAAAATCGTGGTCAGGAGGACAGCCGCTATGACCGTGGCAACGATAGCGATGAGAACGCCCTTACTGGCCAAAAACCCCAGAATGCGAGTGATATCGAATATCGCGTCACTCTCCTGGTGATGTGATTTCATGTCGCGGGAGCTGCGCCGCGGAACAGCGGCGTTCGGTGATTGCTCCGATTTACCTGACATATCCCAAGCCGACATCGGATTCTCCTGCATCTCAGGCCGGTCGCGTCCGCCGGTGGAGACATTTATGGACGCAATTATTAAACCTCCAGTTAACCTATCGGTGACCGAAATCCGATATTCTCGGGATCATGCTGGGAGACTTTGAACTGGCACCATGCAAAGCGGGCAATATGGGCAGTTCCTGAGATGCAGATACCGCAGGTAGACAGGGGCTTCTCCGACCGCGGCGGCCAGGCGACGGGTGACTTCACCAGGGATCTCGAAGGTGCGGTTCTGACGCTGGTGGCAGCCTCCGTCATCGTGGCATTCCCAATCGTTGCCCATATCGTGCATCCTCTTCTCGGAATACTGACCGTCCTGTTGCTTGCAGCGACATGCGCGATTGTCGCGCCGGGCGTCGCCATTGTGGCGATCCTTGCATCGTTCATGTTTCAAAACCTCGTCGTGTCGCTCGTTTCGAACTGGGTTCATTCCAAGGACGAGTTCGACATCATTCGCGCCTACAACTTCCTGATCCTTTGCACATGCTGGCTGACGATTGCGATCCGGTTCCTCATGAACTGGCGAACCAAGCCCGGTAATATCGTTATATTCCTACAAGTCACCACCGCGGCACTCACTGCCATCGGAGTGTACTTCGTTGTCGGCTTCGCACTTTACGGAACGGCGGCGATCGTCAATCTGCGCAATCTCGCCATGCCCCTGCTGCTGTTCCAGATATGCCTCGTTGTGTTTGCCGAGCGGCAGGTGCGGATCACGCCGGCACTGACGGGTCTTGGGATATCGGTGATTTTCTGTGCCATCACCGAAGTCCTGTTTCGAGATCAGTGGCTGACTTATACGAACAGCGAGAAATACTGGTCGCTTTTCAACGGGCCGAACTGGGCGACGCTACAACTCGACGAGCACGCCCGAAAAACCGGGGAAGTGATCACCACACTCACGGATACGTTCAGGATCTCCTTCTTCAATTCCCCGCTGCTGTCCGATATCGGCGTTCCCGTCATGCGCATCTTCGGCCCGAACATGCACGCCATCAGCTTTGCCTATTGCCTGATCATGTTCGCCATCTTCACGCTTTATCGCGGGCGACTGCTGCAGGCGACAGTCTTTATTGCACTTGCCATGCTGTGCAGCGTCAAAGGGCCGGTCATAGTGTTTCTCATGGTGGCGATCAGCTGGTCGATCTACTGCATAATTGGCTCTAGGCTTGCCTTCGCTTTCCATTTCATCGCGGTCGTTGCTTATGCGGTGGTCGGGGTCATCGTGGGTTCGCGGATCGGCGACTACCATGTGCTCGGATTGATGTCGGGCTTCTACAATTTTCTGGAGAACCCGATCGGGCGTGGGATCGGCATAGGTGGCAATCTTTCCCCACTGTTCAACACAATCGACTTCCAGCAAGCGCAAGCGGTCGGCCATACCCCGTTTCCGGTTGAAAGCTCAGTAGGCGTCCTTCTCTATCAAATGGGAATTTTTGCTCTAGCGCCGATCGGCGCTTATGTGTGGCTGTCGTGGAAACTTCTGAAGCTTGGAAGTATCACGCAAAATGGCCTCCATGTTGCCATGGCATTCACCCTGCTCTCGATCGTCGCCAACGGCCTGTTCCAGGAAGAGGCTTATTTTGCACCGCTATCGCTCACCAGTTTCCTTGCGCTCGGAGGCATGATCATCGGAGCCGGCGTCCGCGAAGGAATGACCGGGTGAACCGGCGTCGTCAGTATTTTATGGGAGCACCTAATCGGCATCCCGTAGCGCCCGCATGATACCGGCATCAGGCAATCGGGTCTTGCGATCGATGAGGCCGAAGCCCTGCTGGAAGTCCCAATGCGTCCAGCCGAGACATCTTTTCCGAGCCAATCGGTTCACGGTCGCCAGCCAGTTCAGCCTGGATTGCCGGTCAACGACGAAATCCAGAACGCCGAACTCGTTGATGATGACGGGCCTTGAATAGGTCTTCGCCCAACCAGCCATAATGTCAAACGCCTCACGCAGCGTGTCTTCGTTCCAGTCACGATCGAGGCTATTGCGGATCGCCGTCGCGGCTTCGAACTGCTCTTTCGTATCAAGATCGGCGAGGATCTTCACGATGCGGGCATCCCTGAGCGATGCCGGAAACGGCAATCCTCTCATCACCCGCAGGGGATCGGTTTCTCGTCCCCACGTCGCGCCCTGATGCGTGAACAGGAATGGATCGTAATAGTGGATCGCATACACGATATTGGGGTCTTCGAACGGCTGCATGCCGGAGAGCGTCTCATGCCGCTGCGGCCCGGAGGGGCCGACGATGATCGTGTGTTGCGGCGCGATCTGCCGGATTGTATCGATCAGGCCGTCGGCTGCACGCATCCAGTCTTCCTGTCCGATATTGGGTTCGTTGAGTAGCTCCAACGCGACCTTTTCAGGGTCCAGGACCTGCGCCATCGAGGCCACTTTTTTCCATATACCTTGGAGGTACAGAAAGCCGGTTTCGTACCCTTCCGCGAACTTCTTTGAGACGGCGTCATCCGCGTGAAGATCAAGCGAGACAACATACCCCATGCCAATCAGCGAAATCAGCTCGTCATAGATCTCGTTGAGATAAACACTCGATGACGCGTCGCTCAGCCGGTTGTTGTTCAGCAGCAACCGAATATGCGTCAACCCTTGTGCCCGAAGAGCTTTGAGGGCCATGGCTCCCGGCCGCTGCGAACGATCGGAATGATCCCAATCCGGAAGATTAACGCCGCGCTTTAACGCGTTCAGAAGGACAGGATTTGGAAAGCGATGCGGCGGGGTGCAGGACCCTCCAGCGGAGGCTGCTTCAATGGACAAGACCGATAGGATCAATACCAGAACAACTGCCATGACTTTACCGGAAGATCGCTTCCTCAGCGTGCCTATCGAGCTGAGGATTCTGCCCTTATTGAAGTAACTCCGCGATGCAATGTCCACACTCAACGACCCCGACACGTTACGCGTCCTCCTTGCAAGGTTAAACATCACATCCAGCCTCTTTACGAGAAAGACGACGTGTTGGTGAAGGCGAAGCGTTGAGTTCCCCGCTCAATTGGGAGTAAGGACGCCTGCGCTATCGCTCAAACCGCTCAAGCATCATTCTTAGTTGCGCGTTCTGCAATCGAAGCTTTGTCGCCAGCTGCCCCCTGAGCACCCTGATCTCGTCGTCGAGGCTTAGCGGATCGTCTAACGGGCTGCGTTGGTCAGGCGGGACAGGCGCTGTTTCAACTGGCTTCGGTTTCCTGGCTCGACCGATCTGCTTTCGCGGTTTGGTCTCTGCTCGCACCTGCAAATTCGCTGAGTTCGGAGATGGGATGACAGCGATGTCCGGGAGATCGGAGGGCGTCAGATCACCAGCGACAACGTCAGAGACGACATCGGCTCGCATGTCATCAGCTTCGCCTGCAGCGCTTGAAGTCGTCGGAGGCTCCACCGAAACAGGATCCGATTTATCAGTCGGTCCTAGCTCAGCAGCTGCCTGTGCGCTTGAGACCGATGGACTCTCCTCAGCAGCGGTCCCCACTGGGCCGGAAAGAGCCAGGACATTCGGCTTCGCATCGGCAACCACCGCGTCCTGCTTCGACTCACGGCGGCGTGGCACAAGTCGGCTTAGAAACTTCCAGGGAGATGCCATGAGACAGGCCTCGCATCAGTTAGTGATCTATGCGCGCTCAGTCCGGCGACGTCTGATCGCCGCCAAGCTGACTATCTAGATTAGAGATATGAGAAGTTTCCGACCGCAGCGGGCAGATCAATCGAGATTGAGCTTTTTGCGCAAATCAGCATTTTCGGCACGAAGCTTTTCGGCCAGCATCTTGCGCAGCTTTTGGTTCTCCGCCTCTAGCTGCAGAAGATCAGCCATTTCGTCGCCAGCTGAAGTCGCCGCGTCATCTGCGATCCGGTCAGGCGTCGGAGCAAGCTTCGGAGCGGCGGGCTCGACCGGCGTTGGGTCTACGCTCACACGTGGCTTGCGGCCCCGCTTTTTGCGGCCATCGGTACCGGCTGTACCTTCTGCTGTCGTTGCGACAACGGAGATCTTCTTCGACCGAGGCTTACGCTGCTTCTTTACGGCCACAGGCGCGTCTTCCTGTGCGGGCGCTTCAACGTCGTTCATTGTCTCGATAGCATCGGCCATGAGTATCCCCTTTGGTTCTTCAGCAGTATTCGGCGTCGCATCCGGTGGTGTCAATAATGGCTGAGGAGGTTCTACCGACGGGACGAGTACGTATAGGTCAGCTTCATCCGCTTTCAGACCTTCCGGTAGCAACGGCATCGCCTCCTCCTCTACGTCGCGGGCAACGGACTTGAGGTCCATGTTTCCCCAGATGGAGTTGGGCTTAGCGTCGAGCTTTCGGCGACCTGATTTGTACTCGACGGCAAAATTGCGTTGTGTTTTCTTCACTTGAAATGCTTTCGGATCCTCGGGGGATTGTCGCAATGGCTCAGCGCGGCTCGGGGTTCACCGATAGCAACTACTCTGGTGTCGGTCCATCCCGACAGCGATCTTCTCGTTACGAGGCGCTTGCATCTGAGCGCAAACGCGATCGCGGAGCAAAAGGCGCTCACGTTCGCGAACGACGCAAGCACCCGGTTCGAAATTGAAACTACCCTGCCCGTCGCTACTTTCTGGAAAAAGGAGCTATCTCGCAATTGATGCGGACAACAGCAACGCCGGTATTTCGGCATCATCCGGATCGGTGACAAGCAGGAGGTCAAGTACGTCACCGTGCTCTTGAGCGCTGATACCCTCCACTTTGAGGGGGCGGTCAAGTTGCTGCATGGAAAGCAGCTGCCCGTCATGACTGACGATGCCGATCGCAGCACCGATGCAAGGCCCGTCGCGATAAGCATCCTCCGTATCTTCTGCTACTGCGCAGAACACCATGTCACCGTTAGCCAAAGCCGTCGCGTCCGTGAAGCAAAAGGGAACACCGGAGATATAACCAAGGTCGAGCCTGGTGATAGCGGTCGGTTTGATCGGATCGGACTTCGAACTCTGCAACCCAGCGAGGGCTTGCCAGACGGAGTAGCTGATGATCGCGTTGTTGGCTTGACCCTTTTTTCCGCGCTGGAACAGGCGCAACTCATCGCCAATGATGACCGCGCCCTCAATGTTGAGCTCGTCAAATGCCTCGTGAAGCGGACCGAGAACAGGGAACATATCCAGTTCCCGAGGCGAACCTAAAACCGTCCCATCGCTGTCGAGGGCGACGAGGGCGCCGCGGCCCCGGTTCGGCCTTGATCCCGATCCGAGAGCCAACAGTGCGCCATGCGGAAAATTCTCGAAAGGTGGAACGAGGGTGAGCGCCTCAAGGTCTGGCTTCACCCGTTTTCGTACAGCTTTTTTGTCGGGCAACACACCCTCAAACAAACGGACGAGCCGTCCGGGCTCAGACAACCCTTTCGAAAATACACCCAGATGAAGCTCATCGTCGGCAACAACGTAAATCGTCGAGCCCACGCATACGAGGCCGCTCGCGGCGCTCAAGTGCAAAGGTCGCTTTGGTGAGGCCGCCGCAGCGATGTCGAGTGCACGAATCTTGGTAAAAGTGATCATCGTTCTGTATTACCAAGCCAAAATAAACAGCTCCAGCCCTGCACTGCTGGCAAACCTGCCAGTGGTTTACGGGACGCCCTATATCAGCAGTCGAGTCCTGAGCGGATTTGATCCAATGACCCCTTCTGGAGTGGCGGTTCCAGCATTGATTTTCTTCAGGCCTTGGCAACGGGTGTCGCTCTCGTCTACCGGCCTAGCGTGAAGCTGCCGTAGCCTTCGCCTTGAAAGGATTCGAACCAGCCTTGGCTCGTTGACACAAAAACAAGCCAAGAAAACACTGCATTAGAAGATCAGGAGTTCTGCGACGCACTGTCTGAGGAATAACTCAAAGATCATCGCTGCGAACTCACAAGGAGCGCCGCGGCTTGGTTGGCCATAGAAAGAGCGGTCGTTACGCTTTCTCCCTGCAGCATCTGAGCTGCGAGAACACCGATGAACTCGTCCCCTGCCCCGTGGGTGCTGACGAGCTTAACCTTGATAGCCGGGATGGTCCCTTTGGCTCCGCCTTGCTCGGCGAATGCGACGCCCTCTCCGCCTGCGGTAACGACCGCCACCGGAAATGATTGCGCAAGAACCTCTGCCGTGGCGATCGCGTCTTTGAGCGTTTCAACCTCACCGCCGCCTGCCAACGCTTCCGCCTCCACCGCGTTGACCACGAGGACATCGATCAGCCGCGCCAGTTCGGGCGACAGATCTCTCGCCGGGGCAGCGTTGAGAACAACACGGCCGCCAACTTGTTTCATTGCGGAAGCCGCAAGCACATTAGCGGCATCCGGCACTTCGTTCTGCAAGACGAGGATATTGCCAGCGCGGAACAGATGCTCAGCCTGTGCCACGTCCGACTGGCCGAGCTGAAGATTGCTGCCGGAGACGATCACGGCACCATAATCGCCTTCGGCATCGAAAATCGCGACACTCATTCCGGATGCGGCACCGTCGATGACACGAACCTGGTCCAACTCGACGGCGTTTGCGGCCAGGTTGTCGAGAAGCGTATGCCCGAAGTCGTCATCGCCCACGGCACCGATCATTGCCGAGCGCACGCCGGCCTTGGCGGCGGAAACGGCCTGGTTTCCTCCCTTACCGCCACATGCCGGGTTCCAGGCGGAGCCGGTGACTGTTTCGCCCTTGCGCGGCCGTGCCGGACCCTTGACGATGATGTCGTAGTGGAGACTGCCGAAAACGACGACAGCGGGGCTGGATGCGGTCATAGGAATTTGTCTTTCCGTTTGGAGGCGACGGCCGCCATGGTCTTTTCGAGATTGTTTTCGGCAGCGGTATAGTCCCGCTGCGCCACGGCGACGAACACCGCATCGAGAATATTGAGCTGGGCGATACGGGCGGCGGCGTTCTCGCCCATCAGCGGCGAACCCTGTGCCGTCGAGCACAGAACGACGTCCGAATGCTGAGCGAGCGGCGATTCATTGTAATTGGTGATGGCGATCGTCCTCGCGCCGTTGCGCCGCGCCGTCTGCATCGCGTCGATGACGGCCATCGTATTGCCGGAATGCGAGAACCCAACCGCAATATCGTCGCTTCCCAGCAGCGAAGCCGACATCAGCATCATGTGGGAATCGTCGTAGACGCTGGCGCGGACGCCGATGCGAAGAAACTTGTGCGCTGCGTCGCGCGCGATCTGTGCCGAACCGCCGACGCCATAGAAATCTCGATGACGTGCACCGTGGATAAGGTCGGCAGCGCGATCGAACGCTTTGACATCCATGATCGAAAGCGTTTCCTCGAGCGCATGGATCGAGGTGCGAAACACTTTCTGGATAATCTCCTCGGACGTGTCCTCGACCGAGAGTTCCTGGTGCATTTCAGCGGTCGGCAAACTGTTGTACTGCGACACCGCGTTGCGAAACTCCCGATAGCCGGCAAATCCCAGTTTCTTGGCAATCTTCACGACCATAGCTTCCGAGACACCCGCATCGGTTGCGATTTCCCTCAACGATGTGTCGTCGTTGAAGCCGCGCAACGCAAACACGGTTTCAACAACCCTTGCTTCGAGTGGTGTCAGCAGTGGCAAGCGCATGCGAATGCGCGGGCCAACTGCCTTCGGATCCATTTTGTCGGATTTCATCCCCGTCCCCTTGTCGCGCGATCGATCATCATTGCGACAAGAATTATAAGGCCGGTTGCGAGAAGTTGATAGAAAGCCTGGACGTTCATCAACGTCAAACCGTTACGCATGGCGCCGAGAATGATCGCACCGAGAATGGTGCCGACTATCGACCCCTTGCCGCCCATCAATGAAGCACCACCGATGGCGGCGGCCGCGATCGCGTCCAGCTCCCAGAGGTTCCCAAGAATGGGCTCGGCAGCCCCGAGGCGACCGATCAGGATGAAGGACGCCAGTGCCGCCAGAACGCCGGAGATGACATAGGCCGTGATCTTCGTCAGTGCGATCGGCACGCCTGCGACATAGGAAGCTTCCTCGTTTCCACCCACGGCCAGAAGATATTCGCCGATCGGCGTCTTTTTGAGAAGAACCCAAGCCGCAAAGGCAACGACAGCAACGATGATGACCGAGTTTGGAATGCCGGCAATATTGCCGTTGAACAGCGACCGGAAGCCCTGGGGCACGCCGAGAACGGGATTACCGCCCGTATAGATGAGCGCAATGGCTCGGTAGGTGCTGAGCGTCCCGAGCGTGACGATGAACGGCTGAAGGCCCACATAGGCGACGAGAACGCCGTTCACCAGACCGCAGAACGCGCCGATGCCGAGGCCGGCCAGAAGCGCCACCGGCACGGGAACGCCTGAGACCAGCAGTGTCGCTGTGAGCACAGCGGAGATTGCCGCCGTCGGACCGACCGACAGGTCGATACCGCCGGAGATGATGACGAGGGTCATGCCGAGCGCGATGCAGGCATTGATGCTCGACTGTTGGAGAATGTTGATCAGGTTGCGCTCAGACAGAAAGCCCGGCACCAGCGCTGCAAAGACTGCCACGATCAGGATCAGACCAATGAGTGTGCCTGCATCACGCAGTGAGAACGAACTGAAGAGTTTCGGGGAGCGCTTTGGCATTTCGGCGGCGATATCAGACATGGGCGTGCTCCTGCATCGAGGAATCTGTGTTTGGCTCGAGATCGCCGACGGCGTGCGAAACAATGGCCTGTTCGGTCATTTCGTGTCGTTCCAACTGTGCGGCGATCCGCCCGTCGCGCATGACCATGACGCGGTCCGACAGTCGGATGACTTCTGGAAGTTCTGAAGATACGACGATGATCGACTTGCCTTCAGCGGCAAGGTTTTCGATCAGGTGGTAGATCTCGGATTTTGCGCCGACATCGATCCCGCGCGTCGGCTCGTCGAACAGCAGGATCTCGGAACCGGCGGCCAGCCAGCGGGCGATGATCGCCTTTTGCTGGTTGCCACCACTGAACAGCTTGATCGGGCGATCAATCTGGAATGGGCGCAGGTTTACCCGCTTCAGCAATGTTTCGGCGCTCTTGTTGACAGCCGAGTGGCGCACGATCCCGACCCGCGCGAACTTTCGAAGGGACGGCAGCGCCATGTTGACCGAAACCGGGCGTATGGGGATGATGCCCTCGCGTTTGCGCTCTTCCGGCAACAAACCGATGCCAGCGTCAATCGCGGAGCGCGGACCTGTCAGCTTCAATGCGCGACCATCGACGTTGATGTCGCCGGACCCGATCTTGTCGACGCCCGCGATGAGCCTCAGGAGTTCGGTACGTCCGGAGCCAACCAGCCCGGCAATGCCGACCACTTCGCCGCGTCTGACTGTGAAGGAGACGTCGCGGACATGCGTGACCGCGGAGGAAAGGTTGCGCACCTCGACGCGAACGTCCTCCTTCACAAACGTCTTGTGCTCTTCCTGCATGAGTTCGCGGCCGACCATCATCGAGATGACGTCTGCTTGCACCGCGGAGCGCAGGTCAACCGTACCAACCACATTGCCATCACGCATGACGGTTCCCTGGTGGCAGATCCGAAAAACCTCATCCATTTTATGAGAGACATAAATGATCGCGACACCCGAGGCCGCCATCTTCTGGATGACGACCGCGAGGCTCTCGAACTCTGCCGGCGTCAAGCTCGACGTCGGTTCGTCCATGGCGACGATCCGGGCGTTCTCGAGCAGCGCACGGGCAATCTCCACGATCTGGCGCTGTGCAACCTTGAGGTCCTTGATCGGCGTCGACGGATCGATCGAGGGATCGATCATGGCAAGCGCTGCGGCCGCGCGCTTTTCCTGCTCGCGACGATTGACCAGCAGTCCACCAGCATATTTCAGCGGATGACCGAGAAACATGTTCTGCGCGACCGTCAGGTTCGGGATCTGCTGCAGTTCCTGATGGATCATGGCGATGCCGGCGCGGCGGGCATCTTCCGGACTCTTGAATGTCGCGAGTTTGCCGTCGACGAAGAACTCGCCGCTGGTCTGCGGCGAGACGCCGGAGAGAATGCGCAGCAGTGTCGATTTTCCCGCTCCGTTTTCGCCGAGAAGAGCGTGAACTTCACCAGGTTTGACGGTGAAGGACACATCCGAGAGCGCCTTGGCGCTCTGGAAGGTCTTGGTGATGCCCTCGAACCTGAGGCGAGCCGTTGTCGTCATCTCGGTGCTTTCATCAAAGGAGGAGAGCCGATCCTGAAAGGACCGGCTCTTGTTGCGATCACTGCGCGGCCCCAGCATCCTTCATCAGCACCTGGCGAATATCGATGCCGTCGCCCTTGTACTTGGCAAGGTTGTCCTTGGTGATCAGCGCCTGTGGTGTTGCAACGACACGTGCCAGTTTCTGACCGGCAACGAGCCGCAATGCGGTTTCCATAGCCACTTCGCCTGTCAGGACCGGGAAGCTGTCAACCGTGCCCGTCAGTTCGCCCGCTTCGATCGACTTGTAGGCATCCGAAATGCCATCCGTGCCGAATACGGCGACCTTGCCGAGAAGACCTGCGGCCTTGACCGCCTCGATCACACCGAGTGCCATGCCGTCATTGTTGCAGTAGAAGCCGACGAGATCCGGGTTCTGCTGGAGAATGTTGGTGGCAGCGTCGTAGGACTGCTGGCGATCCCAGTTGCCGGGCACGCTGGCGACGACCTGGAACTTGGAATTCTCGCCGATGGTTGCCTTGAAGCCCGAGGTACGCTGGACGGCTGCAAAAACCCCAGCCTGGCCTTCGATCACGGCAACCTTGCCGCCTTCAGAGCGGTTTTCGATGAACCACTTGGCAACGCGAACGCCGTTGTCGCGCTGTACGTTGCCGACGTAGTGCTCGGCCTGAGGCACGACAGCGTCATTGACGTTGACAACAGGAATTTCTGCTTCCTTGGCCTGCTCCATGACCGGCTGCAGGTTCGCGTCGGTTTGCGGCGACACGAGAATGACATTGAAGCCTGTGGTGACCATGCCTTCTGCGATCGTCAGCTGTCCCAGCTGGTCGCCTTCGCTCTGCGCTGCCTGATAGGCAACGGTCGCGCCGGCCTTTTCACCGAACGACTTGTAGCCTTCGCCGAGCGAACGCCAGTATTCGTTGGTCAGCGTCTTGGAAACGCCGCCCGCGCGCGTGCCTTCCGGGATCTTTGGAAACGCCCCGTACTTCGCTTCGAGCTGTGACCAGTCGACGCGATCCTTTTCGGTATCGGAATTGAGCGGCGCGAGATCCTGCGCGAAGGCAGCGCTTGCCATCAGCCCCAGCGCCATGCCGGCAATCGCGGATTTCAGGTGTCTGTTCATAGTGATCCTCCCAGGTGTGATGTGTTGAAACAGAAAAACTCTCTTGAAGCCTCTCCTCAGGCGACGTCGCCGAGCATTGCTTCCTGAATGATGGATTGCGCCGTGACCGCATCCTGACGGTCGATCGCGCCAGCAAGACGGTTGTCACGCTCAAGCCGATCGACGACGTTCAGCATCCGCTTGACGGTCTTGATGTTGACCTCGCATTCGTGAACCGGATCGAGGCCGGTCATGTCAGGGAAGGTGTCGAAATAGATAGCGCCTTTGTAGCCATCGCGGCGGATCTGCCGCAGCAGTTCGATCGTCTGGATCGAATGAACGGAACCGACCATCAGACCGTCGTCGCGCTTTGCGTAACCGTCATTGAGGTGAACACCGAGCAGGCGACTGTGGCGAGCAATCATGGCAGCGGCAAAGGCAGGCTGCTCGTCGGCATAGAGCACGTGTGCAAAGTCGAGCGTGACGCCGAGGTTCGCGCAGCCGGCTTCCTGGATGGCAAGGAGCGTGGTGGCGCAGTCTGGCATCAGGCTGTAGGAGCGCGGCTCGTTCGGCTTGTACTCGATCGAGATCAGACAATCCGCGTCATGCTCACAAACTTCACGGATACCGTCAATTTCGTGTTGCCACATCCGGTCGTAGTCGGCCTGGAAGGCATAGTCGAAACCGTCCTGGCCAAGCCAGATCGTCATGAGGTTGGAGCCGGCTTCGCGTGCGGCATCGATTCCAGCCTTGGTCAGATCGATCGCCTCGCGCCGAACGCTTTCCTCCGGATGGGTGAACGCACCAAGCTTGAAAGCCGGATTGGTGTAGTAGCGCATGGCAAAGCCGTTGATCGCCAAACCCAAATCTTCCAGCTTATTCTTGAGTTCAGTTGGATTTTCGCCAACATGATCAGGGTAGTTGAGATCAAGGTCCGTCAGACCGTCGACTTTTGCCGCCCGTGCCGCCATCTGCAGTACGCTCGGCTTGCCCTTCAGCTCCGGCCATTCACCGGCGGGGTTCGACGCGAAGGAGTTGAGACGGGTGGCAAAACGGAGATTCGACAATGTCTTCGGCCCTATCAATATTGATCAGAGGCCTAACTTCACAAAATTATTATACATTGTAAAGCAAAATAGTTTTTGCGGTGCAGCACCAGTGTGCCGGGCGGGTGTTTACCCGGTCCTCCCTACTAGACCGACCGCTATAAAGATCGCCTTCCAGACCAACCTTCTTGCTCTTAATGCAGGTGTCGAAGCCGCCCGCGCAGGGGAGGCCGGCAAGGGTTTTGCGTTCGTCGCACAGGAAGTGCGTGAACTTGCTCAGCGTTCTGCCAATGCTGCGAAAAAGAGCGCTCAGGAACAATCGTCCGGCCTTCAGCAAATAAACACCGCCGTCAATGCGATGGACCAGGACACCCAGAAGAACGCCGCAATGGTCGAGGAGCAGACTGCCGCAAGCCATGGAATGGCGCGCGATGCAGCTTCGCTGAACGAACTCCTGTCGCAGTTCAAGCTGTCGGGTGGAGGCGGTCGACGTGGATATACACTCGCCCAGGCACTGCGCCCTTCAGAACGCCGCCAAGCGTCCGTAGCGTCGCCGGCCCGTGCCCTGAGTCGAAAAGTGGCAACTGCCTTCTCCGGCAATGCCGCTGTCGCTGCCAATGAATGGGAGGAATTCTGAGACGCATCTTCCAGCGATCAGCAAAGCAAAGCCGCGGATATCAATCGATACCGCGGCTCTTGCCGGGCTGGTGACGCAACATGCGTGGATCAAGCGCCCCTTACCGTTTCTGACAACGGGAGGTCGAGCCATTTTGGCTTCGGGGTCGCGTTTAAAAGCAAGCGTGTGTAGTCGTGCTTCGGTGAAGAGAACAGTGAAACGGCATCATTCTCTTCCACCACTTTTCCACGCTGCATCACAAGAATCCGGTCTGCAATTGCTCGAACGATCGGCAGATCATGCGTGATGAAGATGTATGAGAGCCCGAGTGTGCGCTGCAGATCGGCCAGAAGTTCTATGACTTGCATCTGTATAGACACATCGAGAGCTGAAACGGCCTCGTCGCAGACGATGAGTTCGGGCTCGCTCGCGAGAGCTCTCGCTATTGCGATACGTTGACGCTGACCACCGGAAAACTGGTGCGGATATCGATCAACGTGCTCGGCCTTTAAACCAACAAGTTCCAGAAGTTCCACCACGCGTTCGCTCCACCGGGCACGTGGGAGGATATCTTTGTGGATAGCCCATGGCTCCGAGATGATCTGTCGCACATTCATGCGGGGATTCATCGAGCCAAACGGGTCCTGAAACACCATCTGTACACGACGTCGAAAGCTGTTTAGCGCCTTGCCCTCAAGTTCGAATATGTCCTCTCCTGCAAAGAGTGCACGACCGGAGGTCGGTGTATTCAGCCGCAGGAGCATGCGCGCTATGCTCGATTTTCCGGACCCGGACTCCCCGACAATACCTACCGTTTCTCCACGGTGGAGCACGAAAGATACCTCGTCAACTGCCCGAAACTCCTGCTTGGACGCGAGCGCGCCTGAACCCAGGAGGTAATGCTTGCTGAGGTTCTCGACTTTCAGCAAAACTTCCTTGCCTACAGCCTCACGCTGGGGGCGATTTGTGTCCTCCAGATGCGGCACGGCTGCCATTAGCCGCCTCGTATAAGCGTGCGCGGGATTGGTGAATACCTCCCTCGCCTCTCCGCTTTCCACGACCTTCCCGCCATTCATGACGATGATCCGATCGGCCATCGCGGCCGCCACCTCGAGATCATGCGTGATCATTATCAGCGCCATTCCCGTTTCCTGCTGCAGATCACGCAACAGTTCAAGGATCTGCGCTTGCACGCTGACATCGAGGGCAGTCGTCGGTTCGTCAGCGATCAGTATGTCCGGTTTTAGCGCGATCGCCATCGCGATCATAACTCTCTGGCGCTGACCGCCGGAAAACTGGTGCGGATAGTAGTCTATACGGTCTTTCGCGTCTGGTATGCCGACGCGTTCGAGCAACCGGATAACCTCATCGCGGACTGTGGCCGTCTGGGCCTCCCCATGGGCCTCGAACACTTCAGCAATCTGTCGTCCAACGGTGAACACGGGATTGAGGTATGCTAAGGGGTCCTGAAAGATCATCGCAATGCGCTGGCCGTTAAGCTTACGCCTATGCTCGTTGCTAAGACGCGAGATGTCGTTGCCGTCGAACACCAGCGATCCGGCGACGATATCGCCCGGCGGGCAGTCGATGAGCCCCATCACCGTACCGGTGCTGACGCTCTTGCCAGAGCCGCTTTCGCCAAGGATCACGAGTGTCTCGCCAGGACATACGTTGAACGACACGTTGTCCACGGCTCTCACGGGATCGCCTTCGGACAAGAAATCGACGGTAAGATTGTTGATCGTGAGAATAGGTTTCGAATGGGTCATCGAGGCGCCTTTCGCAGCGACTGCAGGCGCCAGCGTTGGGAGGGATCGGCAACGGTACGAGCCCAGCTCGCCAGTATATTCAAGGACAAGGTAGTGAGGAGAATTGCAAGGCCCGGCCAAAAGGCGATCCACCACGCGGTCGAGAGGTAACCGCGGCCATTCGCAACCATCGCTCCCCAAGTGAAGTTCGGCGGCTGGATGCCGAGACCGAGAAAGCTCAACGAAGATTCTGCCAGGATGACGGTGGCGAAATCTATCGCAGCGATTGTCACCAGCGTCGGCAGCACCAGCGGCGCAATGTGCCGGAACAGGATGCGACGGCTGCTTGCACCCATCGAAAGTGCGGCACTGACAAACATACGCTCGCGCAGTTCCAGCACTTCAGCGCGTGCCGTTCGGATGAAGACCGGCATGCGAGTGATGGCAAGGACGATCACCAAATTCGTCATGCTGGGACCAAGCGTATAAAGCACGATCAAGGCCAGCAGCAGCGAGGGAAAACTCATGATGACATCGGCAAGACGCAAGATGACGTGGCTGTACCAACGTTCCGAATAACCTGCGATCAATCCAAGAGCGCCACCCACAAACATAGAGCAGCACACAGCGGCCGCCGCTATGGCGAGCGTCGTCTGGGCACCAACAATGAGCCTCGCAAGTATCGGCCGGCCGAGGGTATCCGCGCCTAGAATGTAGATGAATCCCTGATCCAGAGAAAAGGGCGCGAGGTTGCGTTGTCTGAGGCCAAGCTTGCCGGCCATATCACCGACCAGCAGCGGGCCGAACAGCACGCATACGATAAGAATGAACAGGAAGATCGCGGCACAAAGTGCCAGCTTGTCGCGCGTTAGATAGATCGCGAGCTGGTGCAGGTTCCCGGGCGACTTTGTAGAAACGACTGTCGTATCGGTCATGGTCGTCCTCCCTCAGTAGCGGATGCGTGGATCGAGTGCGACATAAAGAAGGTCGATCGCGATGTTGACGACGAAGATGGCGATCGCCGTTACCAGGATCGTCGACTGAACTACCGCAAAATCGCGCTGGATAATCGAATCGATCATGAGCTTGCCGATGCCAGGCCATCCGAAGATCGTTTCAACCACGACTGCACCGTTTACCAGACCTGTCATAAGGTCACCGGCGACGGTGATGACCGGCAGGAGCGAATTGCGAAGTGCATGACCGAAGATGATCTTACGCCGCTTCATGCCTTTGGCATGAGCAGTCTTGATGTAAGGTGAGGCAAGTGCCGAAATCATTGTGCCGCGTACGACCTGTACGAGAAGGCCGAATGGACGCAGCATCAGCACTGCAATCGGCATGATCCAGTGAAGGGCCGTTCCAGTTCCTGACGTTGGGAAGAGACCAAGTCCAACAGAGAAAACAAGGATGCCGACGATTGCGATCCAGAAATCAGGTGTGCTGGCACCCGCCAGCGACACGACTCCGGCGACACGGTCGAAAAGGCTTCCCGGACGCGCGGCCGCCATCGCTCCGATAAAAATCGCCAGGCCTGTCGAAAGCGTCATTGCGATGAGGGCGAGTTGCAGCGTTGCCGGAAAGGCCTCAAGCGCCACTTCAAGCGCGGAGCGGTTCTGGCGCAGAGATTGACCGAAATCCAGTGACAAGAGGTTGCTTAGGTACTGAAGGAACTGCAAATAGATAGGCTGGTCGAGGCCATTCAACTTTGCGAACGCCTGGCGGGCTTCGAGGCTGGAGTCGAGAGGCAGGTAGAGGGCTGAAGGATCGCCCGTAAGCCGCGTGAGGAAAAAGACGAGCGTCAGCAGACCGATCACCGAGATGACACTGTGATAAGCTCGCCGCCCTATATAAGCGAACATCGCGCATACCCTTGATTTTACTGGATGGAGTGCGAGCGCCAGACACCATGGTCAGGCGCTCGATTTACTGGCGTGACCCGTCAGTTTTTCAGGCCGATATTGGCAAGGGGGATCTCGCTGTTGGTCGAGATATCCGGCTTCCAGTCGAGACGCTTACCGACGCGGGTGTAACCGATCATGTGGAACATCGGGATATCCAGCACGAGTTCGTCATGCGCTTTGTTAAAGATTGCCTTGAACTTCGTCGTACGGTCGTCGCCAGTTGCCGCGAGTGCGTCGGCGACTTGGGCGTCGAGCGCGGCATCCTTGACTGTCGAGTAGCTGCCTGCCGAGGTGTAGAAGATCGGGATCGTGAAGGCAGCATCGCCCTTGTTGTTGTCGTGCATCATCTGCAAAAGGTTTGGTCCGCGTCCTTCCGGGAACGGCTTTTGCAGATAGCGCAGCCAGTCGTTCACATCGAGCATGGTAAGCTTGACGTTGAGGCCGGCTTCTTGCCACATCGCCGCCATGGCTTCCATAGCTTCCGAGCCGTTCGGATAAATGCCATTGCGGCCGATGAGCTCTATTTCGGTCTCGACCGGCACGCCTGCTGCCTTCGCCTCTGCCACCAGTGCGGACGCCTGCGCCGCGTCGTAAGTCCAGGAAGCAAGCTTGTCGTCATGACCGTTAATGCCGGTCACCGCCATCTGAGAGGCGCGCTTGATGTCGTCTCCGAAGAGCTGCGCAAGTCCATCCCAGTCGATGGCAAGGTTCAACGCTTTGCGGACACGAACGTCATCGAGTGGCGCAAAGCCGGTGTCGATGCGCAAGGCAGTGGTTTCCGAGTTCAAATAGGCAAAATCAGTCTCCGGCGTGGTCGCATCCTGAATGGCGATCGAAGGCGTCAGATCCGCTTCTCCAGTCTCTACCATCGCAGCTCGGATCGATGATTCCTGACGCCACACGTAGCTTGCCTTGGTAAACGCGGGCTTCTTGCCCCAATAGCCGTCGAACGCGTCAAGAACCACAGTTTGGGGTGAGAAACTCGTCAGCTTGAATGGCCCCGTACCGACAGGATCATTGACCGCCTTGTCAGCCGGTGTTTTCGGCGAGACAACCATGACGACACTGAGCAGTGTCGGTAGGATCGGCTGCGGCTTGTCTGACTTGACCTCTATCGTCAGTTCGTCGGTTGCCGTGACGGTAAGCTTGGAATCGCCGAATTTTGCAATGTTGCTGCAAGTCACCTTGCCGCCGGTCATGCGTTCGATAGAGTATTTTACCGCGGCTGCATTGAACGCTTCACCGTCCTGAAACTTGACGCCTTCACGCAGCTTGAAACGCCAGGTGTTTGGATCGATCTGGCTCCACTCGGTCGCGAGTGCAGGAGTGGCTTGGCCGGTTGCCGCGTCGATCACAGTAAGCGGCTCTACAACGTTACGGCTTAGAATTTGGCCGACATTGGTGATGATCGTGCCACAAGGCTCAAGATTAGCAGGCTGCTCAGGCAGCACGATCTTGATCTCGTTCGTGTTCTGAGCACCGGCTTGGCCGGCCAGAACGGCGACGGCTACGGCGCTTGCCAGCATCAAATTGTATCTCATTGTCATTGCACTCCTCCCAAGTGAATAGTGACCATTCGATATGAATGCCCTTTAGGCATGTCGAACCATCATCGTTCTCAGGCCGACACGGCCTCGATAAGTCCTCTGAGAATTTCCTTTTCATCTCCGGTGAGATCGACCAATGGCGGCCGGACCGGACCCGGCGTGTATCCAACCAGATCCACGCCCGCCTTTATGATGGAAACCGGATATCCCGCTTTCCGATCTCGCAACTCCGCGAATGGAAAAAAGAATGTGTGAAGTATGCTCTCCATCGTCGCGCTGTCGTTGCTGCGCATCGCATTGTAGAAACGAATAGCAAGTTGCGGGACGAAATTGAAAACTGCCGACGAGTACGTCGTCACACCGACGCCGTTGAAGCCCTCGGCGAAGAGTTCATGTGTCGGCATTCCGCCGATATAGCAAAGTCGATCGCCGAGCTTTGCTGTGACATGGCGAACCAAGTCGACCCTACCTGTTCCGTCCTTAAAGCCGATGAGGTTCGGGCAAGCGTCCGCAAGCCTGGCAACCGTATCGGCGTTCGCCACGGAGTTTGCACGATTGTAAAGGATGACGCCGAGGTCCGTAGAGTCGCAGACGGCTTTCACATGGGCGAAGATGCCGTCCTGTGGAGCTTCGGTCAGATAATGGGGCAGCAGCAAAAGGCCGTCTGCGCCAACCTTTTCCACGATGCGCGCCGTCTCTATTGAGAGAGCAGTACCATAGCCGCAACCCGCGATAATTGGCACATCTCCTGAGACATCCTTGGCGGCTTCCGTAACGAGACCGACTTCTTGCGGAGTAAGAGAGAAGAATTCTCCTGTACCGCCAGCAGAGAAGAGAGCGGCCGCGCCAAAGCCAGACAACCATTCAACGTGACGCCGGTAGCTATTGAGGTTGAGCTTGTAGTCCGGATCGAAATGCGTAACGGGGAACGACAAAAGGCCAGAACCCACGCGGGCTTTCAGTTCATTAGGCGACAACAGACTTCCTCCTAGTAATGTACCGAGAGAAAGTCATATGACAACTAAAAATACAAGTCAACGCGTGTTGTCATATGTCCTAAGGGCGGCGAGCAGCTAATGCTCGATAGCGCTTTATGCCGGTCACGAGATGCTTCCGCATTGCGTCGCGTGCGAGCTCAGGATCGCGTGCTGCAATTGCATCGGCAATGCTCCTGTGCTCTTCCCAAATAGACTCGTCACGGCTGGGCAGAGGATCCAGCCCACCCATCACCTTCCGAAACTTTACGCGTGGGATCATTCGACGCCCGACATGCTCCAAAAACGTGCGAAAGCGCGCGTTGTTCGTGGCGCTGGCAACCGCGACATGGAATGCGAAGTCAGCCTCGTCCGTCGGCATGGAACTCGCCACAAGCGCGCCAAATCGCTCGACCTGGCTATGTATTTCTGCCTCCTGGGCAGGCGAACTGCGCGATGCAGCAAGGCCTGCGGCCTCTACTTCAATTCCGATACGTAATTCGAGTTCCTCGATTATGTCGGAAATCCTGTCGGTTTCTTCGGTAAAGAGACCCGCGATCGTGTCCACCTGTGAAAGGCCAGTGACGAAAACTCCCGACCCTTGTCGCGACTCGACAAGCCCGTCTGCCCGCAGTTCGGCGAGCGCCTCTCGTATAACCGTTCGGCTATGTCCGAACCTGGCGATCAGCGCCGCCTCCGTAGGCAGTTTGTCGCCGATTGCAAAGTATCCGTCGTCTATCTGAACTCTGATTGCATCGACGACGCCCGATGCAAGAGATCGGCGTATTCCGTGTTTTTGGACCCAGCCCATATCGATCCTTCGCATTACACCAGCGGCTAAACAAATAGCACAGGTCCAGCGCGAGCACGACTTGTTCTTATTTGTCATATCAGCTGAAGCGGACCTGACGATAACTGGACTATCACAACATCTCGGCCAAGATGTCATGCCCCGGGACCAACAAGCTCGACCTAGAATGCTGTGAAGCGTTCCCCATCTGCAAAATCTAGCAGGCCGTCGTCGAGAAGATGGCAAGGGCCGAAAGCGGTGCTTCCGCATCGCACCCGATATTGCATTCGCGCCTTCCTAATGGATCTTCCATATGTCGCAAAAGAGCCGGTGCTAGTGACGAGCTCCTGTTCTGCCTGACGCGGAGTTCGAAACAGATGACGACGCAAGTATCTTATGAGTGGTCTACGACAAGCAGCGACTGGATATCAGTGTTTGTGACCTTAAGGATAGGCCGTCGAGCCATCCGGTTTTTGTGTGATCTTGCGCTGCCAGTGGACGTAGTCGTCGGTTAGCAGAGCCTTTTCGTCGATCTCAATCCCCCATCCCGGCCGGTCGGGGCGAAGCTCCATATGGCCATCGACTGGCATGTATGGATCAAGCGCCCACGGCGCGTGGACATGTGGCTTGAACTCAAGAATCTGAAAATTCGGCTGGGCGGCGCAAAAATGGATATTAACTGCTGTCGCCAGCGGACCCATCGGGTTGTGGGGGGCGACCGTCACATAATGCGCTTCCGCAAGCGTCGCGATGCGGCGCATTTCCGAGACGCCGCCGACAACGCAGATGTCCGGCTGAATGATATCGGCCCCCTGAGCCGACAGAAGCGAGAGGAATTCGAAGCGGTTGTAGAGCGACTCGCCGGTGGCGAGCGGAACGTTGACCTTCGATTTCAATTCCCGCCATGCCGGGATGTGCTCGGGACGAATAGGCTCCTCGTAGAAGAGCGGGTCGTTCGGAGCAATCGCGGCCGCCAGTTGAACCGCCTTGTAGGGCTCAAAAATCTTGGCATGCGCGTCGAAGGCAAATTCGAAATGTGAAGGGGTAATTTCGCGGATTCGCCCGAACCAGTCGCCGGTTTCCTTGACCAGCTCCCCCCAGCGCCCGGCATGCAGATCGCGCCGGTACGGGCTCAGCTTGAACGCCGTGTAACCGTATTCCTCGTTGAGCTTGAGCGTCTGGTCAAGCGCATGCTCGGCATCCGGCGCCGTGTAGACGCCGCAGTAAACGCGCACCCGGTCACGGACGCTGCCGCCCAGCAGCATGTAGACAGGCAGGCCCGCAGCCTTGCCGGCGATATCCCACAATGCGTGATCAATTGCGGAAATCGCGGCAAGGCCCAAGGCTCCGGGAGGAAATCGGCATTGCTGGTTGAGTTTGAGGATGAGATATTCGACCCGGCGCGGATCCTCGCCTTCGATCTGGTGAAACAGGTAGTCGAGAAGCGGCGGCAGTGACCAGTCCGGGCCGTGATTGTAGCATTCGCCCCAGCCGCTGATGCCTTCGCTGGTCTCGATCTTGAGCAGCAGGCGGGGACGCTCGTCCACGCGCTGCATGTATGTCTTGATGCCGGTGATATGCACTGCTGATCCTCCCTTAGGCAGCTTTTGCGGAGCGAATGCTGTCCACAACCTCACCAAGGATTTTGCGCTCGGACGCGTTTAACTCGACCACACCAGGTATCCGCACGGGCCCGACATCCGTTCCAAGCATGCCTAGCGCTTCCTTGACGACGGTGACGTTGGCGCCGTTGTTGTATTTTGTTCGAAGCGACTCGAACGGGGCAATTCCATCGATCAGGCTGCGCGCCGTAGCATAATCGCCGGACTCGAGCGCCTTGTGGATGGCGTGCGAGCGCTCGGGAAAGACGTTGACGAGGCCCGAGGTGAAGCCGCGTGCGCCCATGGCGTAAAATGCCGGCGCCCAGCCTTCCGCCAGTCCGCAGACCCAAATTGCCGGGGCATCATAGGTGGCGCGGATAACCTCGGCCAACAGCATCAGATTGGGGGAGGCGAACTTGATGCCAGCAATGTTGGGGTGCAGCGCCAGTCGGCGGAAATCGTCCACAGAGAAACCGTCGCTGCGCACGTAGG
>Ga0213835_100522_pt1 | contig 35117 bp, 20 predicted proteins | sample SWPATP01_FD_160576 | JGI IMG/M metagenome (GOLD analysis project Ga0213835, IMG submission 160576) | Coastal seawater microbial communities from Marineland, Florida, United States - SWPA TP0 #1 | ecosystem: Environmental > Aquatic > Marine > Coastal | place: USA: Florida | collected 2016-08-05
AGCGAGAGATGACGAAACAAGTTACCAGGTGAAAAGTTGTTTGGGGGTATCGGGTTGGTTCCGGTAGGAGATAGTTTAGATTATGCGATCGCATTTTGTTGGTAGCGAGTAGGCTCCTCAATATTTCCCCAATAACCTGGTTCCCTACGGGAGTCAGGTAGGCGGTCTGATATCGTTGTACATTGATAGGGGTATCGTTGTACATTGATAACCTAGTGGGTTCCCCCTATGGGTTGTTTTTGAGCCATATCCTCCCCCTAACCGAAACAAGCACTATTGGGGAAACGAACGATGTGATAGCAGTCAATGGTTCGTTACGAACCGAAGGCTTGCCATTGACGGGTATCACGAGAGAGTTACCCTATCGGTGTTTGGTTGGGGGGTGGTATGAGTGTTTGACAGATTAATTAAGTTGTGCTTGTTGACTGAGTAATCAACCTGTTGACAGAATTATTTTCCTGTGCTAGGACTAGATTGTGAGTAATATCTGAGTAACTCAATAGGATATAGGGGTTGAGTAATAACCCGCTATCGCTGTCAGGATAAGGGTTTATAGTTAACGCCCCCCGAAGGATATTTAGCGTCTATATAGCCTACAACCCCTATTCTACCGTTACTTAGGTGTTACTCAAAACCATAGTAGGATCTATCAATCTGTAGCCATAAAATAACCCCTAGGGGTTTAATCTAGGGGTGTTAATTTATGAAAGGTTGACGATTAGATTAATCTATCTGATAGATAACTCCAAGGAATAATTTAGCTTCAGAGCTATCAATATCAACCCCTAACGCTGTTAACCGTTCTATGGCTACATCCAATGGTATAGGTAACTTAGAGCATCCATCGAGAACTTCTAAGGTAGCGTCAATCCCTTTTGTTTTATATTTACTCTCGTTGACGATTGTGCTATGTCCCATAAGTCTCGCTCTCAACTCAATAGGTAGTCCATACTTTTCACCTAACAGGTTGTACAGCCTACGAAAGGCATATTTCTGAGTTACCGGGCATTTCATTGAGGCAATTTTTTCGGTAAAACTTGTGTCAAATCCTCCGATTATGGTTCTGGTTTTACTGCCTTTTCTGGGACTATATTCTGGCAATAACGGTCGTTTCAATTCCAGAAGTTTAAACATTTCAGGACTGGGAATTGGAGCAACAATCCTTCCCCCTGTTTTGATACTCACTTTTCGACCTTCTGCGTCAGTAAAGTAAACATAGTCACCTAGCACCAAGTAATTGTCTTGATTATCGGGGTCTGATAGTGCTTTGATGATTACACCATCATCCGTTACAAATGGTTTAGTTAGATTAACAGCAGCGGCTATTTCAGTTGGTCTCAGTCCGTACATTACTGCCATACCCGTCACCCATAACCAGTTATGCCGGGATGATTGACATCGAGGGTTTTTAATAGTATAGGCTTCTTGTTTGGCGCTATACCACCAATCCTTAAAGGCATCGATGCCTATCCGTTGTTTCTTTTTGAATTGCGTTTGTTTGGGGTCAATAGGTTCAAGCTTTTTAAGTAAATGGTCTTTGTTAGGTGATTTCTCAGCTATGGCTTTTAAGATGTAGTAACGTTCCTTGAAGGTTTTGGAGCCTACTAATTGTTCTCCATTCTGCAAGGGAATATATAGCATAGCCTTAAAACTCTCCCAGCTAGGATATTCATCCCAGTTAGGAAACAACTTGAAAAATACCTCTTTAGTAGTCTCGTAAGACACTAAGTCGCTAGCGATATCGCGGGAACGCGGTCGTCCTGTGTTGCGGTTGTAACCCGCAAAATACTCATCCTCAATTTGTTTAAAGATGTCCCGATAGGTTATCAGATTATCCTCAATCTGATTTTTCCCTAGGATGGTTTTATCGTACCAATCCCAAAATTCACTAGCGCTAGTGATAGTCCCTAGGGCTTCTGATACCAGTTTAGCTTTCTTAACCCCGTCTATCACCCCTTGAGGTGTACACTCAAGATTAGCCGTTTTGGGTAGCCGTTTCCCGGTAGGTGGTTGCTTAAACTGCAATAGTAGGTTGTACCTAGCCCCGGTCTTTTGTAGTTTGAGTGTCACTCCTTTGGGACATTCCCCTTTAAAGTCTTGATAGGCTTTCAAGAATCTAGCGTAACTCTCATCGTAGTTGCCCTTTCCCCCTACTGTAGGGGTATCAGTAGCGTTACTCATTTTTTACTCACTTGTTACTCTGTTATGGCTTTGAGTAACACCTAAGTAACGGTAGAATAGGGGTTGTAGGCTATATAGACGCTTTGATTGCGCCTCAATGTAATTCTAAGCATATTCATCGCGCCTCTAGCCGCCGATTCCTTTTGACAGCCCCCTGGGGTGGTTTAGCTGCTGATTGGTTCCCTCTTTGGCGGCGGACTGTTAGCCCGTTCAATTTTCTGTTAAGTTTTATAAAGTAGGTGTGAGTTAACCCGAAATTGGGACTTTTTCAGGGCCGAGAATGGATATACAGCAGTTAAAAGACGAGCAGATCTTGATTTTAAACGAGATTGATCAGGCGATCGCCCTATTCGACAGTAGCGATCGCTTAATCCTATTCAATCCCCAACTCGCCTCAATTTGGGGAATTTCCGTTGACCAACTCGCCGCCCAACCATCCCTAGATGAAATTTGTGCTGAAATCACATCCCAAAAACTGTGGTCAAAGCCAGAATGGGAACACCTCAGACAAACCCTGCGCGACTCTGTCAGAGGCGAAATCTCATTTTGCATCCAACAACATAATCAAATCTATCTCGAAGTCCACAGCCACACCACACCATCAGGGCGGCGTTTACTCACCTTTAGAGATATTACAGACTATCGCAACACCCAACTGAGCCTAAATACCGAAGTGAGACGACTAAGGTTTCTGTTGGGGTTAAACGAACGCCTACAAGACTCCGATAACCTCGATAAAATCGCCCAATTTGCCCTCAACTATCTAGTACACACCACCAATGCAGCCTTTGGCGATGTCAAAGTAATTTTAGGAGAAGGAGAGAATCGCATCACCGGGATGCTAGGAAACCAAATTTCCGGTCAGTTTATCGCCACCTATGGAGAACCCGCCGTCGCCGAAATGAAAGCCCTATTAAGCCAAGGCATTCCCTACGGTGAGGGTCTACTGTGGGATGTAGTCAGAACAGGTGAACCGATATTTGTCCAAGACTACGCCAACCACCCCAAAGCCTTCTCCCCCTTTCGTCATCCCGGAATTGGTCAACTAGGAATTTTTCCCATTCCCGCTACCAACGGAGAAATCATCGGCGTGTTAACCCTCGAATCAAGGGATCTGACCAAAATGCAGGAATATCCCCAATTAGATATGTTATTTGCCGCTTGTCGAACCCTCGGAACCGCCATAGAACGCGCCCAAGCCCAAGAAAACTTGCGTCAAAGCAACGAAAAATTAGAACGCGCCTCTCAACTCAAATCCGAATTTTTAGCCTCCATGTCCCACGAATTACGCACCCCCCTTAACAGCGTTTTAGGCTTTGCGGATTTACTCAAACGCCAAAACTCTGGAACTCTCAACTCTCGCCAGCTTAACCAAGTTCAATTTATCGAAAAAAGCGGTTTGCACTTGTTGCAGTTGATCAACGACATTCTGGATCTATCCAAAATAGAATCCGGCAAAACCGAGTTAAATCTGGAGTTAGTTAACATCCACGAACTCTGTAGCGAGTGTCTGAAAATGGTTCAACCTCGGGCTGATAAAAAATGTCTAGCCCTGTCTTTAGAATCAGACTACCGCATCACTCAAGCCTTGCTAGATAAGCGACGGGTCAGACAAATTATCATTAATTTGCTCTCCAATGCCATTAAATTTACCCCAGAAGGTGGTAAAGTTCGATTAAGCGGACACCTAGCTTATGGCTCTCAGATAGATGGAGATTATCGCCCTGACTGTTCTCCCATTAATGACAGTACCCCTTATTTATGTTTGGAAGTACAGGACTCTGGTATTGGCATCCCCCAAGACAGATGGCATTTATTATTTCAGCCTTTCCAACAGATAGATTCTTCCCTAACTCGTCGCCATGAAGGTACGGGATTGGGATTACTTCTAACTAAGCGTTTGGCTGAATTACACGGCGGCACCGTATCTTTGCAGTCTCAGGTTAATCAAGGCAGTCGCTTCCGGGTATGGCTACCTCTAACTGAGATGCGACGGGAATTAGCCAAAAGTTATCATCCTGAACACGAAAGCCAGGAGGTAATTAAACCAGAACCAGAAACCCCTAAGTTAAATAAGGTAGACTGCCCTCGGATTTTGGTGGTGGAAGACCAGCTTTTTAATCAGCTATTAATTACTGAAGTTTTGGAATTGGAAGGGTATCAGGTCGAGTTGATTGCTGATGGTAATACAATGTTGGATATGATTAACTCAACTATGGTGAAACCCGAAATACTGCCTGATCTGATTTTAATGGATATTCAACTACCGGAGGTTGATGGGTTTGAACTGATACGCCGACTCAAGCAAAGCAGTTTATGGAAAGTCGTGCCAGTGGTCGCAGTTACGGCTATGGTTATGTCGGGCGATCGTGAACGGTGTCTGGTTGCTGGGGCTGATGGTTATTTGAGTAAACCCCTTGATGTTGACCAGGTATTAGAAACTGTCAAAGATTTCCTGGAGTTTTAGCAGAAAAGTCCTAAGTGGGTATAGCCACCTAATCACTCATTTTAATACGGGTTGGTAGGCGCATCTACTGAAATATACAATTATCAGTGTTTATACAGCCCGGTTGGCACATCTATGAGTCAGTTTGGTGCATTGACTCTGTATTAAACGGTTACCCCCCCTTTTTTTACCTATGTCTGAAACTAAATTACATATCCTTTTGGTTGATGATGAACCCGCTAATCTCGTGTTATTAGAAGATTTGTTGATGGCAGAAGGTTATAACACTACCTTAGCAGAATCGGGATCTAGGGCGATTGAAATAGCTCAAAATCATCGGCCGGATTTGGTGCTTTTGGATGTTATGATGCCGGATATGAATGGTTTTGAAGTTTGCGATCGCCTTCGAGAAAACCCCATTTTACAAACTACTCCTATCATTTTTTTGACAGCACTCGATGATGAGGAATCCCGCTTAATGGGCTTGCAAACCATGGGCGATGATTATATTACTAAGCCTTTTAATATCAAACTTTTGTTGGCGAAAATACAGAATATTTTAAAATTAAATAAGATGCGGAATGATACTGCTAAGGTGCAGTTACAGCAGGAAGTTCAAGAACAAAATCAACGGCAGTTTTCGGCGGCTTGGCAGATTAATGAAAATTTATCTGATAAATTTCAGCTATTTGTACCCCAACAATTTTTAAAGCGCATTGCTCCCCAGGGGGTTGAATCTATTCAACTGGGAAATGTCACAGAAGAACACTTGACTGTCTTATTTTGTGATATTCGCGGTTTTACTTCCATTGCTGAATTTCAACAAGCTAGAGAAACCTTTGAATGGTTAAATGCTTTTTTTAACCAAATGAGTCATTGCATCTCCTCCCATAATGGCTTTATTGATAAATATTTAGGGGATGCCATTATGGCGGTTTTTGACCGGATGAATTCCCATGCTATTGATGCTTTAAATTCCGCTTTAATGATGAAAGATAGTTTGCGCCAATTTAATCGCGATCGCCATATATTTAATATTCAAAAACCTATCAGAATTGGTATTGGTATTGATACCGGAATTGGCATGATTGGCACATTGGGTTCTGATAGCCGTATGGATTCTACAGTTATCGGTAATGTAGTTAATACCGCCTCTCGATTAGAAGGATTAACTAAAATTTATGGCTGTCAAATTATTGCGAGTAAATCCGCCATTGATACCGCTGAATTAATGACACAATACCCCGAAAATAGCGAATCTTTCCAAACTCGCTGGATTGATTGTGTCACCCCCAGAGGCAAAAAACAACCCTTAGAAATTTATGAGGTTTTAGCTAGTCAAACCTATGCGGTTTCCCCAAATAAAATTCTCACCCGTCCCGTCTTTGAACGCGGTACTCGTTGCTGGAAAAATGGCAACATTAAAGAAGCCTTAAAATGCTTTCAAGCAGTTCTCAGCCAAGACCCAAAGGATACAGTTGCTCAATACTATCTCGAGAAATGCCAATAAATAATTCCCTTACCCCATTAAATAATCCCCTGAATACTTAAATCATCGCTTAGGTCAAATAGCCTCTGTATACTTTCCCGGACTACCCTACCTAAACCACAGCCCAAACCCCCTGTCTTGGCTGTCGAGACCCTTTGAGCGTGAGAGGGGCACGTCATCAAAACCCCAAATCCTATACATTGATTGAACACAGCATAATTAGGGATAAATTTGGTTAAGAAAAGGTTAAATTTTTTTCCGGTTATCTCAACGCAGTTTCAGCCACCCAAAGCTATTGATTCCTCTTCTCAGAAACCCCGTTAAGACCTTCCTACTATCAAATGGGAAATTTGCAGATCATCTACACAAATGATTCTATTAGTTGTTATAGTGAATAGTATCTCAAAATTTTAGTTTGACAGAGAAAAATGACTATTGACACCTCACCTCAAACCAATACCCTAGGGAACTGGGCCAGTTTAGGGATTCAAAAATATCTGACCAAAGTCCTCAGCCACGAAGCCGCCGTTTTACAAGATCAAGATCCCGAAGAATTACATCAAATGCGGGTGGGAATGAGAAGACTGCGATCGGCCGTCACTGGTTTTGCTCCGGTTGTAGATTTACCCAAAGCAGCCAGCGATGACAATATAGGGAAAATCGCACGTTGTCTAGGAGAACTCCGAGATATTGATGTGATGATAGAAGCCTTGAATAATCAATACTATCCGACCTTGACAGAAGCCGAAAAACCCACCTTAGACAAGGTATTAATTCGCCTGGTTAAGCAGCGAGGTAAAGCCTTTAAAAAAGTTCGGGCTACCTTGGAACACAAAAAATATCAACACCTTAAACAAGACCTGCAAAACTGGCTAGATTTTCCGGTTTATACCGCCATAGAAAAGCTGCCGATTCTGGAAGTATTACCAGATTTATTACTCCCCCAAGTCAGTGAGCTATTATTGCATCAAGGTTGGTTATTTGGTATTGACAAACTAGAAACCGAGTCCGAGCCTACAGAAAACAGTTCCCAGGAAACTACCCCTAAAAAAACCATTACCAAGAAAAAACTTGAGAAACTCCTGACGACTCAGGGGGATGTCTTACACAGTTTACGCAAACAAGCCAAACGAGTCCGTTACCTCATGGCCCTATTTACTGACTTTTACGGGTCCACCTATCAAGCCTATCTCCAGGATATGAAAGATATACAAGAATGCCTAGGTGATATTCAAGATACCATGGTACTCGAAGCCGTTTTAGTGGCTATCCTGCGTTCAGATATCAAGAAAAGTCTACCAACCCTCTCAAATCAGATGAGCCAAAAGCGCTATGAATCATGGCAGATATGGACTCAGCTACAGCGTCGATATCTAAATCCTGTAGTCCGCCAAGATTTTCACTTAACCCTGTTGCGTCCTCCACTGGACTCTGATAGATAACCCACAGTTTACCACCATACCCCTGAGAGAAGTAAGCTATACCGTTGAATCGACAAAGCAGCAGTATCTCAGAAATAGGGGAAGACAGTTGACATACTCACGCCCGCTGAAGCCACCGTATGGTCAAGCTCGCTACCCTAAACCATAGGCTAAGATGCCCTCTGGAGTCCAAGCTATTTTGTTAGCTCCGTTGGAGGTGCGCCAATAGAGGTTCTCAAGCAGTACATTAGGGAACAAGAAAAGCCGTCCTAGAAGGCTATGCACTGAGTATCATCGAAGTGCGATGCACTGAGCTTGTCGAAGTGACGGGGTTTTAGACCCATTCTTCTGATAACTGTCAACTGTTGACTCTCTACCTCCTCGGTTCCTCCTCTCCAATTTTTGATCATTTTTGGTCTTTCGTATCAATAGATACATTTATTTGACTCTAAAGACCTCATATAATATTTGGTAGGCTTATATAGCATGGGGTTTCCTGTATTTAAAGTTTGAAACCTAGAAAGTGAACTTAACCTTTTCTAAATATTTAATTAGGGAAGTCCACTTAATTTTTTCTCAAGATTTAATTAATGGTTAACTGCTATACAATCTTTTGTTAACTTATGAATCAGAATAGATAGCGCAACTTCCCTAGCCCAGTATTGAATTAAACATTTTTTTAAGATTTGCAGTTAGGGTTTGTGAACTATAGCTGCTATTCTTGGAATGAGAGTCTAAGGTTTTCGGTGTTCACTTTGGTCATATCTTCACAAACAGGGTATGTTAAGTCAATTTTGGTAAATTTAGAATGGAAATCTTAGGCATCTTGGCAAATTTCTTATACATTGTTCGTATAAGGGTCAGGTTCCATGAAAATAACGCCAGAGATGATTCAACCTGTACAAACTAATTGGTCTTTCTGAGATTTCTGGGAAAGTATCAATGTCCATCCCATGAGGTAATTAAAATGGACAACAACAATTTTTCACACCCTCAAAATAACTGGGGAAACTGGCAAAATTCGCCAGCAGTCTCTATGCCATCAAGTAATTTGCTTTCTGTGAGGGGAAATCGGCAAATCGAGCCCATGGGAAGAGCATGGCAATCATTAAGTTCAGTAGCTATAAATGCTCAGGATTTTCTGACTATTGCTATCTCTGTTTCCCAGCCAGTCATACCCAAATTAACATTGGTTAACCCGCTGTTTACAGGTAACACAGGGTATACAGCCGATGAATTTTTCAGTAAAAACCCAAGTCTTATGCAAATTACCAAAACTATTCGTGAAGGCTCTAATGAGTATAATAACACCATTTTCAATAGATTTAAGGATGTTTCAGAAGACCAACATCTACCCGGTGGATCATCCCTAAACACCTCTGATAGCGAAGGTGAATTGTCTGGTATATGGCAGTGCGAGCCATCAAGAAATACGGAAATTGTCAAAAGTAAATGGCCAGTTTTAGATGCGGACAAAAAACAACGTAGACGTGAGGAAGCTAGATTACTGATATATAAATCAACCCACGACGGGTTAACTGATTTATATAACAGATCCTACTTTATGAGGGAACTGGACGAAGTAGTAGAACGGGCAAAAGAAGATCCTGAATACCAATTTGTGGTACTACTTTTAGATGTAGATCGGTTCAAAATAATTAACGACAGTCTCGGTCATCAAGTCGGCGATCGCCTATTAGAGGGAGTGGGTGAAAGATTAAGGGAGTGCATCCCACCTTGGCATACGGTAGCGCGTCTGGGGGGAGATGAATTTGCGATTCTGTTGGATGATCTCAATAATTTAAACCAAATCTCCCAGACGGCACAAAACATTCAATCTTACTTACAACAACCTATTGTTTTAGGGGAACAGGAAGTCTTTAGCACTGTTAGCATTGGTATTGCTATAAGTAATGTTAGCTATGGCAACGGCAAAGAAATTCTCCGAGATGCAGACACAGCCTTATCCCAAGCGAAAAGCAAAGGAAAAGCCTGTCATGTGATATTTAACCCCACGATGCACCGTCAGGCTTGGGATCGTATGCAGCTTGAAAATGATCTGCGTCATGCGATTGAACGTCAGGAATTGCAACTACACTATCAACCGATTATTTCCCTGGAGACACTAGAGGTTGTAGGCTGTGAAGCCTTAATACGTTGGGAACATCCGAAGCGAGGCTGGGTGTCTCCTAGTCAATTTATCCCTATTGCTGAAGAAACGGGACTGATCCAACCTATTGGAGAGTGGGTGCTGCGGTCTGCGTGCCAAACATTACACCGTTGGCAGTTAATGTTTCCCGATGGACAACCGGCATTTATGAGTGTGAACCTATCGACGTATCAATTAACTAACCCGCAATTAGTTAATAAGGTTCAAAGCATTTTGGAAGAAACTGGCTGTGATCCCTGTAGGTTAAAACTGGAATTAACGGAAAGCACTATTGCTGAATATGCGGAGATAGTGGTTCCCCAAATGAGAGAACTTAGCCAATTGGGGATCAAATTATGTATTGATGACTTTGGAACTGGGTATTCTTCCCTGAGTCGCCTATATCACTTTCCGATTCATACCCTGAAGATTGATCGCTCTTTCATTGAGGGGATCGATGAATCTCACGATCAACTCAAAATTGCTTATGCGATTGTCAATTTAGCCCATACCCTAGGACTAGAGGTGATTGCGGAGGGTGTGGAAACTCCCGAACAAATGGCTGTATTGCAAGCCTGGGGATGCCAACTGTGCCAGGGATATTTATTCTCCAAGGCTGTTGATTCCCAGAACATGGACAAATTCTTGAGCCAAGGCAGGATCATGCTTTCGGCTACGGAAACTCTACGAGAATGGCAGCGGTTTGCTCAGGAAATTGAAAGGCTAATCAAACCCCTAGAAAAAGGATGCCCTGGAAAAGTCAATCCTAACATTCATATTGCTTGAGGTGGCTAGGCTATTTCGTGAATGTCCTAGCTAACTGAAATCACCTATTGGGAGAATTTATTATGAGCGCAGAACTTTTAGGGCTCCTGTTTCCCGAACCTTTGGTAGCAGCTTATCAGAGAGCCGTGGCTGATTTGACCAAAACCAAACAACAATTACATGAAAGTCAACAGGAACTTTGGGATCTTCGTCAGGTGGTCAACCGGACCACCCCAGGAGCATGGGTAGACCAAAACGGTATACTTGTGGAAATTAATGAGGCATTTATTGAGGTTTTCGGTTACGGTGCAGAAGAGTTAATAGGTAGACCCCATCCGTTGCTAAATTCTAGCTGCTATAGTGGGGATTTTTGGGAAGAGAAGGTCTGGTCTGTGGTTAGATCTGGCGGTATCTGGCGCGGTGAACTGCAAAATTGTACTTTGACGGGACGAGAGGTTTGGCTGGAAACGACTATTGTACCTTTGATGAAAACGGGTGCTACCCCAGAGAAGTATTGGGTAGTTACGCAGGATATTACGGAACGCAAGGCAATTGAGTTGGAACTGACCCAACTTTCTTGGGTGGCTAGTCAAACTGATAATGCGGTGATTATCTGCGATCGCCATGGGAATATTGAATGGGTTAATGAGGCATTTACTTGGATTACAGGCTACACTCTGGCAGAGGTGAATGGTCTAACCCCAGGTTCTTTTCTCCAGGGACCTTTGAGTGATGCGGAAACTATAGATCAAATTCGCACCTGTCTCAAGGAACACAAACCCTATCGTGGGGAGTTGCTCAACTATAAACGCAATGGGACTCCCTACTGGCTGTCTATTAGCATTACTCCTATTTTTAACCATCAGGGGGATCTCACTAAGTTTATTGCGATTGAAACTGATATTAGCGATCGCAAACAGATTGAGGAAGCCTTACGACAAAGTGAGGTGAGAAATCGCAGCCTGATTGAAGCGATCCCCGATTTAATGTTTCGCCTGAACCGAGGGGGGGTGTTTCTTGACTATTTCCCATCTAAGGATGATCGGGTGACACAATCTAAGGAAGTTTTGGGAAAAACGGTTGAGGAAGTGTTCTCGGAGGACTTAGCCTGGTGGACGCGCCACTACTTGGAATTAACTTTAACTAGCGGACAGTCTCAGTCTGGGGAATATATGCTACCTTTTGAGGAAGGATGGCGCACCTATGAGGCTCGCTATGTTAAAAGTGGGGATGATGTGGTTTTGGCGATCGTGCGTGATATTACTGATCGCAAAGCTATAGAGGCGGCTTTATTAGTTGAACAGCAATTAGAAAAACAAAAAGCGGCTCAACTGGAAAAAGCCTTAGACAAACTACAACGCACCCAAACCCAACTAATTCAAGCTGAAAAGCTATCGAGTTTGGGTCAAATGGTGGCGGGAGTGGCTCATGAGATTAATAATCCTCTGGCTTTCATTCATGGGAACTTAATATATTTGGATACCTGTATTAAGGATATTCAATATATGTTGTGTATGTATCATAAATATTACCCGGAGCCAGTGCCAGAATTAAAAGAGGCTGTGGCTGATATTGATGTGGATTTTCTGCTAGATGACTTACCCAAGGCTTTGGAATCAATGAAGTTGGGGACCCATCGGATTCAGGAAATTGTTACCTCTCTACGCAATTTTTCGCGACTAGATGAGGCGAAAATGAAGGCGGTTGATTTGCATGAGGGAATTGAAAGCACTTTGCTGATTTTACAAAATCGCCTGAAGGCAAAGGCGGAACAAGGGGAGACAAATATTATCCGCGATTATGGGGAACTGCCTAGGGTAGAGTGCCATGCTTCCCAGATTAATCAGGTGTTTATGAATTTAATCTCTAATGCGATCGATGCTTTGGAGAATAGACCGGCACCTAGGGAAATCACGATTAGAACTAGATTAGAAGTGGCTGAATATGAGGAAAACATGGATATGGTAGTTGTGGAGATTTCCGACAACGGCCCTGGAATTCCTGAGTCAGTCCGACAACAAATATTTAACCCATTTTTTACTACTAAACCGGTGGGAAAAGGCACGGGATTAGGTTTGGCTATATCTCATCAAATTGTGGTAGAAAAACATGGTGGCAAAATCGAAGGTATTTCTGAACTAGGAAAAGGAACTAGGTTTATCATTTCTCTGCCTTTGAATTGCACGAAGATTGATGGCGAACAATTACCTTAATTATTGCTAGGGTCGGAAAGACTAACGCACCTGTAATGGCAGTCAATCAATTATCCGTTATCAAGATGATTCCTAGAGATAGGTAAAGGACGCATCCGACTGAGTTTATCGGCGGCCCATTGTGCGGTTTCTCTGACATCGGGTTCGGGATCATCCATTGCTCTTTGGAGAATTTGGCTAGTTTGGTACATTAAATCATAAATTCTGGTTAAGTCCCGAATGGCATTTTGTCGTACTTCTGGGTTTTCGTCCTGCAAGGAAAAAACGAGGGCCTTACTCATGGGTTTGATACAGCGAGTGCTGATTTCTGCTAAGGCTGCCAAGATTTTGCTACGCTGCTTGGAGTCTGATGTAAATAACAAGTTTACCAGAGGTTCGATCGCTCTGGAATCTCCCTGTTGGGCTAACTCCCAAATGGCTTTGCTGCGATGATTAGGGTTAGGATACTGTAGTTGTAAAATCAGTTCCTCAATGCGATCGATTTTCAGGGGCTGGGGACTTTCGGCTACCAAAGTGGGTTCAGTGGGGGCTGAAGGTTCGGGCGGCGCTTCTGGGGCGGTTTGGGTGACGGGGGTAGGGGGAAGATTAATCAAACCATTCTGGGCAATTGGGGGGTCTGCTTCGGGCGGCGCTTCTATGACGGTTTCGGTGACGGGGGTAGGGGGAAGATTAATCAAACCATTCTGGGCAATTGGGGGGTCTGCTTCGGGCGGCGCTTCTATGGCTGGAAACTGTATTAAGGTCTGGGGGGAGGCGGGGGAAATTTCGGGATCAGGTTGTGGTTGGGTAGTTTCTTGAGTTTCCTGGGACTCTTGGTCTAAATCAGGGGTAGCTAGAAGGCGAATTAGAATAAATACGGCCCCACCTGTGATAATTACCCCACCAACTCCCAAGATAATCAGGGCTTTTGGGAAACTATAGGAGTTGCCCCCATTACCATTGCCGTTACTATTTTCCTGTGCTAGAAGCAGACCTTGAGAATTTGTAGTGGCTACCAAGGGAGATGGGGATATTATCTGATTGGTCTCCCTCGGCTGTTGTGCGACGGTCAAACTCTGACTAGGACTAGCAGCAACTAATCCCGACCCAGTTAAACTCAGCCACAGAAATAAAATTAAAGGATCAAAAGCCATGAAACTTAAATGGGGTGATAACTAAGGGCTGCTTTACGCTTTAGCCTGATCAGACGACTGCGATCGCCAATCTGGGCTTAATGGTAACATTTTTGTGGCTCCTTGCGGTTGATGCACCCTACCCCATACTAGCGAATTATTGGGGCGATCGCTAATCAACCCCCATCTATAAGGGCCTCCTGACATAAGCCTGGTTTAGTGGGGGCTAATTTTAAGTTATGCTTCCCTACATTAGGCAAATCTACGCCAAACCAGGTTATATAATACTAATCTCAAAGCTGCTGATTTACCGAAAGCCAAACCAACAGACCTAACACGGGTTGATTTAAGTCACGCTATCCTAAAGGGGTGTCAACTTGGAGGAGCTAATTAAAGTCATGCTAATCTCAAGGGAGTTAACCTCACGGATGCTGATTTTACCGAAACTGGGCTGATCATAACTTATCTCAAAAAGGCTATGATACCCAATAGTGAAATTCACAGATGATCCGCCTAAACCTGTAAGTGCTTTTCTGGTCAACTTTCGGCTTTCCCCATTACCTCAAAGTGGCGGCTATTGTTGCTGATTGGGGGTTGTCTTCGCCCATTTATAGGTTTACTAATTCAGGGTTAAAAGTAACCAACTGTGAATAGTTGTTAATCAGCTAGGGAACAGCTTGACGGGGAAAATGGGGGGAGGGGGGGAAATATATCAGCAGGAATTTAATGGCTAATTTGCAGGTTGAGATGGTAACTAACTCTACCAGTCGGAAGGTGAGCCTAAATCAGATGGAAGCCTCCAAACCAACAGTTCAAATACCAGGGTATGAAATTCTCGATCTTATCTACAACGGCTCGAGTACCGCTGTTTATCGTGGTTTGATTAGTGGCGATCGCCAACCTGTGGTAATTAAATTATTGCACGATCGCTATCCTAGCGCTAATGAACTGGAGAAATTTCGCCACCAATATACTATCGCCCAATACCTGAAAGGATTACCAGGAATTGTTAATATATTAACTCTGCAACCCTACGGTAATGGATTAGCCTTAATTATGGCTGATGATGGGTTGATTTCTTTGGCTGAATATATCTATGAGTATCCCCTGGATATCCCCAAATTTTTGACTGTCGCCACGGCTATTGTGCAAATTCTTGATGGTCTACACCGTCGCCAAATTATCCACCGGGATATTAAGCCTCAAAATTTGCTGATTGACCCCATTACTTTAGCTATTCAGTTGATTGACTTTAGCATTTCGATTAGACTCTCAGATAATGTACTTTTACCACATCATAATAAAGCCTTAGAAGGGACTCCGGCTTATATTGCTCCCGAACAAACTGGACGCATTAATCGAGGCGTTGATCATCGGACAGATTTTTATTCTCTGGGGGTGACTTTCTATGAGTTATTAACTGGAAAATTACCTTTTAAATACAATAACCCCATGTCGTTTGTTCACGCCCATATTGCCAAAAAACCTCAACCTCCCCATTTGATTAAGCCAGAAATTCCGTTAATTATTAGTGATATGATTCTGAAATTAATGGCGAAAAATCCTGAAGATAGATATCAAACTGCTTGGGGTATCTATATGGATTTGGTAGAGGCGAAGACACAATGGGAAATCGACAACCAACAGACATCTATTAAGCTGGGTTTTCCCTATGCAAGTTCCCCTGATAATTTGATAAAATTTAGGTTTGTCGAACTGACAAAACACCTATCTTTAGACGCTCATACGCAGTCGGAGGTTGACGAAAAATTGCAACGGTTAAATCCCTTAACTCAACGGCTATTACAGCAGGCTGCTTGTTTGGGGAATGAATTCGCCTGGGATATTTTATTGAGGGCTTCTCAGGTCTCACCAGCTCAAATGGGAGCGCTTTTGACTGAGGCGATCGCCGCTAATTTAATTGAGTTAGTAACGGCAAACTGCTATAGTTTTGTTAACCCTAGTATCCGCGCTGCTGCTTATCACCAAATTCTCCCTAATCAACGAGGTGCTATTCACCTAGAATTAGGCAGACGGCTTTACCCATATCTGACAGAAAAACCCTTTGATGGTCAGGGTAAAATATTACATTTTATGGTAGTCAATCAGCTAAATTTAGGTGTAGATTTAATTGGGGAACAGTCGGAAAAGGATAAGTTAGCAGAACTCAATTTAACGGCTGGATTTTTAGCTGTAAATCAGCACAATTACCCTCAAGCGATCGGATATCTGATCGTAGGTATCGGTGTAATTGGTGTGGAGGGATGGACAAGACAATATGAACTCACTTTAGCACTTTATACCGAAGCAGCACGGGTGGCTTATTTAGTGGGTAATGAGGAACAGATGAGTCAATGGTGCGATCGCATTTTGGCGGAAGCTCAAACTCTGGCTGATCAGGTAAAAGCCTGGGAATTAAAAATATTGATAGACCTTGATAAAAATGAATCCCAGACACCGATTATTAATACCATTAATTTATGTACACAGTTGGGGGTAGAAATTCCCCTTTATCCAAGTGAGGAGAGATTACAACAAGCGCTGGATAAATTGAGTGATTTATCTGATTTATCTCCGGTTGAGTCTGATAATTATGGGGGATTATTTAATGATAATCAAGCCGATAATCCCCGGCGCTTTGCAGTACATTTACTGTCATTAATTTGGGAAGCCAGTCGCCGTTATTATCCCCAAATGGCGCGGCTTATTGGCTTGGAAATGCTCAACTTATCAGTGGATTTGGGAATAAGCGATCGCCTGGCTGTAGCCTACGCTGCTACAGGTTTAATCTTGACAGAATCAGGAGATGTAGATAGGGGATATACTTATGGTAAATTAGCCTTGAAATGGCTGCCTAAGTTAGATTTTATACCCTTAAAATACCGGGTGTTACAATGGGTTAATCAAGGGATTATACCTCGCCGCGAGTCCCTAGCTAATTGGCGTTCTTGTTTACCTCCTGAACAGTTACCCCCCTTGGCTTATTTAACCGGAGTTGAATTAGGTTCTTTGAGTCCTACTCCAGCCATTAATACCCTCCAGGGTACTTTGACTGTAGAAGAGTGGTTGGCGAACTCATCAGAAGACATATTAACCTTTAATGATTATCTCGATCGCTTAATGGTTGCCTATATTTTGAGAGACTTTCCTAGGGGTTGGGAGTATGCACAATTAGCCAGAAATCATGTCAATAACGTAATTTGTGTGGTGTCAAAAGTCCTATTTTATGCCTATGATTCCTTAGTTCAATTAGCCATTCATCCCCCACCGCCAGAAGTTTGGGAAACCGTTAGGAATAATCAGGATATTCTGCAATCTTTTTGTGTATCCGCACCTCAAAACTTTAGGCATTTATGGGAGTTGGTAGAAGCTGAAAAATATCGAGTTTTAGGAGACCGTATTGAGGCGATCGAAGCCTATGACCGCGCCGTGGAATTAGCTCATCAAAATGGTCATAACCGCGAGTTAGCAGTAGCCAATGAACTAGCCGCACTGTTTTATTTAGACTGGGAACGCCACAAAATTGCTCGGACTTATTTAATTGATGCCTATTATGGTTATGCAAATTGGCAAGCATCCGCTAAAATAAAACTGCTAGAATCAGGTTATTTTCAACTGTTAAAACCTCTTCTTACTCGCCATAAATCACAGTATTTAGGAGCTACAGAAACCATTATTTCTAGTAGTACCGGTGCAGATGTTTTGGATTTGTCTACTACCATTAGAGCTTCCCAAGCATTGTCTGGAGAAATCGATTTAAAACAGCTATTGTCTAAGTTAATGCAAGTGCTATTAGAGACTGCGGGCGCGCAAAAGTGTTGTATTATTTTAGGCGATCGCTTATCCAATTTGGCTATAGAAGGTGTAGCCATTTGTGATATGATATCTACATCAAACTCTACCCATACAAATCCCGGCAAAATTCAAGTTATATCAGTGTTAGAATCTATCCCTATCACCAGTAGTCAACAATTGTCTAAGGGGATTATAGAGTTGGTAATGTCTACAGCAAACCCTGTCATTTTTGATAATGTTAGCCGTGATTTTATGAAGCCGCCAGAGGATGAATATTTACAGCAGAATAAACTATTATCTCTGTTGTGTATGCCGATTTATCATCGCGGCAATTTGGTGGGTATTTTATATCTAGAAAATAATTTAATTTCCGGTGCTTTTACCTCAGAAAGATTACAAATTCTCAATGTTTTATTTTCTCAAGCTGCTATTTCTATTGGTAATGCTCGACTTTACTCGAAAATTCGGGAAGGTGAACGACGCATGACTCAATTTTTGGAAGGAATGCCAGTTGGTGTGGCTGTAGTTGATAGTTTGGGGAAGTTACAATATATCAATCAACAAGCCAAACAATTACTTAATAAACAGCTTAAAATCGGTGATATTTGTGATGCTTTTTTACCCATGCTACAGCCATTTGTAGATGGTTCTGTAGACAGTACCAATGCGGTTGATATCCATCAAGAAAAAAAGGCGATCGCTAATTTTCTGGAAATTAATCAAGGCGATAAATTAATCCCTATAGAAAGTTGGGTAACTCCCTACTATAACGCAGAAGGTGATTTAATCTATGCAATTATTGCCTTTCAAGATATTACCGAACAACAACAACGGGAAATCGCTCTCCGAGAAGCTGAGGAACGATATCGCAGCATTTTTGAAAATGCCTTAGATGGCTTATTTCAGAGTACCATAGATGGTAAATATCTGCGTGCAAATCCCGCCATGGCTAGGATATTGGGTTATCATTCTCCAGAGGATATCATCAACAGTTGTGATGATATTTCCCAGCAAATATATGTCAATCCCGACGACCGCCAAACCTTTGAAACATTAATCAGAGAAAACGGAGAAGTCTCTAACTTTGAATGTCAGTTTTATCGGAAAGATGGTAGCAAAATCTGGATTTCTGAAACCGCCAGAGCCGTCCGAAATAAAGCAGGTGATTTACTCTACTATGAGGGACTATTAGAAGATATCACCTCACGCAAAATCGCCGAAAAAGAGCGATTAGAGTTATTAAATGAACTCTCCGAATTAAATCGCAATTTAGATAAAGCCTTAGATGCTGAATTTGAAATGACAGACGCTGCGGGTCGGTTTGTACCCCATCAGTTTCTTTCCTGCTTAGGTTATGAAAGTTTAGTCGAAGTTAAACTAGGAACTGCTGTTCAGAAAGAAATGTCAATTTTATTTTCTGATATCCGAGACTTTACCAGTTTATCCGAGGGTATGACACCAGAGGATAGTTTTAAGTTTATCAATGCTTTTTTAAGCCGTATGGAACCAGAAATTGTAGATAACTATGGTTTCATTGATAAATATATTGGCGATGGAATTATGGCTTTATTTGGTGAAAAACCAGACCACGCAGTTCAGGCGGGAATTGCTATGCTCAAACAATTAAGTGAGTATAATTTGACCCGTAGTAGACCCGGAAGGCGACCTATCCGCATTGGCGTAGGTATTCATACAGGAACCCTCATGCTGGGAACTGTTGGTGGTCGCAATCGCATGGATAGCACCGTTATTGGAGATGCGGTTAATTTGGCGGCTCGCATTGAGAGTCTCACCAAAAATTACAGCGTCTCCTTGCTAATTACCCACCAAACCTTAATGGGATTAGATGACCCTAATCAATACGCCTTTAGGATTATTGACAGAGTGAAAGTGAAGGGGAAAACTGATGCGGTAACAGTTTACGAGTTCTTTGATGCTGACCCCCCAGAATTACACGCCAAAAAGTTAGCAACTAAGGTATTATTTGAGCGTTCCCTATTCCGTTATTATCTCAACCATACCTCAGAAGCTAAACAGGGATTTCAGGATTGTTTATCTGAAAATCCTGATGATAGGGTCGCTAGAATTTACTTGAATCGTTGCTGGGAACAACTCCGCTATCAATAGGATTACCTAATTGTCTCAATTTACCGTTTTCCCCTCCCTTAGAGTTTCCTAGAATTGAGGCTTTGGTGTAGGGTGAGAATCGGTCTACATGAAGTGTTTAACAACCCCACTTAAATCTTGATTGAGGGGAGTACCCAAAGCCGTAAATTTCCATTTATCATTGTCTCGGTAAAGTTCCCCCATCAACATAGAAATTTTTTGGTCGTATGAAGGGTCTGCTGAGAGGTTATATAAAGCCATTTCTTCACCCCTAGCATCTACGACCCTGACAAAAGCATTTTCTACCTGACCAAAATGCTGTTGGCGAGTTTTAGCTTGGTAAATACTTACCCCAAGAATAATGCGGCTGTACCTATCTGCGATGGAATTTAAACGCATAAAAATACACTCATCATCCCCTTCTCCCTCCCCAGTTAAGTTGTCTCCAGAATGGTAAATTGTGCCATCACTAGACTTTAAATGACCATAATAAATCACATCATCTTTATAATTGCCGATTTTGTTACTATCCGAGAGTAAGATAGCATAAGCATCTAAATCAAAATCAGCACCTCCTCCGAATAAATTACCCAAAAAACCCTTAGATTCTGCTACATCCCATCCCAAACCCATCATCACATTAGATAGGTCATATTTACTTTTATCAAGGACAATACTTTGTCCTTTTTTCAGGTTAATACCCATGGTTAAATCTCCAAGTTTTGATGACGGAATTTAAACGTATTTATCTACGAAACTTTGCAATCCCTCATTATATCCCTGTCCAACTGCATGAAATCGCCATTCACCATTTTTATTATATAACCTGCCAAATTCGACGGCGGTTTCCCGAGAAAAGTCTTCTTCTAGGTCATACTTAGCAATCTCGGTATTAGTTTGCTGGTCATAAATACGGATATAGGAATTGCGGACTTGACCGAAATTTTGTCGCCGTTGGTCAGCATCATGAATGGTCACGACAAAAATCAATTCTTCAATAGCAGAATTAACCTGAGTTAGATCAATTTCCACAACCTCATCATCACCACTTCCCGACCCGGTGCGATTATCTCCTAAATGGCGCACTGAGCCATCTGGGGAATTCAAATTATTGTAAAATACAAAGTATTCATCTTGGGGGATTTTGCCATTGCTGGCTAACATAAACACGGAAGCATCTAAATCAAAATCCACCCCGGTATCAGTAGCGTTGATATCCCATCCTAAACCCATTCCGACTTTTTCCAGTCCGGGGGACTCTTTGGCGAGATTAATCCGTTCACCTTTTTTAATGTTGACTGACATATTCGCTTCTCCTTGAACTAAATTTAGCTTTGAAAAACAATGCGTTTCTGATATTCGTCTTCTGTCATCATGCTATGGGAATCTGCTACCCTATCCAAAAATATGATCCCTTCTAAGTGGTCATATTCATGCTGAAAAATACGAGCGACAAACCCAGTTAGTTCTCGGTGTTCAAGATGACCGTCTCGGCTGGTATATTCAACTTCGATCGCCTGATAACGGTTCACAATTCCCCGAATTCCCGGAACACTCAAACAACCTTCCCAGTCAGCCACCATTTCCTCTGATTTACCGATAATTTTCGGGTTAATCATAGCAGTGGGTTCCATTTCGGGTGCTGCTGGATAGCGGATACTAGGACGGGAAGCGATGACTAAGATACGATCGCTATATCCCACTTGTGGCGCAGCAATACCCACGCCATTTTTTTCAATCACGGTTGCCATTAAATCATCAATCAGAGATTGAATGCGTGGTTCCCATATATTAGCAACAGGTTGAGCATGGTCACGCAGCACCGGGTCGCCTAACTGAGTAACCGCGAGTATATCTGCCATAGCAGTGCCTCCAAAATTCACAAACCGAGGTAGAACCGTTTAGCCAGTTGTTTGAGATGGCAAGTTCCCCGTTTTCACTTGCAAGATCCGGGAACTTCCGTTGCGATTCACCTCAATCTGTAGTATACTCCCTACAGTCTTACTTTGTACAATTTGCTGCACTCTTTCAGATGTTTTAATAGTTTGTTGGTCAAGATTGAGAATCACATCTCCCGCTTGCAGTCCCGCTAGGTCAGCAGGGGAGCCAGACACGACATTAACAATTAATACCCCATCAGTGTCAGGAATAGCAAATGGCAAACCTTGGGTATTTTGGAGTTCTTGGCGGAATCTTTCGGTGAGAGTGACCATTTCAATTCCCAAATAGGCGTGTTCAGCGCGACCGGAAGTGATTAACTGTTGAGCAATTTGTTGAGCATGATTAATGGGAATCGCAAATCCCAACCCCTGAGCGCCGCTGATGATGGCTGTATTCATCCCAATGACCTCTCCCTTAGCATTCAGCAGGGGACCGCCAGAATTACCAGGGTTAATAGCAGCATCAGTTTGGATGAATCCAATGCGCTTGTCAGGAACACCCACATCAGTGCTAGAACGTCCTGTAGCGCTAATAATTCCGACGGTTACGGAGTTATCAAGTCCGAGGGGGTTTCCAATGGCGATCGCCCATTCTCCGGGGGAGAGTGTTTCAGAATTTCCGATAGTGACAATGGGTAAATCGGTCGCGTCAATTTTAATAACGGCTACATCTGTGACCGAATCAGTACCCAACACCCGACCATCATAGCGGCGACCATCTTTTAGTATAACTTGCACGGTATCAGTGCCTTCGACGACATGGCTATTGGTGAGAATGTGACCATCAGGAGATAAAATAAACCCAGAGCCAGTCCCTTCCTCAAAGCGATCGCCAGGGGGACGCATACCCCTAGGAGGATTAAAAAAGTCCCTAGGGAGAGAATTCTCGAAACGATCGCGACTGACCCGCCGAGAAGCATTAATTCTCACGACCGCCGGACCCACCTTATCGACTGCTTCTACAATAAAGTTAGAGGCTCGGTCTGAGGAGGGATTAAAGGGGTGATTAAACCAATTAGGGGCGTTCAGTCTCGGTTGGGATCTAGTTTCTGGGATACCCATATCAGTCCGATCTGGGGAACCGACCTGAGAAACTGTTTCGCCATTAGGATTAACATTGTTGCCCAATTGGGTCTGTAGCCAGCGATCGCCCATTATCGCTCCGGTCCCGCCAATCAGCAAAAACAGAAAATAGATAATAGGGTGTTTCCAAAAGCCTTTTCTAGTGGTATCAGTCATAATGACTCAAATATAATTTAGTAGGGGGCTGTGCGGGGTTAGCATCTGATACCAACTTCCCGTCATGATCAGGCACTTTGTCCCAATCTAACATGATTTTTGCCAGCTCTGGCAGAATCGCCGGAGCAAATCTTTAATTTTGGTAAGCCGTGGATATTTCTGTTGAACAGTTATGGAATCAAGTTCTCGAACGTCTCCAGCTACAGCTTGGGGAGCCCACATACAACACCTGGATTAAAACGGCGATCGCCACTAGCCTAGAAAACCATTGTCTAGTAATTAGCACAGCTAACCCCTTCGCCTGTAATTGGTTACAAAAGCACTATCGGGAGATCATCGCAGATGTCGTGCAAGATATTTTAGGCGATCGCCTGGAAATTTGTATCACCACCGGAACCGGAGAATTAGTTACCATCGACCATCACAATCCTAGGGTGTCATCGAGTGGGTTAGATACCGTAGGGGAAGTAGTCCCCACCGTCCATAAACCCCCTCATCTTAATTCTAAATATATGTTTTCCCAGTTTGTGGTGGGGGCGGGGAGTCGTTTGGCTCATGCTGCGTCTCTGGCGGTAGCGGAGTCTCCCGGACGTGAGTTTAACCCTTTGTTTCTCTGTGGGGGGGTGGGTTTGGGTAAAACTCATTTAATGCAGGCGATCGGTCATTACCGCCTAGAAATTAATCCATTAGCTCGTGTTTTTTATGTGTCTACAGAAAAGTTTACTAATGATTTAATTACCGCGATCCGCCGCGACAGTATGCAGAGTTTTCGCGACCATTACCGAGCGGCTGATGTCTTGTTAGTGGATGATATCCAGTTTATTGAGGGGAAGGAGTACACCCAGGAAGAGTTTTTCCATACTTTTAACACTCTCCATGAGGCGGGGAAACAAATTGTCTTAGCTTCCGATCGCCCACCGACGAAAATTTCCGGATTGCAGGATCGCCTATGTTCTCGGTTTTCCATGGGGTTAGTAGCGGATATTCAACCCCCTGATTTAGAGACCCGGATGGCTATTCTTCAGAAAAAGGCTGAGTATGAAAATATGCGACTCCCCCCAGCGGTGATTGAGTATATTGCGACTAACTACACCTCGAATATTCGGGAGTTAGAAGGGGCGTTAATTCGGGCGGTGGCTTATATTTCTATTTCCAGTCTTCCCATGACTGTGGAGAATATTGCGGCGGTTTTAACCCCGAAAGAACAGAGGTCTGAGTCATCCCCAGAAATTGTTATTCAAGCTGTCGCGGAGAAGTTTAAGGTATCGGTGGAGGATTTAAAAGGTCATTCTCGCCGCCGAGAAATTAGTTTAGCTCGTCAGGTGGGGATGTATTTGATGCGACAGCATACGGATCTGAGTTTACCTAAGATTGGGGAAGTGTTTGGAGGCAAAGATCATACAACGGTTATGTATGGCTGTGAAAAGATTACCAAACGCCGCGATCGCGATTCAGAACTGCATCAGATTCTCCAACAGTTAAGCGATCGCATTAATTTAAACAGTCGTTAAGTCGGGTAGAACCACTCGTAGCAAATCAGTTGTAAATCCTCCTCGGTAATTTCGCGGATTTGGGATTGTAAACCCTCCTGGTCGGCGTTTAGACCGTCATAGAGTTCGTTTTCGCAGAACAGTTCGTCGAGTTCTGTCACCATTGCCAAAACCTCATCACTGTGCTTGTATCGATTCCAGATCGAGTCGATATCCTTTTTGTAGGTACGTTGCAATTCCCGCTGAGTTCCGATGACCCTCAAAACCTGATTTTTGATGTCAAGTTCTTCAGGTTCCCATTTTTCCCACAGTTGTGGCTGGCTGAGAACTTCTTTAATTTTGTGGAGATTTCCCGAAAGTCGCGGTTTAAATCGATTCCCCACCCGATCGCGTTTTAGAGATTCTAGCAGGTTTTTCGTCGCCCTTTCCAGGACGTAAAAAATAGCATTGTCGAAGGGCGCGGGCGGCAACAGTTCCGGGTCAGACCACTCGCATCTGATCCAGTCGAAGATTTTGCCCTTGTCCGCCACCAGGTGGCTCATATCAGTAACGATCGCCCCTCCTTGGCGCGGGTAGCAATGCCAAAAATAGCGATCGCGGGCTTTAAAAGCCAAAAAAATCCCCCCCTCCGAAAAATTCCGGTGAGGGATGTTGAAATAGCGGGTGCTGTGAATCCCCATGGGTATATCTTCGATTTTCCCCAAGTCCTGTTCTTGGATGAATTTAAGCAGCGGTAGGCGCATCTCGTCCAGGGAGACCAAATCTGATGCCAGTTCCAGTTCCGCCAGAATTTCCGCCTTTTCCTCCTCGCTATCAGCATCTTTCAACCGTCGCAATTCCTCCAGGGATTTATTCGAGATTTCCTCCCCCAGGACACTGGCATCTAACCCCACGCTGTTGTCGATTTCAGCGATGCGCTGTTGTAGGCGTTCCACCAAACCCAGTAGCCTTTCTAACCCTTCTTCGGGGAAACAGTTGTAGATGTAGAGCGTCTCGTAGTCCGTCCCTAATCGGTCAATTCGCCCCGCCCGTTGAATCATCCTCACCGGGTTCCAGTGCAGGTCATAGTTAACCAGAATCCCCGCATCTTGGAGGTTTTGACCTTCCGAAAGCACATCGGTGCTGATCAGGATGTCGATGGGGTCAAGAGCGATCGCCTCTTGTTCTTGGTCCGATTCGCAGTTAGATTTAGGCGCGAAGTGTTTAACTATCAATTCCCGCCGCCGCCCTGATGTTGACCCGGTAATCATTTCCAGCTTGGGATTACCCATAGCTTCCCGCCATTGTGCGTCCCCTGTCAGTGCGTCGTAGATGTATTGGGCCGTATCTTCAAAGTAGCTAAACACCAGGATTTTTTGACCTCGGAGGGTCAGTAGCAAATCCTGGAACGCCATTAGCTTGCGATCGCTTTTCTGGTCCTGTGGAAACTGCCGGATCTGTTCTAGGGTGTTCAAGATATCCTTGAGTGTGTGGATGTCCGTTTCTATCTGTTCTGTCAGTTGGGGGATGTCGTAGTCGCCGGAGTCGATATCTTCCAGTCGTCCCAGCATTTCCACCAGTGACGTTTCCCCGTCATCTTCCACTTGAGCCGAAAGGATATATTTGCGGAAGTTTTTGCTATCGAGTAACTTCCCTTGGTGGGCGAGAATGTCGAAGAAGGCTTGCTGAAAGCTGGCTTGATTTTTGATAGATTTCTCGAAAGCTACCAGGGAACTTTCAAAGCGCTTCAAGTACAAAGCCTTTTGCAGCATCACCAGGGCCCGATTACATTTGACTTCCTTCTGGTCTTTCTGGTTGGCGCTGCGTTTAAATTCTTTGCTGTTGTAGGGTGCGAGGTTCAGACCATCCACGCGATCGCCAATATCAGCGTATAGACCCTGGAAACTCGCCTCGAAATTGTAGGTAAATTTCTCCAATTGTCGTTGGGGGAAGTGGATCTGTTTTCCGGCGATGAAGATCTGCTCTCCAGCATCCTGTCGTTTTTTCACGTCCTGGCGGCTGCGTCGGACCATGGTTTGCATCAGCAATTCGGTGATTTCCGCCTTCCCCTTCACCAACGCCCCAAAGTGCTTTTGCAGGTTTTTGATACCCCAGTCCTGGTAGTAATTGTCATTCCCACGGGTGATGAGTAGAAGCTGGTGGTACAGGTCGAACATCGTGTTATTGATGGGGGTTGCTGTCAACAACAGGACGCGCTTTTCTCGATTCCCGCTGCTGAGTAGTTTTCTCAGGGTTTCGTAGCGCTGGGTGGCGCTGTTGCGGAAGCGGTGGGACTCATCCACCACTACCAGGTCATAACGGTTATATTTAGCATAATCAAAGCCCTTTTGTCCCATTTCTTCGTGGGAGATGACATCGGCTTTCAATCCATACTCGTCTAGCTTCTTCTTCCACACCAAATCTCGCAATTGCGCCGGACACAGCACCAACGATCGCGGAACGTGGCCGGGTCGTCGGAGTTTGGTTAGGTAGTAGTCTATCACCCGCAAGCTGATGTAGGTTTTACCCAACCCCACAGCATCAGCCACCATACAGCCATTGTGCCGTTCAATTAGGGCGATCGCCCGCTCGAAACCTTCATGTTGAAAGCTGGCTAAATCTAGGCTAGTGCGATCGCCTTCGGCTACCATGGAATCGTCTTTAAACAGTTCCCAAAGGGCTTTTAAAAATACCTGGTAGGGGGTGTAAGGCTTGCTGCCAAATTTGGAGGCGTTGAGGGCTTCTATGAGCTTCTGTTTGTAGTCCAGGTCAACGCTGGGGTCCTCCCAAAACTTCTCGAACCAGTTAACTCGCAGGTCGCGGGCGATCACGGTGTTTTTATTGATGACATTAAGTTCCGTGTTTCCTTCCAATCCCGCCGGGGTGAGGTTGCTGGAACCGACGATGCTATAATTGTCGAAGATGTAGGCTTTGGCGTGCAGAAATTGCGATTTTTTTCCCTCCACTCCAAACAGCCGGACGTGGATATGGTCTTGCTGGAAAAAAGCGATCGCCCGGTCGATTTGCTGCTTGTATTTCAGGTTATATTCCCACTGTTCGAGTTGTCGTCGGGTTTCTTCTTGGAAGTATTTAACCAGGTCAATGCGATCGCTCTCTGCTGGTCGGATAGCCGGGTCACGTCCAATCAGCAACCGCAGCGATTCCAGATGGTTCATTGCTTCTTCCAAATGCACCCACGCCTCAATACGGAAAAATCCGGTCGCGATATCCAAAACCCGTTGTTCTTCGTTTTCAATCAGTTGTTTAAGGATGGTTTTCAGGGTTTTAGTCGAGTTATCGATATAGTCGTCGGTAATTAGCATGACCCCATTAATTAGATTTGATGATTGACCTGATTTTGGGCTGCTGGCTATCCTCTCAACCGGGAATTTACAACACCAAATCAGCTTACCAATTTTCTCTCAAAAAAACACCTCGAAGACCTTTCAAAGCCCTACTGCTTTTTTAATCAAACTCCCCAGCAATTGAGTCCCAACTTCCCCCGTAACAGCACCGGCTTTATCCTGAGTCTTTATAGGCTTCCATCTTCGGGTTTCCTGGTGTCAACCCATTGGGTGATTCTCCTAACCGCAAAACTATTTCCCTGATTAGATCCATGTCTCTTTTCACAAGTTTAATCTCCCCTAATAATCCTCATTTCCTCAGCCGTCAACCCGTACAGGTCAGCAACGCGATCGTCTATTTCCGCTTCCCACTCCTCAACTCCCACACCTTTCGCATCCAGACATTTTTGGACTAATCTTTCTATGGCTTGTTTGTCGGCTTCACTGGCTTTCGGGATGGGAATTTTTGAAACATACATAGGTTTATATTCTAAGAAACTTCCACCTCTAACTGCTGCTATTTGAGAAATAAAATAATTGGTGAATTGTGAATTTAGGATAGCCAATAAAAATTTGCTATCGGAAACTATTAAATTAGCAGGTGCGCTTAAATGAAAACCTGGTTGTGCAAAACAAAAGTTAGGCTTAATTGATAAATTCCCCCAAACAATATGTGTCTTTTCAAACTCCTGCCAATAAGCAATATTATCTTGAATCTCAAACCATTTATAAGTACCTTTTTTTCTGCCGCCTTTAATTCCAGGTGTCAATCTATCCTTGTATTGCATCAAGTAATTTTTAATAGCAGGATATTTGTCTATATCAATACCTCTACGAGTAAAAATCAGCCATAAATCTTGATAATTAACACACCACCGTTTAACATCCCTTCCCCGCAAAAAAGGTTTTAATACCTCTTGAGAAGATGGATGTTCAGCAATCAACCTGTCCCGTGTTTCTCTGTCAACAACAAACGCCTCATTATAGCCTGTTAAAATTCCTCTATAAAACCGACCATTAACATACTCACCCAAAGGAGTACCAGCAGCCCGCAGCTTATCCAATAACCGCAATGTAGCAGGAGATTCTAACCGCCAACCATCAGCCGTTAACTCCTTCTGAAGAAGCAGAAAATTCTGTTTTTTAAACACCGCAGCAAACTCATCAATTGACTGTCCGATTTCCCAATTAAAGACCCGCGCTTGATGGTTGTCTGGTTTTGCCTTGTTGAGCAGGATAATGCTAGGATAAGCGATCGCCTCAAATACAGAAGCATCCCCGAAATCAATCAGCACATCAACCTTAGCCTTTTCCCCCAAGAATTTGCGGAGTTTCTCACCATACCCAGCCCGGAAGTATTTATTAGACGAGATGTAAGTTAAATGCCCTCCTGATTTGAGTAAACTCAAGCCTCGCTCATAGAAATAAACGTATAAATCAGCCACCCCTGTATAACACTCATATTCTGCTTTTAATGCTGGTTTCAACTCTTTAATAGCCTCTTGTCTCACATAAGGCGGATTGCCGATGACCACATCAAAGCCACCTTTTTCATCAAAAACATCTCGAAAGTGCAGGTGATACTGGAAGAAATTAAGAGAGATTTTCCCGGAGTTCACCTCCTCCCAAAAATTAGTTAGGTTGGTTAATTTATCGGTAATGTTATCTCGTTTATCCAAGAGGATTTTAGTGGGTTTTTTGAGGCTTTGAATGTCGATATCGCATTCTTTTAACTGACCTTGTAGGTATTGAATCCGGTCTTGGACAGCCACCCTAAACACATTCATCTCAGCTTCCAAAATCTGCTTTCTGAGTTGGTAGCGTTCCTCCGTTTGAGCATCAAAGTATTGTTTTTGCAATGCCAGTAAAGGTTTAATTACCATCTGAATGGGAGTAACTGCCAACGTTCCCTGGTAGTAGTCTTTTGTTGGGTCTGGGATTAATTGTTCACCATGAATCGTAGAAATTAAACTATTCCCACACATTAGTTTATAGTCAAGGTTAGGCAGAGGTTCCACATCTTCGATGCCGGGAATATCCACCACCAGCGACAACCACATTCGCAACTTCGCGATTTCGATCGCCTCTGGTTTGATATCCACCCCATAGAGGTTGTTAGCGATCATGTCGCGCTTCCACTGGCTAATGGTCAGGCTGCCGCGCTTCACCGTCATCCCTTCCCGCCGGGCGATCGCCTGTCTCACGTTCACCATAATTTGCAGCATCCCCAGGGGAAACGCACCCGAACCCACAGCCGGGTCAAGTACCTTAATATTATCCAGTGCTTTCTTGAGCGATCGCACCTGTTGGGAACTCATCAATTGATTAAAATCAGAGTCGGTTAAGTTCGGGTCATAGTCGATCAATTTTCCCACAGTTTCCAACTCCATCCCCGTTTCATCCGCCAGATAGCGGCATAACACCTCCGAACACATGAACTGGACAATACCTCTGGGAGTGTAGAACGTTCCCGACTTGCCGCGTTCTTCCACTTCCAACATATTCTCAAACACCTTCCCCAACATTTCCGGGTCAACCGCCACGTCCTCATCCCCCGCCACATTTTCGGCAACGGTGAAGTTGTAGCCGTTGAAATAACTCAGGATGCTGTCCGTATCTGCGGGGTCAAATATCGAGTTAGGAAGTCTCACCGCCTCCGGTGTTTCTCGTCCGGCCGCATCGCGTATACCCTCGCCGTAGTCGCGCTCAAACAGCCCCCCGTTGAGGTAAGGAATTTTCCCCCAGGGGGATTCGCAGTCGGGTCGTTGGCGGTTCAGCGTGTCAAAAAACAGGGGTTCGAGGATATCCTGGTAGTAGTCGCAGTCCTCCGACTGAAAACCGTTTTTCCGGTATTGGTGGGTCAAAAACTGGCGATCGCCTGCCAGAAACTCTTTTTTCTGGAGGAAATACAGGAACATCAGCCGCCCCAACAGTCGCTGAGAGAACTGGTGCAGCCTGTCTCCGTCCTGAAAATAGGGGTGGGGGTTATATTCCATCACCACCGCTTTCACCCGCTCGAATAGGTCACGATAGCCCCTGTAGAAGCTCTTGGTCAGTTGTTCCACATCGAAGGCTTCGCAGTGTGCTTGGTACAGTTGGGAGGGGGATTTACCCTTAACAGCCAAGGCTTCCAGGCGATCGCGATCGTAGGCGGTGGGGTTAGTGCGATCGATGAGTAGTTTGCGAATGTTGCCCTTGATGTTTTTGTTCTCGTCGAAGGCTTTGCGGGGGTTCACCAACATCAATTGGTTATAATCCTTGGTAGCCATCAACAGAAATTCCGTGCTTTGCTGTCCTAACTGGTTAGCGATCGCCTTCATGCGGCCACTCGCCGTGCTAGGTGTTTCCCACTCGCCCCCGCGTAGTTGGAACAGGATCACCTTAAAATCCGGGTCGCCGTTTTCCTGTTGGGCGATTAAGTAAGCCCTATCAACCGCCTCAGCATGGCGATCGCTCAGGTCCACATCTTCGGGATCAAATTCTTCGCAGCAGGTATCGTATCCCAACCGCCGGAATAAATCCGCGATTTTCTCCGGTCCGGTCAGACCCCTGATATCTTCAATTCCCAGCAAACGTTGGTTGGGCATATTGGCTTTCTAATGATGCGATCGCTACCCTGTCAACTCCCGTCAAATACCCGGTAGTATTTGAACAAGCCAATACAGCCCATAGGCGATCGTTATTCTTCGGCTGCTGGCGGTTTCCAGTATACCCCCCCACCCACAACCCCAACCTCCATATTTTACAATTCTTATTAATTCCCCTATTGCCATAGTTTTAATATTTGCCTAACAATCCCTGGAATTCCTCATCTAACAGTCAGAAAAAATCCGTTAATTGGCGGCAAAAATAACCCCCTAAAATCCCGCAGGTAGAACCTACCCCCCTTCGATTTATTCATGTTTTAATTAAAGGCGGAATTGCTTAACCTGCCCCCGTTTGGGAACAGACCTGGCGTCAATTCCCATACACATTAAAGCCCCTCTGACTCCCTCCGACTCCGGGAGACAGCTAAAAAACCATAATCTGGGGGCGGGTTCGGAACTGTACCCATGGTTTATTGATATTCTCGCCCGTAGGGGAGGAACTAGCCTTCTCCCATTTTCAGCCTCAAGCATACCCTGTGGAAAATGTTGTGGATAACTTGCCTATTGTTGCCAAATACTAAGATTCACAGGGGATTGAACCGGACCAAATCCCTATCGATTTGATGGATTTTCCACAGTTTTTCCACAGATACTCATAGGATGGAACCCTGAAACAGATGCAAATTTAAGCCTAATTTCCACAATTTCCACACTGGCTCGCCACCCCCTAAACAATACTTAGGTTCAACACCTAGGTTCAGAACTTATCAGAATTTAGGCGATCGTCACGCCGCCATCAGAGATATAATATTAGATTCAGTCCCCTTGCTAAATACCTGAAATGCGGTTAATTGTAGAACAGGAACAACTCAGTTCTAATCTATCCTTAGTTTCGAGAGCCATTCCGTCGCGTCCCAGTCACCCGATTTTGTCTAACATTTTGGTGAAAGCTGATGCGGACACTCAACAATTGAGTCTAACCGCCTTTGACTTGAGTATGGGAATTAACGCCAGTTTTCCGGCTCAGGTTCAGCAGGGGGGAGTTTTAACCTTACCTGCTAAATTGCTCAATGATATTGTCTCCCGTTTACCTGGGGGCGATATTGAGGTCAATGATGAAGACACCGAAGCTGTCGTTACTCTAACTTCCAGTTCAGGACGCTATCAAGTCCGGGGAATGGTGGCTGAAGAGTATCCAGAGTTACCCTCCGTCCAAGGGGAACATAGCATTCAACTAGCGGCTGATAGTCTATTGGAAGGCTTAAAGGGAACTCTCTTTGCTACCAGTCCTGATGAAACTAAGCAAGTCCTAGCTGGTGTTAATCTCAAAGTCGGAAAAGATACCCTCTGTTTTGCTTCCACCGACGGTCATAGACTCGCAGTGGTCAAGGTGGAAAATGTCCGAGACCCCAATAGTGAAGAACAAGAAGACCTGGAAATAACTATCCCAGCACGCGCCCTGCGGGAGGTGGAACGCATGATTGTAAGTGCTAACTCAGGGCGACATAGCACCGCCACCGAGGAAGAAGCCACAACCCCCCTCATGGTGACTTTAGGTTTTGATGATACCCAAGTGGTTTTTGACGTGGGAACTCGTCGTTTGAACTCTCGTAAGTTGGAGGGCGCTTATCCGGCTTATGAACAGTTAATACCTAATAAGTTTTTAAGCCAGGTTAATGTTGAACGACGGACCCTTTTGGGGGCTTTAGAACGGATTGGGGTTTTAGCCAGCCAAAAAAATGATATTGTTAAATGTATCATTGATGAGGTAAATCAACAAATTTCCCTATCTGTAGAAGCTGCTGATGTCGGGAATGCTTTGGAGTCAATGCCTGCTCAGATTTCCGGTGAAGAACCCAAGGAACTTGCCTTTAATGTCAAATACTTAATGGATGGGTTAAAGGTGTTAAATAGTTCGGAAATTCAGATACAGTTAAATGCAGCCAGCACTCCCGTAATTATCAATCCTTTGGGAGGTTTAAAAATGACTTATTTAGTGATGCCTATTCAACTGCGTAGGTAGTAGCACCACAAGACAATTCAAGTGAGTCAACTGTAGACAGGGGCGGGGATAGAGCCGTTAATTAAGGATGCTTTTCGCGGTGAGCATAAAACCATACTGCGCCGCCAAAACATCCCTGATGATTTGACTCCGCCTCGCCCCGGTAAAATATAGATAATGGCTGGGATTTGGAGCCGGTATCAAACCCTAATCTATGACCAGAAACTTAATTATTTTCTGATTCTGGAAATGTGCGTTTGAAGTCTTCTAGCAACTCATCCATTTCCTCGAGAGCCTGATTTACATCAATTCGCAAAGGCCCTAAATTAGGTTTTTCCAATAACTTGAGTAGAGCTTCCCGTTGGCTCTCAATTAAGGCAACTCGCTCTCGGATCTTCTGTGAATCCATGGATTATCCTCTTGTCACCTAGGTAGTTAGATTTCGATAATTCTAGCATCAAACTCAAGTTTTGTGTTCTGGTGATGTGAAAAAAACGGGACTGGGGAACTGTAAATGATTGGGGTTGACGGGCAATTTTTTGGTAAAGTATTGATTGATGCCAACAATTTATAATTAGTTAATCTGATGTTTCGGAAAATTTCTCTAGCTCAAGTGGGTTTAGTGCTGGGTGGGTTAATTACTGTGGTGGGGTTTGTCGCCTATTTTGCTGACTATGCTACCCTAAATCTAGCGGGATTTTTTTATGGGATTCCCCTATTATTGGGAGGACTGGCTCTGAAAGCGGCAGAAATTAAACCTATACCATTTTCTGAACCGACAACGCCAGAAGTCCTCAGCAAGCGGGAACAACAGGCGACCCCTACTCAAAATCAAGTGCGATCGGATGTTACCCGCTATCGTTATGGCCAATCGGCTCACCTCATTGATGCGATCGAACGCCTGAAACTAGGAGGGAATGATGATGAACATCCACAGCTCCAAGCCTTGCGGGAAGGGGTAGTTGATGGCAGTTATGCGTTAATTTTAGAATTTTACTCGCCTTTTGTGCCTCTATCGGTTTGGGAAGAAAAGCAAACCAAAATTGCTCAATTTTTTGGTCCGAATTTGCGGGTACAGGTGACTCAACCAGACACTGATTGCGTGGATTTAATCATGATTGCTGACACGGAAAGCTAATTGAGTGGCAAATTTGGGGTTAAGGTTGAAATCCCATAGCTTGGGAGGGTGCTGGTGTATATGCTACCTATTCGGGATTGCCTTTTTCTAAACGTACTGCATACCACTGTAGATATTTTCCGGGTCCTAAATCAAGATCACAGCAGGTATTGATAAGATATTGGGCTTGCTGTGAGGGTGTGGGAAACTTTTGGAGTTCACGGGGGAGATCATCTTGTAGTTGGGCTAGAATAGCCTGTAACTTGTCTGTAAGTTCGGCGACAGTCATAAGTTGCTCAGGTTGGTTAGGCTCCAAGACAACAAAGTGATCTTCCTGGTACATTAGAGAATCTGCCATAAAAAGTTTTGACCAAATCTGATCTGATGGAGGACAATCTCTAGCATAATCGTGGTACGATCATTTTGCTAGGTGCGAGACGTTCAGGTTCAGACTATCGGTGTTTAAACACAATTGGGTGTGGCTTGGAATTTAAAAAATGTGGCGGAATTCCCCTTCCTCGCTTGCAGGGAGGGGATGAATAGCAACCAATAAACAAACTGAGCGATAGCGAATCCTCGGATGATCAGCTACAATTTTATCGGCAACAGCAAATAAAGATAATGTATAAGGGGTACAAGTATCGCATCTACCCAACCGACGACCAAAAAGCGTCTCTCGCCAAGGCGTTTGGATGCTGTCGTTGGTATTGGAATTTGGCACTCAACCTATGCCAAGAAACAT